>Ga0116176_10000031_pt1 | contig 107775 bp, 88 predicted proteins | sample AD_STIC08_MetaG_FD_89803 | JGI IMG/M metagenome (GOLD analysis project Ga0116176, IMG submission 89803) | Active sludge microbial communities of municipal wastewater-treating anaerobic digesters from USA - AD_STIC08_MetaG | ecosystem: Engineered > Bioreactor > Anaerobic > Digestate | place...
AAGACCATGGGCCAGAAGGTTGCCAAGCTGCGTCCGGTTGACGGCTTCTGCGCGGAATCTGCAGCAGCCGCGACCCTCTATTTTTCCACCTTCCTCGGGGTTCCGGTCAGCACGACCCATACCATCACGGGATCCATCATGGGGGTCGGGGCCATGAGAAGCCTCGCCGCGGTGCGCTGGGGCGTTGCCGGCCAGATCGTGTGGGCATGGGTGCTTACAATACCGTGCGCGGCGGTTATCTCAGCTGTAGTCTATTGTATAGTTTCATAACCAGTCAGATACGTGGTTTGGCAAGCTTCATCCTCACAAACAATCCGGTGCAGGGCAATATTGCATTTTATATTTCGATAATGAATTTCGTCCCAGCTGATGCAGAAGAGACGCGGATATTCCACCCAAGGATCTCAGCCGCGTGCTTGACGATCGAAAGGCCGAGGCCGGTGCCGCCGGTTGAGCGGGACCTGCTCTTGTCAACACGGTAAAAACGCTCGAAGATCCGGTCGATGGATTCCTCCGGTATGCCGATGCCGGTGTCAACGATGGCGACAATAAGCCGGGCCCCGTGCTTTTCCATGTCCACCGTTATGGATCCCCCGTCGACGTTGTAAGTGATGGCATTGTCAATAATATTAAAGAAGATCTCCTCCGCGAGGAACCGGTTCCCCGGCGCCAGCGCGCTCTGCCCGTCGGTGTTGAAGATTATGGAGACATTCTTTTTCAGCGACTTGGGCGCCAGGATTTCAATGCTGGACCTGATTATTTCCCTTACATCGACATACTCCGTGGAAAATTCCTGCGATGTTTCCAGGCGGTTCAGCTTCAAAATGTCGTTTATGAGGGAACTCTGGCGGTCAACATTGGCAAGGGCCTTCTGCAGCAACTCCCGCGCCGCATCCGGATCCGAGAGGTGTGACTCCATGGTCTCCAGGTACCCTTTCAGGATGGCCACCGGCGTCTTGAGTTCATGGGACATGTTGCCCACCAGGTCGGTCTTCATCTCCTCTATTTTCTTCTTTTCAGTAGTGTCATGAAGAACGATAAGTATGCCGCCCAGCTCGCCCTCACCCGCGATGGGGTTAATGAAGACATCGCAGTGCCGGCCGTTGAGGAATGTCTCCTCGAATGTCACCGCGATACCCGTCCCATGGGCCTGTTCGATCCGGGCATTGAGTGTACGGTTCCGTATCGCCTCGAAGAAGAGCTTTCCTATTACGGTGGAGTCGATATCAAGAAGGGACTTGAAGGCGCGGTTTGCCACCAGGATCTTCTTGTCCCTCCCCACCACCGCTATACCGTCATTGATGCTCTCAATCGTCTTTTCAAGCTTATTCTGCTCGAAAATCAGGTTGTTGATCTTGTCAACAACAGTGTCGGCCATGCGGTTCAGGGCCTTCTGCAGGGTGCCGATCTCGTCATCGCTGTAATTCGGTATCCTGCGTGAAAAGTCGCCGCTGGAAAAATCGCTGGCGAAACTCATGGTTTCGTTAATGGGCCTGGTGATCCTTCTGGTAATAAAGACAACAACCATTGATGATAAGAGGAGGGTGATTGCGCCGACCAGCAGGATATAGCCCCTCAGCCGCGCAATGTTTTCGTCCACCTCTTGCAGGGGTTTCGCGAGCCTGATGATCTCAACATCGGACTTTTTGGCCAGGTAGAGCATATCAGTCCTTAGGGTCCCGCTGTACCGGATGCTCTCTCCCATGCCCCGGGCAACGGCATCCTTGATCTCTATCCGGTAGCGATGGTTGTCCATGCTGTCGATATTGACATACTGTGAATCGGCTATAACTTTTCCCTTGAAATCAACCAGGGTAATGCGAAGGCCGATAATCTCAGAAAGTTCCCGTATCCGCATTTCCCGATCGCCAACGGTGCCTTCCAGGTATCGCCACGGCGCATTGCGAATCTCCAGCTCGATAAAATTGATCTTCTCTGTCATCTCACGCTTGAGGACCGAGTGATGGTAGTCCCGTATCTCCTCGATGACGAAGAAGAGGATCGCCGCCACGAGCATGATGATGAGGGTCATGAAGGAAACGATGATGCGGTTGCCGATCTTCCTTTTTAACATAACCGAACCTTACTTTTTAAAGCCGTAGCCCACGCCGGAAAAGGTCTTGATGACGTTCTTGTACCGGCCCAGTTTTTTCCGGAGGTTCATGACATGGACATCTATGGTGCGGTCAATCACGTACACGTCCTGTCCCTTGATGCTGTCGATGATGTTATCCCTGGTGAAGATCTTGCCGGGATTTGCAAGGAGGAGGCGGAGGATCTCGAATTCGGTCTTGGTCAGGTCAACGCCGGCCCCGTCCACGGTGAGGCTGTAATGTTCCGGATTCAGCTCAATCCCCTCGTGGACGAGAACCCGGGAGGAAGGCGCCCCCGAACCGAGGCGTGACATGCGCCTGAACATAGCCTTTACGCGGGACTTGAGCTCCTTCACGCTGAAGGGCTTGGTCATGTAGTCATCACCGCCCAACTCAAGGCCGAGGACCCGGTCGACTTCATCTGATTTCGCCGAGAGAAACACGATGGGGATATCCTTCCACGCCGCGGACGCCCGGACGCGGCGGCAGAACTCAAAGCCGTCGATGCCGGGCATCATGATGTCCAGGATGAACAGGTCCGGGACAGATGATTCAAGGGCCTTCAGGGCGGCTTCAGCCGATGAGAAGCAAGAAATGTCATATCCTTCTGCGCGCAGGTTGATCCGGATGATATCCTGGATGTCCTCTTCATCGTCGATGACAAATATTTTCTTTGGCATGGTGTCTTACAGTTACCGGTTTACGGCGCTATCTTACTCGTCCGTGTGCCGTATGTCAACACCTTCAATATAATAAACAGCCCGTTCGGCGATATTGGTGACATGGTCGCCGATACGCTCCAGCGCCTTGGAGACCATGATGAGCCCCAGAGCCTGGGATATGGTTTGGGCATTTTCCGCCATGTAGGTGAAAAGCTCGCGGTACACCTGCATGTTGAGAGTGTCAATATCCCGGTCCCGGGCGATGACTTCCCGGGCGCGATCGGCGTCCCGCTCGGTGAAGGAAGTGAAGACGTCCCTGAGCATGGCAATGCAGATCTCGGCCATCCGCGGCAGGTCGACCAGTGGCTTCAGGGTCGGTTTGCCGTGGAGATTGACAGCCTCCCTGGCAATGTTCGAAGCAAGGTCCCCGATACGTTCCAGGTCGGTGTTGATCTTGAGCATGGACAGGACAAAGCGGAGGTGCACAGCCGCCGGCTGCCTGGTGACCAGCACCCTGACACACTCGTTGTCAATCTCCACCTCGAGATTGTCGAGGAGCGTATCGTCGCGGAGCACCGCTTCCGCGAGGCCCTCGTCGGAATTCTGGAGCGCGCGGATGGACCTGGCTATCGCCTCAATGGCCAGGTCGGCCATTTCGAATATCCTCGATTTAATATGTTCGAGTTCCTGTTCCAGATGTGTGGTCATTGATTCCTCCCTCCTCCCTTTTAACCGAACTTTCCCGTTATATAATTCTCCGTCATTTCCCTGTCCGGCCGGGTAAAAATTTTCTCCGTGGGATTTATTTCAATCAAGTCGCCCATGTAGAAAAAGGCCGTCTCATCGCTGACTCTCGCCGCCTGCTGCATGTTATGGGTAACGATAATGATCGTGTAGTTTCTTTTCAGGTCCTGGATCAGTTCCTCTATCTTCTGCGTTGAAATCGGGTCCAGAGCCGATGCCGGCTCGTCCATGAGTATCACCTCCGGCTGTACGGCGATCGTGCGCGCTATGCAGAGCCGCTGCTGCTGCCCCCCGGAGAGGCCCAGGGCGGACTTCTCAAGGCGGTTTTTTACCTCGTCCCACAGGGCGGTGCTCTTCAGGGACTTTTCGACAATGCTTTCGATCTCGTACTTGTCCCTGATTCCGTTGATCCTTAAGCCGTAGGCGATGTTTTCAAAAATCGACTTCGGAAAGGGATTCGATTTCTGAAACACCATCCCCACCCTGCGCCGCAGCCCGGTAACGTTATATTTCGGATGGTACACCGATTCCCCGTCAATGGTCAGGTTCCCCTCGACGCGGGTATTCGGTATTATGTCATTCATCCGGTTTATACAGCGGAGAAAGGTCGATTTCCCGCACCCGGAGGGCCCGATCAGGGCAAGAACGGTATTGCTTCTGACCGAAAGGGACACGTTTTTTATTGCCGCCGTGGACCCGTAGTAAAATGTTAGGTTTTCAGCACTGATTTTATCTGTCATTATAATTAAAACCTGCAAGCATTAGTACAGCATTAATATTTGATATTTGTTTAAAATTATTATAATCAAAATATGAAGATTTTGTTAAGTTACCCGGGTTCGGCACCCATCTCCAAATTCATATCCGCCTGATGAAATCTTTATAAAAACTTTAAACCCTTACTGTACTTATTCATCAAAGAATTAAAACATCAGGAGGTTATAAACAGATGCGCAGAAAACTTGTCACCCTAGCATTCATGGCAATTGTCATGGCATTGCTTGCCTTTATCCTTCCGGGGTGCGGCAAAAAGGCCAACAAGGTCTCAGTAAAGGGATCCACCACGGTTCTCCCCATAACGCAGAAAGCGGCAGAGGCATTCAAAAAATCCAACGGCATATCCGTATCAGTAGAAGGGAGCGGATCAGGCAACGGCATAAAAGCCCTCATAGACGGCGGCTGCGATATAGCCAACTCGTCGAGGGAAATGAAGAAGGAAGAAAAGGAATCGGCGAAGAAGAAAGGAATCCGGGTCAAGGAAATCCTTGTGGCATACGACATGATCGTGCCCATAGTCAACCCGACGAACCCAGTTAAGAACATCACCATGGACCAGCTCAAGGCTGTCTATGACGGCTCCATCAAGAACTGGAAGGAACTCGGCGGCAAAGATGAAAACATTGTGGTCATTTCGCGTGACACCAGCTCCGGCACCTATGAGATCTGGCACGAGCAGGTAATGAAAAAGACCGACGTGCGCAATGACGCCCTCCTGCAGGCTTCCAATGGCGCCATTGTCACCACCGTGGCGGGAAATCCAAGGGCCATCGGATACGTGGGATTCGGCTATCTGAACAACAGCGTCAGGGGCATACCTGTCAACGACATCCCCGTTACCATCGAAAACGGCAAGTCGGGAAAATTTCCTGTTTCGCGGAAACTGTACATGTACGTGAACGAAAACAAGCTCCCGGATGACGCAAAGAAATTCATCGACTACCTGCTGGGCGTCACAGGCCAAGCGCTGGTGAAAGAGGCGGGCTACATTCCGCTATAAGCAACCATGCTTACCAACGAAAAACCGGATCGATCATCTGATGATCCGGTTTTTTTTATTCTATTCCCGACCCTCAATCCATTTCTCTGTCTTATTAGCAGTTGCTGAAAAACAGCAAACTGCCAAGCGACACATGGATGTATCGTCATATTTCGAGGCGTTAGCCGAGAAAAATGTGAGGTATTATGAATTCACTTCGTATAACCGGCCCTGAAAAACTCCATGGAAGAATTTTTTAAGCAAACTGTTAGTACATCAACAATTAACAATTTATTTGCACAGTCATAATAATTCCTTCATCAGCCGGTGAGTATATTACTGGCGAACTTCATGGTTCACCAGGTGCTGCGGCATTGACCGCAGCGTCATTAAAACGAAAACACAATTACGGAGGATTTTATGACTCGCACAATGCTGAATCTGTTCATTGCAATGACGGTTGCCATGAGCAGCGGTGCTGTCCTGGCCCAGCAAAAGCAGGACAAGAACATTGTCGCTGAAGAGAAAAAAGCGGAAGGGAAGAAAGCCGAAGGGAAAAGCGACGACAAGGCCCTTGAAGCCATCAAGGACATCTACCGCCGCCTTGACATCGGCGTCAAGATCTACATGGACTGGATCGGTCAGTGGGGCCACAAGGACCCGTCGGCCTTCGACAGGGTGGGAAAACAAAAACAGGACCCGAGTTCCTACCAGGAAAAGAACAACAACGCCTTCAGGATAAACCGGGCTTATCTCGACCTGAAGTACCGGATAACCGATTCCCTGAGCGCCCGTCTCACCACGGACGTGGATGCCGCAGTGACCCCGGCGGGCGACGCCAATGCGGCCTTTCATATCTACCTGAAGTACGCCTACCTTGACGCGAAGAAGGACTTCGGTCCCGTGTGGATATCGGGGACGGCAGGGCTGTTGGAAACCCCGGTGGTGGGCATCCTTGACAAGATTAGCGATTACCGCTGGATCAGCCAGAACTACATCGACCAGTCAAAGAACATCATCGGCAAGGCGATAGACAACTCCGCCGACCTGGGCATCAAGGCCTCTTTCGGCGTGATGAAATACCTGGCCCTCACCGCCTCCTTCACCAACGGCGGAGGCTACAAGAAGGATGAATCGAACTCCTACAAGGCCGTCACCTACATCGCCCAGGTGAACCCGGTCAAGGAACTGTATCTCCTCGGCTTCGGAAGGAACGAGATCACCGACAAATACGACTACACCGGCAAGAAGGCGAAGCTCGAATACTACGGCTACGGGGTGGTCTATTCTACAGACCTGATCAAGGTCGGCATGACCCACGTGTTTCCCTATTTCACCACCGTGGGCGTGGCCTCAAAATTCAATACGGCCTATATGTGGAACGGCGCGGAACTCTACTGCTACCCGAAGCAGCGGCGCGGCGCCATGATCATTGACACCTTCCTGAACTTCAACCTCGGCGCCGTTGTACCGCAGGCCCCGCTACTGGTCACCGGCCGATTCGTGTACGGCCTCCAGAGGGCGACGGACCAGAAATTCTACTATGACACCGAATACCGGAAAGAGCGCAAGTCTCTCCTGTATGCCCTCGGTCTCGGGTGGAAGTTCAATAAAAACGTGCGTATCCTCCTGGGCGGCGAGCTGCAGAAATACATAGTCACCAAGGCCCGGGAGCTCAGGTACCTGGAAAAAACTTCATCCGGCACCGACTGGTACGGAAATTCTACCGCTGGCTATCTATTTGCCGGGTCCAAGGATCCGAAAGACACCAAGCGGGTTTATGTAAAGGCTGAAGTTACCTTCTAACCTCTTGAAGTGCCCATGCCGGCCATTGCCGGCATGGGCCATCTTGAATACCGATAGACAATCGGTAATTCTATGATATATTCTTTCCTTGAGTATATTTATATCCCTTACCGATAACTTCCGGGTTGAAGCTGCGCCGCAGGTCAGTGATTTCACCGCGGCAGGAAATGTTCTTTACACGCATATCAGCCTGTGATCATGTAATATCCGGCAGCGGTCTGCGCGCATGTTCCGGCGCCGGATAGCCTCATGGCACGGCGCAATCCCATAAATCCATTCGTTCCATGCGATGCAGGGTCCCCGCAACAATAATCAGGCAACAAACAGATGACACTATCCCCGGGTTTCATCGCCCCCAGGTTTCAGGCATCCATCATCGTGACGGCGGCAGCCGCCCTGGCGATGTTCCTTTCACCCATAATTGCAAATCATGCCGCCGCAGCTGTGGAACATGCCGCGGAAATCGGCCCGTGGGAATACCGATGGGGCGATTCGCCCCGTGATGCGCAAGACAGACCCCTCTGGTCGCTGGAGAACAAGGACGGGGCATGGCGTCCCGCTTTGAAACGGGTTGACCCGCCCGGAATAAACGGGAACGATATCCTCTGGATGCGGGCCCTTCTGTCCGGGAAAAAAACAGCTGATCCGGCGGTATACTTCGACTGCGTGCTGTATAATTTCGAGGCCTACCACCGGGGCACCATGGTCTACCGCTTCGGCGCTGTATCGCCCGGCAATGAGCGGAGGTTCCAGGGGCGACCCTGGCACATCGTGCCGCTGGCGGATGACTTCGACGGCACCTACCTTTATCTTCGCATCTATTCCTTTGATTCCCATATCGGCATCCCCGGAACTGTCCGCATCGGCTCCCGGCCTGAGCTGCGGAGCGGCATCATAGAGGCCGATTTCTGGCGCGCCGCCATATCCGTCATGTTCCTCCTCGGCGGCTTGATGGCAGCCGTGCTCTACGCTCGCTGGCGGGACGACAGGGCCATCCTGGGCTTCGCGTCATCCCTTATCCTGCTGGGCATCTGGAACATAGCCAATTCCCGTATCAAGCTGATCTACCTCCATGGCCCCATCTTCTGGCTCTATGCCGAGCACGCGTCGCTCTACCTCTCCCCTGTCGCCCTGGGATTTTTCCTTGAACAGCTCTTCGGCAGGGGCCCCTTCTCGGCGATCCGGCGCGGATGGCAGGCCCTCCTGGCCTGTGCAGCCGTTTCCCTGACGGTGTCAGCCTTTAATCCTTTCTGGCTTCGGGCCTACACCCTCAGGCCTTTCCAGGTCTTGATAGCGCTCTATCTTGTCATCATGGGAGGCATGATTATCCGCGAAGCATGGCGCGGCGATATCGATGCTCGCATCGTGGCGGCCGGCCTGGCCGTGGCCATAGCCTTCGCACTCTACGACATCGGCATCTCTTTCCTGGGACTCAGCTTCACCCTGAGCAAAATCAGCTACTGGGGGAGCCTTGTTTTCATATTTTCCCTTGCCATGGTTCTGGACCGCCGCATCAGGGTTATTCCCGCGAAAATCATGACCTTCACAGCCGGGAGGTCCGGACCCGCCGCGGGGAGCAGGCACCACCAGGGAACCGGAGGGCGAGAGACCCCGCCGGCTATAACCCCCGAGATACGGGACAAGCTTGACAGGGTCATCGATTACCTGCGGGGCCATTATACGGAAGACATTTCCCGGGAAGGACTCGCCGGTCTCGTGGACATGAACCACGACTATCTAGGAAAAATGTTCATCCTTTATACCGGTAAAAAAATCGGTGCTTTTATAGGCGAGCTCAGGATCAACATGGCGGCCGATCTCCTCGCCAGTACCGACCGGAGCATAGTCACCATAGCCTTTGAAGCCGGCTTTGAAAGCCTTTCAACCTTTTACCGGGTATTCCAGAGAAAAACGGGCCTTTCGCCCACGGCCTACCGCGAACGGTTCGGGGAAAAACAGGGTACAAATTGATCTATTCAGGGGTCAGAGCAACAGTTTTGACGCAACCGATAACTGTCTTTACCCCGGTGTCAGAGTAAAACCGGAAAACCCCATACTAAATAACAAAAACCGACCGGTCGGTTCTCAATTCCAGATTTTGTCTGATATTGAGACGACAGGACCATGCTCCAGGCCGTATAAAAACTCCAACAATGCTCCGCCTTTTCCGGCGGGCGCAGAGACACACTATCATTGGAGGACTACTATGCGTTATATGTTATTATTCCGTCATGGATGGCGCCCGGCTGCTGTATTGATTTTTTTACTCAGCCTGGCTGCTGCGCTTCCAGCTCTCTTGCTATCACAGGAATTCATAGGCACCGATACCGTCTATGACTGTTATGCCGGGAGCCCCCTCGACAGCGTCCCCCCGCTGCAGCTGCCCCCCAGGGAGAAGTGGCGCAAGATCGCCACGCCCCTTTTTATCATCACCCAGGGGCCTCCCTATCACATGGTCCACGACCTGGTGGCCGCCCCGGGTCAGAGCCAGGTGATCACCGGCAAGTTCGATTACGGCGCGGTGTTCCACAAGGACCTCGAGTATGAGCGGGTGCACGTGTATATCTACGGCACCGGCATGAGCGCATGGCAGAAAGTCGGCGTATACACGACCGACCGGGACGGCAAGATTTACGCGGCCATGCCGCAGAAGGGACCGGGGGAATACATGATCAAGATGGTTGTCGCCGGTGATCTCACAACGGCCTACGGGTTCATGACCGTCCTTGACCCGGGACGCAGGGCCGTCGTCTTCGACCTCGACGGCACCCTGACCCTGAACGATTTCGAGGAGGTGAAAGACTACCTCGGCATCGGTGACGCCTCGTCCTTCTCCTACGCCGTCAACCTGGTCAACCTGTACAAGCTCCGGGGATACCAGATCATCTATCTCAGCGCCCGCCCCTACTGGCTGGTGAGGGAGACGCGGGGATGGTTCAACAAGAAGGGATATCCCGATACCATCCTCCACGCGACGCTGAACAACAACGACTCCTTTGACGCCGCCAGGGCCGAGCAGTATAAGACAGACTACCTCCTCTACCTGAAAAATTCCGTCGGGGTGGACCTCGCGGCCGCCTACGGTAATTCCGCCGGCGACATCGGCGCCTACCAGTCTGCGGGCATCCCCAACAGCGGGATATACATCATCGGCAACCTGGCCGGCTCAGAGGGGACAACGCCCATCTACGACAACTACTATGCCCATTACAACTGGCTCTCGTCGCTCCTTGAATGCGCGTACCAGGAAGCTGAAACGCCATGAAAAAGCCGGCCGGCCTCAGCCGGCTTTTTCTGCCCTTGCCATCGGCATGGCGACCTATCCCGTCCATGCAAAGATCTCGCGCGATCTCTTGCTCAGGGCTGACAGGGATTTCCGCAGGAGCAGGGCTGAATCCCCGGATATGTATACAGTGTACGGGAACTGATAGTGAGTTTTTTCTCCCGCAAGAATATCCTGACATTACCCATGGTGATCCTTTAAAAAAATGATGATTTACATTAATAAAAACTAGACAATAATCCGGCTCGTCGGTTGCTATTTTCAGATGCAATCTGAATTTGACGAGACGGGGATTGCATAGCTGTTACAATAGTGGCGCACATAAGCAGTTACAGCACATGCAGAATGATTATCCTTTTCTATCCATCTGAAAAAAACATAAAGATGACGAAGAAAAGCACAACTTTACTATGGGGGATTTATATGGGTAACAACACCGCCAATCTGAGCAGAAAAGATTTCCTCAAGCTGACTGCAGCGTCCCTTGCCACCGCGGCCGTTGCCGGTTCCCAGACCGGATGCTCTACGCTTCAGGGCATGAAGCCGCCGGCAATGGAATCAAAAAAAGGGATGTTTCTGAAAAACTGCAATATTGTCGATGTCGAGAAGGGCCTCATTGTCAGGGGAAAGAGCATCGCCATCGTTGACGAAAGGATCGTCAGGATCGACGAGGCGAAGACCCCGCCGTCGCCGGACTTTGCGGTCGTGGATGCCGATAACCGGTTCGTGATCCCGGGCCTTATCGACGCCCACTGTCACTCAACGCTTCCCTGCATCAACGGCACCGACGTGAGCCTTCTTAACGACGTGCTGATCCAGCTGGAGAGAAACTACGTGCAGCAGATCCACGCCGGGGTGACCACGATCAGGGACACCGGCGCGGCCCCCAAGCTCCTCCCGAAGTACATGGATAAGATCAAGAACGGCTCCATAGCCGGGCCCCGGGTATGCTACTGCACCAGGTTCATCAACATCGCCAACAGCCATCCCGACATCAACCTCCGCGACGTGAGCGCTTTCGGCGGCATGATCCTCGCCTTTACCGGAGACCCTAACTGCAATTTTACCAGCGTCAGCGATCTGCATCAAAAGCTCGAACTCAACTACGAAAGCAGACCCAACTTCATAAAGCTCACCATGGATAATGTTTCCCTCCTGTGCGGCAGGAGCAAGCTGGACGCCTATTCCGATGAACATCTCAGGATAATCCTTGATTCGGCGGCGAAGCACAACCTGCCGGTGGCCGCCCACATCCACCACAAGTTCGGGTTCGATCGGGCCATAAAGTACGGCATCAACCTCGAGCACACCATCTGCGACGCTGTTATCCCCGACGGCCAGATCGCCCAGATGGCGGCGAAAAAAATGCACATCGTCCCCACCATGCTCCTCGGCCAGCTCCTCTCCCATGAAGAGAGCTATGGCGAAATCCCGAAGGAATTCAGGAGCGACTTCATCGACAACGAGCTCAAGCTGCGGCGGGAGTTCCTGTACAACTTCGATGAAAAATACGCGCAGCCGGCCCTCCACAAGGTAAACATGGAGCTGCTGAAGAACTACAAGAAATATCCGTGCAGCGAGCTGTACGGGCGCAAGATACTCCTCACCAGGTCGGAGGTATACCTGGGCATCCTGAAATACGGGCCCAACAATGTCCGCCGGATGAAGCAGGCCGGGGTGCTGATCGGCTGCGGCACCGACGCCGGCGTCGGGTTCTCCTATCACGGCCTGATCTGGCGGGAAATGGAGATGCTGACGCGCATCGGGTTCTCCAGCCTCGAAGCGCTCCGCTGCGCCACCATCAACAACGCCAGGATTTTAAGGATGGATGACAGCATCGGGACCGTCACAACGGGCAAGCTGGGCGATCTGGTGATCCTCGGCAGGGACCCGCTGAAGGACATCACGGCCTGCCGCGAGCCGCTGCTGGTCCTCAAGGGGGGCAGGGTCATGTACCAGGCCCCGTCGGCAGGCCAGAATAGTTAATGGCCGGCTGATTTTTCTGTTCCTCATGGGGAGCCGGTTCGCAGGGGCACGGCATGCCGTGTTCCTGCGAACGGCGCACCCTCGTATTACTTTTTCCTCAGGAGAAAACGGGCGTCGCCGATGTTAAGGTCGTTCCTTCCGGCGAACCTTTTGTTGATCCGGAAGGGCGGCACCTCATGGGTAATGGTATCTTCCCAGAGCAGCTCGAAGCCGTTGGCGGCAAACATGTCCAGGTACTCCCCGTACCGGACCCTGTTGGTGTAGGTCACGGCCTCGTCGGTCAAAAAATGCTCCCAGGTGAAATCGGAGTATTTATAAAAGAGGAAGGGATTGCCGAAAAAATGAAGCTTGTCCTTGAGATCGATGACATGGAACATCATGCCGCCGGGGTTAAGCAGTTCGTGCATCCGCCGGATGTACCGGTCAAGCCCCTTGATGTGGTGGAGCACGGCGATTGAATATATGAAATCGACTTTTCCGTCAATGGCGCAATCGCACAGGTCGCCGGCGATGAAGGTGATGCAGTCGGGATTGAGGCGGCACGTGGCCTCGTCCACATAATCGAACTTCTTTACCCTGTGTTTTGCCTTATAATAATCGATCTCGTCCTTAATGTAGGATTTCTGCCGCGCCGTGTCGGTGTAGCGCGGAAACTTGTCGACGAGGACAACCCCGCTGGCGCCGCTGCCCAGAAAATTATAGGCATTGATATAGGAATTCCCCGGACCCAGCTCGAGGATCTTTTTGCCGGCGATCTTGAATTTATGCTCTTTCAGGGCCCCTGCTATGATCTCAAAATAGCTGTTCAGGGACTCGTAATTGCTGCTGTACAGCCGTGGCATGAGGAAATCAACGACCCGGTAGAACTTCAGCCTGCAGTAAAAAAAACGGAAAAGAAAATCGAACCTGCTGATCAGAAACCGCACCAGCGGGTTTCCCTTTGTGACGGCGCTCATGGATTACCTTTTATATTTCTATTGGAAATGCCATATACCTATCCGAACGAGGAATTCGGTGTCAACCATATTATTAAACCCGCGGATCCAGCGTTACTCCCTGAAATGGTCATAGCCGCCTTTCAGCTCCAGCCGCTCTCCTTCCCTGCTGATGAAAATCCCCGATTCTTGCGGAAGAATCTCTCCCACGACGGTAAAGTCGGTGAAATCGTTTTTAAGCGCCCCGACACTGTCAGGATGGATGGTGAAGACAAGCTCGAAGTCCTCGCCGCCGTAGAGGGCGTACAGGCGCGGATCGCCGCCGGCAGCGCGGGCCGCCTCGACGGTCCCGCCGGAGAGCGGTATCTTCTCCCAGTCGATGCGCGCGCCGGTGCCGCTCTCCTCGCAGATATGAACCACCTCGCTCCCGAGGCCGTCGCTCACGTCAATCATGGCCCGGGCATGGCGCGCTATCGCCTTTCCTTCGCGTTCGAGGCGGCATTTCGGCTCAAGGTATCCCGCCAGGTACCCTTCCCGTCTGCCGGCGAGAAGGAGCCGTAAGCCCGCCTCGCTTTTTCCCAGGGTGCCGGTGACGCAGATGAGGTCCCCCGGCCGGGCCTGGGAGCGGAGGCGCACATAATCCTTTTCCACGTCGCCGATGAGGGCCAGGTTGAGGACCAGCTCGCGGCCGCGGGTGGTGTCGCCGCCGATGAGGGCCACGCCGTGCCTCTTCGCCGAATCATAGAGGCCGCGGTAGAATTCGTCCATGAATTCAATCTCGGTGTCATGGGTCAGGGCCAGGGATATGAAGGCCCACCGCGGGCTCCCCCCCATGGCAATGATGTCCGAAACGTTTACCTCCATCAGCTTCATCCCCACCTGGTAGGGGCTGAACCAGTCCATCCGGAAATGGCTGTTCTCCACCATCATGTCCACGGTGACGAGGAGATATGCTTCCGGGGTGTATTCCAGCACGGCGCAGTCGTCGCCGACGCCGCGGATGATGGCCGGGTCCCGGTATGATACGCCGGTTACCCTTTTAATGAAGGCGAACTCGCCGCCGATCTCCGAGATTTTCATTTATGGTACCGAGTCCTGCATTCCTTGTTGATCTTCGCCGAGCAGAAATCGCCGCACATGGTGCAGACGTCGGCATCCTCCTTCCCCGTCTCCTTGCGGACGGCCCGGGCCTTTTCCGGGTTCATGGAGATGCGGTACATGCCCTCCCAGTCCAGGTTGCTCCGCGCCCGGGACATGGCGTCGTCGCGGTCCCGCGCCCCCGGGATGCCCCGGGCGATGTCGGCGGCGTGGGCCGCTATCTTCGAGGCGACAACTCCGTCGATGACATCCTGGATGTCCGGGAGCCCCAGGTGCTCCTTCGGCGTCAGGTAGCAGAGGAAATCGGCGCCGTACAAGGCCGCCAGGGCGCCGCCGATGGCGCCGGTGAGGTGGTCGTATCCCGGGGAGCAGTCGGTAACCAGGGGGCCGAGGACGTAGAAGGGAGCGCCGCCGCAGTACTTCTTCTGCATGTCGATATTCTCTTTTATCATGTGGAGCGGCACGTGGCCGGGCCCCTCGATCATGACCTGCACGTTCTTCGCCCGTGCCCGCGCCGCCAGTTCGCCCAGGGTCTTCAGCTCCTCGATCTGGGCCCGGTCCGTGGCATCGGCAAGGCAGCCGGGGCGGAGTCCGTCGCCGAGGCTCAGGACCACGTCATGCTCCCGGGCCATGTCCAGTATCTCGTCGTAGCGGGTGAAAAGGGGGTTCTCCCGGTCATGGTGGAGCATCCACTTGATGAGGAAGCTCCCGCCCCGGGACACGACCCCCATGATCCGCGAGTCCAGCAGCGGCACGCATTTCCTCGTCACGCCGCAGTGGACGGTGATGAAATCCACGCCGTCCTCTATGTGCGTCCGTATCGACCCCAGGAAATCGTCCTCGCTGAGGCCCGCCACGTCGGGGCAGCGCACGATGGCCTCATATACCGGGACCGTGCCGACGGGGACCCTGGATTCGGCCACGATCCTCTTCCGCATGGCGCGGATGTCCCCGCCGGTGGAGAGGTCCATAACCGTGTCCGCGCCGTAGCGGACCGAGGCGGCGAGCTTTTCCAGCTCCATCGCCGGGTCGTTATTGTACCCGGAGGTGCCGATGTTGGCGTTGATCTTTATCTTCAGGCCTCTGCCGATCCCGACCGGCACGCAGTCGTGGAGGTCGCTCCTGGTTATCACGGTCTTTCCCGCGGCAATGTCGCTCCGGATTTCCTCCGCGGACAGGGGCTCCCGCTCCGCCACGGATCTCATCTCCGGTGTAATCGTGTTCTTCTTCGCCTGTTCCAGTTGTGTCATATGCCGAACTTCCTTTGAAAACGTAATATCTCGCCGGTCACGTCAGCTTTCGTGACTACCGCCGATATGGCGCACACCATGTCCGCCCCGGCGGCGATGCACTCGTCGACCCTTGAAAGATCTATGCCGCCGATGGCGACCAGGGGGATGGCGCAGGCCCGTCTGATTGCCGCGAGCATGGCTATGCCGCAGGGAGCGCCGGCGTCCGCCTTGGTTCCCGTTGCGTAGATCGGGCTCACGCCCAGGTAATCCGCGCCGGCGCGCTCCGCAGCGACCGCCTCGGCGACGTCATGTACCGTCACGCCGATGATCCTGCCGGCGCCCAGGATGCGGCGGGTATCGCCGTAGGGCATGTCCTCGTTCCCGATATGGACCCCGTCGGCGTTCACCGCCAGGGCAATATCAATGCGATCGTTGATGATCAGCCGCGTCCCGGTCCCGGCGCAGATCTCCCTGATGCGGCGCGCCTCATCGTACATGCGGCGGGTATCGGCTGTCTTGTTCCGGTACTGCACCACCGCGACGCCGGCCGCCACGGCCTTCTCGACGTCGCTCATTATACCGGCCGCGCTCAGGGCCTCGTCGGTTATGAAATAGTACCCCTTCATTGCTCAATCTTCTGCATGGTTTCAACGTCCCTCTTCTCAAGGCGGTAGACGCAGTCAAGGAGATGCTGCTTGAAGGATGCCGGACCTCCCGACAGCGTCACGGCCAGCTCCGCCGCTATTTCATAGCAGGAAAGACCTGCCGCGGCTGCCGCGGTGACGTCATCCGGCGAAGCGCCGGCGAAGGTCCCTATGACCGACGCGGCCATGCACCCGGTGCCAACGACACGGGACATCATCTCGTGTCCGTTTTTCACCCGGTATGCCGATCTCGAGTCAGCGACGATATCCTCTTTCCCGGTAATCACAACGGAACAGTTCCTTGCTTTCGCGAGGGTCGAGGCGACCTCCCGCGGATCATGGCTCACCTCGGTGGCATCAACGCCGCGGGTGCGCACGTCCCTGCCGGCGATCCGCGCTATCTCGGAGCTGTTTCCCTTGATAATGTCAATTCTCACGGAGTCCAGGAGCTCAAAGCTCTTTGCGTCCCTGAAGGGCGTTGCCCCGGCGCCGCACACATCCAGCACGACCGGTATTCCCTTCTTATTCGCGGCTTTTGCCGCGATCTTCATGCTATCGATGAATTCCGTCGTCAGGGTGCCGATGTTGAGCACCAGCGCCGAGGCTATGCCGGCCATGTCGGCAACCTCCTCCGGGGCGTGGGCCATGACCGGGGACGCGCCGAAGGACTTCACCACCTGGGCGCAGTCGTAAATGGTGACCCAGTTGGTGAGGTGATGCACCACGGGACTCTTCCCTCGGACGGCTTCAAGATAGGGATATACGTTCATAATCAAGGATCCTCATTATGATATTATTGATTCACCGGAATGGTCTGTCTTGAGGAGATTGGATTATTCGCCTGGTTCCCTTCGCTGGCATTACCCAGAGCAGGTTCATCGGGTATAATCTCAGGCTCCTTAAGGAACCACCCCATGGCAATACAACAATACTGAAATACATATATGGAGTCAAGATAAAGACTATTTTTTTCGCAGACGTGCGGGCAAACGAACCAACAGGCGGCTTTATGCAAATTGGAAAAAAATACTTAAAATTTACTTGATTTCAAATCCCTATTGTTACAATATCTCAATACGATTGAAACCGTAATGCCGGATTCAGATCACAGCATTATCGATTAACATCAATGCGGAGCAATCTCCATGAAGAAATTTTATCTCGCGATATGCGCATGTATACTGTTAAGCTGCATTGCACCGGCAAGTTACCTCTACGCGGAGGATGCACAGGGCCCGGATGCGTCCGGGAAAAAAAACTTTATTAAATTCGGACCGAGCATCGGCGGCATCATCTACGGCGTCCTGGGGCCCCGAGACATTTCATTGTCGTTTTATAAAATTAAATTCGACCTGGACAAGTTCAAGATCGGTTTCAGCGGTGGCGTCGACGGTCTGTTCTTTCCGACCAAATACCACAGCGTCTCTCTCGGAGCGTTTTACGAGCAGAGGAATATCGACCTGAAGATCATCGACTTCAAAATACTGATGCCTCTTGCCTTTTTCGCGTTCACGCCCATACCCTTCTTTCCCGTCAATCCGGCGGTTCTTCTGTATGTCTTTCCCGTTGAAAATTTTTTCAGCACCACATCCCTGACCTCACACTATATCAACCTTCCCGTCATATACCGGTTCCATCCCATAGAGTATCTCTACCTGGGCCTGGGATTCGACTTCGCCTTTCTGCTGAAAGCCGTTGCCGAGTATAAGATCTTCATTTTCAAGGCCGGTCTGGACCTGAAACGGTATTTCAAGCTTGCGGATATTGCCGGCAAGGTCCTGATAGGAGTCGCGTACAAGGGCGCTTTCATCGAGGTCAGCACCGGCATCGGGCTCCTAGACATGGATTCCTTTGCCGGAGTGCGCCGGAGCTTCTGCATTAAGACAATGGCGGGATACAGGTTCTAGACATCGCAGATTTCACCATAATGACACAACGGAGGCGGGTAAACAGCGCCCGCCTTTAGCGATACTTCCCAGGAATATCATTTGACCTTTCCAGAGGGTAATGGTATTATCTAAACAGGCCCTTATCTTCAGTTTCGCGGCAGCGATCCCTGTATCCCGCGGCGTGGATACACGGTTGAATCAAGACAATTTCAATACTCTACGTCATAGATATTTTATCGATGGTGTATTTATAAAAAAGACCGTCAAGCAGCGCGAGGATCTTTTTTTCTCCTCACCGTATACATAAAAGTCCCATCCATCTGGGCCGAACAGAAGACGGGCGCGCGCTCTCTCCCGGTCAAGGGAATGGCCGTCTACTGGCTGAATATACTCCTCCCTCAACAGGCACCCGCCAACCTGTCGATCGGAATGCCCGCGGTCGATTCCGCCTAGCGGCTCTTTATCAACGGTGAACAGCTCTACAAAAACGGACCGGTCGGCTCGACCGGCAAATCGTTAAAGCCGATTCACTATATGCCGGTCCTGATCGAGTTCAACCCGACAAGGGAAACATCGATCGTCATCCACGCGTCAAACTTTCACTATCCCCGGCCGGGCCTCAGGGACGAGATAATTCTCGATGAGAAGAAAGCCCTCGTGAAAAAAAGAAAGCCTCCGTATCATGGACATCTTCCTGATAGGGCCGAGTTTCATGATGTTCATGTACACCGACGGCCTGGCCGAGGCTTTGCAGCAGATGGCAGCCCTGCCGTGCAGCCGTTTCGTGGAGGAGCTCTTTTCAAGACTCGTGGATTACCGGGGCAGCGATTCCTTCGATGACGACGCCTGTATTATATGCCTTGAGATAGAATGTTTCAGGGAGGCTGATTCCGTCGTCATCTGACTGAGGCGTAGTAGCCGGCAAGGCCGTTTTTAGAAAACACCACCTGCCACAGGTCAGTCAGCTTTGCCCTGAAAGACGCAGCACAGATCAGGAAGTAGTATCTCCATATACGGAAAAACCGCTCGTCAAAGGCGCTTTTTATGCGGTCCCAGTTTTTCATGAAGTTGTTGTACCAGGCCATCAGCGTACGGTCATAATGCTGACCCAGGAAGTGCCAGTCCTCGAGGGTGAACAGCCCCTCTGCGGCGGCGATGATCTGCTTTGCCGACGGGACAAGCCCGTTAGGGAAAATATATTTATTGATCCATGGGTCCCCCATCCTTGATGAGATGTTCGACCCGATCGTCTGGAGAAGGAACAGGCCTTTTTCCCTCAGGGAGCCGCACACGACTTCCATGAGCCTCCGGTAATTCTTGTAGCCCACGTGCTCGATCATGCCGCACACCAGCACCTTGTCAAAGACGCCCCTGAAATCCCGGTAATCCGATTTCACGATTGTCACCGGCAGGTCCCGGCAGAACTCCCTGGCATAGCGCAGCTGCTCGTCGGAGATGGTTATGCCCGTGACGCGGCACCCGTAGCGTTCAGCCGCGAACCTGGCAAAACCGCCCCAGCCGCACCCGATGTCCAGGACCGAATCCCCGGGCATGAGCATGAGCTTGCGGCAGATGAGGTCAAGCTTCTGCTCCTGGGCCCTGTCGAGATCATCGGTTTCCTTGAAATAGCCGCAGGTGTACTGGTTGTACCGGTCAAGAAAAGACAGGTACAGGTTCACGTCGAGGTCATAGTGCTTCGCGACCACCTGCCGGGAACGGACCCTGTTCTGCATGTTGAGAAAAAACGATCCCATCACCGCCGCCAAAGACCTGGGATTGACCTTTTCATTCAGGCGCGCCCGGAAGACCCTGTAGAAGAACTGGTCCAGTGCGTCGCAATCCCACCATCCGTCGCTGTAAGACTCCCCCAGGGCCAGGGACCCGCCCTTCAAGACCCTTGAATAAAGCGCCTTCTCGTGTATCCTGATGTCCCAGGGCCTGTCGCCGTCCACGCGGATGTCGGCGGAATTGAAAAGATTTTCAATATATTCGCGGATTTTATTTCCCATCATAAGGCCTTCTCCCCGGACGCGATGAACCAGCCATCCCCCTGGCGATCCGCAGGGTCTGATGGTTTTCCCACCCTGCCTTTTGATGTATATAACGTAATAAAGAAAAACGGAACATTCAATTAATTATGACAGCTCCCGATTCCCTTTTTATCATGGTCTGTTTCAAGGAGGGCGGAGAACATTGGCGGTGAATGCTGCAGATATGGTTTCCTAGCCTGCTTCAAGCATGTCATCGTAATTCTGGAAAACGTTTTTCAGGAGCGGATTGGTCACGATGGCATGGACGATTCTCCTCTCGAAATCATCGATGAAGACCGTTTCGCTGCTGAAATAATTGATGGCCTTTTCCGGATCAGGCAGGTCCTTTATCATGTTGACCAGCAGCGAGATCCTGCTCATGTCCCTCTTGTTGAAAGGGACCGTCTTGTCCCTTTCAAAAACCGATCCTTTCTTGTACTGGCGGATCATGTCGTGCAGCTTGCTGAACTGCTCGATGTCTGACTTGTACTTATTGAAAAAATCGGCGTATACGGCCCCGTCCGTCTCTCCCTCCAGCATAAGCATCATGACATACTGGAAGAGCTGGTAGTTTCTCGATATCATCGTCTTCAGGATGTCGTCGGGCAGATGCAGGAAATACTTCTTGAAATTATCGATATCCTTGAGGGACGCGAAGAACCTGTTAAGGCCGTTGGTGTCAAGCCTGGTGAGTATGAAAAAAAGAAGGAGCTTGTCCTTCGCGATATATTGTGAATGAAGCACCAGTTCCAGGAGCCTCTCCGGCGTAAGGAAATAGAGTATTTCGTCGATGATGCGGTCCGTTGAATGGTTGTGCATGGAGCAGAACCCGAAAACGAAGATGATAAGCTTTTCAAGATTTTCAACGGTGAATTTCGGGGAATTGATGTACTTCTGCAGGTGCGGCAAGTCACGGAAGAGCAGAAGAAAATAGAGGAATTGCGTGGTCAGCTCATAGTCGTTCGAATCGAATATTTTTTCAACCAGGTCGATGAAGTCGTCCTCGGTCAGGGCCTCAAAAATCGGCTTGATTTTGCACAGCTGGGGAAGCGAGGAATCCTGAAGGATTGCTTCCACGTAAAACAGTTGATAATAATCAACCTTTGGGATATCAACAGCCGTGTGTGTCATATCATCCCGCCTTAAACGAAGAAAGCGCCCCTAACACCTAGTGCGTCACAAAAAAAAGACCAACCGGAAGCCGCTTTTAGAAGCCCGATACCATGAAAAAGGACATGGCGCCGGTAACAGCCCCGCTGATGAATAGTAAAGAACAGAATTGGATTATATAATAATAAAACCATTAAACAGGGATTTTGTCAATATTCTAATGATGGATGGGCTAAAAATTATCAAGGAGCCCCGGCCGATTGGTCCAGGCTCGACCCAGGGAACGAATCGAGCCTCCCGGTGCAAGGGTATCATGCCCGCCCCGGGTTTAAACCCGGGGTTAAAATTCAACGGCGGTTTTCATGGCTTTAAACAGGGATTTGCGTACATTCACATCTATCATCTTTTTGTAATCTTCTATGTTGTACCGGTGAGTCAGCATGTCGTCTACCCGCGTTTTCTTTTTCGCGATCAATTCAAGGGCCGTCTCGAAGGCCTGCTTTCTTGCGCCCCTGACGGTATTGTACCGGTAGGCGTAACAGCCCTTGACCGTCTGAAGCTTGAGCCAGAGTGGCGTCAGGTCCAGCTTCACGTTGGCGCCGATACCCAGCACAGACAGGGTACCCTTCACCGCCAGGACGCGGAGGGAGAGGTTAAGGGTATCCCGGTGTCCCACGGTATCAAAGACCCGGTCAAAGCCGCCCATCACGATCCTGTCACCGAGGTCCGGCTTGTAGGCGCGGCCGCCGGCTATCGTCACGGCCGCGTCGATGAGGCCGCCGCCTATGGTCCGATCAGCGCCGGATTTCTTAACATAGTCCGCGGCGAAAGGCGACGGCTCCGCAACGGTGATATCGCAGGGGCTCCCCAGGGCCCGGATCGCCTTGACCGTCATGGCGCCGATGACGCCGCCGCCGATCACCAGGACCCTGTCGTTTTTGTCCGGCATGTTGTCCAGCACCGCCTGCAGGCCCACGGCAAAGGGCTCCGTGAGGACGGCAGACTCGCGAGAGACGCCCTTCGGCACCGGCACCACCTGGCTCCGGTGCGCCACAACATACTCCGCGAAGCCGCCGTTAATGTCCCTGCAGATGCCGGTGAACATGCCCGGCGCGAAGGCGCCCTCGGCAAAATTTTCGCAGTTCCCCGGGACCCCGGCGGCGCAGCTGCGGCACACCGGCTGGATCCCGCGCGTGACACAGTTCAGCACCGGTATCGCGGTGACCAGGTCCCCTTTTTTGACGGATTTAACAGCGCTCCCGGTTTCAACGATATCGCCGCAGAACTCGTGGCCCGGTACGCAGGGGAAGGAGGCAAAGGGTGAAGCGGAGGGTGAATCCTTCGCGAACATGAGATTGATATCGCTCCCGCACAGGCCGCAGAGCCTGATCTTTATCTTCACCCACTCGGAACCGGGCAGTACGGGCTCGGGGATGTCGGCCAGCTTGATCGTCGAAAAAGGCCCGCGGTAGCAGAACTTCACGCTCAGGGGCCGCAGCGCCTGCAGCGCGACAAAACGCAACGGGTTCAGATTGAGCATTAATGCTTTCATGAGATACCTCCAGAAGAAAGGGGGGTGGAAATGATAATGATCAAAAACATAACTGCCTTATATTGAAAAAAAACCTCAAACCGTCCGCCCGTAAGGCGGAAAGTAAATTTCTATGTAAAAACTTTCATAATATGCCCCGCGTCATGGAGGACGCGGGGAGGCGATTGTCTGCACGAGGCTGCATACGATCGCCGCATACATTAACTATTTCTTAATTTTAAAGATCAGCCCCCGCCGGCGCCTGAGGCGGCGGGGATAGGGGGAGCGCGAAGGGGGAAAGGGAAGCCACCCTTTCCCCCTCGTAAAAATGCCGACCCGCTCCGGGTCAAATATCCCGCCCCGGTCCGGGGCTTATTCCATCTTCAGGGACTGATAAAATAAAGGAGTCGCGGGACTCGTCACCGTGGGATCGGTCATGACATTCACGCAGGCCGGCTTGCCGGAGGCGAAGGCCCGCTCCAGGGCCGGAATGATCTCCTCGTCCTTCGTGACGAACTCGCCATGGCCTCCCAGCCCCTCGGCCACCTTCTCGTAATGCCGTGTCCCCAGCTCCGCGCACTGGAGGCGGTCCTTGCCGATGGAGAGCTCCTGGCTGTGCTTGATCATGCCCCAGGCGCAGTCGTTGTTGACCACGACCACCACCGGTATATTGTGGCGCACCATGGTGTCGAACTCCATGATATTGAAGCCCATGGACCCGTCGCCGTTAAGCACCACCACCTTCCTGTCCGGCCGTGCGAGCTTCGCCGCCATGCCGAAGGGGATGCCGGTGCCCAGGCAGCCGAAGAGTCCCGACGATGTCGCAATGACGCCGGCTTTCTGCCGCGTCGCGAACCCCAGGCCGAAATAGCTGGTGTCCCCGCCGTCGGCGACGTAGACCGCGTCGTCTCCCGCGACCTTCTGTATCTGCGCAACGAGCCTCACCGGGTGGATCGTGTCGGACGCCGTTTCGCGCATCCTGATCTCGTAATCAAGGAGCGACCGCCCCGCCGATTTCAGCGTCTTCGTCCATTCACCGTGGTCATTCTTTGACACGAGGGGGGTCAGCTGATCGAGGACCGACCCGACATCGCCCACCAGGCCCGCATCGGCCATGCGGTTCCGGTCGATCTCGTGGGGATCGATGTCGATCCTCACGACCTTCACCGACGGCGGGATGATGGCCCCGGACTGGAGGATCCAGTTGAAGCGCAGTCCGGCGGCGATGATCACATCCGTCTGGCCGATGCTGAAAAACAGCCCCAGGCTCCCCATGTCCATAACTGAATTGGGATGGTTGTCCGGGAGCTCTCCCCTGCCGTTGTTCTGCAGCATGAAGGGGATTCCCGTCTTTTCGATGAAAGCCCGGAGGCTGTCGGAGCAGGAGCTGTAGGCCACTCCGCTGCCCCCGAGAAACAGGGGCTTCTTCGCGTTATTGATGATATCCGCGGCAGCCTTCAGATCGGCGTCATCGGGATGGACCGTATACTTCCGCGTGGCGCGCGCCGGCATGGGCGCCGCCGATTCCTCGACCCTGATATTGAGGATATCGGGGGGCAATTCCAGAAAGACCGGTCCCGGCCTCCCCTCCACCGCGTTGCGGAAGGCTATCGATAGATATTCGGGGATCCGTTTGATATCGAAGCAGGTGGCCGCCCACTTGGTGATGGGGCGGACAATATCCATCTGCTTGATCTCCTGGAGGGCCCCCTTCAGGTCGTCACGGATCGGGTGCCTCCCGCAGAGGACCACCAGGGGCGCGTTGTCGAGGTAGGCGTTCGCTATGCCGGTAAGGCCGTTGGCGAAGCCCGGCCCTGCCGTGAGAAAGCAGACGCCCGGCTTCCCCGTGTACACCGAGGTGGCATGGGCCATCATGGCCGCGGCCTGCTCATGGCGCACGTCTATCGTGCGTATCCTGTATTCAGTAAAGCCGTCCAGCATCGACTCTATGTGCCCGCCGGAAATGCCGAAGACCGTATCTATCTTTTCAACTTCTTTCAGGTATTTGCCTACCAGGTGACCGCCGTTTATAAGTGCCATTCTGTTCCTCCTTGTTTTTGTTGATTAAGCACGTTTATTATTCGGATGTCCCCCCTCCCTCAATGGAAGAGGACAGGGGAGCGTGAAAAGGTTTTTAATGTTCACAAAAACCGTTGTTCTGCCGTAATAACATCACCCCCACCTGACATCTGCCGGATAGGATGTCCCAATGCCGTGGAGGCCACGGATGGCCGAGAGCGGCCCCCATCAAGGGGGAGGAATAGGTCCCCTACATCACCAGCTTCACCCCGTCATTGAACCACTGGGCGAAAAATGCCATGCCGTCGAGCTTCATCTTCCCCGCTGCGGCGGCCTTGAACTGCTCCTCGTCGCTCTTCGACGCCATCACCCTGAATCCGGTCGCGGCGTCGGACCAGACGATGGCCCCGTCATAGGGGTGGCGGGCGCCGCTCTTCGTGAGGACGGTCCCCCGGTCGAAGATGAAGAGCCTCCCCCGCTTCCCGTCGGCGGTCTTGATCATGATTTTGACCTGGTGAATTGACCCGATATAGTTTCGGAAAGCGGGCTTATGTTTCGACGCCCATTTCAATATCTTATACAGAACGAACAGCAGCAGCGTGAATCTCATAGGCGTCTCCTTGCTATAATTATCCGGCGCGGCCTCCAGCCGGGCCGTCATGTCCTGTCAGCGTAATGAGCCCGCACCCAGGCGGCGATCCGTTCCATGGCCTCGCGGTAGGGTACTATCGTGCGCCATCCCAGTTCCGCCCGCGCCAGGGACGTGTCTATGTCATTGTTTCTTCCCAGGACGCCGACGTTGAGCCGCGTGAGCGGCGAGCGGACCTGGAGGGGATTCAGGATTTTTTCCATCACCAGGCCGAGGGGCCAGGCAAGGCGGAAGGGGATGTTCCCCCGGGGGCGCTTCCCGACGAGGCTCCCGAGGAAGGTGATATATTCCCCCCATGTCGCGGTCCAGTCGTCCCTGAAGTGATAGGCCTTTCCCCTGGCTATGTCCATGGTGCCGGCGCGGATCATGCCGTCCACCAGGCTGTCCACGTAGACGAAGCTGGTGGGATGCCGTCCGCGGTCGAAGAGGGGGACCGGCATCTTCAGCATCTGGTCGATGATGTCGCGGACCCACACGCTGCCCGGTCCGGTCACGTTGGCCGGGCGCACGATAGTACAGCTGATCGTGCCCGCGTCATGGTATGAGCGCACCAGGGCCTCGGCATCGGCCTTGGCGTCGTTATAATAAACGCCGGATTTCCTCGGCGGGTCGGTTTCCTTCACGCCTTTCAGATGGCGTCCCATGCCCATGGCCGCCAGGGAGCTCACGTAGACGAAGCGCGACGCCTTCCCCGCCGCCTCTTTCAGGAGGTTTTCCGTTGCGGTGTAGATGGCGGTGTAGAACTGCTTCCGCGTGCCCCAGTCGGTGACGCGTCCCGCCAGGTGGAACACCGTGTCGACACCGTCGCAGATGCCCCGGAGGCTCTCCGGCGCGGTCAGGTCCCCGCGGCATATTTCCGCTCCCATTTCGGCCAGTTCAGAAACCTTTTCTTCCGGGAAGGCCAGGGCCCGCACCCCGTGTCCCCGCGCCATCAGCTCCTTCGCCAGAACCGAGCCGATAAAGCCCGTCGCCCCCGTTACCAGTGCCTTCATCTAAAGCCTCCGCTGATGATTATGGAAAACGAATCCTGCCGTACCAGACCGGCCCCTGCATCTCATGGGTCTTATATACCATATCCGCACCGGCCTGTCGACCGTACTTATAAACTCATACGAAATAGTGGAACAGGCACGGTCACGTGACCGCGCTTTCTGCATCATGCCCCTCCATGGGAGGCGGGCTACGCCCCGCCCTGCTTGAACTCCCTCGGAGTCATGCCGGTCATTTTCTTGAAGGCGCTGTTGAAGGATGATTTCGAATTGAAGCCGACCCGGAAGCACACGGAGATGATGTTCGCGTCGGGATTGTCGCGCAAGAGCCTTTTCGCCTCCTCGATGCGGTAGCGGTTCACGAAGTCCCAGAAGCCGGTGTTCATCCGCTCGTTCAGCATCTGCGACAGCTGGTGCGGCGTCATGGTGAGGCGCTCCGCCACTGCCGCCAGGGATATGTCGCTGTCTCGGAAAAGCCCCTCTTCGGCCATGAGCTCATCGAGGCGGTCCCGGATGATGTCCGTGTCAAGGCCCCGCAGCATTGACTTCTCGTAGCGCTTCTTCTTGATCTCGCGCTTCAATTCAAAGAAGAACTGCGGGTACGCGCGGATCCCGATGTAGAGCGAAATGTGGACCCAGACATTTATGATGCCGCCGGCTATGAACACCGCCGGCTCTTGTCCCACGAATCCCCCGAAGAGGAACGCGATGACCAGGAGTATGCAAATGGCAATATATAGAATGAAGCGGAAGCCGCGCAGCGATCCGCTGATGCCCACGTCCGACAGGGCCACCTTGATGATGGCTGCGATATAGACAAGAATATGCGTCACGACCGCCGCCAGCAGGAAAAACAGCGGGGAATTGAGGGGATCCCCCAGAAAGCCTGCGATCATCTCCTTTTTGATAGGCAGGGGCTGAAATTGAAACAGGACCTCGGCGATGAAACACGCCATGGCCGGCGCCAGGTGGAGCGTGACCCGGTACGGGAGCGGCGTTTCCGGATAGAGCAGGGTGTGATAATAGAACAGATTCAGCGGCCCGATTATCACGAGAGACGTAAGAAAGAGAAAAATTGACGCGGGGTACTCCTGCGGAATGCCCCGGGCTATCAGGGCGACCCCCAGCATGATCACGGCATTGAAAAGATAAAAGAGCATCCCGGGGACGTTTCCCTTGCCCGATTCAGGGATCCTTTCAAGAGCCTGCAGGATGCAGAGGCCGCATCCGAAGAAGGTTATTTCTATGCCAATGGCAACAAACATACCTGTTGTATCAATCCACCCGGTTCAACGCCCGGAGCGACGGGATGGAACGCTTCATGGCCGTGCAATTAATGGCATTCCTGTTCCAGTTATCTTCCTCTCATCTCATCGCGGATCCTTTTCATCTCGTTCTTCTGGCGTTCCCGCTCGCTCCGGATCTTTTCCCTCAGCGAATCAGGGTCAAGCTTCTTGTCCTTGAGCTCCTGTTTGAATCTCCGGACGCGGTCATCGATCTCCCTGCGCAGATCGGCGCTCTGGTTCCTGTATTCCGGTGTCGCCTGTATCTCCCTGATCTGCTTCATGAAGGAGTCGCGCACCTCCCGCCGTATCTCAGAGAGCTTCATGGTCTTCTTTTTTGCCATCAGGTCCATGACTAGGTCCCTGTTCAGCGAAAGGGAACGTCCCTCCGTCACCATCTCGGCTATCTGCCGCTGGATTTCCCCGTTCGACACGGGGTTGACCAGGACCGTCCCGGAGAAGACATTGACCTCGGATGCGGCCTCATCGCCCGCGACCTGGAACATGGTGCCCCGCACCGAGGCCACGTTGGTCGAGGTCTTGACCCCGTAGCTGTCGTCCTTTTTCAGCTTCGACATGATGACGATGATGCCGCCGTTTTCCATGTCGAGGTCGGGATCGTCCGTACTTTTTTTAAGAGAAGCGAGGGCCACTTTCGAATTTTCCTGTATCCGCATGTAGCCTTTGCCGCCCATCGAGATATCGGCAAAGGAACCGCTCCCGGTGATGATGGTCTCGCCTCCGTTGAGCTTTTCGTTGAAAGATGCCGCATGGGCAGAGCCCCCGGCGGCCACCTTGACATTGCCCATCATCATGATAATTTTATACTGCCGGGCTCCTGAAGCGGCCGGGACCGCAACGAACATCAGCGGCACGAGGATGAGCCCCGTCAGCGCACGTCTCCAGTTAACCATGGCATCCTTCCTTTTACGATTGTGATATCTCATCGGCCCGGCCGCGGCGGGCGCTGTCCCCGATCAGGCTTCGGTTTGTCCTTGCGCTGTTTGACAGCGTCCCTTCTCTCCCTGGTCCGTTCCCTGTTCCTGTTGATCCTCTCGTTGATTTCGTTCCTGATTTTCGGATTGAGCTTCTTGAAGCCCCGGGACTCCCGGATGGCGTCGAAACGGTCAGTCAGGGCGTCAAGGTCACCCTTCTGTAAAAGGGCCACCGCGATCTTCCGCCTTTTCGCGACAATGTCCCTGGCCATCGCCCGGCTCAGCGAAACGGAATGCTCCTCGGTCACGGACTCCATGATTTCGCGGAAGATCATCCCGTCCCTGACCGGGTGGACCACGATGCTTCCCGTGAGGACGTCAACGCGGGAGCTGTCGTCATCGGCGCTGACCTGGAAGCTGGTCCCCCTGACTGCAGCGACCTGGGTTGACGTCTTGACCTGGAAGCTTTCCCCGCGGACCAGCTTCGTGAGCATGACCATGATGCTGCCGCCGCTCATCTCCATATCGGGATCGTCGCCTTTTTTAACCAGGGACGCCACGGAAATCCTGGTCTTTTCGTTGACCCGGACGAGGCCCCGGTCTCCCCAGGCTATATCGGCCATGGAATTCCGGCCTGTGACAATAGTGTCGCCGCCGCCGAGGGCCTGGCCCTCCGCCGCCACCTTCGTCACGCCGCCGGCGATGATCTTCACGTCCCCGACGACCGCCTGGACCATGTATGCAGGCTGGCCGCCCCAGGCCCCGGGAAGGAGAATCAGGGCCGCCATAACGGCCGCCGGGAGCAGCCTTTTTATAGTATTCATAGTTTCCATCCTCCTAAAAAATTATCACCGGCCACGGCTGTCAGTACCTGAAGGAAACGTTGAAGCTGACCCCATGGCTCCAGAAGTTTTTGCCGATATTTTTCAGCTGCATGAAGGGGTTGATGTTCAGGCGCCTGCCGCCATACAGCTCATATTGGCTGCCCAGAATATACCGCACAAGTGATCCGAGCGAGCGAAGTTCATAATATTTTCTTTTCATCGGATCCATCTTGGGAGATATGTTATAAACCGGCGCATAGGTGACGGAAATGTTCGCGTAGTCGAAAAGATTAACGAGGCCCTCGATTTCGCCGCCGACGGTTATAACATCATCATTGCTCCATCCCGAAGAAATGGCCGCTGCCAGGGTGAAGTATTCGCAGGTTTCCGATGAGACGCCGATCTTGCCCGTATGGGAGTAGAAAATAATATGCTCATTTTGCTTCGGATAGATGCTTTTGAAGGAATATGGATTGTTGAAGTCGGAATACATATAATCATAGGAAAGATCAAGGCTGGTGCTCGGGACAATGAACCAGCTGAAGGTGGGCGTCAGGGTGTAGTCCTCCAGATGTTTGATATTCTGGATCTTGAAGTTCTTATACCGGGCCATTAAAATTGCGCCGGCAACTAACGGTTTAGACCAATCAACTCCCGGATCGAGGGATCGCAAATCTCGGTTATCGTCCGACTTAAACTTGTACTCTGTTTTTTTATAATCAGCGCTGAACCCCAGGCTGACCACCTCGAAATCAAGATACAGGCCGCCGGTTCCGTCGTGGACCCGGTAGTAATGGGTCTTATCCCCGGCCGAGTAAAGGTACGACCCGTAGATCTCGATAACGTCATGGGGATAGAGCGACAGGGCGAGCTTCGGCTGGGTGAAGTTGACCGTTTCATAGGCGCCTGCGCCGTTGGTTATCTGGTAATCCCAGAACCGTGAAACGCCGGCGGTGAATTTGACGTATTTATTCTTCAGGTTGATATTCAGGTACGGCTGGGAGTAAAAGTTACTTGGAGACGTCCCCTTTGCGTAGCTGCCGTTGTATCCTCCCTCGATACCGAAGATCCTCGGTTTAGCCTCGTCCGGTGCAGCGGACTCATCCGCAACCTTTTCCGCGGCATCGCCCGCCTGTTCCGCCTTTTTTTTATCCTCCGGAAGGGCGCGGGCCGCGCCATGGTGGAACAATCCCGGGCACAGCAGCGTCATGGCGATGATGAAGATCGGCATTCCATTGAATAGCTTCTTCATAGAACCATCCTTTAAACGTCACCGCGTCAAGGGCGACGGTAGTATGAAAAACCAGCGTCCCATTATCAATGCAACGGGGCGGCAATTTTTTCAAATCATTTTTTCAGCAGCCGGTGGCAAAAGAAAAGGCCGGGCGGAACAGTATCCGCACAGCCCTCTCCTGACACGGGGTTTCAACCTACAGCGCTGCTACAGGCGCTTCCGCATGGCCCTTCTCTGCCTGGCAGCATCCCTACGCATATGGCGACGTTCCTTGATACGCTGCCGCTTTTCCTTGCGCTTCTCCCTGATCTCGTCACGGGCCTCCTTGCGGATCTCCTTCCGGTCTTCGACCTTGCTCTTGACCTCTTCTTTTTTTACAATCCTGCCGGGATCGGCCTTGTCCATGGCATAGACATTCACCGTAATGGCGGCCAGGAACGCGAATGTAAGCAAAACTATTTTTTTCATGACACCCCATCTCCCTGTTTATTATCTATTTGATCCGAATCTGATAGTTACAACGAATATAAGCATAAAAAAGGACAATGATCATGCAACTATATTATTTTTTCCACTTTTTCGCACCCTGCTATAAATAAAAAAGCCGCCCGGCGCAAGGGGGCGGCTTCTCTGCTATTATAACGGGACAGCCGTTATCCGGAATCTGTCCCCCGGTTTTTTTATTTTACATCTTCAGCGCTTTCTTTGACTTCAGGCTTCCTGGGCTCTTCTTTTTTACTGCCCTTGTGCTTCTTCACATGATGCTTTTTCTTGTTAGCGTGCTTCCTGGCATGCTTCTTCTCTTTGCGGGAATGCTTCTTGTCCTTCTTGACTTCCTTGGGCTCCTCGATTTTTTTCTCGGGACCGGCCTGTTCCGGTGCGGCGCCCTCGTCCTGGGCCATGAGGCCAACCGGCAGGACAAGCATCAACGACACGACGATTGACAACAGCTGTTTCATGATCTTAAACTCCTTCTTGGACAAATTTTAAAATGTTACTGCCGCATCATGCAAGGAGATACCCAGCAGTCCTGCATGATTAATAAAAAAAGCGCAGATTCCGGTACCGGGGTAGTAAATCTGCGCTTTCTTTTTTTCTAGCTAGTGAGTAAAAGGGTCAAACTATTTCTTCTTCTCTTCTTTCTTCACTTCTTTCTTCACTTCTTTCTTCTCTTCTTTCTTGGCTGCTTTTTCTTCTTTCTTTGCTTCTTTCTTTGCGGCTTTTTCTTCTTTCTTTGCTTCTTTCTTTGCGGCTTTCTCTTCTTTCTTCGCGGCTTTTTCGTCAGCTTTCTTTTCTACTTTTTTCTCGGCTTTGGGATCAGCTTTTTTCTCAGCGCTGAAACCGACCATGGTTAAACCAAATACCATAGCAATAGCGATAGCAAGAATCTTTTTCATTTGTAATTTCTCCTAAAATTTTGTATTTTCCCGGAACCAAATTTTATTGCAGTTTTTAATGCACTTATAATATATGACATTGTTAAAAAAAATAGCGGCCACATTTTTCCCAAAAAATGCTCTCGAAAGAACAAATATCAGACATCTACCGGCAATTTTCCTCTGAAATTTACCGTTATTTATACAAATTGACCCGCAATACCGACGTCTCCGAGGACCTTCTTCAAGAGGTTTTTGAAAAATTTATCGGTTATACGGCGGAAAAGGATATCCAGGAGGATAAATACCGGGCATTTTTATATAAAACAGCCCATAATCTGAGCATAAATTACCTTATTAAGCAAAACCGGGACCATGGGGGCAACATCCATGAAATGGAGGAAAGTCTTAAAACTGAAGACAAATACCTTGAACGGTTGATGCTGGACGATCTGAACCGAGCAATATACCGGGTCCTGGATACCTTCGATGGGGAATCCCGCTCAATTTTTATCATGCACAAGGAAGACGGCATGCATTACGATGAAATTGCGGAAATCCTGTCCATTTCCGCCCGGACAGTGCGCCGGAGGATTAAGAACATACTGGATATTCTCTATTCAGAATTAAAAAAAGAAGGATTTTTAACTTAATTTTGTCAAAAATCAGGTTGCCGATTGTTATATTATATAAGGACCGCATAATGAAAGGCCATCTTACAAAAAAAATCCTGATCAATTACATTCAGGACTCCCTAAGTGAGCGCAGGTCCGCGATCGTCAGAAGCCATATTGAAACGTGCGATTGTTGCCGAAAGAACGCCGCCATCCTGAGCAGTATCACCGCTCCCTCCAGGGGAAAGAAAATAAAACCCCGCAGGTCCGTCCTGGCCGGTATCCTTGATTATCATGACAGCTACACAGGGCCCGCGGAACCTGCGCCGGCACCGCGGCGTCTCAGGCTCCGGTACGCCGCCATTGCCCTGGGCGCCGCCTGCGCCTGCGTCATCATCTTCGCCCTTCATTCGCATCTCCAGTACGAGAACGCCCCCTTTTACGCTTCACGGATCAAGGGCACGGTCAGGGCCGACAAAGACATGCTGCGCAAGGGCCAGGTGGTTCGGCCCGGCGTCCTCCTCACAACCGGCGCGGATTCCAAGCTCGCCATCATGTACGGGAAGGTCATGAAGCTCACTGCCGGCCCCCACTCCAGGATTTCTATTACGAAATCGCACATTGACAGAAAAAGCGGCAAGATTTATTTCGAGATGGTCATAGACAATGGCTCCATACTGGCTCAAACCGGCAGGGGATGGAAGCTGCAATATACCCTGGTAACCCCTCACGGCAAGGTGTCATCGTCCGGATCGAGAATCGCCATGAGGGTAGAGCCCTCCAAGACCAGGGTCATGGTCAAAGACGGCACGGCAAACATCGCCAACAACAAGGGGCATTCGCTTGACACCGAGGAAGGGAATGGCTACTCGATAACCGACAAGGGCGTGACCTCGGCGCTGGAGCCGTCCGAAGACGACAATGACAGCGGCACCCTCTACGACAACACCGCCAGAGACCTCCTCGACGAAGATGCCGAGGAAAACAGCGAAAGCGGCGATTCCGACACGGTCATCCAATGAATGGCCCGCCCGGGCTGATGAAATTCAAACCCTCTGCTACTTCTGAATTATAAACTGCCCCGGCAATACCCCTCTCTGGAAAAAAAATTTTTTATAATTTTCGATCAAAAAACTTGATTAATCGCCACAGGTTATTTATATTATGTCTAGAAAAGTTCAGCCTGTCACGAAAGATTCAGCACCGTAAGTGCGATCTTGAGCTTGATTAAAGCATATGTGATAAAAGCTGAAGAATATGGGTTCAAGGAACATCTATGATCAACGGTTCGTAGGAAGCCACCCGGGAAGAGGGTGGCTTCCGCTATTAATGGCAACAGCAACAAAACGACCGGTCCCGCCGATCCCATTCCGTCCATATATTGATCCCCAGCAGCCGGCCCCGGCCGGGATAGAGTCAATTTTCTTGACTAAACAACCTGTATATGCTACTATTGCTGCCATACAGGCGCACGGACGACCATACCAAGGGGGGGTACAACCAGACAGCCATGGATAGTACGTTAAAGCCACTGAACAACATTAAAGACGGCCTTGAACCGGGTACCATAATACGCCGGATCGGCAACGGCAAGGACCAGCAGGGAAGCTTCCTCGAGTTTGACGAGAACTACAACATGATCCTCGCCAATATCATAGACCTGCAGACCGGCCATCTCGTGGCCAACGAGGCGGTCCTGAAGCCCCGGCAGAACGACAAGCTCTACTATTACGCCTCCTCCTTCGACAGCAGCCCGGTATCGGACAAGGCCATGAAGGTCATCACCACCTGGCCCCTCTACAAAAAACACGTGGAACTTCAGGACAAGATCGTCAATTTCATAAGCATCAGCTACACGCCGGAACAGGTCATGGAAATGTCGAGGACAGACACGCTCCACCTGCTTTTCATTCCGGTGCAGCAGAAGTTCCGCATCGGAAGGTTCACCGAGCGGCGCAATATGGAGCGGGTATGCAATGATGTCTTCATGCTGTGGCTTGAGTCCGTCAGCAAGGACAAGCACATAACCTACCTGGCCCGGATCGTTGAGCAGAAACATATGACGCCGCTCTTTTACTCGGCCGGCACCAAGACCCATGAGAAAACCGCGGCGCAGCTGCGCAGCGAAATATACAAGTTCGACCCGACCCACGGCGGCCACATCAAGGCAGTCGGCGTCAAGAAGGGGAAACGGCACTTCATCGTCGACGCGGGATCCAAATACATGGGGCTGGGGGTAAAGACCCCGCTGCATGTCAGCGAGTTTGTCGCCAACGCGCTGCGGGAGACCTACCATGAATTCGAATTCACCCCCACCGAGGGGCAGGGCGCCATCAAGTAAGGCCGCGGCGCGGGGACACATCACGTTACATGGATGAATTGTTAAAACCATTACCCCAGGCGAAAAAAATCGGGCCGGGCACCATCATTCGCCGCATCGGCAACGGCAAGGACCAGCAGGGAAGCTTCCTTGAATACGATGATGACGGGAATTACATACTCATCAACATCCTGGACATGAAGACCGGCTCCCTCGCGGCTCTCGAAGGAGTGCTGAAGCCCGGCAAGGGCGACAAGATCTATTATTACGAAACCTCCTTCAACACAAGCCCGGCCGCGGGAAAGGCTCTGAAGATCGTCAAGGAGTGGCCCCTCTTCAGGGACCATGCCAGGCTCCAGCAGCAGATTCTTAATTTCGTCGTTATCACCTACGTTCCGGAACAGATCATTGAAATGTCAAAAAACAACGCCCTGCAGCTCCTCTTCGTCCCGATCCAGGAGCGGTTCCGCATCGGGCGCTTCACCGAGCGGCGGAATCCTGAGCGCGTATGCAACGAAACCTTCATGCTGTGGCTCGAGTCCCTTCATACCGGGCACCATATAACCTACCTGGCACTGATCATGCAGCAGAAGCACCATGTCCCCCGCTTTTATTCCGCCGGCACCAAGCCCCATGAGGAAACGGCGAAGCTCCTCATGGACGAGTCGTTCAATTTCAGCCCGACCCACGGCGGCCACATGAAGACCGTGGGCTTCGAGAACGGGAAAAAGCATTTCATCGTGGACGCAGGGTCGAACTACCTGGGCCGCGGGGTGAAGACGCCGCTTCACGTGAGCGAGGCCGTCGCCGCGGGCCTGAAGAAGGTCTACCCCGAATTCGAGTTCACCCCCCTGGAGGGCCGCGGCGCCTTCGGCACCGAACAGAGCTATTGATCCATTTGTCAGCCGGCCCCCAGCACCGAGTCAAGTGTGCGTATAAGCGTATCGGCATCGAAGGGCTTGTTCAGTATGGCCTGTATTCCCGCCGAGCGGGCGCCTTCCCGCACGGCATCGTCGATCAGTCCCGAGCAGAGGATGACCTTCACACCCGGTTCGATGGCCGAAAGTTCTCCGTACAGATCGAGGCCTGACCTCCCCGGCATGGACAGGTCAAGAAGCACCGCCGATATCTCGTCGTGACGGTCCCTGAAAAGCTCCAGCCCCCGGTCCGGGGTTCCCGCGGCCAGCACCTTCCAGCCATAGGCGCCGAGGATGCCGCTGACGACGTCGCGTATGTAGACCTCGTCATCAATGACCAGGATATGCCCCGATCGCGCCCGCCTACTCACTGCCGACGGCGGCTCCTTTTCGGCGGTAGACGCGTCCGGGCCGATGGTGAGCGGGATATACACCGAGAAGTTTGAGCCCTTCCCTACCTTGGAGCTGACACTGATGAACCCCCCGTGCTGCTTTATGATGCCGTAGGAGATGGCAAGGCCGAGGCCGCTTCCCCCTTCGTCCTTTTTGGTAGTGAAAAAGGGGTCGAATATCCGCGCAAGGTTTTCTTCCGGTATCCCCACGCCGGTGTCGATGACCCGTATCCTGGCCCACGAACCGGCGCGCGCGGTTTCCGGTTCCGCCGTCAGCAGGTCACTGTCAGGGATGACTATTTCCGGCACCACCGTGAGGGTGCCGCCCCGGGCGCCATCGGCCCCGCGCATGGTGGTCATCGCGTGGGCCGCGTTGATGCAGAGATTGAGGATGACCTGCTCCATGTAGACCGGGTCGGCCATCACCATGACGGGGATATCGACGAACCTGAAATCGAGGGCGATGCTTTTGGCGAAACTGTTTTGGCAGATGGAGAGGACGTTCCTCAATGACGTGTTGATGTCGACGGGAACAAGGGTTATCTCCTGCCGCCGGGAAAGGGTCAGCAGCTGCTTGATGATCAGGGTCGATTTCTTCGATGCCTCGATGCCGAGGTTGAGGTATTCTTCTATTTCCCTCCGGTTCTCCAGCCTCTCCTTTTTTATCAGCATATCGACGAGGTTGAAGCTCCCGATAATGCCGCCGAGGAGGTTGTTGAAATCATGGGCGAGCCCGCCGGCCAGGGTGCCGACGGCCTCCATCTTCTGGGAGTGGGCGAGCTGTTCCTGGATCTTCTCCTTTTCAATCTGCGACTTCAGATACTGCACGGTCCGCTCCCGCAGCTGTTCGAGCGTCCTGTTCAGCTCCATGTTCTTCCGCTGCAGCTCGTCGGTCCGCTCGGCCACCAGGGCCTCGAGATTGTCCCGGTGCCCCTGCAGCTCCTTCCGGTCCCGGTCAAGGGCCTTCTTGTAATCAACCCGGATCGATTCATAATAATATGTGAGAAAAAAAACAAAAAGCATCGTGCCAAGGTGGCGCCAGGTGAATTCATGCGGGTAGGCATATGCCATCGGCAGCTTGAGGGGATTATAGAAAAAGAAGGCGCACATGAGCACCATGGTGGCAGACCATATAAATCCCTCCTTCTTGCCAAGCAGAAAAAAAACAAAGATCGGGTACAGGATGGCCCAAATGCTGGCGAAACCGAACCCGGGCGCGGTGAAGACCCAGTAAAACAGGAGGAGCCAGAAAAGAAGCGAAACGAGGCGGTACAGATATATCCCCCGCCTGATCCGGTGCATTGACAAGACTATGGCGATCAGCACCAGCGATAGAAGCATGTTAACCACGCCGTAGATGACCAATCCGGAAAGGGCATGGCTGACACCGATAAGAAAAAGGGGCACCCCGAGGATGAGCAGAAAAACGGCAAAAAGCCTTTTCCGCGCGCGCTCTTCCAGGTCGGGCTCGTCCTCCTGGAGGAGGCGTCGGAAAATCGGTTTCAGGAAGGATTGCAATGATCTTTGATCCGGCACCATGATCTCCCGTAATCGGCCATATAACGGAGACTGTCGCTACGATAAATGTAGTTCATTGAAGATCATTTGTCAAGCCATTACACCGGCGGAGGCCCGTCGGACTCCGCCCCTCCCGTTCACTCCGGCGGTCCGGGGAGTTCATCGGCCGCCTGGATCCCGGCCGCGTCTTCCGGCAGGATCCCCAGCCTGTGATACATGGGGCGCACAATCCTCCGCAGGGAGGGAAGACGCAGGGCGAATACAATGCCGCCGAAGACGCAGAGGACGCCGCCGCAGAGGACCGTAGCCGGGGCGCCGATGGCCGAGGACACGCTCCCCGCCAGGAGGCTCCCGAGGGGCGCCGTCCCCATGACCGCCATGATGTAAAAGCTCATGACCCTCCCCCGCTTGTCCTCGTCAACCAGGGTCTGCACCATGGTGTTGCAGGAGGCCATGGCGGTGATCATGCCGAAGCCCGTCAGCACCAGGATGCCGGTGGAGAGGACCACCGAGCGCGAGAAGGAAAATGCCGCGAGGGTGGCGCCGAAGAGAACCAGGGCGGCGCTGATGACGCGGCCCAGCCCCAGGACGCTCTTCCGCATCGCCAGGAAGGTGACCCCGGCAAGGGCCCCCGCCCCGGTTGCCGCCACGAGGAACCCGTAGGTGTGGGAATCGCCGCCGAGAACGGACCCCGCGAAGATCGGGAGTATCACCGGGAAGGACATCGCCACCAGGCTGATAAGGGCCACCGTGGCGATCAGGTCCCTGATGGGCCTGAAACCGAAGGCGTAGACAAAGCCGTCCTTTATTTCGGACAGGAACTTCTTCCCTTCCCTCCCCTCCGGCCGCCCCTTGATGCTCATAAGGATGAAAGCGGTCATGGCCGCGATGTAGCTCGCGCCGTTGAGGGCAAAGCAGACGCCCTCCCCGGCCCGGGCCACCACGAACCCCGCGATGGTTGGCCCGATGAGGCGCGACCCGTTGAAGATTCCAGAGTTCAGGGCTATGGCGTTACTCAGGTCAGCCTTGTTATCGATCATCTCGACCACAAAGGCATGGCGCGAGGGCATCTCGAAGGCATTGGTTATGCCGAGGAGCGCCGCAAGGAGGGCTATCTGCCATACCTGGACCGTGCCGGTAAAGGTTAACGCGGCAAGGGTGAAGGCCTGCGCCATGGCCACGGCCTGCACAGCGATCAGGATGTACCGGCGGTTGACCCGGTCCCCCAGGACCCCGGCGAAGGGCGAAATGAACAGGATCGGGATCTGCCCGGCGAAGGCGACGATGCCCAGCATGAACTCGGAATGAGTCATCCGGAACACGAGCCAGCCGGTGGCGACGGACTGCATCCAGGTCCCGATAAGGGAGACGCCCTGGCCTATGAAGAAGAGGCGGTAATTCCGATAGCGCAGGGAGCGCAGGCCGTGCCTGAACCCGCTCAAGGATTTCTGTTTGGTAGCGTGCATGGAACATACCCCGGTACGCCGCGGCGACAGAGGCCCCGTAATCAAGACGAAGAGAAATTTCGATGAAGAGGTCAAGGACTATTTTGGTGACATGCTAAAAACAGACCTGGAGCCCAGGATATTTTTTCGAGAGGGCCCCGGTTATTTCCGCGCGGTTCAAATCGTCCATCACCGGGTCCACGGAGCTGACGGGATTGCCGTCGTCATCCAGGCGGAACTGCCACCGCCCGATAAAGCCGGGGACATGGATATAGCGGAGCGTGCCGACGCCGACGCAGGAGCTGCCGATCAGGGCATCGCCCACGACATACAGGAACTCCCTCCCGCAGCAGGCCATCCTTCCCTCTTCAACGATGGTATAGGACCAGGGATTGGCCAGCGATTCCTGGCCGGGTTCTCTGTGTACATGTTCTTTCATGGCATGCCGGGCACTGATCATCATGAAACCAGGGATCCTGAAGCTGTTCCGCGGTTTCGAATATAAATTATGCTTGAAAGGCGTCGTAAATCAATTACAAATTTATCCATGCTGCAATTTCTGAAAAATTTTTCGAAAAATGAATTCCCCGAATTCGGCGGCGGCCGCGAGTCCGTGAAGACCGGACGGCCGGGGGGACCATCTGCCTCAAGAAAAAACAGCACCGGCAGTGATGGAAGGCGCCCGCGATTTCCTCTTGACAGGCCAGTATCACCCTGATAGGTTATTTTATGATGACATGCGGTTCCCTGGCAGCGGCGCCCGTCAAATACAGTAACCGGTCATTAGACTTGTCATATGCTGAACGATCGCCTGAAACACTACTATAGCAGCCTCACGCCGATAGACATGCTGGTTACAGCCTACTGCGCCGTTATGCTGTTCCTGGTGAGCCTCCGCGTCAGGGAGGGGGGATGGACGGCGGTGGTCCTAATGCTGAATTTTACCGCGGTCCTTGTCTTCGCCGCCGTAATAGCGCCCATGATGGACCGTATCCGGCACCCGCTGGTGCAGAATCCCCTCATCCGGTGGATCAGGTACATCTATCCCATGTTCCTGCTGGGGCCCTTTTTCCGGTGGATTTACCCGATCGGCAGGATGTACTTCCCGGTTCCCTTCGACGACTACCTGCTGCGCGCCGATATCGCCCTCTTCGGATTCAACATGGCAAAAGAACTGGCGCACCGGTGGGGGGACCGCTACTGGCTCACGGAATGGATGAACTTCTCCTATCTCTCCTATTACTGGGTGACCCTGTATCTGCCGATGTATCTCTATTTTTCAAAACGCCACCGGGAATTCATGTATGTCATGTTCAACGCCGGAATCGTAATATACGCCTGCTTTATTTTCCAGGCCCTGTTCCCCGCCCAGGGACCGGTCCATTATGACCCGGTCACGACCGGCTACCTTGAGGCGGGACCCATCACCTGGTTCGCCCGGGAGTTCCTCATCAGGGCCGACATCCCCGGCGGCGCCATGCCTTCGGGACATATAGCCGGCACGGTGGCGATCTTCATATACGCATGGCGCTACGCCCGGAAAGCCTTCTGGGCAACATCGCCGATAGTGGTCAGCCTGTGCATATCGACAGTGTACGGCCGCTACCATTACGCGGTTGACGGCATCGCTGGAATTCTGACGGCAGTGATCGGCGTGTACCTGATAGGCCCATGGCTGTATGCGCGCCTGTTCCCGCGCCTTCACCAGGAGCTGGAAGAGCCGGATAACGCGTCAGCGGTCATGGCCTGAAGCGACATAGCGCCGGGTACGGGCCGCATTAATGGGCATTGAAACAAAAAAAGCATTGCACTGCAGGAAATATTGTATCTACCTTGACTAACGGGAGAGCGCCTGATAGTATAACCAGAATCGCACTATCAGTTAACCATGCCGGTAATCCCCAGAACGTGCGATACATATACGCACAGCGCCGGATATACCGAAAAAGAGACACCCATGACAGACCCCGAATCAGTATTGAAATTCAGCATCAAGGCAAACTGGGTGCCGCTGTACATCAACAAAAAGCTGATCGCCGGCCGCATCATGCCCCTCCACAGGATAGAGGAACGCCTGTTCAGCAGGATCGACAGCAGGGGCCAGAACCACCTGCAGGAGTTCTACTACAGCCGGTACGGCCTGCACTGCGAGCCGGAGGACAGGCGCCTGACGACGATTGACTTTTTAAAGAAGAACCATTTCGTCTGCAACGCCATAGTCATCTCCCATGACAAGACCCTCCTGCTCCTGGGTTACTGCATCTTCAATTACCGCTTCACCAACACGAACCCCCGCTCCGGGGTATACGTTGATTATTTCACGTCCCTGCCGCTCAATTACCCGGACAACATCAAGCCGGCCTATTTCGGCAAATTCCTCAGGGACGACACCTTTTACCGCGTCCGCGGGGTCGCGCGCGCGGCGATAGGCATGGCTTGCTGCTACGCCATCGACATGCACCCTGATGAAAAACCGGAAGCCATCGCCGTGGACCTCACCGCGCGGTCCGACGAATCCCTCATACAGGACCTGTATGTCAAGAAATACGGCTTCGAGTTTCACAAGGGCAAGCGGGGAAAGGATAACGACCTGTTCCTGACCTTCCGGAAGGCCCGGAAATACCTGAAACAGTACGAAGACGAATACAGGAAGCTCGAGCGCCCCGAGGGAAACGGCCTCACCTACAAGGACCCCTTCAAGTACTAATACGGACTTACTCCGTGCCGCTTAGAATCTTGTTCAGCTCGTCGGTTGAATTCACAAGGCCGTTTGCGGTCCCCGAAAGCTCTTCCGAGCCCGAAGCAAGGTGCTGCGTCGACTCGTTGATGACCGCCAGCGATTTTGTTATTTCATTGATGGCCACCTTCAGCTCCTCCATCGACAGCTTCAGCTCGGCGGACCCCTGGAGCACCTGCACTGTGTTCTGCTGCATCCGCCTGTTTATCTCCAGGTCCCGGTCGGACAGGCTGTTCACTTCAGCAATGATGCCGTCGAAGCGGTCGACGATACGCGCTATGTTTTTCGAGGCGCCGTCGACATTGACGAGGGCGTCGCTCGTCACCTTGAGCTCGTTGTTCGTGTCTCCCACCAGGCGGGTGATCTCCTTGGCGTTCAGCTGGGTCTTTTCCGCCAGCTTGCCGATCTCCTCGGCGACGACGGCGAACCCCTTGCCGTAGTCCCCCGCCCGGGCCGCCTCGATAGACGCGTTGAGGGAAAGGAGGTTGATCTGGTCAGATATGTCGTTGATCAGGTTCGTCGCCTCGAAGACCTTCCCGCTGGAGGAAAGGGCGTTCTCCATCGAATTGCGGCACTTGTCCACCTCGTTCTCCGAATCGGCGATGCGCGCGTTGAGCTCTTTCTTGATGTTCATCGCCTCGGTCATCTTGCCCGCGCTCTCGGTGACCAGGTCAAAAAGGACCTTCAGATTATCGATGAACTCCCCGGTCCGCTGCTGCTGCTTCAGGGCCATGGACGAGGAGGATTCCGCACTGGCCGCGATCTCTTCTATGGAGGAGGTGATCTCCTCGATGCTCGAGGCCTGCGCCTGGGCGTCCTCGGCGAAGGCCGCGGCCCCGTTATGAATGTCCTCGGAGCTGAACTTCAGCTGGGACGAGACGTTCGCGCACGTTGCCACCATGGCATTGATCCGGTCCAGCTGGTCCTGCACGGCGCCGGTTTTCTTTTCTATCTCACGGATGTTCGCCTTTACGATCGAAAGAAGGAGAAAGCAGAGCACCGACATGAAGAGGGCGACAATGATGAAATTGGCGATGGTCGTCGTGATCTTATCTTTCTCAATAAGGTCTCCCGCGGTCAGGACCACAAAGACCGCGGCCGCGATGATGAGCGCAGTGCCTATTACCAGCGACATCTTGTCCCCGTACAGGGTGATCATGACGATGAACATGATCAGGTAAAGGAGATAGATATACTTGCCGGCGCCCGTCGGCACCCGGTAGGCCTGGAGCACGACCACGGCAAAGGGGATGAATATCCCGAGGTTCGACGCCAGCCGGTACAGCCCTTTCTTCAAAATGACCATGCAGATGACAAACGACAGGGCGATGATGCCCATGGTGATGTTATAGACCGGACCGGCCACATAGGGTGTGACGATATTGGTTGTCGTTGCCGCGACCACGATGAGGATCAGCCCGGCGATCTCGAACCAGAGAAAGACCTTGGCCTTCTGCTGAGCCATGAAGGAACTTGACGCATAGCGCTCTAAAAAAAAGCTTTTAAACGCGTCCATTGTTTTTCCCATAATGATTCCTCTTAATGCGGTTTACAGACCGGATCATGTTGCTTTCCCTGGAATTGGCTGTCACCCGTCCCGCGCGGTGATATCGGGCACATGGGCTTCGCGCTACTGATCGGAACAATGTGCTTATGCCCGTGACCTGGATTTACTGCCCCGGTTCTCCAGCCGGCAGCCATCAAATTTAATATAACATCTGTTTAACATCCTGTCCACTACATATTTTATCAGCAATCCATATCCCCCCGTTATCATGATTCGGGAAAATCGGCCCGGACATCGGGCATAATTCGCTGGACTTCAGCGGGCCCTGTCCCGTATAACGGACACAGGCGTTTACCCATTAATACCATTGAACGAGGGAGGACCATGCATGGAGCCTAAAGCCTTCCAGGATTACTACCCCGACATGTTCAGCCACTGTTACGGCTGCGGGCGTCTGAATGACCACGGCCTTAAAATAAAGAGCCACTGGGACGGCGAGGAAAGCGTCTGCACCGTCAGGCCGCAGGCTTATCACATCGGCATGAAGGGCTTCGTCTACGGGGGCCTTATCGCGTCGATCATCGACTGCCACAGCACCGGCACGGCGGCCGCGGCCGCGTACCGCCGCGAAGGAAGGGCCATGGACACGGAACCGCCCCTGCGCTTCGTCACCGCGTCGCTCCATGTCGACTACCTGAAGCCGACGCCCATCGAAGGGCCCATAGAGCTCCGGTCCCGCCTGAAGGAAGTAAAGGAACGCAAGGTCGTGGTCGAGACCGACCTGAAGGTCGGCGGCATCATCTGCGCCAGGGGCACCGTCGTGGCCGTGAAAATCCCCGACTCGATGGTCCCGAAGGAATAGCCGGATTTCACAATTCAGTGTACTTCCTGCTGCTATTGAAGCTTTTTTCCACCGGGTATTTTTTATCATTTACCAGAAGCTTGGACCGTACCGCGTCGGCGAGGTCGATGCCGGCCGCCTCCCCCAGGTAAAGAAGGAACACGAACACGTCGGCCAGCTCCTCCTCGATCTTTTTCCGCTCCCGTTCCGCCCCGAGCATCGCGGCGATCTCGTCGGGCGTTTTCCAGAGGAACAGCTCCTGCAGCTCCGCCGCCTCAACGGAAAGGCCCATGGAGAGGTTCTTGATGTCATGAAACTGCTTCCAGTTGCGCCTATCGCGGAAATCAATGACCGCTTTTTTCAATTCTTCTATGGTGGTGGTGTTATCCATACTGGCATGCCTGCCTGGCTTGTTAATAATACCATTTGTATGATCGCTGACAATTGTTTGGTCAAGACATTAATTGCTCCGAGCGGAGCATAAGGCGATCCGATGGTGGGTATTGACCTGTTCATGGTCAACATGAAGTCTGTCATATATTAACTTTCCAGGAATGTACCTCCTCATGGGTTGCGCCCCAGGGGACACAATAGACCTTATCTGAAGCATGAAAAGGCATAGGAGAACTGGAAAAGTCCTGGACAGGGGGCTTAAAATTTTATACCGCTCCCTGATTTCACGAATCTCGTTTTCGGTAAATATTCCATTTCTTCGAAATAAGCGAAGTTCGGCATTCATCCATGAATGGCGTATTCTCTGGTAATTCAGGAGCGTGGAGCGTAGTATCTCTCCTGTCGATGTATTCACAAGCTCCCTTGTGCCGATCAGGTGCACGTGCGGATTGCAGTTCAGAGCATTGCCGCATTTGTGAAGCGCGGCGATACTCCCGGATTGCCATTCTTTTCCGGGATTACCTGCGCGTTTCTGCAGCTCCTTACAATACACCCCCGCGGCGACGGTGATCAGGTCTTCACAGGAAAAGCCTTTATCAAACAGGATAGCGGTCACCGGACCCGGAAGGGCGAAGGTGACATGGAAGTGGGAAAGCTACGGGTTCATGATGACCGATAGGTTCATCGACCAGCCGTAGAGCTATTTCCGGTAGCATGCAAGACAGAGGCGCGACTTGCAGGTAAAGAGGACCATGAGGACCGTGCCGCACTCAGGGCATACATGCTTACGGAAGCCGTTCCGGTAATCGCCGCATGACAGGAGCTTTGAAACCTCAAAGCACTTTTCCGGCGTCACCTCTCCATAATAGCGCGTGAAAAAGTCATGGTATATCTCCCTGAATTCACGCCAGTGTCTCTGCCACACGCTTTTATACGCGGATTTTCGGTCCAAGCCCGGCCGGTAGGGCGGCGCGGTTATATTCGTCCGAAGATACATGCAGTGGGAACGAACGAGGATGGCAAAGAATGAAAACTATTAAGTCGCCGGGCACGAGACTCGGCGTTGCGAGGATGGCCGCCCGCAGGGCGGACACCTATCGGGGTGCTGTCTGAGTCGAATCCGGCAAAGCCGGTTCGACGAGTTCACCCCGATAGCCCGCCGCAGGCGCGGGGTGATGGGGATCGAAAGGGGAAGAGGGAAGCCACCCTCTTCCCCTTTCACTATGCAGACCCGCTCTGGGTTAAAAATCCCTGCCCTGGATAGGGCATATAATTAGAATGCATCACGTGTAACGGGATGCACTAATCACAATTTCCGGTCCTTGACGAACCCTGTCCGCTTTATATTTTAAATACAGGTACACACTACGGAGGCCGCCATGCAAAGAACCCCCCAACGACTCCTCGATGAATATAAAAGGAAACTGACGACCCCGGCCGAAGCCGCCTCAAAAATCAGGTCCGGCGACCGGGTATTCTACGGCGAATTCGCCCTCTTTCCCGAAGCGGTGGACGAGGCCCTGGGAAGCCGCATACAGGAACTGGAGCGCGTCGACATCAGGAGCGTCTGTTTCACCCGCATCCCCCGCCCCGTGGAAATGGACCATGAGCGGCGGCACGTGATAATGAACGACTGGCACTTCGGCAAGGCATCCCGCAAGCTCCACGAGCGCAACCTGTGCAATTACATTCCCATTACGTACCACCAGGGGCCCCGTATCACGCGCAAGTACCTCGACATAGACGTTTCGATCATCACCACCGCGCCCATGGACAAAAACGGCTATTTCAATTTCGGACTGGCGAACTCGGTCACCGGGGCCCATCTTTCAAAGTCAAAAATGATCATCGTGGAGGTGAATAAAAACGTCCCCTACTGCCCGGGGGGCAACTTCGAATCAGTCCACATATCCGGGGTCGACCACGTCGTGGAAGGGAAAAACAACCCCCTGGTTGAGGTCCCCCCGGCGCCGCCCGGCGGCGTCGACTGCCAGATAGCCGGCCACATCATGAAGGAAATCGAGGACGGGGCGACCCTTCAGCTCGGCATCGGCGGCCTTCCCAACACCATCGGCCAGCTCATCGCCGAGAGCGACCTGAAAGACCTGGGCATACACACGGAGATGCTCGTGGACTCCTGCGTCGACCTGTACAACGCGGGGCGCATCACCGGCCGCTTCAAATCCGTCGACCGCTACAAGATGGCCTACACCTTTGCCCTGGGGACCCGGAAGCTTTACGATTTTCTCCACATGAACCCTACCTGCGCGTCGTACCCGGTCAATTACGTGAACGACCCCCGGGTGATAGCCTTTCAGCCGAAAATGATCGCCATCAACAACGCCGTTGAGGTAGACCTCTTCAGCCAGGTCTGCTCCGAATCGGCGGGCACCCGGCAGATTTCGGGCACCGGGGGACAGCTCGATTTCATCCTCGGAGCCTTCCAGTCGAAGGGCGGCAAGGGGATCATATCCCTGAGCTCCACCTTCAGGGACGGCAACGGCGGCGTGCGGTCGCGCATCGTGCCGGCGCTGCAGCCCGGCTCCATCGTCACCGTGCCGCGCTCCATCGTCCAGTACGTGGCCACGGAATACGGCATCGTCCAGCTGAAGGGATGCTCCACCTGGGAGCGTGCGGAGCGGCTCATCAGCATCGCCCACCCCGCCTTCAGGGACGACCTTGTCAGGGAAGCGGACAAGATGAGGATCTGGGTCAGGAGCAACAGGATTTCCGTTTAATAAAAATACTTGATGGACCTGGCGACGAAGTAGGCGCCGGCGACGAGTAAAAACGGCACCGAGAGAAAAAAGAAAAGCACTTCATAGGGCTTCACCGCCGAGGCGTTGAGAACCTTTTTGCCGAAATGATTGTAATGGTAATACTCGGGGTGCCGGGCCCTCCTCCGCACCCTGCTGAAGACCGAGGCCTGCAGGAGCACCATGGCCGCCATCATGGTCCCCGACATGAGCCAGATGAGTACCGAGCTGTCCACCTCGTTGATGGCGCGGGGCCTGAAGATGGCGATTACGATGCAGCAGCCCGCCAGGATCACATTGGTAACGGTGGTATCAATGAACCTTCTCAGGTAGCGTTCATCGCGGGACCTGACATAGGCGACAAGGCAATAGATATGGATTATGAAAGAGATGCACAGCAACAAGAGGAGGGTTATCACTGCCACCGTTTTACTCCTGCCCGCGGGCCCCATGCATCGGCCCTGACCGCCTGAATCAACCCGTAAAACCCCTCGATCCCCGGAAACGCCGTTCCGGGCGTTCCCTTCTATAATAAACGTACCTGCCCCCGCCGCCTTTGTCAAGGGTCTTTATATAACAAAGATTTGCACAATTGCTGCAGCGGAAAGCGTTATGGATGATCACAGGATCTATCTATCCGATGCCGAACTTTTTCCTGATATCAGCGAGGGCGATAAAAAATCCGCTGTCCGGCATGCCGGCGCCGCTGTAATTGGGGACCGGGACCCACCGGTGCCGCTGGTCGTCGGGGATCATCACTTCCATGTCATCCACGATGGCATTGAACTCGATGGGAACGCCGCAGCGGCGGAGGTCCTTGACGGAGCCGCCGGCGCCGCGGGGCCATTCGACATATTCGTATCGCTTCGCGAAATCCTCCGGGATGGCCCCCCGCTCGAGAAGTGATGCGAACACCTCGCCGGCCTGTTCCTCCGTGAGAGATGTGTACACGAATATTCTGTTAAAACCGGCCAGGCAGAAGGTGATGAAGCCGTACAGGCCGGGGCGCGGCCTCCGGTCGCCGTAATCGGTCACCAGCGTCCCCTCGATGTCAAGGGTTATCGATTTTTCCTGTTCCGCTTCTATCAGTGCCAGAGCGTCCGCAGCCTCGCGGGCCGACGCGAACCTTCCCTCCGGTTCCGGCGCCAGGCATTTCTTCAGAAATTCATGGTACTGCCGCGGCACGGACCTCAGCGAACCGGGGTCCGTGAATGAAGCGGCCGGTGGTCCGCCTCCGAGCATCTGGGCAAACACGACGCCAAAGGAATAGAGGTCGCTCGCAGGGGACGGGGTCGAGCCCTGGCGCAATTCCGGCGCGATGTATCCCTCGGATCCGACCCGGACCCCGCCGCGAAGCTCGCCACGGTCGCGGATGAAATCCCACGATATCCCGAAATCGATGACCCGCACGGCGCCGTTCCTGTCAAAAAGCACGTTGTCAGGCTTGATATCGTTATGGGCAATGCCCTGCCCATGGATCGCCCCCAGTATATCAAGGAGGCGCGCCGCCACCGTTTTCGCCCGGACCAGGGGCATCACCCCGCTGTCCTCCATCACGTCTCCCAGGGAACCTCCGCCGGCGCATTCCTCCTCGTAGAACATGCCGAGACCATCGCGGTACCTGCGCTCGGGTTTCACGACGCCATCGTGGCCGATGCCGCCGGCGTATTTTTCCTCGTTGATGAAATGCCAGTAGTTCTCGTCAAAGCCGCCGCCGCGGTTCTCGAAGGTTTTCAGCACCACCGGTATGTTCCTGTCACGGTTCCAGGCGATGTATATGTCAGACATGCTCCCTTTCCATATGACGCCCTTGACCGCAAACTCGCCCCCGGCAAGGCCGTCGGCATACCTTACGCCCGGGTCCCTGATACCGGCGAGGATGGGGTTGCCCTCGGCCAGGATTCCGATCCGGGGCCTGCCGGTCAGGGGAAGCTCCACCGCGGGCGCCCCGGGAACGCCGTCCTCGACATAGCGCCCGCCGTTCTCCCGGACCGACCTCAACACCATGAGGCTTCCCATCGGCTGGTGAGGCCCGCGGAGCCACACCATCAGCGGCCGGAGAGATATATACTCACCGGTATCCATATCCACCAGGAGCGGCGTGCCCTCGTCAACATCGCCGGAGAGGCTTTCCGACCAGATGAAATACTCCATGCGGGGCCCCAGGAGCACCCTGATCCCCTCACGCTCAACGCAAGCGATCCGGTACCGCGCCAGGATCCCGGCCGGCGCCAGGGAGCTGAGGAGCGAGTCCCGGTCATAGCGGCCGACCATTCCGGGATAGATGCCGGCATGCTGGAGGAGCAGAACGGGGCTGTGCATGGAGGCCAGCGCGGCAAAGGCGCCGGATGCCGGTTCGAGTTTGAGGTCGCCGGCGCCGGGAGGACCGACCATGGCGCCGGGATCACCGGCAAGGCTGAGGGCCTGCCGGAGGGCGGCAATAAACCTGACGGCGACGCCGGCGCACCATTCGATCTTGCTCCTGATTTCTTCCTCGTAGCGGGCATTGAGAGCCGATTCATAGGACCGTGACAGGGGCCTGGGGAGCCGGTACCGGACCGCGAACTCGCGGTCAAAGGCAGATTCCTCGGGGGTTATGTTCATCGCGCCGCTCTCTATTATCATTACAAACCACAATGCTCCGGCGTCAAGAGATAAAAACTACGCGCGCCTCCGCGGGATGATCGATCTCGTTCAACCGGACATTTTTTTTAAATTTGGAGTCTATTCTTAGCGGGCTGGTCGATTCTTGACAGGTACCCGTTATTATTAAGGTGACACGGCGAAACGGGAAACGGCACACGGGGTTTTCCGGATCAGCCGATCAACTATTCCTGGATAAAAAAGAAACGAGGTACGACACATGAAAAGATTTCTACTCTGCCTGGCCACTCTTGCCCTGTTCCCGGCAATCTGCGCAGTTGCGCAATCCCGACCGGAGCCTCCCCGGGGCCCAAAGGGGATAAACCCCATCACGATGATGGACGCCGATGGTGACGGTAAAGTCTCCCTGAGCGAATGGACGCAATTTCACGAGAGCATGTTCAACGAGATGGATACCGACGGGGACGGTTATCTGACTGCTGCCGAACTGCAGAAACGGCCCGGGCCGCCACGATAAAGCGCGGGTGAAGGCGGGGCACGGTGACCCCGCCTTCACGGCGAGAATGTTATTCTTTATACAGTCCGTCTATCAAATCCTTGTAATTCTTCAATACCACTTTCCGCTTCACCTTCAGGGTGGGGGTGAGCTCGCCCGATTCCTGCGTGAAGGGATGGCTCAGCAGGGAGAAGTTCTTGATCTGCTCGACCCTGCCGAGGGGCTTGTTCAGCTCGTCGACGATCTCCCGGTACTTCCTGATGACCTCCGGATTGGCGATCAGCTTCGCGGGATCGGTCTCGGTTATCCCCTTCGATTTAGCCCATTTGGTCAGCTCGGGAAAGCAGGGCACGATGAGCGAAACGAGGAACTTCATCTGGTCGCCGATCACGGCCATCTGTTCGATAAAAGGATGCGCGACGAAGGCCCCCTCGATAACCTGCGGGGCAACGTTCTTCCCGCCCGCGGTGATGATGATGTCCTTTTTCCGGTCGGTGATGCGGAGGTAGCCGTCCTCATCGATCACGCCGATGTCGCCGGTGTGGAACCAGCCGTCCTTTGAGAGCACTTCTTTCGTGTCCGCCGGCCTGTTGTAATACCCTTTCATGACCTGGGGCCCGCGGATAAGGACTTCGCCGTCGTCGGCTATTTTACATTCGGTCCGCGGCAGCGGCGGGCCGCATGTTCCCAGCTTGATCGGCTTTATATACCGGAACGTATTGAGGTGCGTCACCGGCGTGGTCTCGGTGAGTCCGAAGCCGAGGTGCACCTCGATGCCCATCGCCTGGAAGAACTCCCATATGTTATAGGCGAGGGGCGCGCCGCCCATGCCCATGACGATCATGCGGTCAAGGCCGAGGGCGGTCCGCAGCTTTGAGAAGATCAGTTTATCGAACAGATTGTACCTGAGGTTAAGCGGAAAGGGGAGCGGACGGTTCGCGGTGATATACGGCACCGCCTTCCTGCCGACCTTCATCGCAGCGGCAAAGAGCTTCTTCTTGCTGGCCGGCGCGTCCCGCAATTTTGCCTGGATCCCTTCATATAATTTTTCCAGGACCCGGGGGACGTACACGCAGGCATAGGGCCTGATATCCTGTAAATCCTCCACGAGGGTCTCGGCGCCCTTGGTGTAGGCGATCGTACCGCCCACCTTTATGAAGGAATTGTATCCGATGGTCCGCTCCAGGGAATGCGAAAGCGGCAGGAGGGAGACGCAGAGCGCCTCGAAGTTTTCCTTCGGGAAGGGATGGTGCTCGAGGAACTGCTCCACGTTGGCGACCAGGTTGTTATGGGTGAGCATGACGCCCTTGGGATTGCCGGTGGTCCCGGAGGTGTAGATCAGGGTCGCTGTTTCCTCGAGGTCGATCTTTCTCAGTCGTTTGTCGATCTCTTTCTGGTTAAGGTCTTTCTTGCCGATGGCGATGACATCGGAAAATTTCGTCACCAACTTGTCCTTGTAGTCGAGGTTGTCGAAGACGACGATCTCCTTGAGATTTTTCAGGTTCTTTTTTTCAGACAGGAGGTTGTCCACCTGGAACTTGCCGGAGCACATGCAGACCTTCGCCCTGGAATCGTTCAGGATGTACGCCGCCTCCGGGCCGGAGTTTGTCGGGTAAATCGTGACATCGGCCGCGCCGATCGCCAGGGCCGCCAAGTCCGAGAAGCACCATTCGGGGCGGTTGTTGGAATATATGGCGATTTTATCCCCGGGCTTGATTCCCTTTTTGATGAAATATGACGCCAGGGCATCCACATAACCGTTGGATTCGGCATATGAATACTCCCTCCAGTTCTTGCCTTCACGGATCTTCACGAAGACCTTGTTTTGAAATTTCTCCGCGTTGTTTTTAAAAATTCCGGGTATCGTCGTTTCGTCATAAGGCTTAAATGCGCTCACAAGAGACCTCCAGCTATAATGAAATTTAACCACAGGCTTTTCCAAGAATGGATTGACGGCGCCCTGCAGCGGCGCCGTCAATCCATTCTTGGAAGTTGAATATATCTTGTCAACGAACTACCGCTGCGACAAATTCAATTTAAATGTATTGACAATCCTTTAAGTTTCTAAATATCCTGTCCATGCTGATCCATCTGCCGGTGCCCATGATTTCTGATTAATCCCAGTATGAACAAAGAAAAAAAGGACTGTCCGAATGACCAAGCTCCTGCCGGTGAACCTCTCCATCCTGTCCCTGCTGTTGAGCGTCCCCGCAGCGGCGAATGAACCCGTCATTATCGAAGACCATCTGACAGGAGAATCGATCGGCACTCATCTTGAATACTGCGAGGACCGGACCAGGAAACTGACCATTGACAGAATCGCGTCTCCGAAGCGCGACGGCGCGTGCCGCTGGAAAAAGTCCCGCAGGATTTCACCGGGATTCGGATACACGAAAAGCGCATACTGGATACGCTTCACCGTGACCAACAGGACCGGCCATGAAATATCCTGGTACCTGCAGCAGCGCTATCCCCTCATCAATTATCTCAGCCTCTACACGCCGTCGGGCGCGGGGGACGGCCGGTACCTGGAAATCCGAACCGGCACTTGGCTTCCCTTTTCCCAGAGGCCCCTGAGCCACCGGACCTTCGTGTTCCCGCTGAAAACGGCGGCGGGCGCCAGCGACACGTATTACCTGAGATACGAAAGCGAAGGCGCGATGAACATCACCCTCCACGCCTTTTCACCGGATGAATTCAACGACGAGAGGGATTCCGAATCGATACTGATATGGGTGCTGGTCGGGATCTTCCTGATAATGATACTATACAACTTCATTCTTTTTCTCTCCTTCAAGGAAATCAGCTATCTCTATTATGTTCTCTACCTCATATCATTCCTGGCGCTCTTCCTGTCGATCGAGGGGATCGCCTACCAGTACCTCTGGCCTGACGCGATCTGGTGGGGAACCTTCAACAAGCCGATTTTCGTGAGCATGACCGTGTGCACCATATGCCTCTTCATGCGCAATTTCGCGAAGACAGGGGAGCTCTTCCCGTATATTGACCGGGTCTTTATCGCCTTCATCGCAACCGGCATACTGGCGGCGGTGCTATCGCCCTTTATCAGCTTCCGCCTGGCCATGTCGGGCACGGTGCTCCTCACCGTCCTGAACGCCGCCTTTGCCCTGCCGGCAAGCGTCTACATGTCGATAAAGAAATCGCGGCCGGGGCAGTTCATCCTGGCGTCGTTCTGCCTCTTCATGATCGGCGCCATACTCTACCCGCTCAAGTCGTTCGGTATTATCCCGGACACCTTCGTGACCAACTACAGCATCGAGTTCGGCGCCGCCCTGCAGATCACCATACTCTCCCTGGGCCTCGCAGACCGGATACACACGATGCGGAAAGAGCTGGAGATAATAACCCGGACCCTCGAGGACAAGGTAAACGAGAGAACGGAGGAACTCCTGTCCGCCAACGATGAAATGTCGGCCATGAACCACGCCCTCATCCAGGCGCGCGACGAGATATGGGGCGAGATGGAGCTCGCGAAAAAGATACAGACCGTCCTGCTCCCCGCGAACCCCCGCGTATCCGGCTACGAAATTTCGACCTACATGAAGCCGGCCCAGGAGGTAGGCGGCGACTATTACGACATCATCAACATCAAGGGCTGCGACTGGCTGGTGATCGGCGATGTCTCGGGCCACGGCGTCCCGGCGGGCCTCATCATGATGATGGTGCAGACGTCCATCCATTCAGTACTGGTCGTGCAGCCGGATACCAGCCCCTCGGAGCTGCTGGTGCAGGTGAACAGGATCATCTCGGAAAACATAAAGAAGCTCGGCGAGGAAAAGTACATGACCATAACCGTCATGGCCTGCATACAGGACGGCAGGTTCTACTATTCCGGCCTTCACCAGGACCTCATGATCTACCGGGCCAGGGGCGGCACTGTGGAGATCTTCGAAACCGACGGCATGTGGCTCGGGATCTATAACAACATCCAGGGCATGGTGGGCGACAGCACCCTGACCCTTGACGTGGGCGACACCCTGCTTCTTTTCACCGACGGTATAACCGAGGCCCAGAGAGCGGACAGTCCAGCCGGGCCGTCCGAATCCGAAACGGACATGTTCGGGCAGGACCGGCTTCGGGACATCCTGGCGCGGCTCGGGAATGGCACCACGGAAGAGATCAAGGCCGGCATATTGAAAGAGCTATCTTCCTATGTTTGTTATGACGATGTTACCATGATGATCCTCAAGCGTAACGCGTGACGCCTGACGCCCTTAATGGCGGGGCATAGCGGGGTACGCTATATCGGATAGCAAAAAATCGTTATGGTGACTTTTCATTAATTAACCAGAATTAGTGATGTACTGATAACTTCCGTTATGGTATATTAATAATGAACCTCATACGGACAGCCGAACATCTTTCAGAATATCCCAATTGAAAAAGAGGAGGGCCCCATGATCCAATTCACCAAGGAACAGATCGACCAGCTTGACAAATATTTCTACGAACCGCGGAATCTTGTGGACCTCTTCGAGGGAAGCGCGGCCAGATGGGCCGACCGCCCCGCCATCGGCCAGAAAGACCCCAAAACCAGGCAGTACAAGTGGATAACCTACCGCCAGCTGGCGGAGAGGATCAGCCATCTCCGCGGCGCCCTTGCCAAACTGGGCCTCCGGAAAGGGGAGACCGTGGGGGTCATTCTCAGCAATTCCATTGAATGGTTCGTTATTGAAAACGCGGTCCACGGCCTGGGCGGCCGCTTCATCCCGATGTACGAGAAAGAGCTGGTGAAGAAATGGCAGTACATGATCAAGGACAGCTCCGTCAAGTTCCTCTTTGTGCGCAATGACGCCATACTCCAGAAGGTGAAGGGCTTTACCGCAGAATGCCCCGAGCTGAAAGAGATCTTCGTCGTATACGGCGAAGGCGAAAAAACCCTGCCGGCCCTGGAGATCACGGGCGCCGGGAACCCGGTGCCGTCGTACAAGCCGCACTGGTCCGAAGTGGCGGTCATCATCTACACGTCAGGGACCACGGGCGACCCCAAGGGCGTAATCCTTACCCATGGCAACCTGACCCACTGCTCCCAGTCAGGATGGAAAATATACCCGGAGCTGAACGAAAACTCCGTCGCCCTCTCCATACTTCCCTGGGCCCACTCCTACGCCATAAGCGCGGAACTGCATAACTTCCTCCAGTTCGGCGGCTCCATCGGCATAATGGAATCCCTGGATACGCTATCCGCCGACTTTCTGGCGATAAGGCCCACGCACCTGATGTGCGTGCCCCGCGTCTTCAACAAGATATACAACGGCATCCAGATGGCCATGGAGGACGCGGGCGGGATCAAGAAAAAGCTCTTTGACGCGGCCTGCGCCGAGGCGAAGAGGTGCCGAAACGGCAGGAAAAGCCTCAAGCTGAAACTGCTCGATAAGCTGGTCTTCTCAAAGATACGCGAACGATTCGGGGGCAGGCTCATCGGCTCACTGACCGCAAGCGCCGTCATGAACATTGACATCGCCCTCTTCTTCAAGGATATCGGCATCGATATATACGACTGCTACGGCCTCTCCGAGACATCGCCGGCCATAACGATGAACTCGCCGATGCACGGCAACAGGATCGGCAGCGTCGGGAAGCCCGTCATGGACATGTTCGTGAAGCTCGACAAGTCCCGCGTCGGGGAGGATTCCCCCGACGGTGAGATCCTCGCCTATGGCGCCCACATCATGATGGGCTACCTCAACAAACCGGAGCAGACAGCGGCCATCATGACCGATGACACCTGGAACGGGTTCCCGGGGATCAGGACGGGCGACCTGGGCCGCTTCGACGAAGACGGGTTCCTCTACGTGACCGGGCGGTACAAGGACGAGTACAAGCTCTCCAACGGCAAGTACGTGCATCCCGAATCGATTGAGATAGACATGAAACTGGTGCCCCATGTGGCTAACGCCTTCGTCTACGGCGACGGGAAGGAATACAACGTCGGTATCATCGTCCCCGATTTCGAAACCGTGCGCAAGGACCACCACACGGCGAAATGGGCCTCCCTGAGCCCGAAGGACCTCGTCAACAACACTGAATTCAAGGACTTCCTGATCATCGAGGTGAACGATCACCTGAAGAAATCCTTCGCCGGTTACGAGATACCGAAAAAGTACATCATCACGGACGAAGATTTCACCCTGGAAAACGGCATGCTTACCCAGACACTGAAGGTGGTCCGCGCCGAGGTGATGAAAAAATACGGGGACATGCTGGACCGATTGTATAAGGAATAACAGCGACGAGACGATCAGGCAGCGGCGGGTTTACACCCGCCGCTGCCGTCACAACCGCACCGCAATTCTCAATTCGACTTGGACCATTCGATGGCGTATTTCATCACGTCGGACACGCTTTTCAAATTGAACTTTTCCTTGATGTGGAACCGGTGGGTGTCGATCGTTTTCACGCTCACCTGGAGCTTCTTCGCGATGTCCGACGCCTTGTGGCCTTCGCCCATGAGCATGAAAATTTCCAGTTCCCGGTCCGAGAGCATATCGAGGGGGCCCGTCTTCCCCTGGCGGTTCTGCAGCACGTTCATCAGGATCTTCGACTTCATGTTCTCGCTCAGATAGATGCCGCCCTTCACGATCTGCCGTATGGCGCATACGAGCGTTTTCGTCGCCTCGGATTTCATGACATAGCCCATGGCGCCGGCCCTGATGGCCCGCTCCGAATAAATTTCCTCGTCGCTCTGCGAAAGCACCAGGCACTTGATATCCGGGTAGCGGGTGTGTATCGCCCTGGTCAGCTCGATGCCGTTGATGCTTTTCCGCAGGCCGATATCGATGACGGCAACATCGGGCTGCGCCTTTTCGAAACTGGATATGGCATCACCGGCGTCCTCGGAGACGCCGCAGACCTCCATGTCATCCTCGCGGTTAAGAAGAGACTCAAGGCCGTCGAGGACGATCCGGTGGTCGTCAACAATGTAAATCCTGGTCTTTTTCTTCAATCCTGTCATCACAGCCCCTCCCGTTTACGGTAGATACTATCAGTTCCCGCTCACCGCGGGTATCGTGCAGATAACCTCGGTCCCCCCATCCGCACCCTTCCTGACGCTGAGGGACGACCCTATCATCCGCGCGCGGTATTTCATTATCTTCAATCCTATGCCACGGCCCTCGCCCACGCTGTCGGGAATCCCGACCCCGTCATCCTTGATCAGCAGCTGGATCTCGTTCCCCGACCGATGCACCCTCACCTGGATGACATTGGCGCCCGAATGCTTGACCGAATTGATGACGGCCTCCTGCATGATATAGTAGATCTGCGAGTAGTACATCCTGTTTATGATGTCGATGTCGCAGTCGATTTCTATGTTGAGCGTCACCCGGTACCTCCGCTCCATGAGCTTCTTCAGCTCCTGGAGCAGCGAGGCAAAGCCGCCGTCGATGAAATCGATCCTCGAAAGGCTCTTGGCGATGTTCCGCACATAGGCAATCGCCTCGTTTATCAGGCCTTCTATCTCGAGGGCGGCGTCCTTCTGCCTGCCGTCGATATCGCCCCCCAGGACGCTGCTCTTCAGGGCGATCCCGAATAGCTTCTGGGCCAGGTTGTCATGCAGCTCGATGCCGATGGCGTTCCTCTCGTTTTCCGATATCTTGACCAGCTCCTGCTCGAACATGATCCGGTCGGTTATGTCGATGGAATAATAGACGATGCCCGGTTTCTGGTCCGAAACGGCCCGGTAGGGGAGCAGCGACGTTATCATGTACCTCCTGCCCGCCCGGGGGAAATCCTGCCACCGCTCGAATACAACCGGATCGCCGGAAAAGCACGCGTTAAAATGCTCCCCGATCGACGCATCATAGTCCCCGCTGCCGAAAATTTCCCTTACGGTGCGGTTGATGACATCCTTCCGCTTCCGGTCATAGGCCTTCAGCAGGGCGTTATTCACCTCTATGAACCTCCCCCCGTCATCGATAAACGCCATGTGGTCCCGCGACTCCGACACGATATATTTGTAGATATTAAGGCTATCTATGGCCCGGTCTTTCTCATGGTTGATCTCGACGAGGCTGATATTCAGCTTTTCCAGGTCATTGTGCACCTGGGCGAACCGCGACGCGAGCACGGTCGCGAATATTATGGTCATGATGAAAAAGCCCACGATCAGGAACGGGTCAGAGGCGAACTGGTTGAAGAATATCGGGATGCTCATCAGGAAAGCGGCGGTATACACCGACACCCCCAGAAGGATCCTTTTAGCGTAAGGCTGCTTGTCCCTGACGGCGCGTATGCACAGGTACATGCAGAACATGACGACAATGACGACGGTCATCATGAAGGGCTCATACAGGTATTTCTGATAGACATGGCTCTTCCCGCTTATGAAAACCTCGAGCAGTAGCGACGCCATCAGCAGGAGATGCGGGACAATCAGCACACTCGCGAAAACATGCTCCCTTTTGGGTATGCTGAAAAAGTGCGTGATAAAATTCAGGAAGGACAATGACGCGACGATCGAGGCAAAGTAGGTCGCTATGATAAAGGCTATCTGGTTATCGAGGACAAAGAAGAGTATCCCGTCGTATCCCATGATCCATATGCCCAGGGAGAGCGCGAGAAGTGAAAAATGGAGATAATATTTTTCCCTTCTCCTGTTCAGGAAGGTGATGATGAAATAGATAAAAAGGAAAATATTGATGGAAGAAAGGAAGCTGTTCCACAGTATGAAAAGGTTCCACTTCTGCTGCACCGCTTCATAGCCGCCGAAAAAAATCGGATAGCAATACCCGCCGAGGTTGTTCAGGCTGCCGGTCCTGAGAACCAGGCTGTTCTCCCCGGCGACAATCGACGATGCGAGGACCGGAACGAGGGCCGGCTTTCCCGCTATCCCCGGCGTCATGCCGTTTTTATCAAAGGGCCTGGTCTGAAAAATCAGCTTCCCGTTGAAATAGACCTGTGTGCCCCTGCTCTGCCATGGAAGAAAAACCGCATAATCGTCCGTATCCCGGGGTATATCCAGCGCCATGCCGTACCAGGCATTGCCCTCGTAGTCCCTGTAATCGGGATTGTCGGGCCAGTTATCGTAGGGGGAAAGGAGGGCGCCGCCCTTCCTGATGGCGCGAAGCTCCCGGTTATCGAGGTCGTCGCGCGCGCTGAAGCACCACACCCTGGGCAGTTCATATGCCTGGTGCCGCGACGCGATCCGCATCGAGCAGTCGTCGGCATAGGCGATACCGGCAAACCAGATGCAGGAAATAAGAACGATGACTCTACAGGGCACCATCATATAATCGATTCACCGTCATGGAGATGCAAGTCTTTGCTGTTTAGAAACGGTACAACGGCGACGAATGACCCGTTGATCAATCCGGCGGCGGACCACCTCGCGGTGCGGCCGGGAGCGGGACAAATGTATCTTATCAAGTCGTATTGCTCAAGTAGAATAAAATCTGTAATTCGATATTTTTCCATTCCCCATTGCATCCACTGCTGACCGCAGGATTCTCTCTCCCCGTGATGAGGGTTTATACCGGATTGTGCGGGAATAATCCTTCCCGACAGCCATCCCAGGCAGCCGTAACGGACAAAGCCGGGATGAAACCCGGCCAGGAGGGGCGTTTCTTCACACAGCTTTGAAACTTTTAATGTAGAACAATAGTTACCAGTATCACATAACAGGTGCTTTCTGTTCCGGTCTCTTAATAGGCCCACATGACCGGGGCTTCACGATGTTTGGACCTGGCATTTGCCAGGATAGTTCCGCACTCGGTGCTGGATACCGTGAAGCCTTTGCCGCGGAACCACGAAGACAGTTCATCCTCGGAAAAATGCATCAGGTTTTTTATGAACTCCTGCGCAAGAACCATGTTACGTGGCATCAGTTCCATGAAATCAATATAGGTCCCCATACAATCCTCCGATATATAAATAATATAATTAATTATATCAAAATTTAAATGGAATGATAATAGGTGATACCCCTTATAGTTATATAATACTTTTTGGAAGTTTGAAATAAAAAACAACGTATAGATCTGCCGACCACCGCAACATCATGAAAAATAAAAAACGATGGAGTCATCTGGGCTCATCACATCCTGGCGGGGGGCGAGGGCTTTCTGATCAGCACGCGATCACCAAAGACCTCATCCAGGAGGCACCGTGACCTGTTGACAACCCCATCGTTTCGACGTATTAAACCCTCCATATCAATATCGCAAAGAAACAATGCCGCACTGGGTGCCCGACGCAGGAATGATGCACAGGGCCAGGTTCCCTTTTTTAAAATATCCATTTCCCCGCGCCCGCCACATGGACAGGGGGAGACTGACCGACGCCACGTTGCCGTATTCAGGATAAAAACTTGATGCGGGATTTCTGACCGTTATTGACGAATCCGCCAGGAAAGAGAGTATGGAATCCTGCGCAAGCTTCCCCACGTCATGAAAAAAAAGATTGTCATAGACAACGCCGGTGCCGTTCGTTCCATGAAAATAATTCTTCACGCAGTCCCTCGTGACGACATAGGCCGATTTAAACAGGTCCGGCGTGTGCGTGTACAGCTTGTAGCGTTCGCCCAGCTTATAATTAAGGCCTATGGTGCAGAGATGGTAGTGGCCGTCCGACAGTTCATAGGAAAATCTCATGTGACCGCCGTCCACCGCGTACATCATGTTATCGGTCGCCTCAAGTATGACGGCACCAGCGCCGTCCCCTATCGTCAAAGAACCGAACTTCCACGCCAGTTCGTCCCTGGTCTTGCACACCATGTCGGCCCAGTCGAAGGTCCGCTCCCCCGCGACGACCAGGACGCGGCTGTAATGGCCCGACCGGATCAGGGCATGGCCGATTTCCATCGATTTAATGAAGCTGGTGCAGGCATCCTGCGTGTCGATCACGTTCGCCCTGAGGGCCTGCAGCTTGTGGCGGAGCACGTGGGCCGTGGCGGGCTCGACGAAAGCCTTCGACATCCCGGTGAAAATAATGAGATCGAGGTCTCCCGCCTCGAGTCCGGCGTCCTCGAGGGCGGCAAGGGACGCCCGGTAGGCAATATCGGTGCAGTATTCATCGTCGTCACACCAGTAACGGGTGACATTACCCGCCTTGGCGAGCCGTTCGCTGGCGACCGTGAGTATCTCGTCGAGCTCCTCTTTTTTCAGGTACGGCTCGCTTTTCTGCTTCATCATCTCCAGCACGTCATCATTGGAGATTTTACGCTTCGGGATGTAAACGCCTATTCCGGTAATTTCTGAAGAAACTGACATACCTGGTAACACCTTTATTGAGATTAGGAAACACCGCACCACGGGTCTTGATTCGATGCCCCCTGCAGGCCGTTTTTCACAACCGGCATGCAATCATGAAAAAACGCCCCCCTGCCGCCTTCGGCGGCACGGGGAGCCGATGCCGTTCCTGAATGGTTACCCGCAGACCCTTCAGGCCTGGTCTATGTTAAAGTAATTGATAGCCTCCTTCAATTTTTCGGCAAGACTTGAAAGGTTGTTCGCGCTTGCTGAAAGCTCCTGCGTCTCTGACGCATTGGACTGAGACAGCTCGTTGATGGCCGTTATGGCCTTGACGATTTCGTAATTGGCGTTCTTCTGCTCCTGAGACGCTGTTTTTATCTCCTCCGACCGGTCCCGGATCTCATGGGCGGCCGAATTCACCTCTGCATTGGTCGTGTTCTGGTTATTCATGAATTCCGCGACTTCATTCATCATGCTATCGATCGAATTGACGCCCGCGATGATTTCGCTGATGAGGTTGATCGTGGTAGCGACATTGGTCATTCCCGTCCCGACGTCAGCCGTGTTGTTTTTAATCAGGCGGTCGATGTCCATGATGCTTTTCGAGGTCATTTCGGCCAGCTTCGAAATCTCATCGGCGACAACGGCAAAACCCCTCCCCGCGGTTCCCGCCCGGGCCGCCTCGATGGCCGCGTTAAGCGAGAGGAGATTTATCTGGTCCGATATGCCGTTGATTATCTCGACCACGTTCTTCATCTGCCCCGAACTGGCGATGATATTGTTCATCGTGGCCTGCATGTTCATGAGGGCCTTTTCGCCGCCCTCGGCCCGCCGCGTGATCCGGTATGTCTGTTCCAGCGTCTCCCTTGTCTTGACATTCATGTCGTCGATGATGCGCGAGAGCCGCTCCATCTTCTGTATCAGCTCGTTCAGGTTCATGTACTGGTACTGGGCCGCGTTTGAAATGCTGTCGATGCCCGCCGATACCTGCTCGACAGTCGCCGTGATCTCCTCCGAGTTCGACGCCTGGTTCTGGGCGTTATTGGAGAACACCGACGTTGAATTCGACATCTGTTCAGATGAGCTCGCCAGATCCATGGAAGTGCTTTTAATGCTACGTATGATTTCGCGCAATATAATGAGGAGCTTGTCTATGTTGTACACAATCTCGCCGACCTCGTCGTATGTCGACACGACCAGGTTCTGCGATATCTCGCCGCTGGCCAGCTTTGACACGGCGCTTTTCACCTGCGACAGCGGGGCGATGCGCTGCATTATAATAAAATAGGTTACCCCGCCCATCATGAGAATGCCGGCCAGAAGGAAAATCAGCATGAAAATCGTTGTCCGGAATATACTCTCTTCTATCTCGGATTCGTAGATGCTCGAAAAAACATAGACCCTGTTTTCAGCCGACCGGTGAACCGCCATGTAACGCCAGTTTTTCCCGTCGTCAAAACGCAGGTGGTGCACCGCGCCGGCGCCGAAGATATCCCGGCCGTATCGCTCAATAAACGATTCATCGACATCCAGCCGGGATCCGCTCTGGGTGAGGACCGCGAGATCCCCGTCGGCAATGGTGATATTGCCGGTTTTACCGATTTCAATGTTTTTCAGCACGCGGGCCCGGAACCCATCGGAGCCGATCGCTCTCCGCGCATCCTCCCGGACCCTGCTCTTGTTTACTTCGGCAAGATAATCGTCCATTTCCCTGACAACAGTCCCGGCCACGATGTCCATTTTGTCAAGATACGATTCCTTGAGCTGGTAATAGGACAGGTTATACACCACCGTGACCATGATGATGCCGAGGAAGGCCATGATGGTAATGACTGAAATGGACAGGTAGCGGCCCATCCTGCTTTTCGCGTCAAAGGCGGAACCCGCGATCCGGGAAAAGAAGCCGAACTTCGCTATTCGGTTCAGGAGAAACTCGGGGACAAGATAAAAGATTATTCCCGACGCTATGGTGTTGATGACCAGCAGCATTCCCATGTTGAACGTGTCCGTGAAGGAAGGATGTGACGTAATATTGAGGATGATGATGATGGAACTCACCGTGAGTATCCAGCGGACCATCGTATCAATGGCATGGAGCTTGGGGAGTCTCTGGTACCGAGCGTAAGCGGCGGCATAGTCATCATCGGGTATCTGTTCGCCCCGCAGGATCTTATTAAAATAGTTAAGAATCGGCCGGGCTTTTTTCCGCGACGATATGATCGATATCAAGAATGACAGCGCCATGACGAGGCCCGCTATCATGAAAAAAACCAGGAGATCCCCCTGCTGGAGATTGATGACCAGCACGACGACACCCATAGCCGTCGGGGAGAGCACCAGGAACGCCACTCCCTCGGTAAAAAGATAAAATGACCTGAAGAAAGACCGCAGATACCCGTGTGCTTTTTCAACGCCATCCATTCAAGACACCCTCTCCGGAAATGAGCCGCGGCATCAATCATTGTTCCATCATCACCGTCATGGCCCACCATCTGTTATGTAATATCACCTGATTATCCATGAACGTCAATAAGCGGGTCATCCTACCGCCGCATAGGAATTTTACTTACCCTCGGCATCACGGATTGCATTACCGCCTTATCCCCGGCAGCGGGCGCATGGGCCAAAGGCATGCTGACCGCCGTCAATTTCAATCCATCTCAATAGGGGAAAAACTTAATGGTTTTTAAGCATATTCATCTATTTAAAATAGGGGAGACCCCCTATTTTAAAATATTACATGTTAAATTATATTAATAATGGTGATGGCGCCGTTATTACAGATAAAAGCTAGGGGAGGGAACGATGGCACAATATATCGACTTCATACGGGCCATGCCGGCCGACAGGGTCCTTTCCAGGGAATTCAAACAGATGATAAAAAGCTCTTCAGCGGAGGAATTGTCTCTCTGGTTCGAAATAAAAGGCTTCGAAGTAAGCACGGATGAATGCAGGCTCATCATTAAAAACAACAGGAACAATTTTTTCCTGATGGAAGAGGCCATTCCTTTTCTGTTTCTCACCCAGTAGAATAATTCAAGGCCGCCGCTGCCAGGATCTTACACTGCCTGCGGGGGAACCGGCCGTCTCCACATCATCCCCGGCGCTAAAATCCGGTTGACAGGCCCCCGCGCCCCGGTATAAACAAGGATGCATGGTATCATCCGCGCCATTTCAGCATCGAGGTTTCAGCCATGGCCAAATTCAAGCCGCAGTTCGGCAGGCTTCTGTTTATTGATAAAAAACTCCAGTCAGAAGCGTATCCCAACAGCACCAGCCTCGCCCGGGAGTATGAGATAAGCCCGCGCACCATCCTCCGCGACATCGAGTACATGCGGGACATGCTCGACGCCCCCATCGACTACGACAAGGAGAAGCGCGGCTTCTACTACACGGAGAAGAACTACCGCCTTCCCGGCATCGCCATTCGCGAAAGCGACCTCTTCGCCATCTGCATAGCGGAGAGGGCCCTTGAGCAGTACGCCAACACGCCCCTTTACGACAAGCTCTCGTCGGTGTTCGAGAAGATACGGTCGTATCTGCCGGACAGCGTCACCGTGCGGCCAGGCTGGATAGACAACCGCTTCACCTTCCTCCAGGAGAGCTTCACCGCCATCGACCCCGCAATATGGGAAACCGTGGCAGACGGGCTCCGCACCGCCCGGCGTGTCGATATAACCCACCAGAAGGCGGGCGGCGAAACGACACGGCGGAAGGTCGCCCCGTACCACATGGTAAACTACAGGGGCGAATGGTACCTGGTCGGGCACTGCAGCGTCAGGAAGGCCGTGGTGCGCTTCGCCATGTCACGCATCAGGAGCGCCGGGCTTACCGATGAATCCTTCACCGTGCCGGAGGATTTCGATTTCCAGAAATACCTGGGCTCGCATTTCGGCATCATGACCGAGGACGAGGAGCACGCGGTGAAGATCGAGTTTTCCCCTGCGCAGGCCCCCTATGTGGAGGAGCGCACCTGGCACAGCGGCCAGACCGTAACCAGGAACGGTGACGGGTCCGTCGTCCTTTCCTTCACCACCAATTCCCTCTTTGAGGTGAAGCGCTGGGTCCTGGCCTGGGGCGCCGATGCCCGCGTGCTGGCCCCCGAGGCGCTGGCGCGCATGGTCCGGGAGGACCTGGCCGCGGCCCTTGCCCGGTACACGGCCGGCCCTGACGGGGACCCGGGCCACTGCCGCGGAAATTCTATTTGACAGGCCGCCGCAAACTTTCCATCATTCTGCATGATGAATAAATCAGGAAACGTATCCGCGCCCGCACAGGCGTTCCGCCGGGAACTGGGCCTCTTCGACTCCACCATGATGGTGGTGGGCTCCATGATCGGATCCGGCATTTTCATAGTGAGCGCCGATATCGCCCGCACCGTGGGCTGCGCCGGCCTCCTCCTGGCCGTGTGGCTCATCACCGGCATCCTCACGGTGGCCGCGTCCCTTTCGTACGGAGAGCTGGCGGGTCTCATGCCCGAAGCCGGAGGGCAATACGTCTATCTGCGCGAAGCGTACAATCCCTTCATCGCCTTCCTCTACGGATGGACCCTCTTCCTGGTGATCCAGACCGGCACTATCGCCGCGGTCGCCATGGCCTTTGCCAAGTTCACGGCGGTGCTCCTGCCGATGCTGGGCGAGAAGAACATCCTGTTTTCCGCGGCAGGTTACTCCGTGAGCGCTGCGCAGGTAACGGCCATCGCAAGCATCATCATGCTCACGGCGATAAACGCCCGGGGCATACACGGGGGAAAACTGGTGCAGAACGTCTTCAGCAGCGCCAAGGTCGTCGCGCTGCTCGCCCTCATCATCCTGGGGATTGCCATCGGCACCGGGACGGGCGTATTCTCGGCGAACCTTGAAGGGTTCTGGGACGCGTCGTGGACCCGCGTTGACGGGGGTAAGATCGCCTCCATCGAGGCCCTCTCCGGCATCACCCTTGCCGCCGCCGTGGGCGTGGCCATGGTGGGCTCCCTCTTTTCAAGCGACGCGTGGTTCGACATCACCTTTGCCGCGGGAGAGGTCAAAGACCCGCGGCGCACCATTCCGAGGAGCCTGGCCCTGGGCACCGTGCTGGTGATATTCCTTTACCTGCTGGCGAACATGGCCTACCTGGCGCTGCTGCCGGTGAAGGGGAATCCCGGCGCGGCTGATCTTGCCGGCGCCGGCATCCAGTTCGCGGCCGATGACCGGGTCGGCACGGCCGCGGCCAGCGTGATGTTCGGCGGCGCCGGCGCCGCCATCATGGCGGTCCTCATCATGGTGTCGACCTTCGGCTGCAACAACGGCCTGGTCCTGGCGGGCGCTCGGGTCTACTACGCCATGGCGCGGGACCGGCTCTTCTTCCGCCCGGCGTCGCGGCTGAACCCAAAGGGGGTTCCCGCCATAGCCCTGTACGTGCAGGCGGCATGGAGCTCCGCCCTCTGCCTCACAGGTACCTACGGTGACCTCCTGGACTATGTCATCTTTGCGGTCCTGATATTCTACGCCCTGGCCATCGGCGGTATCTTCATGCTCAGGAAAAAAAATCCCGGCGCAGAGCGGCCCGTCAGGGCTCCCTGGTATCCCTTTCTGCAGCTGGTATACATAGCTGCCGCGGCCTTTATCTGCGCCTCGCTCCTGATCTACAAGCCTAAATACACCTGGCCGGGACTGGTCATCGTCATGATCGGCGTGCCGGTCTATTTCCTCTGGCGGCGCAGGGCGGAATAAACGCCGCCGCGCCGGCACAACACCCTGAAGGAGAGCACCGCGAGTGGGAATCGCTGAAGACATCATCATCATAATCATAACCGGTCTCATAGCGGCGTATATTGCGCACCAGCTGAAACTGCCCCTCCTCGTGGGCTACATCATCGCCGGGGTCCTCATCGGGCCCTTCACCGGCGGCGTTACCGTGACCAATGCGCGCCAGATCGAGCTCCTGGCTGAAATCGGCGTCGGGCTCCTCCTTTTTTCCATCGGCCTTGAGCTCTCCTTCAAGGAGATCCGGGAAGTCCGCGCCATTGCCCTTATCGGGACGCTGCTGCAGATCCTGCTGTCGATCGCCTACGGCATCGGCATCGGCCTCTGGCTGGACCTTCACTGGAACGCGGCGATCCTCCTGGGCGCCATCATATCCCTCTCCAGCACCATGATCGTCTTCAAGACCCTCATGAGCCGGGGGCTCATGGGGACCCTGTCCAGCAGGGTCATGATCGGCATGCTTATCGTCCAGGACCTGGTGGCGGTGCCGATGATGGTCATCGTGCCGCAGTTGGACAACATCGGCGGCAGCCTCCCCCTGGTCGGCCTCACGGTCCTGAAGGGCGTGCTGGTCCTGGCGGCGGTCATGATAGCGGGGACCCGCGTCATACCGTTCATCCTGAAGCAGATAGCGAAGCTCAACTCGCCGGAGCTCTTCCTTCTGTCCGTGGCGGCCCTGGGCCTCGGCACCGGGTATGCCACCTACCGGCTGGGGCTCTCCTTCGCCCTGGGCGCCTTTGTGACGGGCCTGGTCCTGAACAGGTCGGACTACGGCCACAAGGCCCTCCATGACATCATCCCCCTGAGGGACATCTTCGGGCTGATCTTCTTCACCTCCGTGGGCATGCTGATCGACCCGTCGTACCTGTTCAACCATTACGGCATGGTGCTCCTTCTCGCCGGCCTTATCATGGCCGGGAAATTCGTTATCTTCGCCCTTCTGTCGCGGGCCTTCGGTTACTTCAACGTCATCCCCATCGCCGTGGGACTGGGCCTTTCCCAGGTGGGGGAATTCTCCTTCGTGCTGGCCCGCCTGGGCCTCAGCGGAAAGGTGCTGTCCAATGAAACCTATTCCATGGTGCTCACGACCTCGGTGGTGACCATGCTCCTGTCGCCCCTGCTGACAATGCTGACAGCGCCCCTCTATTCCCTGAAGAACAGGATCTTCAGGAAGGAGCGGTTCCGGATCGACAACGTGCCCCGGGAGGGCCTGCATGACCATGTCATCATCGCCGGGGGCGGCCGCGTCGGGTCCGCCATCGCATCCATCCTGCACCGCCTGGGATTCAGCTTCGTGATCCTGGAACAGGACCACGGGAGGTTCGAGTCGGCGAAGAACAGCGGGTTTCCGGTCATCTACGGCGACGCGTGCCAGGAGCCGATACTGGCGGCCGCGGGCGCCGGCCAGGCCCGCCTTCTCATCATCACGGTCCCGTCCATCATGGTGGCCCGGGAGATCGTGGGGATAACCTCCCGGGTGAACCCGGCGCTCAACATCGTCGCCCGCAGCAACAGCCTGGAGGAGATGAAGGAACTGCGCGCCCTGAACGTCCACGAAGTGGTCCAGCCGGAATTCGAGGCCAGCCTGGAGATTCTGCGGCAGGCGCTCCTCCACCTCGACATCCCGGCCCTCTCGATCCAGAAATACGCGGACGACATGCGCCGGCAGAATTATTACCCGGGACAGGGCGAGGACGGGGATCTCCTGGCGGGCCTGAAAAACGCTCCATACCTGCTGGAGATGGAATGGATCACCGTGGGGCCCGGCAGTCCCGCCATCGGCAAGACCATCGCCGGCCTGAAGATACGCACCGCCACGGGGGCGACCGTGGTGGGAGTATACCGGAACAAGCAATTTTCGCCGAATCCCGGCCTTGATTTTGCTTTTCAGCAGGATGACGTCGTGGCGGTCATCGGCCAGTGCGGCAGCAGGAAGCTCTTTGAAGAGATGGTGAACCCCGGCGCGGTCCATGACGGCCGGACCTGCGAAGAACCCCGGTCATAGAATCGATCATGATCGGCACCGGCGGACAGCAGGGGATATCCTTCACCTCCCGGGGAGTCGTGGTCAGGGAGGAGTGAATCCCGGCGAGATCATGCGTGAGAATGATCAATAGTTCTTGATCTGTTCAATGACTTCTTCGCGGTCCCTCCGGTCCGCACCGGTCTGTTTCTTCACCTTCCCCTCCTTGCGCATGATGAAGAGATAGTTGAATCCCCGCAGGAAATAATTGTGTTCGATGGCGGCGGTGTGCCAGTTCCTCTTCTGGAGCTTCGCGTTATAGCGCTTCACCGCGACAATGTCCGCCCCCTCGAAGTGCTTCTCCAAGATGGAGAAGAGCCTGAACCCGATGGGCATGAAGGGCTTCCCCTTCTCGAAGGAATCGGACACGTACAGGGCCATGAAGCGGTCGGGCCTGAGGATGCGCTTTATCTCCCGGATCACGCCCTCCATGGCCTTGAAATATTCATCTCCCCTGGCTGAGAGCTCGCCAATGCATTCCGGCAGGCCGCTGTAGCGGATATGGTTCGAATAGGGCGGGTCAACGAAGACGAAGTCGGCCTTCTCGTCCTCCAGGGGGAGCTTCCGGGCGTCGGCGCGGAAAATGTCGTCGCGGATGGGAGCCAGGTCATAACCGAGGGCGCGCCGGCCCAGGTCCCGGGCCACCTCGAGGGTGGTGCCGCTCCCGCACATGGGGTCCACCACCAGGTCCTTCGGCTTGGTGTACCTCATGAGGAGGTTCCAGATGATATAGGCCGGGGTCGCCCCCTGGTATTCCTTATGCTTTTCCATTCTGCGGTTGTACTGCTGGGAGGGATAGTCCCAGAAGGTCGTTGTTTGCAGCTTCAATTCCGGTTTTGCCATAGGAAAGCCCGCCTCTCGTGAATTATAAGAAATAATCACGATGCGGCGGCGGAAGTCAAGAGCATTTCAGACCATCAAGGCGGGAACGCCATGACACTGCCCCACCAAGTATCGGACAACCCGCCGTTATTTTAATTGACATCCTGAAGAAAAGTTTCTTATATATTAAAACATCCAATCGATCATGGGGGGCGTGACATGGAACAGCACTATGACCGGAAACTCCTTCTGGGCCTGCCGCGACGCGTTTTCCTGACAACGGACTTCATAGCCTACACCGTCATTATCCCGTTTACAGCCCTGATGTCGTATTTCATGATCGATATAACCGGCACGCAGACGATTATCTATTTTTCCGCTATCCTGCTCCTCATTGGCGCCGCATGCACCGTAACCGTCGTGAGTTACCGGAAACTCTTTTCGCCGATTCTGTTGTATTTTAACGCTATCCTCGAATCGCGCGAGGTCACCGACAAGGAATTCTACCTGGCCAAAAAGACCTTTTTCTCCCTTTCCCGGCGGCGGTGCCTGGAGGCGCTCATATCCTGGTGCATCCTCATGCCCGCCGGCATGCTCCTGGTGGTGCTGCTGTTCCATCCGACCCTGAAGGCCATTGTCATCATCATGTCCCTCTTCTTCATAAATACCATCGCCATGTCATGCATCTATTACCTGGCGATCGATTTCAACACGAGACGGATAGCACGCACCGGCATTTTCTCCCGCATGGCCGAGGGAGAGGAGAAGCTGAAGACCCGCATGAGCACGTCCCTCGCGCTGGTCATCATATCCTTTATCGCCGTATTCTGCGGCCTCGTTGTTCCCGTCGCCTATATCATAATAGACAAGACCGTGTATGGAAGCCGCCTTGAGCAGATGAATATCGCCGTGTCCCTTATCAACGGCCGCGCTGCCGCGGTATTCGACAGCGATATCGACGACAGGTCGCGGCTGCAGGCCGGGCTCAGGGATGCCGTAACCGAAGCGAGGGGGAACGACCGGTACGCGGTCATCGTCGCCACCGACGGGACCATCATCGCCCACCCCGACGAGTCGATGGTCTTCAAGAAAGCGTCTGAATTCCCCTGGGGACCGCGCGTTCTCGCCGCCGACGAAGGATGCTTTGATTTCATGGACGGTACAAGCGGCGAACCCATGATCGCCTGCGGCGCGAAGAACAGGGCCTACAGCTTCAAGGTGGCCTATATAACCAGCCGCGCCGAGATCGACGGGCTCTGTAAAACCATCGTCCTCGTCATGGTCGGCTTCGCCGCCGTCATGCTCGTCACCATCGGGTTCGGCATATACCGCCTCATCACGTACCGCCTGGCGCCCCTCGAGGAATGCCGCGTCGTTATTGAGGAAACAGGCCGCGGCAACCTCCACCAGGATGTCATCAGCTATTCCACGGATGAGCCGGGAAACATACTGCTCACCATGAGCTCCTTCCTCGCCCAGCTCCGCGGCGTGGTGGCGAGCACCCAGGGCGTGTCCGGCGACCTGGCCAGCGCGTCCCTGGAGATGTCGGCCACGGCCGAGTCCTTCTCGGCGAATGCCCAGCACCAGGCGTCGACGGCGGAGGAGGTCACCGCCACGGCCGAAGAGGTCTCAGCGGGCGTTGACAAGATCGCCGACGACACGCAGCGGCAGTATGAGGGAATCACCCTCCTCCTTTCGCAGATCAGGGACCTCGACCGCAGCATCAACGAGACCTCGGCCATGATCCGGGAGGCGGCGGACGTGTCGTCGCAGATATCCCTCAAGGCGCGCGAGGGTGAACAGTCACTGACGGGCATGAACAGCGCCATGACCAGGATAATCCAGAGCTCGGAGGAGATGACCGGCATCGTCAAGATCATCAACGACATATCCGAGCGGATCAACCTCCTCTCCCTGAACGCCGCCATCGAGGCTGCGCGGGCCGGCGACGCGGGCCGCGGCTTCGCCGTCGTGGCGGACGAAATATCGAAGCTCGCCGACCAGACCGCGACCAGCATCAAGGATATCGACCGCCTCATCAAGGCCAACACCGAACAGATCCAGAGCGGGATGGCGTACATCGGCCAGACCACCCGGAACATCGGCTCCATCATCGAGGGCGTCACCACCATCACCGGCAGGATGGGCAGCCTTACGGAAAACATCAGGCACCAGGTGGAGATAAAGGATTCCGTGAGCTCGGAAGGCGATGCCGCCCAGGGCCGCTCCGACCAGATCCGCATAGCCACGGACGAGCAGAAAAGGGCCATGGATGAAATCGTCAGGTCCATTACCCGCATCAACGAACTGACCCAGTCCATCGCGGCGGGCACGGAACAGATGACGGCGAACCTGAAGGGGATCGAGCAGATGGCGGAAACCCTGAAAGAAGGGATCGAGTATTTCAAGCTTGCATAGGTTTACCCCCCCCCGACCCCCGAAGGGGGCGTGAATCATATGCCTGCAGAAGCCGGCCAATTATTATTGTGAAAAACATTACTATTTATTGCGGAAAATAATTTCCTTCGTGCTCCCTCAGGGGGACAGGGGGGTATCAGAAAAAATACGAATGTATGGCATGCAATTCCCGCCGCGTGACGACTCGTTCCTCCAGCTCCCGGTACAGGACCTCGCGTTCCGCCGGGGGCACCTGTCCCGGCGCGGGATAATCCCGCATAAGGCGGCGGAGCAGTTCCGGTTCATGAATCAGAATGGCGTAATAGAACCAGTCGCGGGCCAGGCCTGCGGCATAGACGATCTCCTCATCCGAGAGGTCCTCCCGGGCGGGACAGTTAAATACTTTCCCACGGTAACTGAGAAAGCACTCATGGCGCAGGCCTGGAGGGCCCTCCTCCGAGCCGAGAAGACAGCCGGTGGTCTTTTCCCTGTCGATAAATCCGGTGAAGGGGCACCGGGGACAATCCGGGAAAAGCGCCGGAATGGTAATATAAAAAAGCGCGTTTGAAGGATCCACATAATAAGAACCGGTCATAGAGCTCCGGTAAGCGATCATTTTCCTGATCAGGAAATCCCTGGCGTATGCCTTTATAATCCTGGCGCGGCGGATGAACAGCGCTTCAATTTTACCCAGGCTCGCCCAGTAATTATGGCTCCCGCAGCAGAGGGAGCACGACGCCCCGTAGCCGGGGCGGCAGATATTGACGCTACGATTCATCAATGTTACCTGTACATCATCCTCGCCATTAAGTCAACCCCAGACTTGTTGCTTTTCTGAATTTGTCATTTCGAATCCATGAATCCGGATTGAGAATTTTAAAACATCCGGACACTGTTGTGATTTCTCCCTATCCCGGAATGCCGGAATTCTTCGAAATGGCAGATTTGCAGCGAATCTATTGTTATCCGGCCCTCTATTTTTGTAAGTGCCGCTGTATATTCAGGACAGAAATGTTAAGCCTGTGTAAAATAACAGTAATAAATCACGACATCAATGAAACAGCTATTGACAGTATGACGCCTGAATAATTATTTTACCTTTGTTTATTATTAATGGCAAACGGGAACAGCCCATGACCGACCTGATCGGAAAAACATCTGAAGAAATCATTGCCCTGGTGGAAAAGCGCGAACTGTCTTGTGAAGAACTGGTGCGGCACAGTATCTCGCTCCGCGAGACCTACGATCCCGTGCTGGGGTGCTTCATCTCCGTATACCCTGAGGAGAACCTGTTGAGCCAGGCCAGGGATAGCGACCGGCGCCGGGCGTCCGGCGACGCGAAAAGCCCCCTGGACGGAATACCCGTCGCGGTGAAGGACAACATCCACTCCCGCGGCATCGCCACCACCTGCGCGTCGGCGATCCTTGAAGGATACATGCCCCCCTATGATGCCACCGTCGTGGCGCGCTTAAAAGACAACGGCGCCGTCATTTTCGGAAAGACAAACCTGGATGAATTCGCCATGGGATCCACCTGCGAGAACTCATCGGTCAGGATAACACGCAATCCCTGGGACATCGAGCGGGTCCCGGGAGGTTCCTCCGGCGGCTCCGCCGCAGCCGTGGCGGCGGGAATCGTTCCCCTTGCCCTGGGCAGCGACACCGGCGGATCGATACGGCAGCCCGCGGCCTTCTGCGGCATCGCTGGTCACAAGCCGACCTACGGCCTGGTTTCCCGCTACGGACTCGTGGCCTACGCATCCTCCCTTGACCAGATCGGGCCCCTGGCGCGGGACACCTTCGGCTGCTCCCTGCTGCTGCGCGCCATCAGCGGCTTCGACCCCCATGACTCGACGTCCCTGTCATCGGCGCCGGACGCCGCGGGAAAGTCCGGGGACGCCCTGAAGGGGACCCGCATCGCGGTCCTCCCCGAGCTTTTCCAGGAAGGGGTGTCCCCCCTGGTGCGCGAACAGTTCGAGCATTCCCTCGTGATCTTGAAGAACCTCGGCGCGACCGTGGATCAGGCGCCCATGGCGTCGCTCCACTACGCCATATCGGCCTACTACTTCATCGCCTGCGCGGAAGCCGCCTCCAACCTTTCGCGCTACGACGCAGTGAAATACGGGTACCGGAGCGGGAGCCAGCGCGACTACCAGGAGATGCTCTTCACCACCAGGTCCCGCGGCTTCGGCAGGGAGGTGAAAAAGCGGATCCTCCTCGGCAACTTCGTTCTTTCATCCGGCTACTACGATGAATATTACCGCAAGGCCCTCAAGGTGCGCGCCTATATCCGGGACGACATGATGAAGCTCCTTGAAAAATACGACGCCATCGTCATACCGACGACGCCGGACATCGCCTTTCCCCTGGGTGAGAGCCAGAGCGACCCGATGAAGATCTATCTCTCCGACGTGACCACGGTCATCGCCAACCTGGCCGGCCTGCCGGCCCTGTCGGTGCCGGCCGGGATGGTCCACGGCATGCCGGCGGGGCTGCAGTTCATCGGCCGGCCGCTGGATGACGCCAGGCTCCTCGCCATGGCGGGCGCTTTCGAAAAAGAGCGGGGCGCGGCGCCGGCGCCGCGTATGGACAGGGTCCTCGACAGCGACGCCCTGCCCGGGACTACGATGAAAAAGGAAAACGGCCGCGAAGAGGAAACGGTATCAGCCTACACCCCTGAATTCATCGGCACCATATCCAAATCCTACATGAACCGCGAAAGCAGGATGGCGGACCGCGTCTACTGCGGCGGTCTCGCGGCCCATCTGAACAAACGGGTCACCATAGGCGGGTGGATCCACCGCAAAAAGAGCCTGGGCGGCATCGAGTTCTACGAGCTCCGCGACCGCACCGGCTTCACCCAGCTGGTCCTCGAGGGAGGAACGCAGGACGAGCGGATCGGCCTCGAAACGGTGGTGGAAGTCACCGGCAAGGTGACCAGGGAAGACCGGAGCCCCTTCGAAAACATTGAAATAAAAGTGGAATCATTGAAGATACTGGGCAAGGCCGAGGCCAACCTCCCCGTGCCCCTGAACAGGCCGCCGGGCAACGTCACCCTGCCGACCATTCTCGACAACAGGACCATATCGCTGCGCAACCCCGACATCCTCAGGGCCTTCAGGCTCCAGTCGGAGATCGTGAGGCTTTTCACCGCGTATCTCCACGCCAACGGCTTCACCGAGATCAAGAGCCCGAAGATCATCTCCTCCGGGACCGAGGGCGGAACAAACATATTCAAGGTCAATTATTTCGGGCGCACTGCCTATCTCGCCCAGTCACCGCAGTTCTACAAGCAGATCATGGTGGGGAGCGGCCTGGAGCGGGTATTCGAGGTGGGTCCGGTGTTCCGCGCGGAGCACCATGACACCATCCGCCACCTGAACGAGTACATCAGCATGGACTTCGAGATGGCCTTCATCCGCGATGAGCAGGACGTCATTGACATGCAGGAGGGGCTCCTCCGGCACATGTTCGACGAGCTGATGAAACACGCCGGCGATCTTTTCGAAGACGGCGGCGTGTCCCTCACCTTCCCCGGCAGGATACCGCGGATCCACTACCTGGAAGCGCTGGAGATAATACGGTCCGCCGGCGGCCGCCTCGAGGAGGGCGACATCTCGCCGGAAGGGGAAAAGATACTCTGCAGTCATTTTGAAAAGGAGAAGGGGTCGCAGTTCGTGTATGTCATCGGCTACCCGGTCAAGAAGCGGCCCATGTACACCATGCCGGACGAGCGCGTCCCGGGCTACACCCGCAGCTTCGACCTGCTCTACCGCGGCATCGAGATAACCACTGGCGGCCAGCGGATCCACGACTACGAGATGCTGAAGGAAAACATGAAGATGCTCGGCTTCAACCCCTCCGAGTTCCGGCATTACCTTGAGACCTTCCGCTTCGGCATGCCGCCCCACGGCGGCCTCGGCCTGGGCCTGGAGCGCCTCACCATGAAGATCATGAATTTAAAAAACATCCGGGAGGCGAGCCTCTTCCCGCGTGATATCAACCGGATAACGCCATGATTACCTCCAACGCCCATACCCTCACCCGCGCATCCGCGCACCCTCTCCCATTTAGCTTTGAAAAAAGGAGAGGGTTTCCGCAGGAAGGGTTTGCTCATATTTCTCCCCTCTCCTTTGCTGTTATCTTAATGGGAGAGGGGCCGGGGGTGAGGGAGTATTCCATAAAAATTAATCTGCATGACATATGTCCAGTGGAGAATATTTAATTCATGGAAGATAAAACCCAAATCAACATAGACAGGCTCATAGACCTCGGGTCCTTCGAGGTGACCGGCGCGGAGAAACGGCAGTTCGAAGGCGAGCTTGCCGATTTCCTGGAATACGCCCGGGTGATTAACGGCGCCCCGCTTCACCTGCCCCCGGCAAGCCACGCCGTGGACAAGGAACAGCTCCTCCGCGCGGACGAGGCAGCGCCGTGGAAGGAACGTGAAGCCCTCATCGGCAACGCGCCGGCGCTGCAGGGCACGAGCTACCTGGTGCCGCCCCTGGCCGGGAGCTCAGGCACCGGCAAGGAGCAGGAACCCCGGACCGTGAAACCGGGCAGCGGCGACTATGAGGCCGTCATCGGCCTGGAGGTGCATGCCCAGCTGAACACCTCGACCAAGCTCTTCTGCCCGTGCCCGACCTCGTTCGGAAGCGACCCCAACAGCAACACCTGCCCGGTCTGTTCAGGACAACCGGGCGCGCTCCCCGTGCTCAACCGCGAAGCCGTTTCCATGGCGATCAAGGCGGGCCTGGCCATGGGGTGCACCATCAATGAGCGATCCCTGTTCGCGCGTAAGAACTATTTCTACCCTGACCTGCCCAAGGGCTACCAGATATCCCAGTTCGAAGAGCCGATCTGCAGCGGCGGCTTCGTGGAGATCGAGCTTGACAAGACAAAAAGAAAAATACGTCTCAACAGGATACACATGGAGGAAGACGCCGGCAAGCTGGTTCACGTGGGCGCCCCGGGGATCTGGGGGTCCAAGGCGAGCGCGGTCGACTACAACCGCTCCAGCGTGCCCCTCATAGAAATCGTGTCCGAGCCGGATATCTCAAATCCGGCCGAGGCCCGCGAGTTCATGGTCATGCTGCGGGCAATCCTGGTGACCCTGGGTATCTGCAACGGCAACATGGAGGAAGGGAACCTCCGGTGCGATGCCAACGTGTCCCTGCGCGAGCGGGGGGACACCGAGCTGGGCGTCAAGGTGGAGATCAAGAACATGAACTCCCTGAAAGCGATCGAGCGGGCCCTTGCCTACGAGATCACCCGCCTCGAACAGATGAAGCGCGCCGGCACCCCCATTGAACAGGAGACGCGCCTCTGGGACGACAGCTCCCAGAAGACGGCGCTTATGCGGAGCAAGGAGGAGTCCCATGACTACCGCTATTTCCCCGATCCGGACCTGCTCCCCCTCCACGTCACGGGCGAGTGGATCGAGTCCGTTCGCGCGGCGCTTCCGCCAATGCCCCTTGAGCGGAAGAACAGGTACGAGCGCGAATTCTCCTTCAACGAATCCGAGGCGCGGCTCTTCATGGTCAATCCCGGGTACGCGGCATTCTTTGAAAAGTGCCTGGAGCACTATGGCAACGCCCGGAACCTGGCCAACTGGCTCTTTTCCGAGCTCCTTTCCCACGAGGATGATTTCGACCGGCTCCATGTCACGCCGGAGGACTTCGCGAAATTCCTGATGAAGATAGACAGCGGCGAGATCAGCGGACGGCAGGGGAAAGACATCCTCCGCAGGGCCTTTGCGGATAAGGTGGCCCTCCATGAGATATTGGGAAGAGAGGATCACGCCCAGATCACGGACCGCGCCTCCATTGAAAAGGCTGTGGACACTGTCATCGCGGCCCACCCCGGCCAGGTCGCGGAATACCGGAGCGGCAAGACCCGGGTACTGGGCTATCTTGTCGGCGCGGTTATGAAAGCCACCGGCGGCAAGGCCAACCCGGGACTCGTGAACGAGGTCCTCACCGAGAAGCTGAAGGGGTGACCCCGACCTCCCGCGAGACCGTGTGAATGAACACTCCCACCCATCCGTACGCGAAGGGAAGCCACGACGGCGCACGGCCGAAGAGCTCCTTGTGGACGAATTCATAATAGCCGACGGACGGCGCCAGGAGCAGGGCCTCCGCCAGGGTCCCGGCATATCCCACGATCAGGAAGGCAGCGACCGCGTGGCCTGAATAGCAGAGCGCGACGAAGAGGAGCGACGCGGTGTAGAAGGTGAAAAACACCGTCGGCTGATGGTCGCGGCCTAAAAGGGCCGCTGAAAGTAAATACGCTCCTGAGACCATGACAATGCAGAGGATGATGGTTAACCGGTCAGGTACGCGGCGGATGCCGTCAGCGCCAAGCAATCTATCAGCTATACCCATCCTGAAAATCACCCATGACACCATCACCCCCATGCCTATGCAGGCCATCTGCAGAGGCACGAACCAGGGCCAGTTGACGCCGGTTATGGTGTAGCGGGTGATGAGATAGCGCTCCACGCCGGTCCAGGCGTGGAACAGGTCAAGGGGCCCTATGAGAAGCGCCCCTGCTGCGGCTGCCGCAAGGAGGGGCTTTTTCCACTGTGAGGGATTAATGCTCATGATACAATTATCCTTGTTTGTTCAATTTCCATTGCTCTGACCCCGCTTTGAGACCGACAGCTATCGGTGCCAGAGCAAACAGAGATCCATTTACTCTGACACCGGTCTTCTTACGATACCACCTCTACTCCTAGAGGGTACTTTGACAGCGCTTCACAGCCGTCCTTACCGATAACTATCGGGTTCTCATACCGGAAACCGATGTTCTCATCGGGACAGGCGTACTGCATGGCGCAGATGAGGACCTCGTTTTCCTTGTAAACATGGTCAGGGTTGGTCCAGTAGGGAAAGGGCCCGTCATTCAGGCCGATGCGCCACTCGTCACCCATCATGCCGATGCCGTGTTCAAAGCCGGGCACCATGTAGTCGGAAAATCCGCCGTCTTCAGCCAGGGCCATCATCTTTTCCGCGAGCTGAGACGGCGTGATGCCGGCGCGGTACGTTTCCAGGGTAGCCCTGACAATCCTCAAGAAGTTTTCCCCATGCCACATCTGCCGGTCCGTGGCAGAACCGATGAAGTAGTTGTGGGAATGGTCTCCCAGGCCCAGTTTGAACATGGCGTGGATATCCACCATTAGGGGCTCTCCCGCGGCGAGCTTTTTGCGTGTCGCCGGCGTGCAGGCGCCGCCGGCCAGTCCCGTGCGGTAGCCGCAGGCGATCTCGTTCCCGCCGGTGAAGGACCACTCCCACTCGCTTCCGGCGCGGCGCATGGCCAGGGCCGCGATGCCGGCGATCTCGGTTTCGGTCATGCCTTTCCATCCGCCCTTCCCGATGGCTGCACGAACCGCCCTGTGCCCCTCGTCGACGATGCGCGATGCTTCGCGGAACCGGTTGATGGTGCCCCTGTCCTTGATGAGGGCCAGTGCATCAATGATGGTGTGGGCGTTCACCAGCTCGGAACCGGACAGGGCGTCGCGGTACTGCTCGTATTCGTAGTGGGTGAGCCATCCCTCGGGCAGGTAATTGGACATGCCGCTCTCAATGCCGACCCTCCCCTTTCCGCCGGGAAGAAGGTCGCGGATGAAATCCGCGATCTGCTCGATCTGGTCCTGGCCTCCCATGGGAGCGAAGCCGCGGACATGGTCCTCGTCGACCCAGGTGTCATCGGCCACGCGGGCCGCGTCGATGACGAAGGTGAAGGCCGTTGGCATCCCTTCCACAGGGATCACGACGAAGCTCCGCCATGGGCAGAAGGCATCAAGGGTCCAGGAAAGGGTGCGGAGGCGGGAACCGAGGTAGCAGTCGATCTTCTGCTTCGCCATCTCCGCCTGTATGTCCTTAATCCGTTTCGGGAAATCAATGTAATAGGGATCGCCGGGGTTCAGTTTTGTCGTCATGGCCGCCTCCTTTAATATTCCGCGTCGATTTTGGCGATGACCCTGTTCAGCCGGTCCACCACCGAGGCGAGTTTCAGCGCCTTGACCATGTTTCCCTTGAGCTTGAGCTTGCCCGTCATGAGGGCCTTCTGGGCGCCCAGCTCTGCGCGGGAGATTTTCGCGAAGATTTCGTAATCGCCGGTGATGACGAATTCCGCTTCCGGCGGGGTCCCATCGCCGGTCTCAATAGCGGACAGCGCCCCCTCCTCGAATTTTACGTGGAAGAAGCGGTCCTTGCCGTCGGGACATTTTTTATAAATATTGGACATGGACGATGAGATGCGGTTCATCTTCTCCGGTGACAGCTCCGCCGCAAGAAGCCTCCGCGCCTCATCGCGCCATTCAGGGCTCAGGTATTTTACTTTTGCCGTCATGGGAAACCTCCTGGTGTACAAATTGATTGATCACAGAGATTGCGCAGCCATGCCGGGTATCACGGTTCCCTGAATATGCCGAGGGCCACTGTCTCCATGGTTTCTGCAAACATGCGCCGCATGGATTTCCCCTCCTGCGCGATATAGGTCCGGATCACCAGCATTTTATAGATTGAAAAGAGCACCTCCGGAAGAGTCTTCAGGTTGACCTTGCGGAAAACACCCTCTTCCATTCCCTGCTTCAGGATGTTGCGTATCATGGCCACGGAGTTCCGGTTGATGACTTCATAGGGATCATGGACCGGGAACATGGGGAAGATATCCGGGTCGCGGACGAGGACACGGCGGAGGTCATCGTCCCGGGAGAGGTATTCCAGGGCCTTTTCTCCCATGACCAGGAACTTCTTTTTGACATCCTTTTCTGCATCGATGGCCCGGCGAACCAGCCCCTGCCACCGCAGCAGGGCATGGCGGACCGATTTTTCATATAGCTCCTGCTTGTCCCTTACATAGAGGTAGAGATTTCCCTTGGTCATGCCCAGCTCGGCGGCGATCTCCTCCACGGTGGCCTTCCTGAAACCGTATTCGGCGAAGACTTTCATGGCAGCAGTGTAGATCGCTTCTATATTTTCCCTTTTTCTCATGGAACCGGACCTTTAATGAATAAATGAATATTTTTTTCATTTATTCATTTATAGCCCACGGCTATTTTTTGTCAAGATATTAATGCTGGAAATGATAAAGCGCTATTTCTCCTCGGCCTTCTTCTTGATGCCTTTCATGTAGCCGTCCAGGCCCTGCTTGGCCAGGAGCCGCTCGATCCACTCCGGGACACCCCTGGCCTCGATCACCGGCGCGTAATAATAGAGGGTGCGCATACCGTTGCCGTAGGGCTCGATATACTCGAAACCCTCGACATTCTTGATATTCCAGGCGGGTTTCTTGAGGGCTATGCCCTTGTCGTTATAAGCCTTTATTTCCCCGGGAGTGATAAAGCTCCATTCCTGTGTGTACCACACGCGGTCAAACTTGACCCTGAGGGTGTAGAGTATCTTTATCAGTCCCGCCTTCACCACTCCCTCGATGAGGAAGACGTCCTTGCTGATCCGGTGCACCACCTTGTAATATTCAAGGCCCGGCACAAAGGCGGGCATCGCCTCCCAGTCCTCAAGGACCTTCCACACCTTCGAGGGCGGAGCATCGATGACAACGGCGCCGATAACGCGCTTTTTCACCAGGCCTTCCGCGGTTTTCAGCGGCGTTATTAAGGTCTGGAGCTCGCCTTTGTCGAGCTTGGCCTTGTCGACGTTGACCGAAAGCTTCTGGACCTCGGCATTGGCCAGGGTGAGGACCATGCACAGGCATAACGTAACGGATAATTTCCAGCGCAGCATAATAAGCACCTCGTTAACGGTTTATTAGAATAACATAGATAACCTTACATGGATTCAAGCTGTTATTCAAGCATAATTGGACAAAGAGAGGCAATAAAAAGCGATAAGAATGTATATAGAATAAATCAGCGCCAGATATATTCTCCGGTTTGTTTATCGATTGAGACAAAACCAGAAGTGTAGAACACATCAAAACAGTGCCAAAAGGATGGCGGGACAAGTCCTACAAATACAGAATTATCTATGACCTTTAAGCCATATCATGCCCCATCGTGATACGCCATGGCGCATGTTGACCATTGGCCTGGGGACTCAATAGGTATTACGGGATTCCAGGGGAGGAATAATTTTTTTTAAATAGCATTAATTAAATTGCCGCATACGAATGCAATTATTCCAATAACGAGTGTCAGAGAATAATTTTTCTGTCTCTGATCTCAAACAAGGTCATATTTTATCAATTTTTCTATATCTATAAACAGCAAGGGGCGCGCCGCGGCGCGCCCCTAGGGAAAGTCTATTATTCATCAATCATTATGGGATGTAGGTACCCGGGATGGTAATCTCTGAACCGCTGCTCTGTTTTACCGTATAGGTCCCGCCGGTGGCATTACCACCGGTGAGGGTAATATTGAACTTAACATATCCCGGATAGACGCCGGTAACATCTATTTGACCGGTCATATTGCCATTTGCCGAGGTATCCGCCACCGTTGTCTGCGTACCGTTTAATGTCAGGAAGATGTCGCAGAAATTGGTAAAAGTTATGAGAACCGTTGCATCGCCGCTGCCAAAACTATAGGTGGCTTTATAATCACATTTGCCATTCCCCACCAGGTCATATACGGTCTCGCTGCCCAGCATATCCATGCCCGATTTCTGCAAATGGGAAATACGGCTCAATCCTGACTCTTCTTCGGCATAGACCAGGTCAAAAAATTCATAGTTCGTAATGGCCCTAAACCCTGCATCCTTATCGCTGCTGCCGCCCTCGCCATAGGCGTTGAAGGGAGCAACCTTGTAGGAGAAAACACCCGGCCCCACCGTTGTGTCAGTATAGGTCGTGCCGGAAATATTACCGCCCACTTGTGTCGTTTGGCCCGCGCTGTCAATCCGGTATACCTTGTAATAGGTCGCGTTGGCTGCAGCTTCCCAGGTCACGGTTACGCCGCCGGCCTGGCCGTCGGAGGCGGAACAGCCGGGCACCTTGGAGGGTACATTGTCGTTGGCCCTGGTGAAGCCTTCCTCCACCGGGCTCGGCTTGCTTTCATTGCCGTCACTGTCCACGGCAGTTACCATATAGTAATAGTGGGAGCCTTCCGTCACGTTGACATCAACATAGTAGTATGAAACAGCCGCGCTGGTGGTAAAGGTCCACACGTAATCCGACGCAAGATGGTTTCCCGACAGGTCGGTCACCGCGGTAGTGATGGTAGCGGTGTACTGGGTATTGGGGATCAGCTCGGAGGTTGGCGTAAATACACCGGTATTAGAGACAGTCCCTTCCACGGACGAGCCGCCTGCTGAAAGAGTAAAGGTTGACGCGTTCAAAGTATTCTGTGTTATAGGCTCGCTGAAGGCCACGGACAGCTTGGCGTTGAGCGCTATATCCGTGGCGCCGCCGGCCGGGCTTGTCTGTGTCACCACCGGTGCAGTGGTGTCGTTGCAGGCGATCATCACTCTCTCTACATTGATGACAGTATTATTATTTGAACTTTCATCAAAAAAATCAAGGCCCGGCCATAAAAGCTCGCCGATCAGATTATAATGATTCGTCAGACGGATCGAATTGGAGCTTACGATCCTGATATACCTTCTATTATTGACCGTGACAGGATAGCAGCGTGCACGGCTGCCCAGAAAACTGTTCAATGCCTGCACGATCTTGTCCTGGGTCCACCATGTTCCCCAACAGAACCTGGACCAGTTCCACGTATCCATGGAGCCTTTAAATAAAATCGACCCCAGGTTCACTCCGCCGATCTCTATACCGATATCATAGTGCTCGGTGACTTCAGGAATGCCGGCAGGCAGGAAAATACCGTCACCGATATCACGAACGGACTGATACACGGCCTGATAGACCGGCACATCGCAGGTGCCGCTGGTTGCCGTGGTAGCGACAGTATCCGGGGTCAGACTGGAGACAGCGCCGGTGTCGACATTGACCAGGTCCGAAGCGTTAACTGAGGCGATCCTGGTCGTGAAAGGACCGGTTTCACTGTCGGCGCGATAAATGTTGTAGCTTTTCGCCTTGGAAACGATGGCCCAGTTGACGCCGACCTTTGTTCTGTAGTTGCCGTCGGTGGCGGCAACCGAAGTGGGTCCGTTGAAAACGGTTTCTTCACCATCATCGCCGCCTTCATCTTCACTGGCAAAGGTGAGGAACCTTTTTTTGGGATCTTCGCTGCAGCCTGTCATAACAGCGATGCAGCTGATGAGTATACATAATACCAGGAAAAATCTTTTCATACATTCCTCAATAATTAGATATTATAGCATCTGGTCCAGCTTAACAGGTCCGTCCGACATAAGGCCCTCAATCCAGGATATCCGGTAGAAAAATCAGAGTTATTGCGGGATTAACCTTCACTATCCTCATCCCCTCAAGAATTTAATGCGCTCTCCCCCAGGAAGAACATTAAAACCTTCTAAATAGAGTAAATAATCCCGCAAAAACTCAAAAATATTTTTATGTTTTACAATCAGTAATGTTATAATGGATATACTATTTTAAATTATTAATCTAGCCATTATCTGATACGTCAAAAAGTGACCATCAAAAACGTGACTATTAAATTATTTTTTATACAATGAATTATTTTTGTGCATTAAAATGACATATATATTACTACTTATTGTCTTTATAGGCAATATGAAGAGCCGCTACCCCTCCCAGAAGGCGATGATATTCAACGCGGCTGAATCCCGCTGAACGAAGCAGGTCAGCCAGCTCCCCGGGGCCATGGAAATTGACCGCCGAATGGGCCAGATAGTTATAAGCGCCCCTCTGGCCGGACACAACTCCACCGATGAAAGAAACGCCAATCCTGGTATACAGATGGACCAGGGTCCGGAAAAGCCCCGAACGCGGCTGGCTGCTTTCAACGATGACGAACCTGCCCCCCGGCGCCAGAACCCTGAGTATCTCCGCCAGGTACCGGTCCCGGCCCGGATTACGGTAAGTAAGATTCCGGAAACCGAAGGCGATCCCGATAACGCCGAAGCTCCCATCCCTGAACGGGAGCTCCCCCGCGTCACCGGCGGAAAAGGCAACGTCAGCGCCGGCCCTGGCCGCCTTGGCCCTGGCGAACTCCAGCATCGGCATGCTGAAGTCCACGCCGAAGACGCTTGCCTTCGCTCCCGCCGACAGTGCGATACGCACCGCCAGGTCGCCGGTGCCGGTACAGAGGTCAAGGATGCGCGCGGCGCCGGCGGATAGGCATTCCTCCGCTGCTCGACGGCGCCACCGCTCGTCGAAGCGCAGGGTAAAGAGCCGGTTGATCAGGTCATAACGGTGCGGCACCTCCGAAAACATCTTCTGCAGGGGCCTGCTTTTGCTGCTGGTGCTCAATGGTCTCCTCCGGCTGAATATATCAGCCATGTATTCGATCAACAACCGCGGTCTGCTATCCTGGCAGATAATAAATTATCGTGATAGTTGCAATGATTTTTTTCACCGCGCGGTCCGGCGCACAAGCTCCGTGTAAAATGATACGACCTCGGCGAAATTATCGACGCTGATGCGCTCGTTGACGCCGTGGACCCAGGCCATGTCCTCGCTGCCGATACGGGCGGGGGAGAAGCGGAACACCTGTCTGCTCACCGGCGCAAAATGCCGTGAATCGGTGGCCCCCACCATGAGAAAGGGCGCTACCGCGGTGCCGGGAAAAACCGACATGATGACTTCCTTCAGCGCCGCATATTCCGGCGTGTCTGTCCCGGAAACCGGGGACGGTTCGCTTGAATTTTCCCGCGCCGCAATGGCGACCTCGGGATCATTGATGACTTTTCTCACCCGGTCCATGACGCTCTCCTTCGTTTCGCCCTGGAGAATCCTCAGGTTGACCACGGCCCGGACCAAATTCGGCATCACGTTCTCCTTCCCGCTCCCTTCCAGCATGGTGGGGGCGATGGTGGTGCGTATCATGGCGTCAGGCTGGGGCGATGCGGCGAGCTTCATCTTCATGAAGGGCCAGAGATAACGGAGGCCGGAGTAAACGATTTTAAACGGGAAGGCGGCCTCCGCTCCCAGGCAGGTGAACATGGCTTCCACCGGGGAGGTCAGGCGCGCGGCAAAGGGATGCCTCTCGAGGCGGCACAGGGCGGCGGCTATCCTGCCCGCCGCGGTGCGCCGGGGCGGCGTTGACGAATGCCCGCCGGCACCGCGCGCCGACAGCTCCAGGCTCAAATATCCCTTTTCCGCGACCCCCACCAGGGCAACAGGTTTGACGACCCCGGGCATGATGCTGTCGCGGATGAAACCGCCCTCGTCAAGGGTCAAGGCGAGCTTGATCCCCCGCCTGACGAGGACCCTGCTGATCTCCGCCGCGCCCTCGTTACCGAGGACTTCCTCGTCATGGCCGAAGGCGATATACACGGTCCGCCCAGGGCGGAAGCCGGCCCCGATCAGCCTTTCCACAGCTTCCATTATCCCGATGACACCGTCCTTGACGTCCAGGGCGCCCCGTCCCCACACGAAGCCGCCGGCGATATTGCCCGAAAAAGGAGGATGGGTCCAGGCCTCTTCCGTGGCGCGCTCCACCGGCACCACGTCGAGGTGCGACATGAGGAGTATCGGCTCCGCTGCCGAGTCCCTGCCCTTCCAGGTATAGAGAAGGCTCAGGCCGTTGACCGTTTCGCGCTTCATGACCCGGTGAGCCTTCGGATAGATTTTTTTCAGATACGCGTGCAGTCCGATGAAGGCCTTACGGTCGATTTTTCCCTGGTCCTGGTGCGATACGGTCTTGAATTTTATGGCGCCGGCAAGGTGTTCAGCGGCTCGGTTGACGTCAATCTTCATGGGACCTCCGGTGTCACCTTCTCGCGGGTTTTTGGATCACAACAATTATTATGGTTGATTTTGCGGATAATGCCTGTATCGTCGGCGCACTATCGGCGGCGCGCCATCACAACTCAAGGATATGACTATATGATAAAATTTCTGCTCTGGCTTTTGCTCCTGATCTTCTGCTGGCCCCTGGCCATAATCGCCCTCATCCTGTATCCGGTGGTGTGGCTTCTGCTCCTTCCCTTCCGGATCCTCGGAATAGCCGTTGACGGTGTTCTTGGACTGATAAAATCCATATTTATGCTTCCGGCTCGGATATTGCGCGGACCGGGAAAATTTCAATAACCCCGTTCCGCGCGGAGCAGATTGTCAGGCCCTGAAGGCTTCCTTGAAATTCCCAATCTGCCCGGTCTTGATCTGAAGCCAGCGGGGAACATCGGGGCCCGCGGACGCCGAAGGTTCAATCCGCACAATATTTTCCGCAGGGTATGTTATGCTGCCCGGATCGGCAGTAAAGGAGATATATCCCTTCTTGCCGCCGGAAGACTTGGTTGTCTTTTCATCGTAGTAAACCACATACTTGAGGAGGTGTTTTCTTTTACCGCCGAGGCCGATGATGATCCGTTTATTGGTGGCCCTCACAAAAATATCGCCCAGCGGTTCCGGCACCGATCCCTCCGGCAGCTCGATACTGCACTTATCGTCATCAAAGACCATCTTTTCCCCGTAGTGAAGGCCGAGGTCTTCCACCGTGGGCTTTTTGAACCATTTAAAGAACACAAAGGCAACCGCGATAATTACCACGACGACAAGCAACAGCAACCCAAAAACTTCCATACCGATCAATCCTCCTGAATGCTAGTTCAAGCCGGGGCGCCGCATCGGCAGCGCCGGCAAATTATTTCCTTTTTTCCATTTCCTTTATCTGATCAAGGATCTCATTGTAACGCTTTTCATTGATGGGATACCGGTAGAGAACCACGGCACCGGCAATAAAAATCACCGCTGTTATTGGACCCACCAGGAGGCGGATTCCCAGCAGCGCGTCAGGGGTCTGCGCCGCCTCCGGCACATACCCGGACAGGGAGAGGACCGCCCCGGTGATGGCGAGGGAAATGGCCTGCCCTATCTTTATGCCGAAGGTCCAGATGCCGTAAAAGGCGCCCTCGGTCCGCTCGCCCGACAGCAGGTAATCGTACTCAACAGCGTCGGGGACCATCGCCCATGGCATGACGTAGGTAAAGCCGAGGCCTATACCGGCGGTGAACATCAGGGCAATGGAGAAAGTAACGGGGTAGAGGTGCCCGAGAAAAAACATGACCATGACATTTGCCGCGAAGATCAGCAGGCCCGCGCCATACACGATCTTTTTTCCGAATTTCTTTGACAGGATGACGCTCACCGGGATGAAGGCGAAGGCGGTGACCAGAAGCACCAGCATCGCGGTGGTCGTCATCTGCTCGTCATGATGGATATACTTGAAGTAATAGGCGGCCACGCTCATGACGATGGTGAGTCCCGTCACGTGCAGGGCATAGGCGCCTAGGATAAGGAGGTAGGGTTTGTTCCTGAAGACCTTGCGGTAGGTCTCAAAAAAACCCCTGGTGAACGGCTGCCGCTCGGTGACCGGTTCCCTGACGGAAAAAAAGGTTATGAGGGCTGTAATGAGCATGGCCGCTCCAAAAATTGTTCCCATGGCAGCAAATCCGGCGCTCTTTGTGCTGAAAAGCCCCACGATGGGAAGGGCCAGGCCGGCCCCCAGCAGGGTCCCCACAACGGCAAACCCGAAGCGGAACCCGTTAAGGCTTGTGCGTTCATGGTAATCCTGCGTCAGCTCCGGGGTGAGGGAATTGTACGGGATATTGACTGCCGTGTATGCCGTGTTGAGGAAGCAAAAGGCGAGGGTCCCCCAGGCGAACAGAGCCGCCTGGCTGCTCAGGTTAGGATTGGTAAACATGACGACCATTGCAACAAACAGGGGAAATGATCCGAAAAGCATCCATGGGCGGCGCCTGCCCCACCGGGTTTTGGTCCGGTCGGAAAGGAAGCCGGCAAGCGGATCAGTGATGGCGTCCCATATCTTGCCAATCGCCACCACGATGCCGGCAAGGCCCGCAGCGATTCCCACGGTATCGGTAAGATATATCATCAGCCACAAGCCGATGGCGGTAAAGAACAGGTTCCCCCCCAGGTCGCAGACACCGTACCCGATTTTTGCTTTGATGGACATTCCTGATTTCACCATGAAGATTCCCCCATAGGTCGATATAACAGGATAAAATTACCAAAACACACTATCATCCTTACAATAAAATTGCAATACATTTAGGGATAGAAATGAAAATTATAGTCATAAATCCGACATGGCGTCGGTTTGGGGGCCTGGTGAAGAGATGATTTTTTTTAATAATTTAAAGTTCCCATACGTATATCCCTGTCAGAAGGGAGGAGCAATAAATATGGAAACAACACTGAACATCGATCTCGAAATAATGGAAAAAATCACCCTGGCGGCAAAGTCAAAAAAGATATCCCGGACAGAATTGATTATCATACTTCTGAATAAAGTCATGGATTCTACTGTTGAACCCTATTTTCTGGGGAAGATGGTCAAATATCAGAAAAGAAGAAACCGCGATGAATGGCACAGGTTTCATATCAAGTTAAAACTGGACGAGTATGAATTCTTTCTGGATCTCAGAAAGCTTCTTAAAATGTCGGTTTCCTTAATACTGGCATATGCAGTTGATAAATACTTGCAACTTATATTAAGAAAAGCTACCGATAACTATCTCCATAAAAATTATTTAATGATACGAGAGTCGATTGATGGCATCAAATGCTGGAAACTCTATTGGGGCTACCCGCCCAGCATCGAAAAACATCTAGCCTAATTAAAATACTTGAAGATTTTACCTCGATCTGTTCTCCTTATGCAAGGACATGCCCTATGCCCACGATCTACTCATCCCATCAGTATTTCAAAGAATTACCCCTCGCGGAGGTGAAGGTCAGCGGAGGATTCTGGGGCGGCCGTTGCGCCATGAACAGGGATATTGCCATATTCTACCAGTGGGACCAGCTGGAGCAGACGGGCCGCGTCGACAATTTCCGCATCGTAGCAGGAACAAAGCAGGGGTTCCGCAAGGGCTTTTTCTACAATGACTCCGATGTGCACAAGTGGGCTGAAGCCGCGGCTGCAATCCTTGCAGCAGGGCCCCATCAGCGACTCGAAAAAATTCTTGAAGAGTATATCGCCACCATCCGCCGGGCCCAGATGGATGACGGCTATATCTTCACTTATAACCAGTTCCATTTTCCGGGTGATCGCTGGAAAAACCTTCAGATCGAACATGAGCTTTACACCCACGGACATCTTATCGAAGCCGGCATTACCCTGATGGAAGCCACGGGCAGAAAAGACCTCCTGGAACTTTCCCGTAAGGCTGCGGACCTGGTGACGCGCGAATTTACCGGCGCCGGACCTTCAATGACGCCGGGCCATGAAGAAATCGAAATCGCCCTGATGCGCCTGTATCGCGTTACGGGAGAGGGCGCATATCTTGAAACCGCGCGTCATTTCCTTGAGCAGCGGGGAAGGACGCGCTTCTTCGGCCTGCGGCTGATAGGACAGTTCCTCAGCCAGTCCCGCCGCGCAGGGGCCATAGCCAAAAAGGAAAAAGCATCAACCGGCGCGGCATCAGCGCCGGCCGGTTTCGACTTCACGGAAAACCTCACGGCCACGGAGCCGCCCTTCCTGAAACTTCGCGCCAACATATCTTTCCTGTCGGGAAAATTCTTTCAGCAGCACCGGCCTATCAGGAAACAGCGGTCTCCCGAGGGACACGCGGTACGGTGGGGATATCTGGCAACGGCCATGACGATACTCTATCAAGAAACCGGGGACCGGTCGATACTGGAGACCCTCGCGGAAGCATGGGACCGCATGGTCCAGCGCCGCATGTATGTCACCGGCGGGATCGGCGCCCTTCCCGTCATAGAAGGCTTTGGGAGGGACTATGAACTGGACAACCGCTATGCCTACTGCGAAACCTGCGCCGCCCTGGCTAGTATCTTCTGGAGCCGTGAAATGCTCCTGGCCACGGGCGAGGCGCGGTACGCCGACCTCATCGAATGGCAGCTGTACAACGCCGCCTCGTCCGGCATGGCCCTGGACGGCAGGTCATACCTCTACCGCAATCCCCTGGAGTCCGAGGGGCAGACGCGCAGGCCCTGGTACGCAACCGCCTGCTGCCCGAGCAACATTTCCCGCACCTGGGCAACCCTTGGAAAATACATCCATTCCATTAGAGACGATGATGTATGGATACATCAGTATATCGGCAGCACCGCAGAGGTCGGAACCGGGGGAAAAAAAATCACTATTGATTCCGAATTCCCCTGGGATGGCCGCGTTTCAATCCAGCTGCACGTCGATGATCCGGCTGAATTCACCCTGCACCTTCGCGTTCCGTCGTGGTCGGGGAACCCTTCAATCTCAATAAACGGCAATCCGGCTGAATATGATATTTCCGCGCCGACCGATATTGACACGGCGTCAGGATACTCCCCCTATCGATCATGGTATCTTCCCCTGCGAAGAAGATGGAATAACGAAACCGTTATCAATATTGTTTTCCCCATGGGCATCGTGTTCCACCGGGCCCACCGGTGCGTTAAGCCAGACCATGGCAGGGTTGCACTGTCCCGGGGGCCCCTGGTCTACTGCCTTGAAAGTATCGACAATCCCATGGCGGATATTCCGCATGCGGTCCTTGATACTGCCAAAACGGTCATCGCGCAGTCTTCATCTCAACATTTCGATGACGCGTGGATCCTTCAGGGAACTGACCCTGCCGGTAACATCCTTACTTTCATACCCTATTATTGCTGGGCCAACCGGGGATTATCAAAGATGCAGGTATGGGTACAGGAGAAAAACAGTAATGGCGGATAATCATTATCCCCGGCCTGACATGGAGCGTGACCGATGGCTCTCCCTTGATGGAACATGGGAATTCGAATTTGACGACGGAGAAAAAAACCGCGGCCGGGAACCCCTGGGAAAAACCATCATGGTCCCCTTCTGTATCGAAAGCAAAGCAAGCGGCATCGGGGTCAAGGACCCGCCGCCGGTGTCTTGGTACGCGAAAAACTTCATGCGCAGAGACCTGCCCCGTGGAAAGCGCTTTTTCCTCAACTTCGGGGCCGTGGACTACGAAGCGACAGTCTGGCTGAACGGCGCGCTCCTCGGCATCCACAGCGGCGGTTATACTCCTTTCACCTTTGAAATCACGGAGCGCCTCGCCGACAACAACCGGCTGGTCGTAAAAGTTAGCGACCCCCGATCCCGCGGCACTCTCAGGGGCAAGCAGTATCTCTGGAAATGGCTGAGCCCTATCTTTTACACGCCGGCGAGCGGCATCTGGCAGCCAGTTTACATCTACTCTACCGGGGGCTACCACATCAAAAAAATGAAAACATCCTCCACCATGAACGCCATCACCGTTTCATGGAACATTGACGGAGGAAACCGCCTGATCATGAAGGCTGCCGGCACCAAGGGCGCCATCATCGCCCGGAAGGAAATCCGGAACCCGGAAAAGAGCGGATGCGCCACCCTGGTCATCAGGAATCCCCGCCGCTGGTCCGTTGATGATCCCTATCTTTACACCGTGACCGTATCACTCCACGACAGGAATGGCGAGTGCGACCGCGTAATATCACAGGCGGGGCTGCGCCTTATCGAGGCAAAAAGCGGAAGCATATACATGAACGGCGATCCGATCCGCCTCAAGATGGTCCTGGTCCAGGGCTACTTTCCGGGCGGGCACTACACGCCGGTAGACGGCGCTGCCGGATATGAGCGCGACATCATGCTCATCAAGGGGATGGGCTTCAACGGCGTCAGGATGCACCAGAAGATCGAGGACCCGCGCTTTCTCCACCTGTGCGACCGCCACGGCCTCCTGGTCTGGACGGAAATGCCCTCGCCCTTCCTCTTCAGCCCGGTGAAGGAGCGGCAGTATGAGAATGAACTGATGGACGCACTCGACCGGGACAGCGGCCATGCGTCCAACATGGCGGTCGTGCTCTTCAACGAAACCTGGGGAATCTTCGACATCCTCTGGAGCGGGAAAAGGAAAAAATATATCCGCGATCTCTACGACCGCGTGAAGGAACGCTGTCCCCATCTTCTTGTCGTGGACAATTCGGGCTATGACCATATCATGACTGACATTGCCGATATCCATCACTACCTGTCAGACGACTCGAAGATAAGAAAGCTCTATAGCTCTCTAGGTGATAAAAAGAAGATGACGATGCGCTTCTTCAAAATTCCTCGCGCCATCGCCTATCTTATCCTTACCCACAGGTTTTCCCGGAAGCCCTACCTTTCCGGAGGCACCTATCGCGGCTTTGAGCCCTTCATGGTGAGCGAATTCGGCGGGGCAGGTTATTACAAGACAGACAAAGGCATGATGGAAAGCTTCGCCGACAACATCCGCATCATGAAGGAGTACCCGCGGATAGCTGGCTATTGCCTGACCCAGGCCTATGACGTTGAAGGAGAGCGGAACGGTCTCATCTCTTTTGACAGAAAAGCGAAGTATGACTTGAACGAGATTGCCCGGATCAACGCGATTATTCCTTGACTGAACCCTGTCCCGGATCATATACTTCACCCCGGAGGACGCCATGACAGCAGGATCCCTCGAGAAAATCCAGGTCGGCATCGTCGGCCTGGGACGCATCGCCGACCTTCACGCTCCGGGCTATGCCGGAAGCAGGCACGCGCGGATCTACGCCGTGTGCGATACCGACGCCGATCTCGCCCTCAAAAGAAAGAAGGAATGGAAGGCGGCGCGACACTTCACCTCCTTCGAGGAAATGCTCGGCGATCCCGCCGTCGACGCGGTGGAAATCCTCACGCCGCAGAAGCTCCACGAGCCGATGGCCATAGCCGCCGCCCGCGCAGGGAAGCACATCGCCATCCAGAAGCCGATGACCACAGACCTTGCCAGCGCGGACCGCATGCTCCGGTCCGCCGGCGGCAGCAGCGCCGTTTTCAGGGTGACCGACAACTATCTCTTCTATCCTCCCATCGTGCTGGCGAAAAAGCTGATCGATGACGGAGCCATAGGCACGCCGTCGAACATGCGGATCAAGTTCACCGGCGGTTTCGGGGGATGGGACATCCCGGCATCGTCGTGGGAGTGGCGCATGCAGGAGCGCGCCGAGGGCCGCGGCATCCAGACCTTCGACCATGGCCACCACCTCTATGCCACGGCCTGGCGCCTCATGGGGGAGATCGAGCGGGTAACGGCCTGGATCGATTACGCCGACGGCGTCCTTGACTGCCCGGCGGTGATCATGTTCAAGAACGCAAACCGCGCCTCCTACGGCGTCATCGAATACGCCCAGGCAAAGGACCTGCGCATACCGTCGAAATACTACGCCAACGATGAATGGATCGAGATCACGGGAAGCGGCGGCATCATCATGGTCCATCGCTGCACCGGCAACATTCACGCCGGCCCGGCGGTGAGCCTGTTCAACAGAAAGAAATGGACCAGATACAACGTCGCGTCAGACTGGCGCGAGGGCTTCATCGGCGCAACCGGGAACTTCATTGACGCCATCATGGGGAAAACGGAACCGCTCCTCTCCGGGGCCCAGGGCCGCGCCCTTCTCCGCTTTGCCCTTGCGGTGCAGCGTTCATCGCGGCGCCGGCGCGAGGTCTACCTTGACGAAATGGACAGCCCATGGCCATGGATCCTGTCTAAAACGCGGGCGCTGCGGGATAGATCTTCGTCAGGCGATGGCCTCCTTTCTCGAAGGAGCGGCGGCGCGGCCTATGCCCGGCAGGCAAAGCAACTCACCGAGGGATTGCCGGCCCGTTTTAACGCCGCGGCGGCTCCGGGATGGCGCTGCGTCGCGGGCCTCCATATCCTTGCCGACGCGGGCGTGGAAGAATCCAAATACTGCGCGGCTATTGATGAAAAGGGAATATCACTGAAGGAAGGCCCATGGCCTGAAAGCGCTGCATTCGTCCTGTCAGCCCCGGCCGGGACCTGGGCGGCCATCCTTCTCGGAAAGAAAAAAATCGAGACGGCCTTTGTACAGGGGAAGCTCAAAATCCGGGGCAAGGCCGAAGAGGCCCTGAAGCTCAAGGCGTCCCTGCGCCTGTGATACAATTCAAAACCGGAAGCCAGGCATCATGAACAAACGCTATATTTCCATCTGCGCCTACGCCTCAATGCTCTCCTTCGGTCTCTGCATGACGGTGCTCGGACCCGCCATGGGCGAAATCGCCATGACCTTCGGCGTAAGTTCCGGCCCCATGGGGCTCATCACCACGGCCCTTTCTATCGGCTTCCTCGCCGCGGTGTTCCTTGCCGGCTTCGTCGCCGACCGGATGTCCCTCAAGCCCCTGATCTGCACGGGCCAGGGACTCATTGCCGCCGGCCTGGGGGCCTTTGCCTTCAGCCAGACCATCAAGACCGGCATGGCGTCATTCCTTCTCGTCGGGTTCGGGGGCGGCCTGGTCCAGATATCGGCAAACACGCTGATATCATCCATCAATCATGAGACCAGGGCGTCATCCCTGAATCTGCTCCATTTTTTCTACGGCACCGGCGCCCTGTCGGGGCCCCTCCTGTCCGGCCTTGCCCTGGCGCAGGGCTTCCGCTGGTACACGATCTATTCCTCGTTGTCGGCCGCGGCCCTGCTGGTGCTCCTGGTGCTGATACCGGCGGAGTTCCCTCCCCGCCAGGAACCGTCCGGCAGGCCCCTTGCGGCGTTCCTTTCGGTCATTAAAGACGGGTTTGTCCTGCTGATAGCCCTGGCGGCCGTTCTGTACGTCGGGATTGAAATGGGGATCAACACCTGGTCCGTGATCTACCTGGAAAAATCGCTGGGAATGGAAAAAGTGGCGGCCAGCGCGGTCCTGAGCTATTTCTGGTTTTTCATGACCTTTGGAAGGATCATCTGCGTTTACTGCGCCAGGTTCATGCGCCCCGCCACGCTCCTCCTCGCCCTCTGCGCAGGGTCAGGCGCGGCGTGCGCCGGCTTCGCCGTATCGCATAACGCGGTGCTGGCGGGGATAGCGCTCTCCCTCACGGGCCTCTGCTTCTCGGGGATATTCCCCCTCCTGATGGGCCTGGGCGGGAACGCCCATCCCGGCAAGGTCGGGGCCGTAACCAGCGTGATGCTCACCTCCCTGGGGATCGGCCTCATGGTCTTCCCCTGGGCCGCCGGCGTCATCGCGGAACAGTGGTCCCTGCCGGCCGGCATGGTCTTCCTCTGCGCCGCGTCGGGGGCGCTCCTTTTAACGGCGTGGATGATCTCGCTCCGCGGAAGGTCATGAGAGCTTTTCCAGGGCCTCCCTGCCGCTCATCCCTTTCAGGATCCCGTACTCGGCTCCCTTCGCCGACACCTCTGCGATCGATGCCTCCAGGAGGTCGTCGGCCGTTACCAGGGGCTTTTCCGGGGTCCCCCTGGCTATGGCCACGGCAAAGCCGAACTTCTCGGCGACCGCCATGTCCACGATGCCGCAGGCCACCAGGCCCTTTTTTGCCGCGATGATCACGATCTGGCCGCCGTCCCAACCCACGGCCAGACCAGACGCGGCTCCGGCGCCGGCCGGCACAGACGTTATGTTGATCGGCATATTTACACTCCTGTCAGAACATAGTGTCACCCGCCATTGGACCGGCGGGCGGGCCGCATCATAGCCCGAGGTTCTTCAGAAACTCCTCCCGGGAAACAAAATTCGACTCGGCCGCCAGCTTCCCGCCGTGGTAATAACGGACGTACGGGATGTGGCCGTTTTTCCACTTTGTCTCCTTGAAAGTCCTGAATTCATTAAAAATATCCGTCTGGTTATAGACCAGCTCATAGAGGCCCGCGTCTATCTCCAGCGAGTAAAACCACTTCTTCATGGCAGCCCACTGGGGGCACCAGTCCTGCGTCATAACCACGGCAACCCTGCGGTCCGATGCCGTTACGTCGCTGTCAAATTCGCCGCACTCGATGGCGCTCAGGGCCTGTTCGCGCGTTATTATCCGTACCGGTGTCATGGCATCACTCACTCCGCAAGAATAGCTTTACCTTCATCTATTTCACCGCCCCGCCCATGGCGAAATAGATGATGACGCCGATGAGCTGTATAGGCGAGGATATGATGTCGGCAAGGACCGGCGCGACATAGCCGATCTTGATCAGGCCGATGACCGCCGGGTTCCGCTCCTTCCACCTGACATCGATCAGCGAATAGGGAAGGTCCATGTGAAACCCCTGGTCAACGCCCGCCTTCCCGTCTTCCCTGAGCCTCCAGATCTGGTGCTGCGCGTAGAACTGCTTCACGTTGGAGAAGGTCAGCTTGACAAAAAACGCCGGGAAATCCTTCGGCCCGACATCGGCGTTAAAATTTTTTTTAATGACCCGCGCGGGGGCCGTGACCTCTTTCGCGTTATACTGCTCGAAGATGTCCTTGTATCCCTCGCTGCAGCAGTAGCGCTCCACCAGGAGGAAGGCCTTTTTCGTTCCCGTTATCCTGGTTGACGTTTCTTTTATGATGATTTTCTCATTATATTCATAGGGAATGTAGATATCCAGGTACCGTCCCGCGCCGGCGAGGGGTCCCTCGAACTGGAGATGATAATAGGTCTTGTTTTTAATGATGGCCCGTTCTTCGGCCGTGCCCTGATAGGACTTTTCCCTGGAATCAATGTTCTCGAATTCCCATATCTCCCTGCCGCGATCCCCCATCTTTTCATGGTAGGTTATGGTAGCGCACCGGATAAGACCGGGGAGCGCCAGGGCTATAATCAGCAGTGGCAGTATCCTGTTCATAACAAAATCCTTTGAATGATTAAATCATCCTATCACCGGCTGGGGCTCCCGTCAAATATATTATTGCCTCCGTATCGGGGGACCCGGCATGACCTCATCCGGAATCAATAAAAAATAGTTGTGCTGCGCCGCGTACATTTCATTAATGGGACACCTCGCGGAAAAGGACAATGAAGATCAAGATATCATCCCTCGGCTGCCGCCTGAACCAGTCGGAGATCCAGTCGGTCTCCACGGCGCTCCAGGACATGGGCCATGAAATTATACGGGGCGACGACGCCGACGTCTTTATCGTCAATTCCTGCGCCGTCACGCAGCGGAGCGAGGGCAAGGCCCGCCGCCTCGCGCACCATGCCGAGAATGCCGCACGGGCCCGGGCCGGCGCGATGGTCATCGTTACCGGCTGCATCGCCGAAGCCCCGTCCCGCGTGGGGAACACCTTCTACCTGCCCAATGACTACAAGTTCATGATCCCGGACCTCGTCGGCAACCGTGACCTCTTCGATGAGATGAACCCGCCGGCCGACGCGCGCTTCCGTTTCCCGGCGCCGCTTAAGTCCTCCACCAGCCGCGTGAATCTGAAAATACAGGACGGGTGCGATAACCACTGTTCCTACTGCATCGTCCCCCTGCTGCGGGGCCCGGCGCAGAGCAAGCCGTCGGACCTGGTCGTGGATGAGTTCAGGCGTGTGATAGAAGCCGGGTACCGGGAGATAATCCTTGCCGGCGTGATGATCGGCAGCTACCGCGACGGCGCAACCGGCCTCGCGGGCCTCGTCAGGCGCCTCCTATCCATCGAGGGTACATTCCGGGTCCACCTCACCTCCCTCATGCCGGTCTATGTTACCCCGGAGCTCATAGAGCTTTTCCACCATGACAGGATGGTGAAGCACCTGCACCTGTCCCTGCAGAGCGGGAGCAACGCAGTGCTGGCGCGGATGAACCGTCCCTATACGCGGGAGGACTATCTCTCCCTCGCCGGGCGGATCAGGAGCGCCGTGACGGACTTCAATTTCACGACGGACGTCATCGTCGGCTTCCCGGGCGAAACGGAAGGGGATTTTCACGATACCATGGACCTTATCGGCGATGTCGGCTTTTCCCATGTCCACACCTTCCGCTTTTCCCCGCGGCCCGGAACAAGGGCGGCCGCCATGGAGGATACGGTCACCGAGGCGGAGAAGAAAGAGAGAAGCGGCAGGGTGATCGAACTATCCTCAATGCTGAAGCGGCGGTATTACCGGCGTTTTAACGGCCGGGAATCGACCTTCTTAAGCGAGCGGTCCAGGGGAGGCATCACCACGGGCTTCAACGAGTATTACGCTCCGGTGGAAGTGGCGGAAAAGCTGCCCCGGAACCGGTTATTCACCGTGACGACGCGCCTTGAAGAGGGAAAGCAGACCCTCAGCGGGACAGTTATCGGCACAAGGGACCGATAGTTATCGGCATCACCGGACCGCCAGTCCTTCCAGCAGCCGCTCGATCGCGGCGCAGGCGATAACAATAGCCGCAAACCAGGCCATAAGCATGATGCCGTAGCGAATGGCCGTCTTTTTTTCGACTCCCTGGAGTCTTACCGCCCCGGCAGAGCTCCCGCCGCCGGCAACGGCCCCCTGCACCAGGGCGACGATCACGGCGGCCGCGAAGCCGGTGAGATTCCACCACATCCAGGAAACCTGCTTTTCGAAAAAGATCCAGAGGATGATGTTCGCAGCGATGCCGCAGGCCAGCCCGGCCAGGGCCCCTTTCCCGGAAACCTTTCTGAAAAAGATTCCCAGGATGAATACCGCCGCGATGGGTCCGTACAGTGCCGATCCTGTCTTGTTCACCAGTTCGATGATGGTCTCGGACCGCCCGGCAATGACCAGGGCGAAGGCCAGGGAGGCAGTCCCCCAGAGGACCGTCACCAGACGCGACAGCCATACGGCCCGGCGGCCGGATAGCGACGCGAGGCGCGGGGAGAAACGCACCAGGAAATCCTCCCAGGTGACGGCGCTCAGGGAATTGATGGTGGAGTCGAGGCTCGACATGGAAGCGGCCAGTATCCCCACGACGACCATGCCCAGGAGGCCGTCAGGCAGATACCCGGTGAAAAAAAGGGGCATCAGGTAATCGGGCGGGAGGCCCTTCAGCCGGCCGGCAAAATCCGGGTTGCGCGCCAGAAACAGTATCATCAGCACTCCTATCGAGCAGTAGGTCGCGACAAGGGGAAACCGGGCGATGCCGTTTACCAGGAGGGCCTTTCCCGATCCCCGAAAATCCGACGTTGCCAGGAGGCGCTGCGCCTGGCTCTGGTCGCAGCCGTAATATGAAACATAGAGAAAAAACCCGCCGAAGAGCATGGGCCAGAAGGAGAAGGTCTCCCCGTCCCCGACTCCCGGCGAATGAAAGTTATAAACGATAAGGCGTCCCGCCTCGGCCGGAGAAAAACCATGAAACCCGCCGACAAGCTGGATGATGACGACAATGCATGCCGCGGAGCTGACCCAGAGCACGACCAGCTGTATCACATCGGTGTAGATATCGGCCAGGATGCCGCCAATGGCGGTGTAGGCCATGGACACGGCGCCCACCAGGAGCACCGTCGTGTAGATGTCCAGCTTCAGGAGCACCGCGGTCACGTAGGAGGTGGCCAGGAGGATCACGCCGCCCCCGATGGAGCGGTTCACCATGTAGATCAGGGAGAGGGCGAGCCGGACAGAGCGGCCGAAACGGTTTTCAAGAAATTCGAAGATGGAGATGCCGGACGTCGAACGGAACACCGGGACAAGGAAGGCCATGATGAAGACCATGGCCAGGGGAACGGCAAGCTCGTACTGCAGCCACTTCAGGCCCCCGCCGCCCCTGACCGCGATGAACGCCGGGGCGCTGACCAGGCTTATGGCGCTCACCTGGTTCGCCATCAGGGACAGCGCCACCAGCCAGGGGGACACCCTCCTCCCGCCGAGAAAATAATCCTCCCTGTTTTTCTGGGAGCGCCCGGCCAGATAGCCGATGAGGATTATGGCAAGGATATAGGCCGCGACTATGATCCAGTTAACTAAAGCCATGACAACTCCCCCGATGGCTTCGCGGCCGCAGCGCCTTCAGGCCTGCGGCGTCTTAACCGATAATCCTGAAAAGGAACTTCAGCAGTTTCACCTTTTTTTTGTAGGGCGGATAGCGGAGCTTCATGTCGAAAGCGTTGGCCCTGGTGAGGATGCCCCGCTGGTGCGAGAAGGTCTCGAAGCCGGATTTCCCGTGGTACCTCCCCATGCCGCTGTCGCCGATGCCGCCGAAGGGGAGCTCCTGGCTCCCCACGTGGGACACCGTGTCATTGATGCAGCCGCCGCCGGAAGAGGTACCGGCGAGAAGCTTCTTCTGCTTTTTTTCGCTCTTCGAGAAATAATAGAGGGCCAGGGGGCGCGGGAGCCTGTTCACCACGGCAATGGCGTCGTCAAGCTTGCCGAAGGTCATAATCGGGAGCAGCGGCCCGAATATCTCCTCGTTCATGATCGGGTCCTTCAGGGTAACGCCGTCAACCAGGGTAGGCGCGATGAAGCGGTTCTTCCGGTCGCTGTCCCCTCCCAGAATCACCTTCGCGCCTTCGAGAAGCTTCACGATACGGTCGAAATGCTTTTCGTTAATGATACGGGCGTAGTCCCTGCTTGCCCGGGGGTCGTCGCCATAAAACTCCTCTAAGGTCTTTTTAAGCTCATCGATGAAGGCCGCCTTGATTTTTTTATGGACCAGCAGGTAGTCCGGCGCCAGGCAGGTCTGGCCGGCGTTGAAGAACTTCCCCCAGCAGAGGCGGCGCGCCGCCGTGGGAAGATGGGCGTCCTCGTCGACGATCGCCGGGCTCTTCCCGCCCAGCTCCAGGGTCACCGGGGTCAGGTTCTCCGCGGCCGCGCGCATGACGATCCGCCCCACCGCGGTGCCGCCGGTAAAGAAGATGTAATCGAACTTTTCCTTCAGCAGGGCGCCGGTTTCCTCCACGCCGCCCTCGATCACGGTGACATAGTCTTCGTCAAAGGTCTCCCGTATTATCTTCGCCAGCAGGCGCGAGGTCGCCGGCGCGAGCTCAGAGGGCTTGATGACGGCGCAGTTGCCGGCGGCAATGGCCGCCACCAGCGGGGCGATGACGAGCTGGAAGGGATAGTTCCAGGGCCCGATGATGAGGACCACGCCGTACGGGTCATAGTGGACCGCGCTCGTCGAATAAAAATGGATGATGGGGGTCTTCACCTCGCGTTTCCGGGCCCAGGACCGGAGATGCCAGTGCACGTGGCGCAGCTCGGTGTAGAGGATGCCTATCTCGCTGGCGTACGATTCAAAGGCGGGCTTTTTCAGGTCCCTGTGCAGGGCCTCCATGATGGCGTCCTCGTTTTTCTGAATCGCCTTTTTCAGCATCCGCAGCTGTTTCTTCCTGAACGAAATTTTTCTCGTTTCACCGGTATTGTAGAATTTTCTGAGCTTTTGCACCCTGGCCGCAATTGCTTTCTGGCTCATGGCTTTCCTCCGGAATAGTTATGTAGGGCGGTCCGGCTTTCGTCACCGCCGGACTACACCCTGATGGGCAGTATGACAATTGGAATTCCCCGGTGATAGAAACGCCGCTGAATGGCGAATGCCGAATAGTTGTGGAGCCACCGGGTGAAAAAGGTGTCCTCGGGGAACACGAGCTGCCCGGCGAAAAAGATGGCGTTGGGGAAGCGCTCCAGGATCTTCGGCGCCAGCTGCACCGTTTCCTCTATGACATCCACGGCAATGGAGGTGACGCTCTCCGCGTAGCGGCCGTGGGCCCTCATGTATTCGACATAGCGTTCGCAGTCTTTCTGGATATGCGTACGCAGGGCCGAGAGCTCCTCGGTCCCCTTGAATACCCCGGAATCAACCAGGCCGATCTGGACAAAAACGAAATTCCTGTACATCCCCTGGAAGAGGCGCACGATATTGAAAAGGGTGTGGAGGCCGGTGCCGGTGAACCCGTTCACGAAAAGAACCGCCGTCTTATCCTTGGGATTGCACTGTATCTTGGCCGCGGTCTTCTCTCCGTTTCCCTGCTTGATCTCGATGTTCTTCATCTCAGCCTCGGCCACTTCAACGAGGCCATTCAGGCGCCTCAGAAGCTTTCTGGTCTTATTGTAATGGCGGCGGATTATGACGGCGAGAAAGACCAGGGATCCGGTGATAAAGATGGTGATCCACCCCCCCTCGTTAAACTTCAGCACCACCACCGTTACAAGAATGAAACTCGTCAGCACCAGGCCGATGCCGTTTATCATGAGCTTCTTGCGCCAGTGGGGGAACTTTGACCTTGACTGCCACCAGTGGCGCACCATCCCGAGCTGGGACAGGGAGAAGGTGACGAAGACATTAATGCTGTAGAGGATGACGAGGAATTTCACCGATCCACCGGAATAAATCATGAGAACGATGGAGCCGATCCCCATGATAAGTATGCCGTTCTGGGTCACCAGGCGGTCATTGAGGGAAGCGAACCGTCCCGGCGCCCACCGGTCCAGGGCCATGTTGGCGAGGATGGCCGGCCCCCCCAGGAAACCTGTCTGGGCGGCGACGAAAAGAAGTACGGCCTCCGACAGCAGGGTGACCAGGACAAAGATGACGCCGGCGGAGCCCCACCCTGCGGTCATGGAGTCAAACAGCACGGCATTAAGCGTTTTCCCCCTGACATGATGGACGCCTAAGAGAAGGTAAGAAATCATCAGTCCCGCGACAACGAGGGCCAGGGAGGTCGCCATGTAGTTCATGGTGCGCTTGGCGGTCTGCACCTTCGGTTCTCGCAGGATGGACATCCCGTTGGACACCGCCTCGATGCCGGTGAAGGTCCCGGCGCCCATGCTGTAGGCCCGGAGTATCAGGAAGATCATGCCGGCGAAACCCAGTTCGGAGCTGGAGGCGCTGATCTCCGTTGCCGTGGCATTCACCAGGACGGGGATGTTCCCTGCCTGCGACGCAAACGTATATATGATGGCAAAGGCATGGGTCACTATAAAGATAAGAAATATCGGAACAAGGGGCAGAACCGATTCCTTGACGCCGCGCAGGTTGAGGATGATGAGCAGCGAGACGCCCCAGACCGCCACCGGGAGCTTGTACGGAAGCATGTACGCGGGAAGAAAGCTGAACAGGGCGTCGGCGCCGCTGGCCACTGACAGGGTGATGGTGAGCAGGTAGTCGATGAGGAGGGCGCTGCCGGCGACCATGCCGACGGAGGGGGATATGAGCTTGCTCGCCACGAGATAGCCGCCGCCCCCGGTCGGGAAGAGCTCGATGATCTGGTGATAGCTCGCGCTGATGACAAAAATGGTGATGACCGTGCCCAGGGCCACGAAGATGCTCAGGTGCGGGTGCCTGCCCAGGGCCAGGAAGGCCTCCTCCGGCCCGTAGCATGATGATGTCAGGCCGTCCGCCCCGAGTCCCACCCAGGCGAAAAAAGCGATCAGGGAAAGCTTATGGAATATGCCCGGGTCCGAGATGCTCCGGGCGTCTCCCACGACCAGCTTCCTCAGCCGGTGGTATAGCGATGGCCTTGAATTATCGTCGGTCAAGAAACTGCTCCTTTCTGATCCTGCGGTTTCTAACTCTGCCCGGGCGCTCTGCGCAGGGAAAGCAATAATCTTCCATCTACCCGGATCATTACAAAACGCCAGAGCACAATACAGTCGCCGTCATTTTTGTCAATCAATAAGCAATTTGTCCCCCGGGCATGATTTTCAAGGGGATATATATAAGTATAACAAATTAATGGGAATATTCCCTGAAATAATTGGTGTTTTGGAATATTTTGCACATAACAGGCAAAAATGTTTTAGTGAATTGCCCTGTATCGCGGCCTGTTAGTCCCGTCCCTGAGTTGAATCATGCGTTCGGCAGATGATAATCCCCATCAAGAATACCGGTTTTTCCGGTAACTATTAAATATACACGACCCAGCACCTCCCTCCCGGATCTTTTACCAGAGAATTTTATTTTTTCCAACAAATCCATTTTTTTTTGAATTCTGATGGTTTATGACTATATTTAAAGAGAGGATATAGTTCGTAGAGACATACAGGTTCTCCACGGAAACATTTTTTGGAGGTAACTATGAATCTCGAATTATCAAAGAACGATGCTGATTTTATTGTTCTCCTGCTGGAGAGGGAACTCAAGACCGCCATGGTTGAAAGACACCACACGGCGACCAATGAGTACAAAGAAATAGTTAAGGCCAAAGAATCACAAATAGAAAACCTGATAAAACAGTTCAAGCACTGACCAGGTCCTGGCCGTAACAACTCTTTCCAGATTCTCATATAAAAAGGGGCACGCGTTACGAAACACGTCCCGCTCGTCAAAGGGATGGATTATTAAAGAATAATAATCATCCCTTTCTTGTATAATGCGGGCAGCCCCGACAATTCCTGTAACCTGCGCCAGTCAGGTTTTACTTACCATTATTGTCATGGAATCATCCGCCTGGTCCGAGAACTGCGTACGCGGATGCCTGAAGCTGCTATTACTTATCCAGGAGTGTAACGATGAAACTATCCGCTATCCCGTTCATCATGTGCGCCGCCTTCATGGTATTGAGCGCCTGCACGCGGGAGGATTATCGCTCCTCCCTTGTCGGGACCTGGGAATGGACCGGTGATTCATGCGACACCGGCGGGAACTGCAAGAAGGAAATAATAACCGATGATGGGAACAGGGAAACGTTCACCGCGGACGGTCTGTATCTATCAAGACACGCGAGGATCGGATATGTTGTGGCCGGATCAGAGATACGTCTCGCTACGGATACCGATAAATTCAACACGGTCTACGGGGAGATCCTGTCAATAAAAAACGGCATCATGGTTCTGAAAAAAGACTCCGGCACCAGGCGGTACAGCAGGGTCGGCGGCACCAAGTAACATGACGCCGGGAAGCCCCGGTCATTTCACGCCGGTGTCATCGATTCTTTTGACCAGTTCCACTCCGTTTCCCTCGTCGCTGTAGCGGATCTCATCGAAGATCTTCGATGCCATCAGCACCCCGCGGCCGTGGGCGGTGAAGTTACGGTTGATATCGGCGATATCCCGCTCAAAGAAGCCCCTGTGATCGAACCCGCTGCCGTCATCAACGATGGCATAGCGCGCTTCGCCGGGAGCAATGGAAAATTCTATGCGCACCCGCCGATCCCGGTAGCCGGGATTCGCCTGCCGCGCGCTGATGAAATTGAAATAGTTGCCCTGCCTCAGGGCCTCGCTCTTTTCCTGGTACGATATTTCCAGGTTGCCGTGCTCTATGGCGTTGATGATCATTTCCACCAGCGCCAGCCTCATCAGCTCCACGGTATCGGAATCGAAATAGCGCTTCAGGTTCCTGGTCATCCGGTAGGTGACGTCCCCCACCAGGTAGAGCTGGTTGCCCATGACGAGGTTCTGGTTTTCGGAAATAAAGAACTTCAGCAGCTCGTCCTCCACCACCCGGTACGCCCTGCCCATGATCAGCTTCCCGTCCGGGATGGTGATATACTCCAGGCGCACGTTCATCTCTACCGGCTCAATGCTGTAGCCGACCTTGAATATGGTTTTGAAGTTAAGGGGGCGCCGGTTCCTGGCGAAGGAATCGAGCTTTTCACGGACAAAGCTCACCTGGGCGGGGTCCCCGTCAACGGGAGCGGAGAGGAGGTCCAGGAAGTTCCGTGACAGTATTTCATCGGGATTCACGTTCAGGTAATTCACGACCGCCCGGTTGACCGACAGTATCGTGAAATTCTCGTCCAGGGTGAAAATGATGTCGTTTGAACCTTCAAAGATGCTTTTGTATTTCTGCTGGCTTTCCTCGAGCTTCCGCTCGTACTCGTAGCGGGTGAAGGCGGTTTCAATGGCGACCAGGAGGTCTTTCTCGCGGTAGGGCTTGATGACAAAACCGAAGGGGAACGTCTTCTGCACCTCTTCTATGGTTTCGCTGTCGGAGTAGGCTGTGGTGAATATCACCGGAACAGCAACGCTCTTGCGGATTTCCTTTGACGCCTCAATGCCGTTCAGCTTTCCGGGAAGCTTGATGTCCATCAGGATAAGGTCCGGGCGGGACGCGAGACACATGGTTATGGCTTCCTCGCCGCTGCCCGCTATTCCGGTCACGGTATAACCGAGGCCGTCGAGGATCCTCCGGAGCTCCATTGCCACGATACCGGCATCTTCGACTATCAGTATTCTTTTTTTTTCCGCCATACCGCCAAACCGGGACCAGACGCACCAATTGAATGTCTGCAATTATAATGATCGATTCAGCCATGTCAATAGATTATTGGCACGCTTCATGCTGAAGCGGAAGGACGCACCCCC
>Ga0116176_10000037_pt1 | contig 104848 bp, 86 predicted proteins | sample AD_STIC08_MetaG_FD_89803 | JGI IMG/M metagenome (GOLD analysis project Ga0116176, IMG submission 89803) | Active sludge microbial communities of municipal wastewater-treating anaerobic digesters from USA - AD_STIC08_MetaG | ecosystem: Engineered > Bioreactor > Anaerobic > Digestate | place...
GCTTGAGCAGTATTTCGCCAAAGGTCCAAAAAGAAACCGGTACCAGAGGATATTGATAATAATGAAGATTACGGCCGTGACGCCGACCATCATGATAAAGGCGCGGACCTGGTCCGGGCCCAGCGTGACGCTGCTCAAGTATACGGCTACGACCAGCGGTATGATGACCAGATACCCGATGCCGTCCGTGATCAAAACGCACTTTAGAAAAAAACGACGAAACAACGAAGACGCAGATGTTCTCTGTTCCATATGGCCCCCTCGTATTACTCTTTCTCCGGGCTCCAGTGACGGTCTACACCCCTGTTACCGCCATTGAACGCCTTACGTCAGAATAAAAAACTTCCGCGGATGATTTGTATTTTGCCCCGCGAAAGATTATTCGCCGTGCGCCATCATGCCGAGATACCGACCCAGTAAATTCCATCAGGATCGGACGCGCCGTCACTGGCTATCTTTATCTATCCGTATAGCCACGTCGTCATTGACGATTTCCGCCACTGCCGTGCCGCCGCCGGCAAGCCTGCCGAAGAGGACCTCGTCGACAAAGAACTTCTTGATCTTGTCCTGCACCAGCCGGTCGATCTCCCGGGCGCCGAACCTGGGCGAGTAGCCCTTGTTGCCGAGCCACCGGTAGCACTCGTCCGTCACCTCGAGGGTTATCTGTTTTTCAGAGAGCTGCTTGCGGAACAGGTTTATGGATTTCTTCACGATCTGGACGATGATATCCTCGTCAAGGTCGTTGAACTTCACCACCGCGTCAAGGCGGTTCCTGAATTCCGGCGAGAAGATCCGGTCCACGGCGTCCTTGATGGCCGTTTCGGTGACCTTGCGGTCATCGAAGCCCATCTGCGCCTTGCCGATCTCCCGCGCCCCGGCGTTGGAGGTCATGATGATGATGACATTGCGGAAATCGGCCTTCTTGCCGGTGTTGTCCGTCAGCGTGGCGTAGTCCATCACCTGGAGCAGGGTGTTGAAGATGTCCTGGTGCGCCTTTTCTATCTCGTCGAGAAGGAGCACGGCATAGGGCGTTTTCCGTATCGCCTCGGTGAGGAGGCCGCCCTCCTCGTAACCGACATAGCCCGGAGGTGCGCCGATGAGGCGCGCCACGGTGTGCTTCTCCTGGTACTCGCTCATGTCATAGCGGTGGAGCCTGACGCCGAGCACCTGCGAGAGCTGGCGCGCCAGTTCGGTCTTGCCGACGCCGGTGGGGCCGACGAAGAGGAACGACGCGATGGGCCGGTCCGGGTTGCCGAAGCCGGCGCGGTTGCGCTTGATCGCTTCGCACACATGCTCGATGGCGCCGTCCTGGCCGAAAATCTGCCGCTTCAGCTCGATCTCGATGTCCCTGAGCCTGCTTGTTTCCGACGAGGACACGCTCTTTTCCGGGATCTTGGCCATCTTCGCCACGACCTTTTCTATGTCATGGACCGTTATGGTTATCTCCTCGTCGTCGCTTTCGCGGTACATCCTGGTGAAGGCGCCCGCCTCGTCGATCACGTCTATGGCCTTATCCGGCAGGAAGCGGTCGTTGATGTATTTCGCCGAGAGCTCGACCGCCGCCCTCAGCGCCTCGTCCGTGTATTTCACGTTGTGATATTTCTCGTACCGGTCCTGGAGGCCCGCCAGGATATCATGGGTCTCCTCCATGGTAGTCTCCGGTATCTCGATCTTCTGGAAGCGCCTCGACAGGGCGCGGTCCTTGTCGAAATATTTCTTGTATTCCTCGTAGGTGGTGGTGCCGATGCACTTCACCTTGCCATGGGAGAGGAGCGGCTTCAGCATGTTTGATGCGTCCATGGACCCCCCGGACACGGCGCCGGCGCCCACGACGGTATGGATTTCATCAATAAAGAGTATGACGTTCTGCATGCCCTGCAGCTCCGCGATGACCTTCTTCATGCGCTCCTCGAAGTCGCCCCGGAAACGGGTGCCCGCTATCAGGGAACCCATGTCCAGGGAATAGATCTTGGCGTCCTTAAGCGGCCGCGGCACCTCGCCGCGGGCGATGAACTGCGCCAGCCCCTCGGTGATGGCGGTCTTGCCGACGCCGGGGTCGCCGACATGGATCGGGTTGTTCTTGATCCGGCGGCAGAGCACCTGGATGGTGCGCTCGATGATATCCTTCCTCCCGATAAGCGGGTCAAGCTCGCCGGATTTCGCCCTCTCTGTCAGCTCCGTGGTGAAGGCCTCGACGGCCTTTTTGGCCGGCTTTTTCTTTTCCCTCAATTCCGGCTCCGCCTCGGCTTCACCTCCCATATCCGTCTCCCCTTCCCCTTCGGGAGGATACTGGGACACGCCGTGGGAGATATAATTCAGCAGGCTGTACCGGGTTATTCCCTCCTCCTGGAGGAAAAAGGCCGCGAAGGATTCCGATTCGTCGAATATCGAAACCAGCACGTCGCTGATTTCAAGCTCCTCCTTCTGCGCCGACGACGTGTGCCATATGGCCCGCTCGAGGACGTTCTTAAATCCCTCTGACTGCACCGGCTCATCGCTGTCAACAGTGGTTATATGCTTATCGAAGAATTCCTTTATCTTGCGGCTCAGGTTGTCGATATCGCCGCCGCTTCCCCGTATGATGTCCCTTCCGGTTTCGTTGAACAGCGACGCGTACAGGACATGCTCCGGCGTAAGGTACTCATGCTTGCGCATCTTGGCTTCCTGGAAGGCGGCCATCAGTATATTATTCAATTCATGGTTTATTTCCATCATGCTTCCTCGTATGAACACTTGAGCGGGAATTCCCGCGCCTTCGCCATCTGGTGGACCTGCCCCACCTTGGTTACCGCTATGTCAAAGGTGTAGACGCCGCACATGCCCGCCCCCTTCTTATGGACGTCCAGCATCACCTGGACGGCCTTCGCGGCGGGCATGTGAAAAATCTTCATGAGGACCTCAACGACAAAATCCATGGTTGTATAATGGTCGTTGTGAAGAATGACCCGGTACATCCTCGGCTCGTCGAGTCTCTTCTCGGTCTTGAGGCTATGGTCCTCTTCAAACTTATATCCGGCACCGGTGTTATCCGGCATGGCAGTCCTCCGAATAAGCGGTAACTGGCATATTAATTATACAAAGAAAGAAAGATTTCGTCACATATTTCGTTAAAATAGTGCGCATTCTCTGTCTCCTGTACGAGCCAGACAACAGGGAATTGCGCTATTTTTCAATACTTTTATCACCTTCCCGGGTCCATATCTCGCTGGACCAGCTGAAGGTTTCATGGGGGTGGAAATGACCCTTGTAGGCCATGTGCCGGTTTTCTTCTATATAATAACCGAGGTAATAATACTTCAGGCCCAGGTGCGCGGCATGCTCAGCTTCCCTGATGACGCTATAGGTGCCGAGGCGGTATTCTTCGAAGGAGGTTTTATATATAAAATACACCGAGCTCAAGCCTTCGCTCGAGACATCGATGAATCCGGCCGCGATAAGTTCATTGTTGAGAAAATACTCCGACTGCAGGGACGGGCATGATTTCGTGTAAAAGGCCGCGAGAAAATCATTTTCCTCGCTCTCCTTGCCGAAGCGGTTCAGAGAATGATCACGGTATATCTCGAATATCTCTTCCCGGTATTCCAGCTCGTTGAACCTGACTTCGATTTCACCGCAGCCGCGAATGACGCGACGCTGGCTCCTGGTCGGCGTTAATTCCCCGGCAAGGACCCGGATGGGAACACACCGCCGGCAGTCGCCGCAGTTCGGCCTGAAGTAGTATTCGCCGAACTTCCTCCACCCGCGGCAGAAGAGCTTTTCCAGTTCGGCTCCCGTAAGGTCATAGGCGAAAAAATATTCAAACCGGCAGTTCCGGTCGGGAAGATAGGCACAGGGCCCCCAGGGGCTCAGCTGCGGCTCTTGAAGTAGTATCATAATGCCAGCTGCAGGGCTCCGAGGACGCTCATGAGGAATATGATCACGTATGAATACGTTCCGCTGAACTCGTTGGCCTTCTTGTTCCTGAAGAGGAGGTGGATGACGCCGTGAAATATGAGAAAGCCGTTGATGACGATGGTAAAGATGTTATAATAGGCGCTCCCGGTGTTCATGATGAAATAGAGAATAACGAAGCAGAGGGGAAGATGGAGAATCGAAAACACCAGGTAGCCGCGCTCTTCCGTCATGTCTTTCAAAACGACAAAGAGTTTCCATTCCTTTCTGCGGATTGCGTCCATCTCGTGAAGGATCAGGAGTGAGACAGTAAGTATAAAAAGATAGTTCTTAAGCATGGGCCGGCCCCTTATAATAATGATTATTCATTTCGAAAAACATTTTGCCACTAACCATGTCATCGCGGGCAAAGCGAAGCGATCTTGCGATTGATCCAATAAAAGACATTCCAAAAGATAACGTGTTTCATGCAAATCCAAGCGGATTACTTCACCGCACCCAGTTTAATCAGCGTGTCTATCTGGTTCTGATCGGCATTTGTTTTCCTGGATATAGTCAATGCTGTTTCTCCTGACTTGGTTATGATGTTTACATGTGCGCCTTTTTTTACAAGATATACAATTCCCGGAGAAAAATCATGGCTGATGTACCCGCCTCCGCCTTTTTTGGATACCGGGTACGACATGACGCGGGAAAGCATGCTCAGCAGCACTGATGTACCGTATTTATCCACCGAGTTGATATTGCCGCCATTCTTCACAAAAAAGTCTATATCCGTGAAAAACTTGCCCCAGCCGCCATACACCTCGGTATACACCAGCAGATCATAGAGCATTGTCTGGCCGTATGAATCCCTGATGTTTATATCAGCCCCTTTTTTTAATAGATAAGAACAAATGTCATGATCATAACCGGCCAGATGGAGGGGAGGCACGCCTTTCTTATTGGGTAGATTCGGATCTGCGCCATTTCTGAAAAGGACCGCCAGATAGTTATTTATTACTTTATAATATTCCTGCTTTTGGAGCAAATGCGTTAATGGCGTTTCACCCTTCTCGTTATAGTTATTGACATTCGAACGATTGACGGCACGGGAGAAGGACTTGACATCAGCATTGTCGATGGCCGTAAAAACATCATTATTTCCCCAGGCCGCAAGATGTATTGCTAGCACGCACATGATAATGATTAATGGCACTTTCATCAATAACTCCTATAAATGTTGCGCGTATAGATATTTAATAAATCCACGGTATCAATAATTTCGTTCTCTTCATGTAATCTACGTAGTGGTCTGAAAAATGATTAATCAACACTTTTTCTTCAATGGAAATGCGGTAGAGAGCGGCAATTAAATAACGATATCGGTATTCCGATGCCATATCCCAGCAAAATGGTCGAATAAAAAATTATCAGGCTGTGTTTATCCCTGTTTTCTGAGTATGTATTTTTTTCTCTATCCTGATGGCCGAAATTCTCTCATAGGCGCCCCATATCAGCAAAAACAGGAGCGTTATAGCGTTAATCATTATGGCATGATTATCCATGGCAGATCTTCTCCGTTACCTTGTTTTTTACCTTCCCGGACCAACGGAACATTGATTATTTTTTCCTGTTATCAGGAAGCAGAGTATTTTCTGGATATTTTGCAATGAATATTTTTCACAATATCCACATAACATTTGTTAAACGATTATGTTCTTGAACCTGATTTTTTAGAAAAACTCTTCATCATAAAATTGAAAACTTTTAGCGACATAATCCAGAAAATAATTGACATTTTTTTAATATGTGTTATATTTTTTCATAAGTAGTAAAAAAATGAAAGAAAAAATTGTCATACACGATCTTCACAAATCATTCGGACCGAAAGTTGTTCTTGATGGTCTTGATCTTACCGTGTATGAAAGCGAAATACTCTGCATCATCGGCATAAGCGGCGTCGGAAAATCGGTCATCCTGAAAAACCTTATCGGCATTCTCGAGCCTGACAGCGGCTCGATCTTCGTGGACGGCGTTGAATTCACCGGCGCCGACGCTGAAACGCGCCACGCGATCCTGTCAAAATACGGCATACTCTTCCAGGGCGCGGCCCTCTTCGATTCGCTCAACATTTACGACAATGTCGCCTTCGGCCTGAGAAGAAAAGACGTGCCGGAAGAGCAGATAAAAAAAATAGTGCCCGATATGCTGGAGAATGTCGGCCTCCGCGGCGTTGAATCGAAGCGGGTGTCGGAGCTTTCCGGCGGCATGCAGAAGCGGGTCGGCCTTGCCCGGTCCATCGCCCTGCATCCGGAAATCATGCTTTACGACGAGCCGACGACCGGAGTCGACCCGATAACCGGCGGCGCCGTTGACAGGCTCATCAAGAAAATGCGGGACACCATCGGCGTCACGTCCGTTGTCGTGACCCACGACATGCGCTCCGCCTACCGCCTGGCGGACCGCATTGCCATGCTCTACGAGGGAAAAATCATCTATTCCGGACCGCCGGACATCTTCAGGAACACCGACGACGCCCACGTGCGGCAATTCATCGAAGGGAGGGCCCATGGACCGATCCAGGTGCTCTAACCGGATCATGACGGCCGCCGCGGCCGCGTTGCTTCTTCTCGCTGCCTGCGACTTCCGCACCGGCGCCAGGTACGGCCCGTCCCTGGCCGGCGACCACCACTGGCTGAAGGACAGGAAAATATTTATAGATCCGGGCCACGGCGGCGGAGACCCCCGCGACCGCTACCGTATCGGACCCAACGGCGTATCGGAACAGGACATCAATCTCCAGGTAGCCACAATGCTCAGGGATATGCTGACCACGGCCGGCGCGAAAGTGGAAATGAGCCGCGCCGGATCGTCGGGAGATTCCGATCACGAACGGGCACGGAAAGCCCGTCTGTGGAAACCGGACCTTCTTATCAGCATCCAACATGCCGGCTCCCTCAGGAGCGCCGACATCGTGAATTATCCAGCCGTAATGATTTGGGGCAGCAGGGAAATTCAGCCCGCCAGTTTTGATTTCGCCCTCGATCTTATTGATGAATTCAACAAAATCATGGATGAAAAAGGCATCATCGTATCTGATTTCTCCCTCTACCGCGAGGGGGGCACGACGATCTTGCGTGAAACCAGTCATATCTGCCCCGGGGTCGTCGGTGAAGCGGGATTTTACACCAATATCAAGCATTCCATACGGTTGAAAGACAAGCTGTACCTCGAAAAAGAGGCGGAAGCCTATTTTTACGCCATTTCCCGCTATTTCAAGAGGGGAACGCCTACCGCGGAAGTCCATTTCTCCTGTCCGGTAAGCCATAACGGCTTCAGCGTTAACCTGATACGCTGCGATACGCCGATTATGACCATACGAACAATGAGCGGAAACGAATTTCGCGGCATAGACGAGAAATCACTCCGCATAACCCTTGACGGCATCGCCGTGGGACACCGCCGCATCTCTGAAAATCTTTTTGATGTTAACTACGGCAAGCTCATCTATCCAGGTTTTCACCGCCTGAAATTTCAGTTCAGGAACATGCAGGAACAGAGCAGCATGATCCTCACCGCCCCGTTTACCGTCGAGGTGCGGCCGGGAGATTATGAGCGACTGGTTTCCGAAGGAAAAAAACTTGTCGCAAGCCGCCGCAACGTGCGCGAAGGAATCAAAATGCTCCTTTCCGCCCTTTCACTCGGCCATGCTGAACCGGGAAATGAAAAAATAATCCGCGCTATCGCACACGGATTCGCTCTTATCGGTGACAGGTCAAGCGCGGAATATTACGCGAACAGGCTTCATCTTATTTATCCTTCGCACAGGATCGCCAGTGACCATAAAAAATTTTTCACGCAAAATAATTTTCGCATTCCAATAGAATATCTCGGCAAAGCGGTTCATGTAGAACAAAAAACATGCTCACGAGCGAGAGACGACAGAAGAGTTAAAAATGAATTTAGTGCGATGAAAATAAATTTTTTTCTAGACAAGAAAAAATTAATATAGTATAATGTTCACAAGTCTAAAAAATGAGAAGGTATTAATGAATTCGTACACGCACAGCATCGGAACTTTTATCGGCAAAGGCGGTACGGAAATATTTTTCCAGAATTGGAGCGTCGATAAACCTCGCTGCATTTTCGTAATTGCTCACGGCGTCGGCGAACATTCGGGAAGATACAACAACATTATCAGCGAACTCAGCGGAAGCAACGTATCAATTTACGCCCTTGATCACCGCGGACACGGAAGATCAGGCGGAAAACTTGGCCACGTCGAGTCCTTCATGGATTACGTGTACGATCTCAAGATCTTCATCGATCTCATCAAAGAAGACATCAACAATAACCGGCTCATTCTTCTGGGACACAGCATGGGCGGCGTCATCGCCTGCAAATACGCACTCACCTATTCGGAAGACATAGACGGACTCATTCTTTCATCACCGGGCTTTATCCCGGCGTTCAAGGTGCCGGGATGGAAAACGAAGCTGGCAGGCATATTATCGCGCTATGCGCCGTCCTTCAGCATGCCGACAGGCCTGGATGCCAGCGGTCTTTCCCGCGATCCGGCCGTAGTCGACGAGTATGAGAATGACCGCATGGTGCACGGCATGGTATCGGCACGCTGGTATACCGAGATGATGAAGACCGCCGAGGAATGCCTGGACAGGGCAATGGAGCTCAGGATGCCGCTTCTTGTCTTCCATGGCGATGCGGACAGGATCGTCGACTACCGGGGAAGCGAAAAGCTTTTCAACAACGCGTCATCGGTGAAGAAGGATCTGCACATCCTCAAGGGTTTTTATCACGAAACGATGAACGACACGGAGAAGAAAGCGATTCTTCAAATTGTTAAGCGGTGGACTGAAGGCCTCACCGGCAGGAAAAAAACATCAAAAGTAGCTAAAAAAACCAAATCAAAAAAACCGATAATTAAAACGGCAAAGAAATCTGTTGCAAAGGCAACAAATGTATCTTTTAGAAAGGGCTCCCCCAAAAAGGGCGCTAAAAATTTTTAAAAAAAAGGAGTAAAAAAAATCGTGGGAACAAAAAAAGTAGCTAAAAAAACCGTGAAGAAAGCTGCAAAGAAGACTGCGAAAAAAGCTGCCAAAAAGAAAAAATAAGTTGCTGCGAAGGCGGGGCCAAAACCCCGCCTTTTTTTATCCTTCCTCCATCAATCATGTTATCCAATTATATCCAGCTCCGACAGACAGCCCCGTGACAGGCAATGGTGTTAGTGTTATATCATGGGGCGAGAACCGGCGGCATGCTGTTTTATAAAGATAACAGAGTGCTTTGGCGGAATCAGATTGCTGGAGCGAGAGAGACTGCTGACAGCCGACGACAATTGGTGTTATGGCTTAATCCAGAAAGACTTCTATTTTATTGTTCCCCAACCTGATGGCCCTTTTCACGGCCAGTTCCGATTTTTTGATGAGGGCGTCAAGGACCAGGTCATTCAGGAGATTGCTGTCTACGGAATTATTTTTTGCTATCTGCTTCGGATCCAGTTCGGCCACGCCTACCGCCAGCGAGACCTGGAGCCTTGTATCATTTATCACGAGAGGCTTTTTGGCAAAGGCCGCAATGATCCGCTTCGCCACTTTTTCCGCGTTGTGCTTGCTTGAACCGGGAAGAAAAATAAGGAAATCGGAAACCGTGTACCGCCCTATCTTGTCATAGGGCCTGCAGGAAACCTTCATCCGTCTGCCGCATTCGACGAGCACCTCGTCCATGATGGAAATGCCGTGAAGCTCAACCAGTTCCTTGAAATTCGTTATGCTCGTCACCATCGCGGAAATGTATTTCATCTCACGGGAGGCCCTTCCCATTTCCTTGAGGACCTCGTCCAGGAGGGACCGGCGGTTAAAAAGGCCGGTAACGGGGTCTTCCTTCACCAGGGTCAGCATTTTCTTCTTGCTCCGCTGCACTTCCTCTTCGAGCTTGATGATCCGCTCGGCGATCTTCATCCTCGACAGGAGCTCTTCCTTGCCGAAGGGCTTGAAAATGAAATCATTGGCCCCGGCCTGGAGGAATTTTTCGATGGCGCCTTCCCGCTCCCTGGTCGTTACGACCAGGAGGTAAAAGAACCTGTTTGACTTGATTTTGCGTATCCGACGGCAGAGCGACTCGATGTCAAAATCGCCCGACGCCCAGTTGATGAGGGCCACCTGTATATTGTTTTTCTGGATATCTGCCAGGGCATTATCTAATCCTTCGGAGACAAAGAGCTTCGGTTTATACCCCTTCAGGGAACTGGACACCGCCGACTTGAAGGACTGGTTGCTGTTAACCAATAACACGTTCATAGGTTACTCCCGTTGCGGCAGGTTTGATTGCCGGAAACCCGCCGCCGTAGATGGCTGTGCGCGGCACTTGGTATTTCGTTTCTGGAACGTCCCGAAAATTACTGAATACTACTATCCTGTTATCAATTTGTCAATCAAATAAATGCTGCGGCCGTCTGGACGGTCATCAGGCCCGCCCGGTGTCGCATTCCACTGTTATTCTATGTCCACGCGGTAGGGGAACAGGTACAGGGCCCTTTCATCCTTCAATTTCAAATACCCGGCATGCTGCATCAGGCCGCGGACCTGCTCGGACATCATTTTAAATTCCGGCAGCTTGAAAAGTTCAAAGAGAGGGCCCCGCTCATCGGGGAACTTCGCGATTTCGAAGCGGTCGTCTATCCGCGCAAGGTAACGGGCGTATTCCACAGCCGCGACTATGCCGCCGGTCTCATCCGTGAGCCGTTTCTCAACAGCCTGGGATCCGGTGAACACGCGCCCTTCCGCGACCCGGGCAATGTCGGAGGCGCTTATCCTGCGCGCCTCCATGACCTTGCCGGTAAATCGGTCATAGGTGAAGTCGATCCCCTTCTGCAGAAGTGCCGTCTCCTTTCCGGTGAGACGGCGCGATTCGGAAAATATATCCGCGAACTCGCTCATCTTGATAACGTCCTTGCTGATGCCGAGCTTCCGGTAGAGCTCCTCCAAGGTTATTTTGCCGAAAACAACGCCGATTGAACCGGTCGTCGTGCCGCGGCTGGAAAAGATCCTGCTGCCGGTGCAGGCCACGTAGTACCCGCCAGAGGCCGCGATATTCCCGAAGGAAAACACCACCGGTTTCCGGTATTTTTTCTTCAGCTTCACCAGGGCGTCCCACATCACGTCCGATGCCGCGGCCGATCCTCCGCCTGAATTGACGCGGATCACCACCGCCTTTGCTGCCGGGTCCCTGAAGGCCGTCTCCAGAGCCTTGCGGTACGCTCCGTCACCGATCGACCTGAACCAACCCGTGTCAAAGGAGTCGCCGCTCACGATGGAACCCTCGATAACGACAACGGCGATCTTCGGCACCAGGCCCCAGCGGTAATCGACATTTTCTTCCTTCAGATAAGAAGAGAGGCCCACCACTGAAATGCCCCGGCCTATGGACTCAACGGCATCGTCGGAATAGCCTATGGCATCGACGAAGCGGCTTTTGACCGCTTCGGCAGGCTCCAGCGAGCCCCGGGTAAAAATATCCTCAATGGTTTCCCGGGGGATTCCCCGGTCGGCCATGATGTCGTCGACATACTGCCTGTTCAGGTCGGCAAGAAGCGCGGTGATGTTTTCGCGGACAGCCTCTGACATATGTTCGCGGGTGAAGGCCTCGTTGAAGGACTTGTAGGTGCCGCGCTTGACGGATTCGAACTGCACGCCCACCTTATCCATCAGCCCCTTGAAGAAATAGACCTGCGCCCTGAGGCCCGTGATGTAAAAGGGGCTGTTGGGAGTGAAGAATATGCGGTCCGCAGCGGAGGCGAGATAGTATTCCTTGTTGCCCGGCGCCGACATGACCGCGTACACCTTCTTGCCGCGGGAGCGCGCCTTTTTCAGGCCCTGGCGAAGTTCCTGCACCTGGGCGAAACCGGGACCGGCGCCGTCGATCTGCACGATGATGCCGTCAAGGGCCGGGTCTCCGGCGGCGCGGTCGATGGCAGCGGCAACATCATAGAAAACCGTGGCCTCCGTTCCCCAGAAGCTCCGTTTCTCGATCTCGTTTACGGACCCGTCCACGACAATCTTCAGGTACCTGCCCCGTCCCGGCAGCGCCAGTGCCGACCTGCTCGCCGCCAGGGAGAAGGAGCAGCCCAGGCTGTTCCGGTCCGGCGCCCCGCCGCCGTGCATGCCGCGGTAATAATGCGCCTCGATGCCGGCCGAAGGATACGAGTGAAAGTATAACGGCATCGACAGGCCAAAGAGAAAATTCCGGCGCAGGTCGCCGGTCACGAAAAGGGAGATGTCATACCAGAGGCGCAGATCCGCCGTGAACCGGTAATCGATACCGGAGGGCCTGTCCCCTTTTTCATAGACAATGTCCATGGAGAGGGTAAGGCGCTCCCACCAGGGCCTTATGGAAAGCGAATAGATCTGCCGCCACCTGATCCTGTTGCCGTTGACGATTCCCCACGCGTCATCCATGACGAACCCCAGGGAAACGTAACGCCACGGCCTGAAGAGCAGGCCGAAGTCGAGGCCCTGGTATCCCTTGAAGCTTCTCACCGACGATTTGCTGAAGGAATAGCTAAGGCCGAACCCGATGATATTTTTAATCATCACCCCCTTGGTGAAGGAAAAATAGGAGGCGCCGGCATGGTCGATAGCGTCTATCTTCTTCAGATATATGTCCTGGAAGCGGCCGTAGAGAAAGGTGAAACCCCAGTATCCCGCCTGGATGAAATGGTCGCCGCTCTTTCTCCCGTCATTGAAGGAATACTGGTAGGCGACAAGGGGCGTGCTCTGGAGGTCAGCGAAGGCGGGATTTATCGTCTGGCCGAAGGGGCCGGCACTGTAGCTGGCGGAACCCCGCTCCTGGATCGTGAAGGGGTTTTCAGCGGCGTACAGGGGACGTCCCGACAGTTGCGGCCCAAGGAACAGGGCGGCCAGGCACGGTATTGCAATAATACTTTTTCTCATCATTCTTCCTTACTGGACAGGCTCGCCTGAGCAATGTATTTATGGTTATTACCTTCTATATGTCAAATTAAAATATTTCTCCTGATAAAACACCCATGGGACCTGTCGCGGTCACAGAAATCATTGTTCCTGTCATATTCCGCATCGGGTGCGGAGTTCTGTTTCTTTTTTTAAATAATCAAAGAATTTGCATGCGCTGGCATGGGTTAGATGCACACCATCGGTTGTAACAAAACCGTGATCTGATGGAGGAGAAATCCAAGCATATAGATCCGCAGGGAAATACATGAGGGCATTCTGTTTTATTCTATTGATCGCGTCTGTTTCCGCAAGTTTTTTGTCCATTGGAGTCTCAAAGAATAGTATCTTGATTTTTCTTTTTTCCAATTCATGAACAAGATGACTCATTCCCCGCAGAGTTGAATCAATTTTTCCGTATGGCCTTGATTCAGAAAGCTTCATGTAATTATTCATACCAACTTTGTAGGCCGAGGGTTCAGGGATTATTTCCTGTATTTCATTTTTATCAATCTTTCGGAATTTAAAAATATGTTTGTTTACAAAATCATTAATTACTGCTGCAGGCTGATATTTCCTTCTGAACGCCGGCAGCAATCTTTTTAACGCACACAACCGGGGATCTGTCATTGCATCTATGTCCTTTTTGTTGTCGGCGCCATTTAAAACACTCCAGCCAATTTCTATCAGGATTATTTTAGGCCTTGTTCCGCTCTTTGATATCAGATACAGGCTCTGCTGGGGAGTCGATCCTGAAAAACTCAGGTTCCAGAAATTATTATCATCAATGATTATTTCATTTACCATGGTTTTTGAAATAGAGGAGCCGGCAATAACCACCGGGGTGTCTTTTTTTTCAAAAATATATTCTTCGGCTATAATAAAATTTTCCAGATTGGGATTGGGCGCACTGGTAATATCAATGGGGGGACTGGTAATGATGATAATGGCATTATATACTGAAAACAGAAAAACAACCACCAGGAACGACATGACGATACTATTCTTTTTAAAATTGGAAATAAATAAAAGCATTTTCATCTCCCTTATTAAGAAGGATGAGGAACAGAAGCAATCCGTATAATACAAAATCGAACCTGTGCAAGAAGGTTAATTTTGGGGAATTTTTAACAAAATAATGAGCATGATAGATGACTATCAGTGATGAATATAAAACCATGGGAATAATGAGTTTCATGTTAGACCTGATATGAATATTTTTAGATATGGATGCAATATATGCATACACGTGGGCGGCCTCCGGCAATTTAAAAAATAGCCACCCGATTGAAACAAAGTGAAAAATTATTATTATTTTTATCAAGGTCAGCAATGGTGAGTTCCTGCTGCGAAATCCAAAAAGCCTTTTCAGTATTCTGCCTGCAGCAAGTCCAATGCCGTGCCATATTCCCCAGAGTAAAAAGTTTAATGTTCCCCCATGCCATGCGCCGGCAATCAACATTACCAGTAATAAATTGATGCTCGTCCGTATTGTTCCTTTCCTGTTGCCGCCCAACGGTATGTATAAATAATCCCTCAGCCAGCTTGACAGGGACATGTGCCATCGGGACCAGAAATCCGAGCATGAGGTGGCGATATACGGATAGTTGAAGTTTATGGGAAGCGTATACCCGAACAGATACCCGATTCCAATGGCAACGAGGGAGTATCCTGCAAAATCGGCAAAAAACTGGAATGCGTACCCATACATCAGCATGATAAGATCAATCGAAGATAAAACGGTAAATTCTGGATACCGCATCCAGAACGTGTAATCCTTCAAATTATCAGCGATAACGAATTTGAGAAATAACCCGCCAATGATATATTTGAAAGTTGTCTGCCAGTCTATGGTTTGAAAAAACTTAAATTCCAATTGCGGGAAAAATTTATGGGCGGTAATTATTGGTCCCGATGATTGTTTTGGGAAAAAAGACAGGAACAGGGCTGAATTGATGAAATGACTGGAAAAAGTCCTGATTCTAATAGTTTCATCTGTCACGCCCATCGTCTGACGGTATGAGTCAACTAAAAGCGATATCCCCTGAAATGTGAAATATGAAATACCCAGCGGTAATGACAATACGGCAATATGTTTGACCGCTTTATTTGAAAATATTTGGCCCAGGCTAAGTGCATGGGAAATAATACTGTTATATTTAAACAACGAGAGTATCAACACATTGGCAACAATGCCAAGTACGGCAAATAACAATGCATGCCTTTTATGCATGTGGATCTCGTAGCTTATAATAGTGTTTACCGCTATAGATATCAAAAGGATTATTACATCCAACGGATTGTTGTAATAGTAAAAAAACAAACTCGCAATGATCAGGATATAAACCTGATAGTTGCGAAGCTGTGGAATATAATAAATGCCGAAAACGATAACCGTGAATAATACGAATGCGGTGCTGAGAATAAGCATGATTGTGTATTAACCCTCAAGGATCTATTGATAAGATGTATTATACCCTAGCATGAAATGACCAATTTATCAAAATCATTCTTAATCTCATCGAATATCTGATCGACGCTTCCCGTCCCGTCGATGACAAGAAACCTCTCGTCGGCGATGGAAAGAAAATTCTCCCGCACCTTCTGCAGAAAGTGTTCCTTCTCGAAGACCTCCCTGTCCCCGTCGCTGCGCGCCGTCACCCGTTCCATGGCCCGGTCGGGCGGCAGGTCGACGAAATACACCCGGTCCGGCTCCGGGAAGTTCATTTTCCTGTTTTCGGCGATGATCCCTTCCGGCGACATGCCGGCCGCCCCCTGGTACGCTGCGTTGGAAAAGTAGTACCGGTCCATGATGATGATCCTGTTTTTCTTCAGGGCAGGGATGATGTGTTGTTCCGCGTCCTCCCGCCGGTCAAGGATAAAGAGCCTCATCTGCTCCTCCGCCGGAGCCATCTCCTTCTCCCTGAGCATGGCCCGTATCTTCCTGCCCCACCGGCCGTCCGTCGGCTCCACCAGCCTCACTGCGGGTAGCCCCAGCGATACGGCGTGCCTGAAGAGGAGGTCGCACTGCGTGGATTTTCCCGATCCGTCAATACCCTCGAACACGATGAAGAGCGGCCGCTTCATGACTGCTTCCCCCCGCGGTCGCCCCGCAGCGCCGGCATCACGCGCTCGACAAAGAGTATGGCGGCGGCCACGGTGGCGATATTCAGGCCGAGGAACCCCGCGACGGGGATGAAGGTCATAAGGAACATCGAGGCGCCGACACCGGCAACGGTCCTCTTGAAACGCCAGGCCACGGCCATCTTTTCGCCGAACCGGTAGCGCCGGCGCTCAAGGGGAAAGTCGAAAAACTGGAACCCGACAAAAAAAGACGTGGTCAGGAAACCGAGGATCGCATAGAGAACGCTACCCGCTGCCGGAACCAGGTTCAGGAGCAGGAGCAGGAGCTGCACCAGGATGACGAGGAGCAGGAGCTTGACCACGTTGACGATTACCCGGAAGATGTCTCTGATCGCGGCGGAGAGGGTGAGCTTTTCATCGAAGCGCGAACCCGTCATCGTCTCTTCGACTTTCTGCGAAAGAAAGTCGTTGAAGGGAGCGGTTATGACGCTCCCCAGGATTGAATAGAGAAGCACGATAAGGATGGCCAGCAGCAGCACCAGCAGCGGTGCCAGGACAATTTCGAGGAACCGGTTGTACCACGCGGTGCCCGCCACCAGGCGGAAGAGCAGATCATAGACCGCGGTATAGGTGAAGAATACTATTAACGAAAGAATGAAAATGTTCAGCAGAAAGGGAACCACGAAATATTTTATCATTCCCCTGTTCGAGCGGATGAAGCTGAGCGACCGCGGGGCTGCGGCCAGGCCGCGGATGAAGGAATCGTCCGCCCGGACGTCATTCCTGAAGAGCTGCGATGCCTTGTTCCCCATCTCTCCGATCAATCCTCCGGCATCGCGGTCTCTTTCCAGGCGGCCCTGCGGAGCCGGTCCATGATGGCTATGCCCAGGCCCTGCTCCGGCACCGCCTCTGCCATGATGACGCGGATATCCATCCTATCCAGGCGATGAAGGGACGAGAAGAGGTTGGCCGCCGCTTCCTTCAGGTCCCCGTCAGCGGAAAGTATTTCGGTGCGGTTTTCCGGTATGTCAAAGGGGGGCTTCCGGAAAAGAAGGAACCCCGCGTCTTTCCGCGTGAAGTCAATCTCGCGGATGTTCCCGGCAAGATAGACCGGAATCGACGGCGAATAATGGGACGGCAGCTGACCGGGAGCTTCGGGACCCTTCGCCGTCTCCTCCCCTCTCTCCACCGGGCCGATCACGGCCTCGATCTCCTCGATGGGAACGCCGCCGGGACGGAGGATAACGCTTTTCTCGCCGGTGAGCTTAATGATCGTGGACTCCACGCCGACGGCGCAGTCGCCCCCGTCAATTATCATGTCAACGCGGTCCCCCAGCTGGTCCAGGACATGGGCCGCCTTGGTGGGGCTAATGTACCCGAAGCGGTTGGCGCTCGGCGCCGCTATGGGCGTACCGGATCCCATAATCAGGTCCCGTGCTATCAGGTGGTCAGGCATGCGCACCGCCACCGTGTCGAGTCCGGCGGTGACAATGTCAGGCACAAGGTCGTTCTTCGGCAGCACCATGGTGAGGGGGCCGGGCCAGAACCTTCCGGCGAGCCTCCCAGCCCTCCGGTCAATGGAAACGGCAAGACGCGCCATCTGGGACAGATCGGCGATGTGAACAATGAGGGGATCGAAGAGGGGCCGCCCCTTCGCTTCAAAGATGCGCGCCACGGCAAGGGGATTGAAGGCGTCCGCGCCGAGGCCGTACACGGTCTCGGTGGGGAAAGCCACGATACCCCCGGATTTTATGATGGCCGCGGCCTTCCGCATCACGCCCCGGGAAGGATGGGATATCCGTATTGGCCCTGCCGCGCGGCTTGTAATGCGGGAGGTCATGCGCTTCGCCAGATCAGTAAGATACGTTAGCTTCATAATAACTTATCATACTATGAGTAATTGCAGAATTACAAGAAAAATCTTTACCGGTAAATAAAATAAATCAAGCAGGGTGCGGGGAATCACCGCCTCGCAGTTTAATATTTCTTGACAAAACCCTCCGGTGGAAAGATTTTTTTATATCAGCATAAAAGTCAGGCACCACGGGGCCCGTACGGCAAAAAGTTCGGGAACAGGGCAATTTTTTTGTGCATTTTATCATACATGAAAAACATTAATTACAGGTAGACAGAGTGAATCAGCGGGCCGTAAAAAGAAAACAGGCGGAGGAGTTTTCTTTGGCATACATGGATTATTATCCGGCCGTTTACAGCTCCGTCCTTTCCCGCATCCAGAGGAGGGAGGACGCGGACGACATCTGCCAGGAAATATTCATCATTTTTTTCGACAAGTTTAAAACGATTGAAAACAAGCGGACCTGGCTTTACGGCACCATGAAAAATGTCCTCTACAACTACTACCGTAAAAAAAACATGAATGTCGCCTCGGTCGACGATTTCGATGACGTGGGGTTGACCTTCACCAACGGCTTCCGTGACACCAGGATCCTTATCGCGGAGGCCATGGAAAAGGTCGAATGCACCGAAGATGAACGGATTATTCTGGAGATGGTGGCCACCTATAATTACACCTATACCCATGTGGCGGAGGCCCTGGGACTGTCGCGGCGCCAGGTCGAATACCGCTATGCCCAGGTGGTAAAGAGGATCCAGGATTATTTCGGCCGGAAAGGCATCAAGGACATCGCGCAGTTACTATGAACCAGTATCCCGAACAATTCACGGCGCTGATGGGGAAATACAAACTGTCCCATCCGGTATCAGTTGATGACCAGCGCTACATTCTCGACAGGACCCGCCCGAGCCTGACCGCCCTGCTGAAGCGTAAAGGCGCGTACGGTACGGCTCTCGGGGCCGTTATCCTGCTGCTTGTCATTTTCAGAAAGGCGGGCATCAAGCTGACCCTGATCCAGGCCAAGATCGTGGCGGGCCTGACCGCAACAGCCCTGGCCACCGCGTCCGTTGCCGGCACGGTAACCGTGACAAACTACATAAAGAAAAAGAGCGATGATTCGAAAAAATCAGGCGTGGAGAAAATGGACATCCCTGTCCCGGACCTGAAAACCAACGACCAGATCCGGCAGTACTACAACAAGCTGGAGGAAGTGTACCTCGATGACGGTTCCCGCCTTGTCGGCGCTGTGATAGTACAGGACAGAAAGACAATACAGGTTCACACCATTCATGGGGTGGTTCATCTTCCCGTGACAAGCGTTCAAACAATAAAATTACGCTGAGCGGAGCGCCGGAGGACAGGATCAATGAAACCTGACAGGGAATACCAGAATAAACTCATCTCCCCGGACGAACTGCTGGGGATCCTCAAGCCGGGCAACAGGGTCTTCCTGAGCAGCGGCCCCGCCATGCCGTCCAGGTCGGTGGGCGCCATTGTCGCTTCGGAGAACACCAACGTCCAGGATCTTGAGCTCATTCAGCTCATTACCCTCGGTGACCTTCTCACGAAGGAAGCCTGCCACGAGCGCAAGTACCGCCTCAAGACCTTCAATATCGGCGAGACCATCAGCTGCGAATTCAACGAGGGGAACGTCGATTTCATCCCGGCAAACCTCATGGAGATCCCCCTGTTATTGAAAAGCGGCGCCGTGGGCATCGACGTCGCCATCGTGACAGCTTCGCCGCCGGACCGCAACGGCTACATGAGCCTGGGCGTCGCGGTGGACGTTTCCAATATCGCGGTCCAGATGGCCCGCGTCGTGGTCGTCGAGATCAATCCCGCCATGCCGGTGACCTACGGCGAGACCATGATCCACCTCAACCAGGTGCACCACGTGATCGAAAGCGACCGGCCGATACTGGAGCGGCCCTGGAAGAAATGGGACGACCAGCTTGACCGCATCGGCTGGCACATCGCGAACCTCGTCGAGGACGGGTCCACCGTGTCTCTTCACGCGGGGCGGACCTACGACGCCATCGCTTCCCACATGAAGGGGAAACGGAACCTGGGGATCTACACCAACGTCATATCAGACTGGGTCATGGAGCTGGTCGAGGCAGGCGCGGTGCCCTACAACCGCAGCCGCTACCGGGGCGGCCAGGTGACCTCCAGCTACTGCTACGGCACGCGGGCCCTGTACGACTACGTTGACCGCAACCCGATCTTCGAGTTCTATCCGATCGCGCGCCTGGTCAACCCGAACGTGACCCGGCGGATTCCCAACATGGTGAGCATCATGAACGTCCAGCAGATCGACGTGTCGGGCGAGTCGGTCATCTTCTATCCCGGAGACAACCTCCTGTCCGGCTACGAGAGCAAGTTCATCTTCGCCATGGGCGCCGCCCTGTCCCGGCGGGGGAAGACCATCATCGCCGTCCGCTCCGTTGACCCGGAGGGAAACAGCAACATCGTCATTTCCCATGACCGCAACCGGGAGCGCGTCAGGGCCACCCTGGGATACGCCCGGTACGTGGTGACCGAGTTCGGAGTCGCCAACCTCTTCGGCAAATCGATCCGGGAGCGCGTCATCTCCCTCATCGACATCGCCCACCCTGACCACCGGGAGAGTCTCCTTGAACAGGCGAAGCAGTTCGGCTACGTGTACAAGGACCAGATCTATGTCATCAAGAACGCGAAAAACTATCCCGTCGAACTGGAAACCGTAAAGTCCTTCAAGGACGGCCTCGAGGTTAAATTCAGGCCCATCAAGCCATCCGACGAGGACATGATGCGCCGCCTCTTCTACCAGTTCTCCGATGAATCGAAATATCTCCGCTATTTCGCGAAGATTCAGACCATGCCCCACACCAAGATGCAGGAATACGTCAACATCGATTACGTCGACACGGTGTCCATTGTGGGGGTCATATCCAGGGACCGCTCCGAGGAGATAATCGCCGAGGCCCGGTATTCATATTACCCCCGGGAAAAGACGCACGAACTCGCCTTCATCGTTGAAGAGGCCTACCAGGGCAAAGGCATCGCCTCCTTCCTGGTCGAGTACCTGCTGAAGATAGGTAAGGAGCGCGGCCTCAAGACGCTCAGCGCGACAGTGCTGCCGGAGAACAAGAAGATGCTCAGGGTCTTCGACAGGTCAAGCGTGGAGCACGCATCAAAATATTCGGACGGCGTCATAGCGGTCACCTTCAAGCTGCAGTGATCCGCCGTTCATAACCCAACAGACAAAACGGAGACAACAGTCATGAAAAAAATTTTCACAGCATGTTTCTGCGCCGCCCTCGGGGCTGCGGCGCTCCAGCCGGCGGCGGCGGGAAAGGCCGATGCCGTTACGGCGGCTGAATCAGACCGCGTTATCAGCCTGGCCTTTGAGCGGGGCAGCGGGATCTATAAAAAATACAGCGGCGTGGAGTCGCTCAGGAAGGAGGTTGTTTCGGAATATGATCCCGCAACGAAAAAACTGAAAAGCATTTCAGAGCTGACCATAAAGCGGAAAGACTTTTTTTACAAGGAGCCAGATATCGAGGTCCTCACGTATAAAAAAGACGGCAGGGACATGGAACCTTCAAAATTCCGCGTCATGAAGGCCATGCCCCTCTACCCCGTTTTTGACGAAAAGGGCCGCGACAACTACCTGATAACCGTGGCCGAAAAGATACAACATGACGGACGGCAATGTTACCGAATCCAGGTGGACCCCCGCAGAGAGACATCGCGTCATTTCAAAGGAAACATCTTCGTGGCGGTAAACAGCATGGAAATGGTCGGCATCGAAGGTACCATGGCAAAGCTTGACTTCCCCATCAAGGAATTCCGGATAACGGTTAAAACAAAACCTTTCAATAATGTTCCCGTGACCCAGTCCGGGGAAATACAGGTGCGGATCAACGTGCCGGTTTTTTACCCGGACACCCTGATCGTGTCCACCCTGGAAACCATTGAATCGAAGCTGATGCAATAACGGCGCACATTCGTGCGCCGCTGTTGCTGCAAATCCAGCCGTTTCCTGCGGGAAACAATCAGCCCTTAATCCGTGGAAGAATAGGTGCTTATAATTTTTTCCCAGACCGCGATAAGGGCCGGATCATTGGAACTGGCGATGCGGGAATTTCTCAGCACGTCGAAGCGTCCCCCTTCCAGCCAGGTGTATATACGGGAAGCCGCGATTGCTGCGTTATCCGTGCCGTGGCAGACCTTCACCAGCCTCCGCATCTCCTCAAGGGAGAAGAAATTCCGGTAGCCGTTCAGGATTAAGATGAAGAAGGTCCCGTCCTTCCCCTCTTCGATGGCGGCGGTGGCTGCCGGCGCCTTCGGGGCGGCGAGCTCCTTCCGCAAGGAGAACTCCTTGAGAACGCGCTCGTTGTGGGCCATCATGGCCGCGCTCTGGATGAGCTTCTTCAGGCTATCGTCATCAAGGGTCGCAGCCAGGGCGGAGATCTGGACCAGCATCTGCTTCCGGAGATTTTTGCTTTTAGCATCGGCCTTTGGCGCCGGCCTGGATGCGGCGGATGTCTTTTTTACGGCTTTCGGCTTTTTTACCGCCTTAGGTTTAGCTGCGACTTTCGGCTTTTTTACCGCTTTGGAGATTTTGGCCGGCGATTTCTTCGCCGGGGCCCTTTTTGAAGATTTTTTCGGTTTTGATGATTTCGTTTTAACTCCTTTCTTCGCCATCTTCCCCCATCCTCCTGTATAGTCCCTTCATTGGTCGCTATTTATTGTACCATAGCACAGGGAGTTAAGAAAATCAATTCTTTTCTGACTTTTACTCCCCCGCGAGGACGAAAAACTACAAAATCAGCTGAATTACCTGCCTTATGGAGGTCTATTTTACTCTAATTTCACTTGACGGGTGGGTTCATGGTGGAATTAAGTAACAAATCTACAGGGCCGGACATCCTTTAGTAAGGATAGGTGCGGTTCGCATACGCTGCCGCATGTTTGAGGCCGATGGATTGATATGAAACGAGACTTTAAATACCGCGAGATTCCCTACAATTATACTTCCTTTTCGGACCGGGAAATCATACTGAAATACTATGACCAGGAGACCTGGGACATAATAAATGTCCTGCGCAACCAGCGGGTCACCGGCCGCAGCGCCAAGCTCCTCTATGAAACCATAGGCGATTACTTTGTCATAGACAGAAATCCCTATATTTATAATGACTATCTGGAAGATAAGGCCAAGCTCCGGCGCCTTAAAAAGCTTCACAAGAAGCGCCTGGCCATCATCGCCGGCGGAGCCAATAAAAACCCCCTGGTAGCCAGGCTCCTCGAACGCACCATGAATCTCGACCAGGCATTTTTCGACGGCTTTGCCGCCACAAAGCGGTTCCGCTTCAGGGCAGCCTATGAGCTCCGCCAGGCCACGGCCCGGGATAACATCCACTTCGATCCCTTTCACCGCGTGGCCCATGTTACCGACGCGTCCGACTGGCGCGTCGAGTATCCCGATGTCGTGGTATATCCCGACTCGGTCGGCGAAATGCCGGGGATCATCCGCGCGGCGAAAAAGCTCGGCCTTGCCGTGATCCCCCGCGGCGGCGGCACGGGGCTTACCGGCGGCGCCGTCCCGGTCCTGAAAAAAACCCTGGTCATCAATACCGAAAAACTCGGGGCCATCGGGCCTATAACAACCGTGAAGGAAGCGGGACGCAATATCCCGGTCATCTCGGTCGAGGCCGGCGCGGTCACCGACGATGTCATCGAATACTGCGGCCATCACGGGTACATCTTCGCCACTGACCCGACGTCCGCTTGGGCTTCGACCATAGGCGGCAACATCGCGGAAAACGCCGGGGGCAAGAAGTGCGTCATGTGGGGAACCGCCATCGACAACATCCTGAGCTTCCGCATCGTGAACGCCGCGGGCCAGGTCCTTGAAGTCAAGCGCCGGGATCACCCCTACCGCAAGATCCACGAGGACGACACCGTCATCTTTGACGTCACCCGTAACGGAGCGGCCGTAAAGACCGTTACCCTGCGCGGGACCGATATCCGCAAGAAAGGACTCGGCAAGGACATAACCAACAAGGCCCTGGGCGGCCTGCCCGGCATACAGAAGGAAGGGGGCGACGGAATCATCATCGACGCAACCTTCATCCTCTACCGGCCCTTTGCCCACCGCCGCACCATCTGCCTCGAGTTCTTCGGCACCAACATGCAGAACGCGGCCAAGGCCATCGTGAATATCAAGAACGCCTTCGTGGGCGAGGAAGGTGCGAACCTGACGGCGCTGGAGCACTTCGACGAACAATACGTTTCGGCCATCAATTACCGCAACAAGTCAGAGCGCATAGAACGGCCCAAGGCCGTGCTCCTCATCGACGTCGAATCAAACGAGGTAGCCGACGTCGAATCCGCCTGCGCCCGCATCATCAGCCTGGTGAAGCCGTACAACACCGAGGCAATGGTGGCGCGCAGCGAGGCGGAAGGCGTGCTCTTCTGGAGCGACCGAAAAAACCTGGGGGCCATCGCGAAGCACACCAACGCCTTCAAGCTCAACGAGGACATCGTCATTCCTCTGGAGGAGCTCCCGGCCTTTGCCGATTTCGTCGAGCGCCTCAACCTCCGCAAAGAGCTCACCAACGCCCTGGGCTGCATTGGCCGCGCCGACGAGTACCTGGCGCAGCGTGACCGCACCGCGCTGCAGGAGTTTACCGTGGGCCGCATAGACGCCTGCCGCGCCCACCTGGGCGAGGTGAAGCAGCGTTATACCGGATGGCTGGAGCAGCTTGATGACACCGGTCCCGCGAGCATCTTCCGGCAGGTGCAGGACGGCGCCACCGCCATATCCTTTCGGGAAGACGTGGTACGGTTCATACCGAAAATACTCCACGGTTACACCGAAATGATCGACGGCATCAACGAGGTCATCAACGCCGAGCGCAAGCGGAAGATCATCATCGCCACGCATATGCACGCGGGCGACGGGAACATCCACGTCAACATCCCGGTCCATTCCAATGACTATGCCATGATGCAGGAGGCGGACGAAACCGCCGGCATCGTCATGAAGCAGGCCGTGGCCCTGGGAGGCGTCATCTCCGGCGAGCACGGCATCGGCCTCACGAAGCTCCGCTTCATCGACCGCGCCATTCTCGACGACTTCGACCGGTACAACCGGGAAACCGACCCCGATGACCTCTTCAATCCAGGCAAGCTGACGTCGGACTTCCCGCTGTCGCGCATCTACACGCCGTCCTTCAACCTCCTGGAACTGGAGGCCTTCATCCTCGAAGCGACCGACCTCGAGGAGCTCATGGGCTCCATGGCCTCATGCGTGCGCTGCGGCAAATGCAAGGCCGTGTGCAACACCCACTATCCCGGCGGGACCATGTTTTTCAACCCGCGGAACAAGATCCTCGGCGTTGCCCTGGTCATGGAGGCGGTGCTCTACGACGCCCAGACGTCAACGACCTTCTTCAAGAATTTCCGCAAGCTGCAGGAGATCTCCGATCACTGCACTATCTGCCATAAATGCTCGGTCCCGTGTCCGGTGAAGATCGACTTCGGGGACATCACCCTCATGATCCGGAAGCTCCTGGTCGCGCGGCGGAAAAAGAGCTTCAAGCTCGTGACGCAGCTCGCCCTCTTTTACCTGCGACGCAAGGGCTATTACTTCAACAAGGCGGTGCGCCCGCTGATGTATAAGCTGGGCTTCAACGCCCAGAGGATCGGCTATTTCCTGAACCGGCCCTTCCGTGCCCTGACAAGGAAGATCGTGCCTAAATTGAGCTCCATCCTGAGCTCGCCCCTTCCGGGCAATGCCGGCGAGCGTCCCCTGCGGGAGCGCCTGGGCCTTAAGGGCGCCAACAACATTTACTCTTTTGAAAACCCCGATATCCCCGTGCGGCAAAGCGTCATATACTTCCCCGGCTGCGGCTCCGAGCGGATGTTCCCGGAGATCAGCATCGCGGTCATCGCACTCCTCTACCGCGCCGGGGTGAGGGTCGTCATCCCCCCGGAATACCTCTGCTGCGGATATCCCTTCCTGGCCAACGGCCAGGAGGACCGCGCCAACATCAAGAGCTATGAGAACCGGATTCTCCTTCACCGCATCGCCGACATCATCGGCTACATGGACATTTCGGACATCATTGTTTCCTGCGGCACCTGCTTTGACATGCTTGAGAAATACGAGGTGGAGAATATTTTCAGCGGCGCCCACCTTACCGACATCGCTGAATTCATTTACCGCGAGGGGCTGTACCGGGCCGAACCCGGACTGCACCTGCCGCTGTTGTATCACGAGCCGTGCCACACGCCCATGAAGGCGGCCGGCAGCGATAAGGTCATCACCAGGCTCTTCGGCACCGCGCCCCGCTCGGTTCCGTATTGCTGCGGCGAGGCGGGAACGATGTCAATGTCCAGGCCCGACATCTCGGAAACCATACGCGGCCGGAAGACCCTTCTGGTGAAATCCTCGGAAACGGGGAACGACGGCCTGATTCTCACCGCGTGCCCCAGCTGCGTGCAGGGGCTGTCGCGGAGCCGCCGCGAAACCGGTTTAACCGCACAGCATGTCGCGGTGTATGCCGCGGAGCAGTTCCTGGGCGAGCGCTGGAAACGCGATTTTCTCCGGGAAATAAAAAAACGAGGATGCGAAACAATACTCTTTTAGATTTTTATTTCCCAAAACCCGCACTTTTTTTGATTCACCCTGACATAATCAATACTATAAGTAATACCTTTTTACAGTGGCCGGCGGAATTCAATGAAATACTGCAAGAGAGAGGTGACTGCAAATCAAGGTTGAGGCTGTTTGTTCTTTAAAATGTTGATTATAAAAAAGCATCGGGCTTTTTTTCGGGGGGGTACAATCTGATGATAATAAAAAAAGTGATAGCATACATATTCTGCGCCGTATTGTTGGCCGGCTGCGGCAACGGCATCATATCAGAGAAAAATTCTCCCCTGTCCCTTCTCGTGTTAGACAATGAATTGAATGTCACCGAAATTACTCCCGCAGCCGGGGCCATTGACGTGCCGACAACGATCCTGATACAGGCGGTATTCTCGGCGGACCTCACCGGATCATCGGTGAACAGTTCAACCTTTGTCGTGGCGGACGACGCATACATACCGGTACCCGGTTCGCTTTCCTACGACGCTGCAACCACCAAGGTAACGTTTACCCCAGCGGCACTATTGTTGAACCTTGTCGAATACAACGTCCTTATCACGACCGATATCATTGACCGCGAGGGGAACAGCCTGGCAGAGGAAAAATTCTGGCATTTCACCACCATATCAGGCTGAACGGTGCCTGCGCCGACCTTCAATCCCCCTGCCGGGACCTACGACGGGCCGCAGGCGATCGTTCTAAAATGCCAGGATCCGGGGGCCGAGATCCGGTACACCCTTGACGGCTCAATGCCTTCCAGCACCACCGGCACCGTGTACACCGGCCCGATAACGGTAAGCAAAAACAGCGTCAACCCGATACACGCCATCGCCTACCGGGCCGGGTTCGCCGATTCCCCGGTCGCCGCGGCATCTTATAGCATCAAGGTGCTGCCGCCGGTGCTCGAACCGCCCCCGGGACAGTACAGCAGTGATACGGCAATAACCATTACAACCGCCACCTCGGGGGCGGACATCAAATACACCCTCGACGGCACCGACCCGGCGACGAGCGTCACGGCCATTACATATTCTTCATCCTTCACGATAGGCCTCGGCTCCACCACCATCAAAGCGCTAGCGATTGATCCGCTGTCGACCATGGCGGACAGCACCGTCATAACCGCTTCTTATTACATCGACAACGCGCAGGCGGCGCCGCCGGTATTCACTCCCCCCATAGGCGTCTATACAAGCACGGTTACCGTGACGCTTTCCACGGCGACCGCCGGTGCAACCATAAAATACACCACCGATGGAAGCGATCCCTCGGCATCGAACGGCGCCGTGGGGACCTCGGTGCGCATAACAGATGTCACCGTGTTGAAGGCCTTTGCCTACAAAAGCGGCATGGTTGATTCAATCATCACCAACAGCGCCGGCGATCCATATATTATCGCGCCGAGAATAACAGCGATAGTGCCCAGCAAGGGGTTCAATGTCGAACCAATCGCCGTCACCATCAAGGGCTCGCATTTCGACAGCGGCGTCTCCGTCAGGTTGAGGCTGTCCGGTTATCCGGATATCGTTGCGACCTCCGTTACCGTCGTGGACAGCACATCCATCACCTGCACCCTTGATATAACCGGGGCATTCCGGACAAAGTGGGACCTGGTCGTGGACAATCCCGACGGCGGATCATCAACCAATATCAAGTATTTCAGGATCTACTGAGACGGGACGGACATCATGGCCAGGAACATGACCGCCTTCTCCGCCTACCGCGGCGAAAGAAGCATCGCCGACGACGATAACCGTACGCGAATCGTTCTTTGCTATGAAGCTGTGGGAGTCGCCACGGATCTGCACAGGAATTATTCAGGATGGAAAAAGGCCACCATGGTCTTCGGCACCGGCAACAAGGGGCTTGAGGAAAAGATCAAGCAGGCGCGGAAGAAAGAAGGGCAATAACATGTATTTTCCCCCCAAAATCCCCCGGAGGGGGACTTGGGTGATTAGAACTAACCCGAAAAAGCCCCCCTCCGGGGCCAACGCATTCGGCACATCCTGTGCCTGCGTTGGCATCAACCTCATCCTGAGAACGCGGGTTTGGGGGGTATTGATTAATATTCTTTGATTTATGCCAGCCTCTTCTCCAGCGCCGCGAGTTCCTCAAGAAGCTCTTTCGGAAGCCGTGAACCGAACTTGGCATAGTGCTCCTTGATGAGGCTGATTTCCTTTTTCCAGCCTTCACGGTCAACGGTCAGGAGTTCTTTTATATCGGCATCGCTGACGCCGGATAGACCGGTTATATCGATGGCGTCGGGGGCGGGCATGTACCCGATGGGTGTCTCCACTGCCTTGCCCTCGCCGTTGCAGCGCTCGAAGACCCACTTGAGGACGCGGCTGTTCTCGCCGTAACCCGGCCAGAGCCATTTGCCGTCAGCCGTCTTCCGGAACCAGTTGACATAGAATATCTTCGGCAGCTTATCCGCCGAGGAACGCTTGCCTGTTTCAATCCAGTGCTTGAAGTAGTCCCCCATGTGGTAGCCGCAGAAGGGAAGCATCGCAAAGGGATCGCGGCGCACAGTCCCCGCTGCCAGGTCAAGGGCCGCAGCGGTGACCTCGGAGCCGACGATGGACCCCAGGAACACGCCGTGGTTCCAGTTAAAGGACTGGTGCACCAGGGGAATGGTGCTCGGCCTGCGGCCGCCGAAGAGGAAGGCGCTTATGGGAACGCCGCTGGGGTCTTCCCACGAGGGGTCGATACCGGGGCACTGCCGTGCCGGCGCGGTGAACCGGGCGTTGGGATGCGCGGCGGGCTTGTCCGATTTTCCTTCCTCCCACTCGTTTCCGGTCCAGTCGATGAGCCTGCCCGGGGCCTGGTACCCGATTCCCTCCCACCAGACATCGCCGTCGGCGGTCAGGGCCACATTGGTATAGATGGTGTTGCGGTCGATGGATTTCATGGCGTTGGGGTTCGACTGCATCGAGGTCCCCGGGGCCACGCCGAAGAAGCCCGCTTCGGGGTTGATGGCGTAGAGACGGCCGTCCTTGCCGAACTTCATCCACGCGATATCGTCGCCCACGCACTCCACCTTCCATCCGGGGATGGTGGGTATGAGCATGGCCAGGTTGGTCTTGCCGCAGGCCGAGGGAAAAGCCCCGGCGATATACTTCTTTTCACCCTTCGGGCTGGTGATACCGAGGATCAGCATGTGCTCGGCGAGCCATCCCTCCTCCCGGGCAATGACCGAGGCGATGCGGAGCGCCAGGCACTTCTTCCCGAGGAGGGCGTTGCCGCCGTACCCTGACCCGTAGGACCAGATGGTGTGCTCCTCGGGAAAATGGGATATGTATTTCTTGTCAAGGGGCGCGCAGGGCCACTTGCCGTTGTCGCTTTCACCGGGATTCAGCGGCTTGCCCACGGAATGCATGCAGGGAACGAATTCGCCGTTATCACCGAGCACCTCCAGGACCTTTCTGCCCACGCGGGTCATGATATGCATGTTTGCCACGACATAGGGTGAATCGGTTATCTCCACGCCGATCTTTGATATGGGGGAGCCCACCGGACCCATACTGAAGGGTATGACGTACATGGTGCGGCCCTTCATGCAGCCCCTGTACAGGTCTTTCATTATCAGCTTGAGCTCCTGGGGGTCAATCCAGTTGTTGGTCGGGCCCGCCTCGTCCTGCGCGCGGGAAGCGATATAGGTCCGGTTTTCTACCCGGGCCACATCGGAAGGGTCTGACCGGAAGAGGTAGCATCCGGGAAGCTTTTTCTGGTCAAGGGGCGTGGCTATCCCATCATCAACCATGAGCTTGATTATGCGATCGTATTCCTCTTTGGTACCGTCGCACCAGTAAACGCTTTCCGGGGTCGTCATGGCGGCCATTTCTTCGACCCATTTCATCAGTTTCAGATTGTTAGTCATCGCCCTTCTCCTTATGTAATAACGGTAAACAATTGTTATTTCTTCAATATCTGATGGTCATCCTTTATTACCGTTCACTATAGTCAAGCAAAAAGATCGCGCCATGTGCTACATCGGGGTGAGAAAAATACCTATGAAAAGAACGGGGTCATGTCCCTGCATGGATGAGGGTGCCGCGCCGACCGCCATCCGCGAGGCACGGATTCCATTATGGCAGAGGCCCATATGACAAGGGCACATCCGTAGTACCGGATGTGCCCTTGGCTACATTGCAACGATTCAGCTGACGGTGCGGCGCTGTTAGACCACGCCGTATGCCAGCATCGATTTTGCGACCTTGAGGAATCCGGCTATATTGGCTCCCATGACATAGTCGCCTTTTTTACCGTAGGCTTCGGAAGCGGCCAGGCATGACTTATGGATGCTCTTCATGATGCCGTGCAGCTTCGCGTCCACTTCCTCGCGGCTCCAGGAGAGCCTCATGCTGTTCTGGGTCATCTCAAGACCGGAGGTTGCGACACCGCCGGCGTTGGCGGCCTTGCCGGGACCGTACAAGATATTATACTCCTGGTATACCTTGATGGCTTCCGGCGTCGAAGGCATGTTCGCGCCTTCGCTCACGCAGTAGCAGCCGTTCTTGACTAGGGCCTCGGCGTTTTTCGCGTTGATTTCGTTCTGGGTCGCGGAGGGGAAGGCGCAGTCGACCTTCAGATTCTGCTCCCTGATCACGTCCCACACGCTCAGGCCTTCGAAGTACTTGGCGTTGTACTTCTCTGCGTATTCTTTTATCCGTCCCCTTCTTACCTCTTTGAGGTCAATGACGTAGGCGAGCTTGTCCTTGTCTATCCCCTTTTCATCAACGACGGTGCCGTTGGAGTCGCTCAGGGTGATGACCTTCCCGCCGAGGGCGTTCACTTTCTCAACGGTGTACTGGGCCACGTTTCCGGAGCCGCTGACCGCGCATATCTTGTCGTTGAAGTCCTTTCCCTGGGTGGCAAGCATTTCGCCGGCGAAGTAGGTCGCGCCGTAACCGGTCGCTTCCGGGCGGATAAGGCTTCCGCCGTAGTCAAGGCCCTTGCCGGTGAGGACGCCGGTATGCTCGTTCCGAATCTTCTTGTAGTAGCCGTACATGAAGCCGATTTCCCTGCCGCCGACGCCGATGTCGCCCGCGGGCACGTCGCAGTCGGGGCCGATATGACGGAAGAGCTCGCGCATGAAAGACTGGGTGAACTTCATCACTTCCATGTCCGATTTCCCTTTCGGATCAAAGTCCGAACCGCCCTTGGCTCCTCCCATGGGGAGGGTGGTGAGGGAGTTCTTGAAAATCTGCTCGAAGCCCAGGAACTTGATGATCCCCAGGTTGACGGAGGGGTGGAACCGCAGGCCGCCCTTGTAGGGGCCGATGGCGTTGTTGAATTGGACCCTGAAGCCCCTGTTCACCTGCACTTCTCCCTTGTCGTCAAGCCAGGGAACACGGAACATGATGACCCGGTCCGGCTCAACTATCCTTTCATATATGTTCGCCTTTACAAATTCCGGGTGTTTCTTGACGGTCGGTTCGAGTGTACTTAAAACTTCTTCAACAGCCTGATGAAATTCTTTTTGCTCGGGATCCTGACGTTTAACCTTGTCGATAACATCTTTAATTACGCTGGACATATGCATCTCCTTATTTAATTTGAATAACGCGGTATCTGTTGCCAGATGGACCTGTATTGGATCTGAGAACGATAACGTGAAACAGAGTGAGTACAAATCATTTTTAGTTTTAATAAATAAACAATAAGTATAACTAAAACATTAGCATAGCTAAATTTTTAGATCAAAAATGTCAATATTAATGGAGCACAGCTAATGGTGTTTCATGTTACATCCGTGTAAACTTTTATGATTTACTGTCGTTCGGTGAGCCGTTGCTCATTAGATAAACCTGCTGAGCAACTGATAAAAAAAAGAAGGGAATATTGATAAATTATTACCTGTATCCCGGATCAATCAATGAAATCGCCTGTCCCCGGGCTAATCAGAATGTTCAAAGCAGATCAGCTTTTGATTATTGATGTCCGCAATAAGCCGTATCGCGTAATTCACATCATAAACATGGAGCACATCGGAAAATCCTGCGTCCCCCTGGAGAAGTTCCGAGGCAATATCAGGATACTTATCCAATATCGACCTGTTGTAATTCAAGCCGTCTTTATCGGGGATCAGCGCTATGTAATAAGTGTCGCTCTCCACGATGTCCTGGAAGAAATGAGTACCGTATGAAACGTCCGGGATCAGGTCTTCACGCATGACCGCAATTTCAACGATGACCGACGCGTTGTTGATCTCGAAATACTTCACGGGTACGCCCAGGGAAGGGGTCGTCGTGCCCCAGCGCCCCGGCCCAACCAGCATAACGGGAAAGGCGTTGCGGTTATCGACCTTCCGGTTGATTGTTCCGATGAGGTGTGCGAGGGTGAACCGTTCGGACTGGGAAAGTTCGCTGTACTTCTGCTGATCGACATAGATGACCCATTTTATATCGGAGGCTATGCAGCCGCCGAGAAAGTTTCCCTCGGTTTTAAAGAACATCCTCTCAGCCGGCACATGTTCCGGCATGCGCACAGAATCATCATGGCACCGGAAGTGCTGCGGCCGGCACTGGAGGAGATTGATCCGGTAATTTCCGTCCGCGGTGAAGTTGACCGTGTATTCGATGTCCACCGGGTTCTCATAGGTCTCCTCGAGGATCTTCATGATCATCTGCATGTCCTTGACAAAGGGGGTCTTCAGTATGAACTCGTCGAAGTTGACCAGCCACGACTCGGCGTCGGCGACCCCCCGCTGCCGCATCTTTTCCTCTGTTTCAAGGTCGTGGATGCCGACGAACGACTTCACCAGCTCGCGGCCGTCTTTGAAGAAATCGATGGCATCAATGGTTTCCAGCCTGTTCTCGATGATGTTGAGCACGTCGAGATGCCGCTGGGAAAATTTCCTCGCGTCACCCATGCCGGACTGGGGCTTCAGCAGAGGATTGTCGAGGGCGATGATCCTCGGATAGTCTCCCTCCACGCGGTTGACCGCCCGCGTGCCCAGGCCGATGACGTGGCGCAGCATCCCCGCGGCCGGGTCCATGTCCCTGTTCCATATGTAATGGTTGTATGAAAGCCCCACTCCCGCCATGTCTGGATAGAAATTGGTCCCATGATAGGATCCTGACACCCTCATGACCAGGAGGCCCATCTGCTCGTCGAGCTTCTGCAGGCCCTTGTTCATCCGGTATGTCAGGGCGTCGTCGCCCATGACGCTGGCGAAAATCTGCTTCACCGCTTTTTCGAATTCAACGAACCGGACCTCGGGGGAGGCCTGGTTGACCAGGAAGAGGCTCTCGTACTTACCGGCGAAGGCGTTTCCATAGGCGTCCTCCAGGAGGCTGCTGGAACGGACAATGATCGGCGACTGGCCGAAATACTCGATGATCCTCTGGAAGGTGCCCTTGATCTCGTCGGGGAAGCTCCCCTCAGGTATCAGTTCCCGGAGCTTGGCGGCGGCGGTATAATAACCATCATCGGTCTTGTGCTCCATGAAGAGCTTCCACCAGCCGTTGTGGACGATGTAGGTATAGAACACGTCGGAGCCGATATAGAAGGAATCGTGGGCCTCCTGGAGCCGCTCCCACTTCTCCCGGTTTTTCTTCAATAAAATTTTCCTGGCAAGGATCATGCCGACGGACTTCCCGCCGATATACCCGGTGCCGATGAGATGGTCCTTCAGCTCCAGGAAATCCTCGAGGGAGAGAAACTCCTGGGCCAGCGACAGTATCTTCTCGTCCCGCCCCATGATCATCCGGCAGAGCTGACGCACCATCGCTTCCCGCTCTTCCCTGTTATTATGACTCATCGCCAGGTCCTCGGCCTTCAGGAAGGTGCGGTCCCAGTAGTCGAGTATCCGCAGGGTGCTCTCCAGTCCCCGTTTCTGTATATGCTTGATCAGGTACGTGGCCTCGATGCTGTCAATGATGGGCGTGAAGGTGTTCCCCTTTTTCAGGTGGGGAAAGAACATGGTCGGCGTGTACCGGTTGAGCACCTTGAGGGGATGGATGTAAAAATTCGTCTCCGCGTTATAGACATCGATCAAAAGCTGCGTCGTTTCCCTGATCCGGGCCACGGTCTTGAAGGAATGGCTGTTGCGCAGCAGGGCGAAGTAGGCGATGGTGTCCAGGTTGAAGAGATAGGGACAGGTGATGCTGAAGAAATTGCCCAGCATCAGGTCGGTGGCCCAGGCGGACTGCAGGTCCGACAGACAGTCGAAGACGTAGAACACCTCTTTGCCTTCCTGGCCGATGATGCCGTGAAGGGTCGTGGTGAACATTTCGAAGCCCCGCTGCGGGTCCAGTTCGTAGAGGACCGTGTACTGGTGCGGCGCTAGAAGGGGCTCATGGGTCGCGAAGCGGATATAGGCGACCCTCCGGCCTTCCTTCATCGCGCTGTTGGCGAAGGGGAGCACGAACTGCTCATAGTCGTATAACGAATCAACCTGCCAGACGACATTATCACCCAGCCTCAGGCTGTCGCACACATCGTCAAGGCTGGGCAATCCGGTTGAGATTTTCATAAGGGTTTTCATTCATTCATCTCCGTTAGAGACCCGCTCAGGTACGAAGTATTTTTTCCAATAGCCGGCAAAAAACATTGCAGCATAACATGCCTGATGTGTATATTATCAAAGGAACCTGTCACGCTCCTCAGAGTAGAGCTTCCGTTTTACCCGGAGCAACCGGCATTCATGAAATGAATATACACGACAATTCAAATATAATTCAAGTCTATTAAGAGTAACTAAAATAATTATTCAGGAGCAATTAATTTTACATTCATGTAATAATTGTTTAAATATATTATATTGCATATATTAGAGGCAGAATTACCGTGGGACGGCTGATAAACCCGAATGCTTATTATCGATTGAACGAGGAGTTTCCGGCACATGACGCACATGGCACCAGAACATCAAGGACTCTACAGCAGCGCTTACGAGCACGACTCGTGCGGCATCGGTTTTGTCGCACACATCAAAGGGAAGGCCTCGCATGATATCATAGAACGCGGCCTCGAAGTGCTGGAGCGCATGGAGCACCGCGGGGCAGAAAGCGCCGATAACAAGACCGGCGACGGCGCCGGACTGCTGATACAGATACCGGACGGCCTGTACCGGAAAAATGTGCCGTCACTGCCGGACCCGGGGTCCTATGGAACCGGCATCGTCTTTTTGCCGCGCGACAGCGGTGAAGCGGAGCATTGCATCGCCGAACTGGAGCGGATCATCGGCGAGGAAGGGATGAAAACCGTTGGATGGCGCGAAGTTGCCGTGGACAACTCCGTCCTGGGCAAGATCTCCCGCGCCTCCGAGCCGGCGATGAAGCAGATATTTGTAGGGGGGGTATCCCTCCAGGACCAGGCCGAGCTGGAGCGGAAGCTGTACATCATCCGCAAGTCGATTGAAAACGTTATACGGAATTCGTCCCTCAGGGAGCGGGGCCTCTTTTACATCCCGTCGTTGTCAAGCAGGACCATTGTGTACAAGGGGATGCTCATGCCGACCCAGGTGCGACACTATTACCGCGATCTTTCCGATCCGCTGATGGAAAGCGCCGTCGCCCTTGTTCACTCCCGCTTCAGCACCAACACCTTTCCCTCCTGGGACCTGGCCCAGCCCTTCCGAATGCTGGCCCACAACGGGGAGATCAACACCGTGAAGGGGAACCGCTTCTGGATGTCGGCCCGCGAGTCGACCTTCGCTTCGCCCGTGTTCGGCGATGATATGAAAAAACTGCTGCCGGTCATTGAACCGGGAAAGAGCGACTCAGCCTCCTTCGACAACGCCCTGGAGATGCTCTATTTCAACGGCCGCTCCCTGCCCCACGCCCTGATGATGCTCATACCGGAATCATGGAACGAAAAGAACCCGATACCGGAGGAGCTGAAATACTTCTACGAGTTCCACTCGACATTCATGGAGCCGTGGGACGGTCCCGCATCAATGGTATTCTGCGACGGCCGCTTTGTCGGCGGCACCCTGGACCGCAACGGCCTCAGGCCGTCGCGTTACGTGATCACCAGGGACGATCTCATCGTCATGGGATCGGAGGTGGGAGTACAGACCTTCCCGCCCGAATCGATAGTGTACAAGGGCCGCCTCATGCCGGGGAAACTGCTCCTGGTAGACATGGCGCAGGGACGCATCATCCCGGACGAAGAAATCAAGCGCTCGATCTATACCCGGAAACCGTACCAGCTCTGGGTCCAGCTCAACCGGGTAAATCTTGAAGACCTGGACGTAAAGGGCGACGTACCGGTGGCGATGGAAAATGACGCGCTTCATGAAATGCACCTCCTCTACGGCTACAGCCGCGAAGACATCGAGGACATCATAACGACCATGGCGGAAACCGCCCAGGAGCCGACCGGCTCCATGGGGACCGACACGCCCCTGGCGGTCTTTTCCGACAGGCCGCAGCGCCTGTTCAACTATTTCAAGCAGTGCTTCGCCCAGGTAACCAACCCGCCCATCGACCCCATCCGCGAGGAGCTGGTCATGACCCTGACCAGCTACATCGGATCGCAGAAAAACCTGCTCGACGAAACTCCCGAGCACTGCCGGATGATAAAGTTCAAAAGCCCCATATTCACCAACAGGAATATAGAGACCATCAGGAACAACGATAACCCCGAGTTCAGGAGCATAACGCTCCCCATGACCTTCCCGGTCAAAACCGCTCCGGGAAGCATGAAACGCGCCCTTGAAAAACTCTGCACCAGCGTTGAAGAAAAAATAGACCAGGGTTACACGTACATCATTCTTTCCGACCGGAGCGCGGACCGCGACAACGCCCCGATCCCGTCGCTCCTCGCCTGCGCCGGGGTCCATCATTACCTGATCCGCACCAAGAAGCGGACGCGCGTCGGCCTCATCATCGAAACCGCCGACGCCCGCGAAGTGATGCATTTCGCCCTCCTCTTCGGGTACGGGGCGAGCGCCGTTAATCCTTACGGCGTCTTTGCCACGATCAGCGACCTGGTGAAGAAGGAAGAGATTAAAAACGTGCGCTACATGAAAGCCGAGGACAACTACATCAAGGCCGTCAACAAGGGCCTCCTGAAAGTGCTTTCCAAGATGGGCACCTCCACGCTCCGGAGCTACCGCGGCTCCCAGATATTTGAAGCCGTCGGCCTGGGTCGCGAGCTGATCGATGCCTATTTCACCGGCACCGATTCGCGCATCGGCGGGATCGGGACGGCCGAAGTGGAGCGCGAAGCCCTGATGCAGCACGAGACCGCCTATATCAAAGCGCCGGCGCTCCTGGAGTCCCAGGGCATGTACCAGTACCGCAAGCACGGCGAGCGCCACGCCTGGAACCCGGAAACGATCTACCTCCTCCAGTGGGCCACGCGGTCCGGCGATTACGCAATGTACAAAAAATTCTCCGATATCATAAACAGCCAGAACCGGCGTCCCCATTTCATCCGGGGACTCTTCGACTTCAAGAAACAGACGCCGGTCCCGATTGACGAAGTTGAAAACGAAAAGAACATCCTGAAACGCCTCACCACCGGCGCCATGTCCTTCGGGTCCATATCGAAAGAGGCCCATGAGACCATAGCCGCGGCCATGAACGCCATCAGGGGGCGCAGCAACTCCGGCGAGGGCGGCGAGGATCCCGGGCGCTTTGCACCGCAGCCGGACGGCACCTCGACCCGGAGCGCAATAAAACAGATCGCCTCCGGCCGGTTCGGCGTAACCAGCAACTACCTGGCCAACGCGGATGAGCTCCAGATCAAGATGGCGCAGGGGGCAAAGCCGGGCGAAGGCGGGCAGCTACCGGGCTACAAGGTCGACAAGATCATTGCGAAGACCCGGCATTCCACCCCGGGTGTAACCCTCATATCGCCGCCGCCTCACCATGACATCTATTCAATCGAGGACCTTGCCCAGCTCATCTTTGACCTGAAAAACGCCAACCCGAAGGCGCGCATCAGCGTGAAGCTCGTTTCCGAAAGCGGCGTCGGCACCGTTGCCGCGGGCGTCGCCAAGGCCCATGCCGACAACATACTCATCAGCGGGTTCGAAGGCGGCACGGGGGCGAGCCCCATCAGCTCCATCAGGCACGCCGGGCTCCCCTGGGAAATCGGCCTCGCCGAGACGCACCAGACCCTGGTCATGAACGACCTGCGGGGCCGCGTGCGGCTCCAGACCGACGGCCAGATCAAGACCGGGCGCGAAATCGTGATCGCCGCCCTTCTGGGCGCCGAGGAGTTCGGCTTCGGAACAGCGACCCTCATTGTTCTGGGCTGCGTGATGATGCGCAAGTGCCACCAGAACACCTGTCCCGTGGGCGTCGCCACCCAGGACCCGGAGCTGAGGAAGAAATTCACCGGCAGACCGGAGCACCTCATCAACTACTTCACCTTCATGGCCCGCGAAGTGCGCGAGATCATGGCCGAGCTGGGCATCAGGAAATTCGACGACCTGGTGGGCAGGAGGGACCTCCTCGCCGTGAGGACCATCGACCACTGGAAGGCAAAAACCGTGGATCCTTCCCCCCTTCTCTTCGTGCCGAAGGAAGCGGAAGAATACGCAACGCACTGCGTCCAGGACCAGATCCACAAGATCCATGACGTGATCGACCATACGCTTATCGAGCGCTCAAGCCCGGCCCTCGAACGCTACGGCCGCATGCCGGTGCAGATCTCGCTGCCCATCAACAACACGAACCGCTCGGTCGGCACCATGCTTTCATACGAAGTTTCAAAGCGCTTCGGCGAAGAGGGACTGCCGGACGACACCATATCCTGCATGTTCCGGGGCAACGCCGGGCAGAGCTTCGGCGCCTTCCTGGCAAAGGGAATAACCTTCCGCCTGGAGGGGGACGCCAACGACTACCTGGGCAAGGGCCTTTCCGGGGGACACATCATCGTGGTGCCTCCCGCCGGCAGCACCTTTCTGCCCGAGGAAAACATCATCATCGGTAACACGGTGCTGTACGGCGCCACCTCGGGCGAGGCGTACATACGCGGCATCGCCGGGGAGCGTTTCGCCGTGCGCAACAGCGGCGCCATCGCCGTTGTTGAAGGAACCGGCGACCACTGCGCCGAATACATGACCGGGGGACGCATCATTGTCCTGGGGAAAGTGGGCCGCAATTTCGCCGCCGGCATGAGCGGCGGCATCGCCTATGTCCTGGACCGGGACGGCGTGTTCGAATATTTCTGCAACAAGGGAATGGTCAGCCTCTCGGCGGTGCGCGAATACGAAGACCAGGAATTCATCATAGAGCACCTCGAAAAGCACGTCAAACACACCGGGAGCACCGTCGCCCGGGACATACTGCACAGATGGTATGAATTCCTGCCAAAATTCATAAAAGTCCTGCCGCTCGAATACAAGCGAGCCATGGACGAACTGAAGCTTTCAATGATAGATGAAAAGCTCGCCCGGATACGGGAAGAAGAACAACTGGGAGTGACCTACTGACATGGGAGATCCGAAAGGTTTCATGAATATACAGCGCCAGGAAGCCGGCTACCGGCCGGTGGAAGAGCGCGTCAATGATTACAGCGAGGTTGAGAAACACCTCCCCGATGATGCCCGGCGCCTCCAGGCATCGCGCTGCATGGACTGCGGCGTCCCCTTCTGCCACTGGGCCTGCCCGGTGTCCAATATCATGCCCGAGTGGCAGGACCGTGTGTACCGCGGAGACTGGAAGGGCGCCTATGATATCCTGCAGGAAACCAACAATTTCCCCGAATTCACCGGCAGGGTCTGCCCGGCGCTGTGCGAGGCGTCCTGCGTCCTCGCCATAGGGGATGAGGCGGTCACCATACGGCAGAACGAGCTGGCCGTGATAGAAAAGGCCTATTCGTTGGGGCTGGTGAAGGCGTCGCCGCCCAAAAGCCGCACCGGGAAAAAAGTGGCCGTCATCGGCGGCGGCCCGGCGGGTTTGGCCTGCGCCGACCTGTTGAACAGGGCCGGTCACAGCGTGACCCTCTTTGAGTCCGCCGACGGCGTGGGCGGCTATCTCCGCTACGGCATCCCCGACTTCAAGCTGAACAAGTACATCATCGACCGCCGTGTGAACATCATGGTCGAGGAAGGGATCATCATTAAAACCGGCATCACCGTCGGCAGGGATATCGCCGTCGCGGCGATCCGCAGGGAATTCGATGCCCTGTGCATTGCCATCGGGTCCCGTGAAGCGCGCGATCTCTCCATCCCGGGGAGGGAGCTGAAGGGCATCCACCAGGCCCTGGACTACCTGGTGCAGCAGAACCGGGTCGTGAAAGGTGAAACGATCCCCGACGACGAGATAATCCGCGCCTACGACAAAAACGTGGTGGTTATCGGCGGCGGCGACACCGGATCGGACTGCGTGGGCACGGCAAACCGCCAGGGGGCCCGGAGCATAACCCAGCTCGAGCTGCTGCCGAAGCCGCCCGAACACCGCACCGACAGGGAGCCCTGGCCACTCTGGCCCAAGGTACTCAAAATCTCGAGCTCCCACGAGGAGGGATGCGCCCGGATGTGGAACGTGTCAACCAAGCGGTTCATCGGCGACCAGGGCCGCGTAAACCAGATCGTCGCGTGCACCGTAGAGTGGACCACAGGGCCTGACGGCAAACCGGTCATGACCGAGGTCCCCGGCTCGGAATTCACACTCAATGCCGAGCTGGTGCTCTTGGCCATGGGTTTCATCCACCCGGTCCATGCCGGCCTGGTGAACGAACTGGGCCTGGAATTGGATGAACGGGGTAATATCAGAATAAATGAAAACTCCATGACCAGCGTAGACGGCGTATTCTCCGCGGGCGATTCCTCACGGGGCGCTTCCCTGGTGGTGTACGCCATCCAGGACGGACGGATGGCTGCTGCTGCAATTGACCGCTACCTGTCGCGGTCGTGATGACCGGTATAAACAGATTGATTCTCCCGATGATACAATTATGTGCGGAATAGCCGGCATCTATGCCGTAAAAACAAACCGTCCCGTGGAAAGGGCATTACTTGCCAAGATGGCCGGGACCCTGAACCACCGGGGACCGGATGAACACGGGTTTCATGTCGGGGGGGGCATCGGACTGGCCCACACGCGCCTCAGCATCATCGACCTGAGCGGCGGTTCCCAGCCAATATACAATGAAGACCGGAGCCTCTGCGTGGTCTTCAACGGAGAAATCTTCAATTACATCGAATTAAGGGAAGTCCTTGAAAAGAAGGGCCACAGGTTCTACACCCGCAGCGACACGGAAGTTATTGTCCATATGTACGAGGAATACGGCAGAGAATGCTTCAACAGGTTCAACGGCCAGTTTGCCATAGCCCTCTGGGACGACAGGAACAGGGAACTGATCCTGGCCCGTGACCGCGTCGGCGTCAGGCCCCTGTTCTACTCCCTGCTTCCCGACGGCACCCTGGTATTCGCCTCGGAGATGAAGGCGATTTTCTGCTACCCCGGCTTTGAACCGGAGATAGACCCGGAGGGGATAAACCAGATATTCACCATCTGGGTCAACATCCCTCCCCGGACGGTGTTCAAAGGCGTTAACGAACTCGCCCCGGGGCATGTCATGACCGCTTCCCCGAAGGGGATCGCAGCGAAAAGGTTCTGGCGCATGCAGTTCCCCGATGAGCATGATTACGAGGAAAGGCCCCTTTCCCATTACACGGCCCGCATCCAAGAACTCCTGTTTGACGCGGTGACCCTGCGTCTCCGGGCCGATGTGCCCGTCGCCGCCTACCTGAGCGGCGGACTTGATTCGTCGGTCATAACATCGCTGGTGAATAAGCACCATGTCAATGACCTGATAACCTTTTCGGTCGCCTTCAACGACCGGAACTTCGACGAACGGGTCTATCAGAACCAGATGGTGGACCTGCTGAAAACAGACCATCGCGTTATTGAAGCAACCTATGAATCCATCGGCGAGGCCTTTTCCGACGTGGTCTGGTTCTCGGAAAAGCCGATGATCCGCACCGCGCCGGCGCCCCTCTTCATACTGGCTGGCCTTGTTCGAAGCAACGGCATCAAGGTTGTGCTTACCGGGGAAGGCGCCGATGAATTTTTCGGCGGGTATGACATATTCAAGGAGGACAAGATCCGCCGCTTCTGGGCCAGGGCCCCGGAATCAAGGCTCCGTCCCCGCCTCTTTTCAGTGCTCTATCCCTTCATAGCGCGGGATCCCCGTCTCGAGCGGTTCTGGCAGATGTTTTTCAGGAAGGACCTGGCCGATACGGGGAACAGCTGCTATTCCCAGCTGGTTCGCTGGCATAACACCTCCCAGATCAAGCGGTTCTTCACCGACGACTACCAGGAGCAGTTCAGCGAAGAGAAAATCTTCAGCGATCTTGAGAGCTATATTGATCCCGATATCAAGCGGTGGCACCCCCTCTGCAGGGCCCAGTACCTCGAGGCCACGCTCTTCATGTCGGGATACCTGCTCTCGTCGCAGGGCGACCGCATGATGATGGGCAATTCCATCGAAGGCCGTTTCCCCTTCCTGGACCATAACGTCATTGAATTCGCCGCCACGATACCGCCGGTCTACAAGATCTACGGCCTGAATGAGAAGTTCGCCCTGAAGAAGGCCTTCGAGGATGTCCTGCCCGACCAGGTGCTGCATCGCGTCAAGCAGCCGTACCGGGCCCCCATCAGCCGGTGCTTTGCCGGAGACAATTTTTCCGCTTCGATGCTCGACACCGCAATGGTGCAGAGGTACGGATACTTCAATCCCGACAGCGTGGAACAGCTGATGAACAAGTTCAGGAACCAGGACTGGAAGAACATAAGCGAACGTGACGACATGACCATGGTGGGAATGGTTTCCCTGCAGCTTCTTCATCATCACTTCCTGGACCGGGGAGCCGATGATCCGGCGACCGGATCGTGATTGAAGCGATAGCGGCCCGTGGCCTGTCCCGCCCTCATATCCCGCTTGACTTTTTCAGATAGATCAGTATAAATTATAACACACAGGTTTTTATGGCTGTATTCAAAACTCAATGAACACTATATACAGAAACAATGTGCCGGAGGTCCAATTTTTTATTGAGTTTATTGCGACGCCGCCTTTGGATGGCAAAAAAATAGTTCACCTCCCTTCGGGAGGCGGGGGTTACTTACATGAAAAAACGTATATCAAACCGTACCGGCATAGCCCGTAACGGAAAAATATTCATGGCCATAGCGCAGGCCGCTGTCGCAGCAGTTTTTATAACCGGCTGCTGGAACGGCCTGTTTACGAGTTTTACAAAAAGGGACGATCTTGGCGCCGTTCCGGATACCGCTCGCGCCACCGGCATCGCCCGGGACTTTGTCCACTTCGCGCAGTTTTCTGACGTGCATATCGTCGATGACGCCAGCCCGGTGCGCCTTGAAAATATTAATAGAGGATCATACGGCGGCCTGGATTCAATGGTGCAGGCGATATCCAGGAAACAGGACCCGTATTCCGCGCGGATATGGAACGCGGTCGTGGAATCGATCAATGCGGCGAATACATCCGATGCCCTTGATTTCGCCCTCGGCACCGGGGACCATACCGATACCGGGACCAAGACGGAGCTCCGCTGGTTCATAGAGATTGCCGACGGCATTAAGTCCGCATCCCTCCAGGCCGTCATCGATGCCGGCACCATGGAGGATTTCACCCCCGTGGGACTCGATGTCCCCTGGTACGCTGCAGTGGGAAACCATGACGTGGAATACCAGGGCACCATCAACAGCCTGCGTGTGACCAAGTCGATCATCGGCGACATCAGCGACCTGAGCAGGCTCCCCCAGACGGTCGACCTCTATGCCGATTCTCTCACCCTCCCGACATGGCACGGTTTTGACACCCAGCCGGCGTCATCGCTGGAACATTCCTACGGCTATTACAGCTTCAATCCTGCTGATTACATTCACTGTATCGTCCTTGATACCGCCATTTACAACCTGGAGGGGAGGCTGCCGGTGGAGACCCTCTCGCAAGGCGTTCTGGACAAGGTCCAGTATGACTGGATGGTAAGCGAAATCGAGGCCAACCGCAACCGGATCTGCATTATTTTTTCGCACCACAATCCCCTTGGTTCCTTCTCGGCCACCAAAAGCCAGGTGTCGGCGTCGAAATTAATGAAGACCCTCTGCTCGTATGAAAACGTGGTGGCCCTTGTGAACGGCCATACCCATGTAAACAAGATCGACGCCATCACCTACCGCGATCTGCCGGGAGGATACTGGAACATCAACACCGCCTCTATCATTGAATGGCCCCAGGAGTGGCGGAATATCACGGTGAGGGATAACGGCGACGGCACCGGCTCCATCCTCTGCCAGATGATGCAGCACAGCGACGCCGAAAGCCTGGCTGTCGCGGAGGCCGATCCTGACGCGAACAAGACCAAGCGCGAGGGAACGGCGAAGGACCGCAACGTGGAGCTCAAATTCAGGATACCGCTCGCAGTGAGGAATCACATCCTCGGACTCTGATCACCGGAAACGCATATCCATCCGGGATTGCGGGCCCTCTTTCCACGACTTCAGTGGAAACGAGGGCCTTTTCGTATCGTCACTTGCTGTACAGTTCAGTGCCATCGCTTCCGTATTTCATGATGCGCCAGATATTGCCGCCGGCAGAGGGCACGACGGTCCCCACGACATAGACATTATCATCTGAATCAACAGCAACACCATAGGCCGTTTCAATGGCGCTGGCATTGGTATGGCCTCCGTGGATCTTTTTATCCCAGCCGGTAACAACTTCAGTTCCATCGCTGCTGTATTTCTTGATCCACCAGTCCCGGCCGCTTGTGGAAGAATATAGATTAACCCCGTAACCGACCACATAGACATTGTCGCCGGAATCAACGGCCACGGCAAAGGCCTCGGCGTCGCCGCCGCCGTCTAAGGCCTTGTCCCAGGCCAGATCTTCGACACCAATGCTGTTAAATTTTTTTACAATCCAATCGTTCCCGCTGGACCCGTTTACCACATCTTTTCCAGACCCTACAAAGTAAACATTGCCTGATGAATCAAAGGCGACTCTCTGTCCATTGGAATTATAACTACCGATGGTATCGTATTGAATCGTCAGCGTACTAGACCAGAGTTCATTCCCATCAGAATCATATTTTTCCAGGGCAAGGTGATGATCCGCCCCTTTTATGCAGATGGCCCAGATATTATCGTCTCCATCAATGCCGATGCTCTGGACATATTCAAATGATGTCCCACCATTATCAGTTGCTATATCCCAATTGGCAGTGCTGTATGCCGTCCCGCCGCTGTTGAACTTCTTGATCCACCAGTCCTCCCCGGTTGCAACATTGTCCACGTTGGTGCCATAACCGGCAACATAAATGTCGCCTGATGAATCGATGCCCAGGCCGAAGGCCTCATCCCATTCTCCGATAGTCCCGTATTGTTTATTCCAGTTCACCGTGTCCGCCATGCCGGTGCTGTCAAATTTCATTATGTACCAGTCAGTGCTCGGATTGGAACTATCGATAATCGTACCGGCCACATACACGTTGCCGGCGCCGTCGGTTGTTACCGCGTAGGGCCTGTTCCAGCCGTTGGGAAATGCCGTGACACTGTTATCGCACCAGTTCTCCTTGACTTCCGTGCCGTCGGGGCTGAACTTTCGTATGCCCCAGTAGGCCGGGGCAACACCCCCCTGATCCATGGGCGAGTTATAGCCGTTTCCGACGACATACACGTTGTCGCTTGAATCACAGGTAACGCCGTATGCCGCACCGCCCCATACATCCTCAAAGAACGGCACGGTCAACACCATCGGAAAGGTCGATTTATTGCTCTTCGTACAACCTCCTATTATCAAAACCGCGAGAAGCAGCATGCCGATGTTTTTCATGTTTGCGGACCTCCCTGATTTCGGTCTCTAATGGAAACCCATTGTCTAAGCACCCGCAATTTCACTCCGGGAAACCTGAGAGCCCTCATACCCCTCCGCCGGTCTTCAGATGCTCAATGACGTTTTTCACCAGATACATCTCGTTGTAGAACTTGGATATGCCGCCGATGAAGCGCTCCTTGATCATGCCGCGGGGGAGCTCGTCGATCACCGCCTTGATGCTGTCAAGGTTCCGGGTTACAATGGAACGGTAATGTTCTATTCCCTCTATTCCCATTTCCCGGTACAGCCGGGCCAGCACCGTTTCAATGAGGGTCATGTCGTCCAGCATGTCGTGGATCAGGGGACGGTGGGCCTCATCGATGTCAAGGAGGACCTTCTCCAGGACGCAGAGCCGGACTATGCGGTAGCCGGTGCTGATGTTGTACATGTTGCGGTTGTCAGACGTGTCCGGATACCGGATGAAATAGACCCGGCCCAGGTCCAGCATGTCAGCGGCATCAAAGGGGAAATCTCCCCGGAGGGCGATGATCTTTTCCTTGAAGTCTTCATAATCCCTTGATGATGAAAGCACCTCCGCCGGCGTCATTCCCATAGCACCACCGCTTTCCCCGCGTTTTCTTCACATCCAGATTCGATGCGCGTATTAATAATGACTAAATTTTTCTGTTTTGTCAATACCATTACGGCAATTTCCGGACCGTTCAGCCGGCGGAGGAAATTATTTGGTCCCGCGGAAAAATTTACTTGAAAAGAGCCCTTTACAGCCGCAGTATCACACCGGAAGGAAGGCGGACCGCCTGCCGGCCGGTAGAAAAACCCGTAGCTGAAACACTGACCCGTCATGACCGAACATTACAGGAATCCAGCGCCCACGGTGGACATCATCATTGAAATTGAAGATGCTTCGCGCACCGCGGAGACCGGCGGCATTGTCCTCATCAAGCGCAAGAACCCGCCCTTCGGGTGGGCTATCCCCGGGGGATTCGTCGATTACGGCGAGACCCTGGAGGCCGCGGCCGTACGGGAGGCACGCGAGGAGACGGGTCTGGACGTTTCACTCGTCAGGCAGTTTCACGCCTATTCGGATCCCGCGCGGGACCCGCGGAAGCACACCATATCGATGGTCTTTATCGCCCGGGCGCGGGGCGTGCCCGTCGGGGCCGATGATGCGACGGAAGCGCGGGTCTTCCCCGTCGATGCCCTGCCGGAACCGATGGCCTTTGACCACGGCGACATTCTTAGGGACTACCGTGAAAAAAAGTACTGAGACCAACATGATACGTTGAGGAGACACCGGATGAATATTTCCAACAACCTTCTGACGACCCTTGAAATAGCGCTGGATACCATCTTCAAGGCATCGGGAACCGACATCCGCCTCCACGGCCTTGAACTGATACCCGACCAGCCGGTGCTCTATGTCGTGAACCATTTCACGAGGATGGAGACCTTCCTGATGCCCTATATCCTGAAAAAAAACGTCAGGAAATATCCCATCTCCCTGGCTGACAGTTCATTTTTCAGCGGAAAGATGGGGGAGTTCATGGACAGGGTCGGCGCGATTTCCACGGCCGACAAGAACCGCAACGCCATACTTATCGGGGCGCTCCTCACCGACAGCCACCCGGTCATCATCTTCCCCGAGGGGCAGATGATCAAGGACAAGAAGATCATCGAAAAGGGGAAATTCATGGTCTACAACACCGGGATCAGGAGACCGCCCCATACCGGCGCGGCCCGCATCGCACTTCTCTCCCAGTTCATGCGCGAGAAGATACGCCGCTGCCATGAAAAGAACGACGCGGAAAAGCTCGCTCAGTACGCGGCCGCCTACGGCTTCGACCCGGCGGATGCCGGCGGGATTATAGGGAAAGAGACCTTCATTGTGCCGGTGAACCTGACCTACTATCCGGTCAGGGCGCGGGACAACGCCATCAACAAGGTCGTGGGCAGGTTCGTGAAGGACATGTCGGCCCGCTTCAAGGAGGAGCTCCAGGTTGAGGGCACCATGGTCATGGAGGGCGTCGACATCGACATCAATTTCGGCAGGCCGATATCCGCGAAGGAATACCTTCATTCAAGCGCCCAGGTCGAGGAGATGCTGGCCGACGAGGCGTGCTACCTGTCGGCTGAAGAGGCAAAAAAGCTGTCAGCCCTCGCAGCCCTGGACCTCAGGATGATGCATGAGTACATGAACTCGATCTACGGCATGACCACCGTGAACCACGACCATATCTTCTCATACATTCTCACGCGCCACGGGAAAAGCTGGATCAGCGAGGATGATCTGAAAAACCGCGCCTTCCTGGCCATTGATATCATGCGCAGGACCGGCATAACCAATTATCACACCGCCCTCCAGAAGAAGCAGTTCTACCTCCTGACGGACGACTACCATGAGAAATACGCCAACTTCGTGGAGTCCGCCGCGGCCGACGGCCTCATCACCGTGCGGGACGGCATCATCCACAAGAACCGCGGGCGGTTCACCAAGGTGTACGATTTTCATACCATCAGGAAGGACAATATCATCGAAGTGCTCAGGAACGAGATCGAGCCCCTTACGGCCCTCACCAGGGCCCTTGACCGGATCTGCATCACGCCGGCATGGTGGATAAGGCGCACCCTCGCACGGCGTTTCATCGACCTGGACCGCAAGCTCTTTGAGGACGATTACCGGAAGTTCTACATCAAAGGGGAGACCAAGCCGGAGGAGATCGGCCGGCCCTTTTTCCTGAAGCGTTTCTTCAGCCGCAGGGGCATCATCCTGATCCACGGCTACATGGCGGCACCGGAGGAGATCCGGCCACTCGCGGATTACCTGCATAAAAAAGGATACAATGTATACGGTGCGCGCCTCCGCGGCCACGGAACGGCGCCCGAGGACCTGGCGTCGCGGAACTGGGAAAAGTGGTACGACTCGGTGGGCCGGGCCTACATCATCATGAAAAACACCATGAAGACCATCGCCATCGGCGGCTTCTCGACCGGCGCCGGCATTGCTCTCCTCCAGGCTGCGAACAAGCCGGGCAGGTTTCGCGGCGTCATATCCATAAACGCGCCCCTCAAGCTGCAGAACATATCGTCGCGCCTGTCGTCGGCCGTGGTCATGTGGAACAACTTCCTGACGAGGATCAAGATAAGCAGGGGGAAAATGGATTTCGTGACCAATACGCCGGAAAATCCCCACATCAACTACTTCCGCAACCCCGTGGCGGGTGTCAGCGAGCTCGGGAAGCTGATGAAGGTCGTGGAAGGGCGTCTTCTCCTCGTAAAGGACCCGGCGCTGATCATGCAGGGCTCCGACGACCCGGTGGTAAACCCGGTGAGCGGCCTGGAGATCTTCGACCGTCTCGGCACGGAGCAGAAACAGCTCATCAGGATCTATGCCAAGCACCACGGCATCATCCGCGGCAGGGAATTTGAAGAGGTGAAGGCGCGGACGCTTGAATTTCTGAAAAAGGTTTTCTCCCGCTAGGTTCCTGCTCGGGAGAGCCTCTACTGCATCTCCACGCCGATCAGAATGATGTCGTCGACCAGGGGCGCTCCCTTCCTGAATCTCGTGACCGCGTCGATGATGCTGTCGAGCATCTCGCTGATGGTGCTGCCCGCCGGGTCCCTGAAAAGGTCCAGAAAGGTTTTATCGTTGGTATCCAGCATTTCCCGCTCATCGTTGATGGTATCGGGGATGCCGTCCGTGTAGAGAAAAATGCGGTCGCCCCGACGCAGCTCAACCGAGGTCTCGCCGAAAGTCCTGTTTTCCTGCCACCCCAGGAGGTTGCCGCTGGCCCTGATGAACTCAACTGAATCCGCATCGCGGCGGTACAGGATCGGATAGGGATGGCCTCCCCGGGAGAAGGTGAAGGTAATGCCGTTTGCATGCCGCTTGAAGAGGCCGTACAGGGCCGTCATGTAATAATCCGGCATGCCGCGGTATACTTCGTTGTTGATCATTTCCAGGTACCGGGAGGGGCGCATGCCGCATTTGCGGCATGCGCGGTTCGACACGGTCCGCACGAGGGAGAGGAAGAGCGCCGCCGGAACGCCGTGTCCCGTCACGTCGCCGATAAAAATCCCGAGTCCTCCTTCTTCGAGGGTCGTGAAGGAGAAATAGTCCCCCCCGACCGCCTCGAGGGGCAGATACCGGTAATCGATTGCCAGCGGCGGATAGAGGGGCACTTCCTTGGGCATGAGGGCCTTCTGGATGAGGCGCGCGCTCTCGAGCTCCCTGTTGATCATCTCGTTGCTGGCCCTCAGGCTGTTTTCGCTGATCCTGAGCTCGTTTTCAACCTGCTTCCGTTCAAGGATCTCCCGGATGAGGTGCTTGTTTATTTCCTTGAGCTCCGCGGTCCGGTCCTGCACCATTGCTTCCAGTTTTTCCTGGTGCCGGCGCAGCTCGTCCTCCATCCGCTTGCGTTCGGTGATCTCTCGCCCGATGCCCTGCACCGCGTAGGGCTTCCGGTTGCGGTAGATCAGGAATGATTTCGTCTCGACGAAGATGCATTCCCCGTCCTTCTTGTAGAGGATAAATTCAGTCGGATTTTTCTGGGCCCCGGTTTCCATCAGCTCCTTGAAAATAGCGTCCACCGTCGGCATCTGGTCGTCGCCGAGAATATCCCGCAGCGTGAGCGACTTGACTTCCTCCGGTGAATACCCCAGGGCATTGATCGCGGCGCTGTTGGCGTCGATGAAGCGGCCTTCAAAATCATGGAGAAACACGATGTCGAGGGAGCGGTCAAAGAGGGCCCGGTACCGCTCCTCGCTTTCTTCAAGGGCCATCAGGGCCATCTTGCGCTTCCGGATGTCCCGGGTGCTTCCCTGGATGCCCACGGGATCGCCATTCTTGTCCAGGATCCAGGTGGTCGTGACTTCAACGTCAACCACCGATCCGTCCTTGGCAATCTCCTGGAGCTCAAGGATCTTCTGCTTGATCCGCTGATCCGCAGGCTTCTGCAACTCCCGGGCAAGTTCCTCGGTTATAAGTGGCATATACTCGGGCACGATAAGCTGCTGCATGGAGACGCCAATGAGCTCATCAGGCGTATAGCCGATCATGGCCGTTACAGAGGGACTCATATAGGTGAAGCGGCCCTCGAGGTCCATTGCCCAGATGACATCGGAGGAATTTTCCGCCAGGAGCCGGTACAGCTCCTGGCTCTTGTAGAGGTCCGAGATGGCAGTCCGATAGACGTTTTCCGATTCCTCCAGCTGGGCTATGCGCCGCTGCAGCTCTTCAATTGTGGGTCCCTTCGTGTCTCGTTCCATTTCGTGAAAGATCCTCTCGGCCGGTGCCTGCCTGAACATCCTATATGGCAAGAACCTCGATTTCAACGCGGCGGTTCTCCTTTCTCCCCTCTTCGGATTTATTGGTCGCGATGGGCTTCTTCTTGCCGTATCCCCTGCCGACGAGGCGGCCCTTCCCGATCCCCTTGTTTATCAGGTACTCCACGACTGACTGGGCCCGCTGCATCGAGAGCTTGTTGTTGGCCTGGTCGGTCCCGATGTTGTCGGTGTGGCCGCTGATCTCGACCTTCAGGGTGGGGTTTTCCTTCATCAGCCTTATGATGCGGTTCAGCTCATACTTTGACTCTTTTAAAAGCTTGTAGCTCCTGAACTCGAAATACATGTTATTGAGGACTATGTTGGCGCCCACCATGATCGGCTCGAGGAGGATGTCCTCGTTGATCTCCTTGTACTGCTGCAGGCCGGTGAGGTCTATTTTCCTGGAGTAAAAGAGGTAGCCGGGGCTCTTGACCGAAAAGTCGCATATCTTGCCCTTGGAGAGAATGACTATGTACTTCCCGTCATCCTTGTTGCTGTAGACGGTGATGGGGCGGTCGTCCTGGTTGATATCGGTAATGGTCAGTTCCGCGAAGAGGGTCTTGTCGGTGTTCCTCTTGTCGCGGACGGTTCCCTTGACGATGACGACCTTGGTCTGCTGGAGGTTTTCCGGTATCGGCACCGAGACAATCCTCCGGGCGCTCTCTTCCCCCCCCACGTCCTTGCCGAGGGACTTCGTGTAATACATGATGTCGCCCGAGGCGGGTATGGCTATGAGGCTGTCCTCTCCTTTGGTGTTGATGAAGTTCCCCAGGTTCATCGGCTTGCCCCATCCGCCGTGCTCGGTCTTCTCAACCTTGTAAAGGTCGTACCCGCCGTATCCGCCCGGCCGAGTGGAGCTGAAAATAAGGGTCAGGTTGTCCGCCAGGATTACCGGGCCGAATTCGCACGACTCGGTATTTATGGGATAGGGCATCTTCTTCGGGGTTTTCCACTGGCCATTGACCTTTTCCGAGTAGAAGATACCGAGCTTATCCCTGCAGCTGGTCTTCTCCGGGCATTCACGGACGAAATAAATGGTATTGCCGTCCGGGGACAGGGAGGCGAACCCTTCATACCCCGGCGAGTTGATGGGAGCGCCCATGTTGACCGGGGGGGACCAGCCGTCGCCCATCCGCTGGGATATCCAGAGGTCGCAGTTGCCCAGCCCGCCCTTCCGGTCCGAGGTGAATATGAGGGAGTTCTGGTCATAGGTGATGAAGCAGCCGCCGTCGGCATATTTCGAGTTGATGGCGTCAAGGGCCATCGGCCTGCTCCACTTGTCAAAGACCTTCTGCTTGGCGTATATCTTGTATTTTCTCGGCTCATCGATATCGGCCTGATAGATCATGGTGCGGCCGTCAGCCGATATGGTAGGACTGTATTCTGAATATTCATGCCGGGAAAACGCCCTGGTGACCACCGAAATTATCACCAGGAAAAAAAGAGCGATCAGTGCCAATCTAGACAGTGTACGGTACCTTTCCATAGTTCAGCCTCTTATCAGTATTCCTCTGCGACATGCGGCGTATAGATATACTGTATTCAAGATACAACAACTGGTATTATTTTTAATAGGCGGTAAATTCTCTGTCAAGTAACAAATAGTCGCAGACGCGGTACCTGCCGGAGCTGATCGCAGGTTTCCGGCGTCCTGCCGGGCCCCTATTTGCGCAGGAAGGCGGCCAGAAGGATAAAGGAGAGGAGGGAGAAAATGGCTGAAAAAAAGAAGACCCCCTCCATGTCCCCGGCCTGGAAGGCGATGCCGGTGAGTACCGGTCCCACGGTCTGTCCCAGGCGGAGCACCATTGAGTTCATGGACATGAAGGCGCCGCGGTATTCCATCGGCGCGCTGCCTGAGAGGTGGGTCTGGATGCTGGGTATGTTCAGGCCGTTGGCAAGGCCGTATACAAGCAGCGGAACGGTCATCAGCCACAGGCTGTCCGCGTACAGTATCATCACGATGGCCGCCGCGTACGCGGCAAAAGACGCGATTATGATCGTCTTGGGGGTTAAGCGTTTCGATATCCATCCGAGATTGAAGGCGCCGATGATCGTCGTGATCGATGCGGCCGCCAGCATGAGCCCGATGACCGTGGGCGGCGCGCCAAATCTGCTGTGCATCAGGAACGGGAAGTAGGCAAGGAGGGCGCCGTAGAGAAGCATGAAGGTCGCCAGGGTCGCTCCATAGGCCGGCAGCACTTCCCTGTCGGCGGCGGAACGCGCCGCCCCCGCCAGATATTCGCGCAGCGGGGGTGCCGTTCCCGGCTCAGGGTTTCGCAGGTTGAACAGCACCAGCAATCCCACCGGCAGCGCCAGGGCCGAAAGGAGGAAGGGATAATTCCATCCCTGGAGTGCAAGGGCCCCGCCCAGGGCCGGGTAGATCATGGTGCCGACGCCCAGGACCGATGCGTTGTACCCCAGGGCCTCGGTTCTCTCGTTCCCGGAAAACATGTCGCCGATGATGGTCTGGTTCAGGCCGCCCAGGGCCGACGCGCCCACGCCGTTGGCAAACCTGAGGGCAAGGAGGACATGGTAATCCCTGGTGAAGGCGCAGGCGCAGCCAGCGATGCCGAAGAGGAACAGCGACGGAACGATGATTTTTTTCCTGCCGAAGCGGTCGGCGAGCATCCCCATTACCGGTGAAAGGATGATCCCCGGGAAGGTGAAGATGGTTATCAGCATGACGACCTGGCCTTCCGAAAGATGAAGGTCCTTCGCGATCTGCGGGAGCGCCGGCGCGATGGAGTTGACGCCTATGACTGAAATGAGCGTTATCCCGAAAATGATCTGGAGATCGCGGCGGAGCAGTATATGCCAGTCGGGTTTAGTCCTCACAGTGAACGCTTGATCCGCTCATGCTGACCAGGCCGATCCGGTGCTCGGCGGCCTGGAGGATCTCGCCCATCATCTCCGCGTATGACAGGCCGTCAAGCTTGGCCATCTTCGCCATGTGCCCGTCCCAGCACCATCCGGGGTTGGGGTTGACCTCGAGAAGCTTCGGCTTGCCCTTTCCGTCCAGGCGCCAGTCGAAGCGGCAGTAATCGCGGCATTCAAGCCTCTCGAAGAGCTTCAGGCAGCACTCGATGATCAGCTTCCGGTTATCATCGGATATGACCGCCGGCACGGAGCGGATGTCCCGGTAGGGCGAATCGGGGACCCATTTGGTTTCGTATCCGCAGACCTTCGGCAGCTCCGGCGGAAGGAGCGAATAGTCCTCCTCGAGGAGGGGCAGCACCCGGTACGAATCAGGGGGGTTGCCGATGATCCCCACGCTCAGATCCTTGCCGGGTAGGAATTCCTCAACCAGGATCGGCTTTTCATAGCCGAGGCGGTCCCGCATCTCGGAGATGGCGTTGACCAGCTCCTCGATGCTGTTGCACACGCTCCGCTGGGTGATGCCGAAGCTTGAGTCGCCGAAGTTGGGTTTGCATATGACCGGGAACCCGAAGGGGAGGTCAAAGGTAGTGTCTTCCGGCTTGATGAAAAAGGCCTTGGCGACGGGTATCCCCATCTCCTTGGCGATGCCGCGCACCAGCGACTTGTCGTAGCAGTAGGCGATGCACTGGGGTCCGGAGCCGGTATAACTGATGTCCATCATCTCCATGAGCGAAGGCACATGGAGCTCCTTGCGCGCTTCATTGTTGTATCCCTCGTCGCAGAGATTGAATACAAAATCGGTGTTCTTCCTGAGGCGCGACAGATCGTTGATCAGCGAATCATGGCTGCTGATGTAGGTGAAATTATAGTCCTGGAGACTCTTCAGGGCGTCCTTCATCTGGTCGATGGCATACCGGTCGACGTCACCGCTGCCGTTGCCGGGGGCCGGCCTGCCGGGATCACGTTTCATCGGGTCCCCCAGGACGACCGTCACGTTCTTGATGTCGGTTTTCTTCTGCCGCACCGGCGACCAGTCCTTCTTCACCAGGGCCGTCATGATGATGCGCTTCTCCGTCATCCCCGGGTCCTGGCCGCGCAGCAGGCCCGCGTCGTCATCGCAGTGGACCGCGATGTCGCTGAAGCCCGCGGCGTTCAGGAGCTCCTGCATGCTGTCGCTGTTGTACAGCCGCTCGGCGTAAAACTGGTCGGCGATGACCCCCTTCTCCACGTGGGTCACCACCTCCCGCGAGATAAGCCGCTGCTTGTCCACCGACAGCGAACGCTCCCGGCACACAAAATGGTTCTTATCGATCCAGTCCCACGACCGGGGCTGAAAATGCTGCCGGAGATGGTCGCCGTCGTTCACATCGACGAGGAGCCTCCCCCACGGCTTCAGAACCCTGAACACTTCCCTGAGGACGCGCAGGTCGTCATTGACCGTCTCGAAATATCCGAAGCTGTTGCCCAGGATGAAAATGACGTCAAAGGTATCGGGCCGGTACGGGAGCATGCGGGCCTCGCCTTCGCGGAACTTCACGTTCAGGCAATCCTTTTTAGCCTGCATTTTGGCCCTCTGTATCAGGTAGCGCGACCGGTCCAGACCCTCGATGAACTTGAAGCCGCGGCGCGCCAGCTCCAGGGAATGTCTCCCCTGGCCGCAGGAGAGATCAAGAATGCGGTCATCGGGCAGCAGACTGGCTATCCGCGTAAAAAGGTCCACCTCACGGACGGTCAGTGCGTGGTCCTCGGCGACATCGGCATCCGTTTTCAGGTGGAGCGAATTATTGAATATGGTGCTCCACCACTCGGGATTGACGTATTCCTCGAGGTTAGCGACAGGCCCCAGGGACTTCCTGGCATGGATGCCTTTCGGTCTGGCCTGCAGTGATCCGTTAACGGTAGCTTTCATTGTCACAGAGTCCCTCCCCGGCCGAATTATTATGTCTCTTAAAAAAGCAGCAGATGCGGCGTGCTGCCGTTAATGGAGCGGGCATGTCGCCCATCATGAATGTTTCCATGACGGCCCCTGATAGCGAATGGTTCTTCTGGGTGCTGCGGCTTGAAGCGAAACGACGGGTGGATATGCCGCCGGGAATTCCATCGGCATATAGCGGCAGGACAGGGCCAAAACCCTGCGCGTCTTCCCGTCCGAGCTCTTCGCTTTCCCCGGTCATGATGTTCCCCGGTGGAGGCAGGAATAATGTTTACATGATTCCAATTCTGTTTACCCGTGATAACCCTAATAAAGATTATAACAGAAAAAAGAACCGATACTCTCGACCTGCTGTGTCGTATAATCCATGCGCCACTATCCGCGAAGCACCGGCATGGACTATTCTTGCTTATCTTGCAAAAAATATACTATATATTAAAAAAAATTCAATAAAAAAATGATAAAAACCGGCCAACTATTAAAGACCCGCAACCCGGGCAAAATTCTCTCCCAGGATCATCTTTCTGGTCCGTTCTTCGGGGAAGAGCCTATCGATTCTATTTTTGATATATGCATAATCATACAAGCCGTCTTCCGCCAGGGGACCGTAGGGACCATCAGTGCCGAAGAAGCACCGTTCCGCGCCCAGGTAGGCCACCACGTCCTTCATGATCTTTTCCCCCACATAGGCCACCGCGGAGAGATCGACGAAGACCGAAGGCCTTTCACGGATCAGCTTCCATGAATCCGCGTAGCAGGGAAAGGCCGCGTGGGCAAGGACCAGTTTGAGACCGGGGACCCTGTCGACAAGGTCTATGAAATTCCCATGATCACCGAAGCCCGCGTGGATGAGGAGCGGCTTGTTCAGGCTGACCGCCTGTTCCGCCGCCGGGACCAGCTCTACAGGGGGATAGCGGTGCCAGAAGGGATGCGCCTTTATGCCGACAAACCCCGGTGATTTTTTCCATTTCTCAATTTCCCTGACCGGGTCATTCTTGCCCCGCGGATTGACGAAGACCCATCCATAGAATTTATCAGGATGTTTCCGGGTCAGTGAGAATACGGGCCCGTTGTCAGGATCGGGATAAATTGTATAGACGGAATTGAGGATTTTTATGCCGTCATCGGTAAAGTTTGCCGACAGCAAGTTGCCGACACCGCGCAGCGGCTTGCGGGTCAGTAGTTGCTGCAGCAGCCAGACTGCCACATGAGGCGTGACCGGGAGAGGATCGTTCATGCATCCAATCAGGGCTGTTCTGTCCACGCATGCGGCGGACATTTTCGCCAGGAGCGCCTCCGCGTTCATCATCCGTTCGTCATAATGGAAATGGCAATCTATTATCATATGAGCCTCCATCACGGTTAGATACAATATCAGATACAGCTTTCACGGAGAAGTCAATATGAAAAAATATGCGGTTGCCGGCATAACATGAGCAATCGCTCATTCCTATTAATTTAAAAAAATTTATATTGATTTTTACAATCCGCCATACTAGCGTGGCAACCGTGATTAAACATATAAAGAGACATACATAACCGGAGGTTTCACCTATGAACACTGTCCGACCCCTGCAACACTAATCCCTTTACAGGTATCAGCTCCCGATGTCTCGCCGTCAGGCAGGATGAATTCATCGTGGCTGCCGGCCGATGACCGCGTGTGATTTCATTTCCGTTTAATAATGAAATCGCATTATGGAAAAAGCTCTATTTCCGCGCATGATGCCTGTTGTGCGGGAATTTGATGCATATTATCATGTTGAACAACAATTAATTATGGAGGAAGCAATGAAGCTTATCAGATTCTTTTCATCTCTTGTTTTTCTATTCAGCTGTTCGGTGGCCTTTTCCGAATCGCCGGTGGAAATGGGAACGCGGTTGATGAAGATCAACGACGACCGGCCGGTCTTTGAAAAGGTAAAAGCGAAAGGAACCCTTACCATTTACGACAGCAGCGGAAAGGTCAAGTTCACGAAATCCCTCATCATGGGAACCTACACCACCGGCATGGGATCGGCGGCGACCTTCGCAGAGAAATACCTCGCCTACATGATGTCTCCGGCGGACGACCAGGGGAACTCCTATCTCATGTACCACTACAAGACCCGGGACGACGTGAAATGGGTGTATCTGAAAGGCATCCGCAAGGCCAAGAAGGTCACCGGCGCGGACAAGAAGCTGAGCTTCTTCGGCAGCGATTTCACCAACGCCGAGGCGAGCAAACCGAATTTTCTGGAATGGAACTACAAATATCTCGGCGAGGAGAAAGTCGAATTCAAGGGCAAGGTCTTTGACTGCTACATGGTCGAATCAACCCCCAAAACAAAGGCCATCATGAGCGACCAGGGGTGCGGCCGGAGGGTCTCTTTCTTTGAAAAAAAATCTCATCTTACGCTGCGCCTCGATTTGTATGACGAAAACATGATCAAGGTAAAGGAGCTCCGCCTCTTGTCCTTTACGACAAAAAATAACATACATGGACAAAAAGTTAATTACGAAACCGGATTGGAGATGAAGAATGTCAAAACCGGTTCACGAAGCACCTTGGTCTTCACGGATTTGCAAACCGAAGAAGAATCCAATCTGCGGACGGATGTTTTCACCGAGCAGTACCTGACGCAGAAATGGTGGTAGGATTGTCATGCGGCCCGAGCCGCAGACCGGTCCAAAGCATTACTACTTGGAGGATAGGATGAAAACATTACGAATGACGGTCATCATCGCCCTGTTTTTCTTGTGCACCGGCGTATCCTACAGCCAGATCGAGGATCTCTCCGAGGGAAAGGAGAAACAGGCCGCTAAGAAGACCGAAAAAACGGAGGGGGAAAGCGGCGGCGGCAGCAAGGAAGTCACCTTCGCCCTCCATGGCTATGCCCAGGCAAATTTCGTCGTATCGAGAAACGACATGGGAGTCGGGGGCAACCGGTGGATCAATTCCAAATATCAATTCCCCCGGGTAGGTGCCACCCTCCAGCTGGAGCTGGAAGGAAACGCCTATGACGTTGCCCACTTTTTTTCGGCGGTCCAGATAGAATACAACGCGGCAGGGGAAAAGACCAATTTCCCGAAATTCTATTACCCGAACACCATGCTGCAGTATGTCTACTACCAGTCTATAGCCGACTTTAAAAGGGATGAAATCAGCAAGGCGCCGACGGTCAATGTCCGCGAAACCTATGTTGACCTGTACGGAAAACATGTGACCTTCAGGGCCGGCCAGCAGATCATATCCTGGGGCGAGATCGAGGGAATCGAAGCCCCCTCGGACGTGGTTATTCCATGGGACTTCACAACCATGAGCAACTACTTTGAATATTCCCGCATAGGCGTTGTCGCGGCAAACCTGACCTTCCATTTCGCCAAGCAGCAGCTCCAGTTTATCTGGATGCCGCTGTTCCAGCCGGCAAAGCTGCCGGAAGAATCCCTTTACAAGAGAGGGGTCACCAGCATCAAGCGGCCGGCCTTTGAAGCGCGCAACGGGGAATATGCGGCGCGCCTTTCAGGACAGATCGGCGACCAGTTCCGCTACGGCCTCGGGTTCCTCTACGGCTTCGACGACATGCCCGATACCAGGGTGCGGATGCTCAAGAGCCCTTCATCGATACTCGGTTTTGACCTGTTTCTGCCGAAGGCGGTTTTCACCGACATGTACTATAACCGCGTCATGGTCCCCACCCTCGACCTGAATATCGGCATAGGCGAAGTTTTGTGCTGGAAGGTTTCGGCGAACGCGAATTTCACCAAGGATTTCTACGGCAAGATTGACCTGATCAAGAACTCGACGGTCACCTACCTGACCGGACCCGAATCGACGAATCTTTTCTGGAAAATCTATGTCGGTTTGTACCTGGGCCAGCAGTGGATCATCAATTACACCAAGCCGGGGAACATGATGGACATGCTTGAGCTGGTCACGATGCCGCAATCGAACAAGCTTCCCAACGAACAGATCATCGAGGGGTACGGCCAGCAGTACCCGTACAAATGGATGCTCTCCAGCAATATTCAGAGAAGCTTCGGGGAAAGCGATGCCCTGGATTTCCAGATCCGTTTCGCCCTGTATACTGACCCGAAATTAAAAAAATGGGATTATGTCGTATATCCCTATCTGATGTATAAATTCACCAATGGCGTCAGCACGTCACTCGGTTTTGTCATCGCCAACCGGCTGGGAGACAGCAGGAACATGATCATTTCCGAGACCCGGTACTCCTTCTGATAACTCTTCAGTGAAGATTTTGTTGGAATATCACTGTTAAAGACAGCCCTCAGGGCTGTCTTTTTTTATCCCAATAAATCCAGCTGACGTAAAAAAATATTCTTGCTAATTTCCGGACCCGCACAATGCCTGATATAGACAGCCGGCATGGAACAGATAGTAAACGACATAATCACGTTTTTACTCCCTAAAAACGACCTGTTTTTATACTTATTTCTCTTTATCAGCGCCATCATTGAAAATTTATTCCCGCCGATCCCCGGGGACACCATCACCATTTTCGGCGCATTCCTGGTGGGCACCGGCAGGCTATCCTATATGCTGGTGTACGCCGCTACCACAACGGGCAGCGTGATTGGCTTCATGCTCCTGGTAATGGTGGGCCGCATCCTTGAGCGTGAATTTTTCATGAATAAAAACTACCGCTTCTTTTCAGCTGAAAGCATTGTGGCCGCGGAACGGTGGTTTGAACGATACGGCTATTTCGTGGTGCTGGCAAACCGGTTCCTTCCCGGCATCAGGTCCGTTATTTCGCTGGTGTCAGGAATCACACGACTGAACCTGATAAAAGTAGTGCTGCTGACACTGGTGAGCGCTTCAGTATGGAACCTGATATGGATCCAGGTCGGCTTTGTCCTCGGCAACAACTGGCAGATGGTAAGGGAAAAAGCGGGAATCCTAATCGAAAGATACAATATCGCCATGGGCATCATTATCGCCCTGGCAGTTGTTTGTTTTATCATATATAAAAAGGTAAAAAAACGCGGAAACCAAAAGAACGATAACGCTTTGTAAATATCATTTACCTGATGCAGGCAACGGCCAGCAGATGACCGCTCTGTTACAGAGAATGGCAGGAGCCGGATTAATGGCCCATTAATAAAAAATCGATCTAAAAAATACTTGTTTTTTTATTATACCCTTTGGTAATTGGTATTAAGTCGAACTTTGCATAGAGCATGGTCATGCCCATGCTAAATTCTGTTAAGTTTGATCAATCCTTATGGCAAAAATCAAAAAGGCTCTTCTCAGCGTGTCCGATAAAACCGGAATTGTTGAATTTGCCAGGGAGCTAGAGACATACAATATCCAGTTTATTTCAACGGGAGGGACGGCCAGGATACTCCGGTCAAACGGGCTGGAAATAATGGATGTGGCCGATTACACCGGCTATCCTGAAATGATGGACGGCAGGGTCAAGACCCTGCACCCGAAGATCCATGGGGGGCTGCTGGGTATACGGTCCAACCCGGAGCACCTCCATGACATGAATGAATACAACATCGAGGGCATTGACATGATCGTGGTCAATGTCAAGCCGGTTGAAAAGGAGACGCTCAGCCGGGGGCTTACCCTCGAAGACGCGATGAACAGGATAGATATCGGCGGCATTGCCCTTCTCCGGTCCGCCGCCAAGAACTTTAAAAGCGTCACGGCAGTCACAGACTCCGGAGATTACGACGCGGTAATCGAAGAGATGCGGAACAATAACGGTGCCGTGTCTGCTGAAATGAATCTGCAGCTCGCTATAAAGGTTTTTGAAACGACGTCCAGATATGACAGCCTGATATCTGAGTACTTGAGGCAGAAGGCATTACTCGGTTTTTCTGAAAAAAAATATATTGAGATTCCCCGGTAATTATAAGTTTTGGCATTTATGGCAAACCGGCGAAGACCAATAACAAATATAATAATAACAATTTAATCGGAGGTAGTACATGGCTGAAGTTACTCTTAAAGAGATTTATCCAGTGCCCGAAAGTTTCAAGAAAAAGGCATACATCAAAAGCCGCGCTGACTACGAAAAAATGTGGAAAGAGTCCCTTGCTGATCCAGACGCCTTCTGGGCAAAGATTGCCGAGGAGTACGTGACCTGGTTCAAGAAATGGGACACGGTCAACACCAGCAACTATGCCAAGGACATGAAGGATTTCAAAATCGAGTGGTTTAAGGGCGGCAAGCTGAATGTGTCCTACAACTGTCTCGACAGGCACCTGGAGAAGAGAGGGAACCAGGTAGCCCTCATCTGGGAAGGAAACGATCCCAGCGAAGACAAAAAGTTCACCTACAAGCAGCTCCATGAGGAAGTCTGCAAATTCGCCAATGTTCTCAAGAAAAACGGCGTCAAGAAGGGCGACCGGGTTACCTTCTATCTGCCGATGATCCCCGAGCTGGCAATAGGCATTCTCGCCTGTACCCGTATCGGCGCGATCCACTCTGTCGTTTTCGGCGGCTTCTCCGCTGAAGCGCTCCGCGACCGCGTCAACGATTGCGACAGCCAGGTGCTTGTATCCTGCGACGGCACCTTCCGCGGCGCCAAGGCTGTTCCCCAGAAAGACAACGCCGACAAGGCCCTCAAAGAGTGCCCGGGCGTTCGGTGCCATATCGTTGTGAAACGGGTCGGCGACCAGATCAAGTGTACCTGGAACGACAAGACCGACAAGTGGTGGCATGAAGAAATGGCAACAGTCGACGCCAAATGCGAACCGGAACACATGGATGCGACGGATCCCCTGTTCATCCTCTACACCTCCGGATCGACCGGAAAGCCGAAAGGCGCCATGCACGGAACCGGCGGCTACCTGACCTACGTGGCCTTTACCCACAAGATTATCTTCGACTATCATGAAGGCGACATCTACTGGTGTACCGCCGACATCGGCTGGGTAACCGGACACTCCTATATCTGCTACGGTCCCCTCGCCAACGGCGCGACCACGATCATGTTCGAAGGCGTTCCCAACTATCCGGATCCGGGCCGGTTCTGGCAAGTTGTTGAGAAGCACAAAGTCAATATTTTCTACACCGCTCCGACCGCTATTCGCGCGATCGCCAAAGAAGGCGACAGCTGGGTCGACAAGCACAACATCAAGTCCATCCAGCTCCTCGGTTCAGTCGGCGAGCCTCTGAACCCCGAAGCGTGGAACTGGTATTATCAGAAGATCGGCCGCGGCGAGTGCCCGATCGTTGACACCTGGTGGCAAACCGAGACCGGTGGCATCCTCATCACCCCGCTTCCCGGCGCTATCGACATCAAACCCGCCATGGCGACGGTTCCCTTCTTCGGCATTGAGCCCTGCATCGTTGACGATGAAGGCAAACCCCTTGAAGGCGTATGCCAGGGCAACCTCTGCATCAACCGCTCATGGCCTGGTCAGATGATGGGCGTGTACGGAGATCCCAAGCGGATGTTCGACACCTACTTCTCGCAGTTCCCGGGCAGGTACTTCACCGGTGACGGCTGCAAACGCGACAAGGACGGCTACTATCAGATCACCGGCCGCGTTGACGACGTCATCAACGTATCCGGTCACCGGATGGGGACCGCTGAGGTCGAATCGGCCCTCGTATCCAACAAGAACGTGGCCGAGTCCGCCGTTGTCGGTTATCCGCACCCGATCAAGGGCCAGTCGATCTACGCGTTCGTAACGCTGAAATCCGGCGTTGAGAAATCAGACGAACTCAAGAAAGAGCTCGTCGCCACCGTCCGCAAGGAGATCGGCCCCATCGCGACACCGGAAATCATCCAGTGGGCGGACGTTCTTCCCAAGACCCGGTCAGGCAAGATCATGCGCCGGATCCTCAAGAAGATCGCCGCCAGCGACTTCGACAAGAGCGGCATGGGCGACACCTCGACCCTCGCCGACCCGTCTGTCGTTGACACGCTGATCGCGGGCGCAAAAGAAGTTCAGGGCAAGTAAGTCTTCCGCAAATGAAACTCGAAAAGCGGCGATGCAAATCGCCGCTTTTTTTTGCCCATGACGTTGACATTCTCCATCAACCCTTACCTGCCGCGCTCCCTACAATTAAAACTTGACTTACTATCTTGGTTTATTTACTATAAAACTGACCATCCTTGATGCGGAGTTTGCATATGAAAAGAGTATTTATCCCGGTTTTGGTCCTTCTGTTATCATGCGGCATATCAACCGTCCAAAAGGGAAATTCCGGCGCTACCGGTGCTTCGTCATCGGCATCAAAGAACGAGGCAAAGCCGGATACGGAGCGCTGCAGGGAATACGAGGTTCCTGAAGGAAGTGATTGCTACCTGACCGGCGTCAGAGCGGTGCCCTGCGGCGACTGCGAAACAGGGGTAAAGCTCTATGTCATAGCCTATAACGTGGGCAAAGCCTCCCATCCATGGGGGTTTGAGCTGTCCCGGATCAGGGTCCCCGCCGCCAGGGCCGAGGAATTTGAAACACTGGTATCACGATATTCCCCGGTAAAATGCTCAGGCGTCATTGTACTGCCCCCCTGCGGTCCGGAAGCCAAGGATATGAATTTAAAAATACCATGGCCCGCATGGGTCCGGTTTCCGCAGTAATCAAAACAGCTTTTCTGAAAAATAAAAAAAATTAATAAAATCCTCCATCTGCTTGACTTTGTCCCATCCGATACATATTTTATTCTCTATTGTTACGCCGAGATCCGGGCAATCCCCGGATGCGGGGGACCCGTTTTGTTGGGGCGTATTCCAATACCGGATAGGGCACTTCCAAGCCCGAGCCCGTCAGCTAACCTCGTAGGCGATTGGGAGGCCCTGTGAAGCTGCCTGCATGACAGTTTTATTTTCCCGCCTCCATAGTTTCTTCCGGTGCCGGAGGCCCTATGAACAACGATGAGAATAAAGAACCGCTTTTCAAACGATTAAAACTGCTGCTTATCGGCAAGTCGCGCAGCGTCTCTGACCCTTCCATTTTCCACAAGCTCTCCCTGATCGCTTTTTTCGCATGGGTAGGATTAGGCGCCGACGGGCTTTCGTCTTCCTGCTACGGCCCTGAAGAAGCCTTTCTGGCCCTGGGGAAACACCATTACCTGGGCATTTTCGTCGCCCTCGGTACGGTAATCACCATATTCGTCATCAGCGCCAGCTATCATCAGATTATTAAGCTTTTCCCGACCGGCGGAGGCGGCTACCTGGTGGCCAGCAAGCTCCTGTCGCCGTCAACAGGCATGGTTTCGGGGAGCGCCCTTCTCATCGACTATCTCCTGACCATAACCCTTTCTGTCGCCAGCGGCGCCGATGCCCTTTTCAGCTTCCTGCCCGCTACCTGGATACACTATAAGCTGCCCGTTGCCGTCTTTGGCGTCATCCTGCTGATCTGGCTCAACCTCCGCGGGGTCAAGGAGTCGGTTGTTCCCCTGGTCCCCATTTTCCTAATATTTCTAATAACCCATGGCTTTGCCATCATCTATGCCTTTATCACCCACGCCGGCAATATGCCGGATATTGTCAGCTCCACCGTGACAGAGGTCCGAAGCACCAGCGCGGAAATGGGAACCCTCGGAATGATATTCCTCATCCTCAGGGCCTACAGCATGGGGGCCGGAACCTTCACCGGTATCGAGGCAGTATCCAATGGTATACCGATCCTGCGCGAACCGAAGGTGAAGACCGCCACCCACACCATGAATTACATGGCGGCTTCCCTTGCCATCACGGTTGCCGGCCTCATGATCGCGTACCTGCTCTTTCATGTCGAACACGTTCCGGGAAAAACCCTCAACGCGATCCTCTTCGCGAATCTTTCCAGAGACTGGGCCCCGGGTCTCGCCCAGGCCTTCATCCTGGTCACGCTGCTTTCCGAGGCGGTCCTTCTTTTTGTGGCCGCACAGACCGGCTTCCTTGACGGGCCCCGGGTGCTCTCGAACATGGCCCTTGACCGCTGGGCTCCCACCCGGTTTGCTTCCCTTAACGACCGGCTGGTGACACAGAACGGCATACTCATCATGGGCATCGCGTCGATAGCGCTCATGGTTTATTCAGGGGGCTCGGTCAAGCTCCTGGTCATCTTCTACAGCATCAACGTATTCATAACATTCTCACTCTCCCAGCTGGGCATGGTTCGGCACTGGTGGATTGCGAGAAAAAGCGAGGACCACTGGAAGAAAAAACTTTTCATCAACGGCGTCGGCCTCATTCTCACCTCGTTCATACTCGTCTCGGTGGTTGTCCTCAAGTTCAACGAAGGGGGATGGCTGACCGTTTTCATTACCGGATCCCTGGTGGCACTGTCCGTCGTAATTAAACGCCATTACAACCGGACCGGAAAGCTCCTCGGCAGGCTGAAGGGCCTTGTTGAAATCGCCGAGATGGACATGGCACGGTATGAAAAGAAGCGGCGCCCGTGGAAGAGAACGCAGGAAGTGGATCCAAAGGCCAGGACCGCGGTCCTTTTCGTGAACGGCTTCAGCGGCACGGGTCTGCATACCCTCTTCACAATTTTAAGGATCTTCCCGAAAATCTACAAAAACTTTATCTTCATCCAGATCGGCCTTATCGATTCAGGCCTCTTCAAGGGCGCCGAAGAGATATCCCAGCACAAGGCCCACATCGAGCAGGAGGCGAACCGGTACGTCAGCTATATGCGCGCCCACGGGTTCAACGCGGAATGCCGCACCGCCATCGGGGTTGACGTGGTCGACGAGTCGGTGCGCATCGCGACGGAAATCGTTAAAGCCTATCCACGGTCCATTTTCTTCGCCGGGCAGTTGGTGTTCCCGGAGGACACTTTCTTCACCCGGTGGCTCCACAACTACTCCGCCTTTGCGATACAGCGGCAGTTCTACACCCGGGGCATTTCCATCCTCATCCTGCCGATCCGGCTGTGACGAAAACAGGAGTGGAGGAAGGATCAATGTCCATGGAACAGCTCATCAGGGTCTTTGACAGAAAGCGCGACCCCTACATGGAGTGGCACGACGGCCCGAGCCTCCAGGAGGTCGACTCGGCCATGGCTGGCCTTGCTCCGGAAGAGCGCGCCGAAGCGTCGCGCCTCGTAGCGGAGCGGATCAGGAACGGCTACGATCCCTACCTCGGCAGGGCCGCGGAGATACTTGGAACGGATGAATGCCGGAATGCCCTGAACGAGGTCCTGGCATCAGGGCCGGGTTCGTATGGCGCGGGAAATATCGCCAGGAACATCCTGACCATGGGCAGAAGCGAAGATGCCGTCGCCGCCCTGCGGTCCATCGTGGGAAACCGGTCCCTCGGATGGCCGGAACGTATCGACGCCCTGGTCAACCTGAAGATCGCCATCGATTCCTCCGGCGGATCAAGGCCGATTACCGATTTCATCACCCCTGAATTCGAAACAGTAATATTCGAAGCCCTTTCAGATGATGACTACCTGGTTCGCTACCACGCAGCCGAAGCACTGCTCAAGGCTGCCGGGGATAAAACCGAACTATCAGACCACAAAGAACTCTTCAGTTATATTTGCGGCAAACATGCCGTTGACGGAACACCTGACGATGCCGACCGTGAAGGATTCCGCCGGGCCGCGGAAATCTTGCGAAACATACTGGAGAAATGATCATGGTATTCCAGGGCCCTGTCATAACTGAAACCCACCAGCAGGACCAGGAATTGGCCCGCATAGAGCTGGAGTTTCTTGGCGATGCTGTTAATGGGCGCTTTGCCACCCTCTTTTGCCTCTGGGGCGGGGTTCCGTACCTGACCGCGGACGGCTATCAGCCCTTTACGGGCCGGGTGATTGAGAGGCTTCAGGCCGATCATTTCGTTGCGGAATTATACGGACGTTTCCGGTGTCATCATTTCGATTGCACGACTTTGATCATAGAAGCAAGGGGGAGAACGGCGCGCATCTACGAGAATAAACAGGACCATGCGGTGACTCTGTTCCGGGAAGACCACCGATAAAGCGCGATACGATGAAAGAAACTACATTGCGCCACTTCTACTTCTTCTTTGTGAAGTATTCATGGAAGAGCTCCCGGTTGATGTTCAGCAGGCGGTCACGGATCTGGGTCATGTTTTCGAAATTGTAGCTCTGCAGGCTGTAGTAATCCAGGAGCCAGAGGTATTTATTGATAAGGCGGGGCATGATGTTCGAGGCCTCCACCTGTCCCCTGTTCATCTTCTGATAGGTCAGCTCCAGGTTGTAAATGTCCTTCTGGATTCCTTCGACCTGGTGCGCGCTCAGGTTGCGCTTGACGTAAAAAATATCATGGATGTAGCCGTAGATGGGGATCCACTCGGCAATATCCTTGAAATCGGCCCGCTCTTTTTTCACGATCTCCACCAGTTCCTGGATCGGCTTCGCCTTCAGCAGACTCAGGTCGATCTCGGCCGGGTCTATGAAAAAGGCCTCGCGAAAGGAAAGGAGGCTCTTCGACGTGTCGCCGGAATGGAAGTAGGCCTCGCCGAGGATCGCCATGAGGCGCGCGCTGCTCTTGTAGGAGCCCCGGGCGTACTCGAGGGTGTCGATCGCCAGCCTGTATTCCTCAAGCCGCAGGAAGCAGTCCCCCAGGTTGAGGAGAAACTGGAAATTGTTCGATGTGTCCTGCTGCTCCCGGAAGGCGAACTTGTAGTTGTCCGCCGCCTTGATAAAGATGTACCGCATGGCGTACTTGAAGGCTGACGAGGAGACCATGTTCTTTCCCTCCGCGTACTCGTTGAAGACCTCCCACTGCTTCATGAGGTACTCGGCGGTGTCCTTGCCCTCTTCGAGGGTCTTCATCTCCTTTTCACGGTTGTTCCAGAATTTAGCCACCCGGTACGACTCGATGAGGCCGGGATAGTCGGCATCGATGTCCATCAGCTCGTCTATTTTGGCGACCGCGGCCGCGAACTCGCCCTTTTCGAGGAGCTGGTACACCTCGTTGATGCCGTTCAGGATCGGATCATCGGAAAATGTCAGTTGCCCGTTCTTGTCCATCGCCTTTAAAGCTCTACGAAATTCCCCCAGTTCCGCTTGTCGCTCTGGTGCGTGAATATTATCACCTGCCGCTTGTTGGAAACATACGACACCAGGTCCCGGAACCGGTTACAGCGTTCATCATCCATAAACTGGAACGGTTCGTCAATCAATAATGGGATCGTGGTGCTCCCGTTGATGATGAAATCGGAAAGGGTGAATTTCAGCGAGAGGAGCAGCGCGTGGACGACGGGGGGCGTCATCTCGTCGGACATCCTGTTTTCCGTTATCATCTGCAGAACCGCGGCGTCGTCGATCTTGGTGATGTACTGGTTCCCCGTGAGGTGGTTGAACTTCTCCAGGGTGCCGTCCAGGAGCTTCCGCAGCTGCTTTTCCTCGCTGCGCTCCACGGCGCGCGTCATCATGCGGGTGATGAAATACATCGAGTTCCTGTTGACCTTCCATTTTTTCAGTATCCGGTCGGCGCTGTTCCTCTCCTCGATGAGGGCGTTCATGGCCCCGCTGTTGCCTGACGCCTGGAGGAACTCGTTGTCGATCTGCTGCAGGATGCGCTCCTTTGTCTCGATCTTTTCTTTTATGAGTCCCGCCTCGGTACCGATGTTCCGGATCAGCTCCTCGATCTTGCTCGTCTCGTTTTCTATGTCATCCACGATGTTCAGGGTGTCGATGCTGGTGTGGATTTCGTCCTTAATGATTTCCTCTTCCTTCTTCAATTCATCCAGCTTTTTCTGAATCCTCACCATGTATTCTTCCTCTTTCAGGGAGCTCTTGATCATGGCAAGGTCCTTCTTCCGCTCCGTGTAATTGACGTAGTCCTCGAAATACTGCAGGAGGAGCTCGTAGATTTCGGTAAGCTTGTAGTCCTCCAGCACCACCTTGCTCTTCTCCATCAGGGCCATGATTCGCTCTTTGAAGCGTTTCTTTTCCTCTTCCAGCTTCTGAAGATCCCTGTCGCGCCTGATCAGCATCAGCCCGACGCCGATGGCGGCATAGGCCATGCAGGCGAGGCCGATTATCCCGAGCAACAGGTACAGGTCCTTGAAAAAGTGGAACCCGTTTTTTATCAGCACGGTCGCAAGCGCGGCGAGAGCGCCGGCGGAAACCGCGATGGCCGCCCTCTTCAGCCTCCTGGCCTTCAGCTCCCTCCTGAAATAAAAATTATCGATCTTTTCGTTGAGGTTCCTGATGTCGTTGAACACCTCCTGGAGGCGGTCAAGGTTGGTGCTGTCGGTGATATCGATCTCGCTGAACTGCGGGAACATGGCATCCAGCTCGGTCTTCATGTCGGCCATTGACTTTATCTTCTGCTGCTCGCTCTGTATCTCGTCCTTGATGTCCTCGAACTCTTCTTTCAGCTGCTCGACCTTGTGAAGGTTCTCGATTATCTTGTTCAGGATTTCCTTCTGGCTGTTGAGGGAGTTTAGGGAGCTGTTCAATTCGTCCACTTCGCACTGTATCGTGTTTTTTTCCCTTCTGAGCTTATCGTGCCGTGAATCCCTGATGTCCATTATCTGGATCTTCTTTTCAAGGTCACGCTTTTTGTCTTCAAACCGCGCGACTTCAGGAGGCAGCCCGCCGTCATCCGCCATGCCCGTGTCAAAAATCCTTTGCATGTTCAGGTACTGGTTGTAAAAGCCGGTGTTTTCATCGAGTATGATCCGCTTGAGCACCGGAAGATCCAGGAAGGAATCCCTGGCAATATCGGAGGACGCCGGGACAAAGGAAGAGTTGATAAAGGAGACGATATCGAACCGTCCCAGGAAGTCCCGGAGCATCCTGCCTTCGAAATCCTTGTAAAAATGATTCTGGACCCTGTTGTCCTGGCCTTCCGACTTTGACTCGGAATAGATGACCTTTTCCGCGTTGTTCTGGATATACTGTATCCGGTAATTCTTATCACTGGTGTTGCAGATGCGGTAATATCCGCTGTCGGACAGGGAAAAGAACAGATCCAGATAGAGAGAGTTCCATACCTCGTCGCCCAGGAGCTTCCGCTCGGAAAACTTACCCCACAGGACATCCACCATGCTCCGCGCCAGGAGGCTTTTCCCCGATCCGTTCTTGCCGTAAACAATGGTAAGCCGGTCGCTGAAATCAATGACACGGTTATCGAAGAGCCCGTGCCTGTAAACCATGCACTTTATATACTGCACAGCCAGTCCTCCAGGTTTGTAAACCCGTCACGGGTGATTTTATTCAGGGATAGGGCGAAATCGGTCTTGTCAATATCGTGGGGCAGGCCGCCCTGGTCAATCTGTTCTTTTATGATTTTATAGAATTCCCCTCGCAGCGAATTCTCGTACTGGAATTCCTCTATGAGGGAATCGATCGTCGGCACGCTCCGGTCGATGAAGTCCAGCCTGAAAAACTCGCTCCTGTAATTCTGGATTTCATACTGGCGCAGGACAAAGTCCCGCTCCCCCGTCAGGACTACCTGCTGGATGGCCTTCTTCGACCTGTTGTTCTCCAGCAGTTCCTTGATGGGGCCCATGGTCACCAGGCTGGAACAATCGACCTGGTCACGGTACAGCTTCATGGAATTGACGGTGAGCCGCTTGATCTGGTACAGTCTGTTCTCCTTGATGACGATGGATATGATGTAACGGTCTCCCGTTTCATCAAAGGACGTGGCCTCGGGGCTCCCGGGGCAGACCCCGATGATGCGGTCCATGATCTTGAACATCTTGAAGCTGTGGCAATAGCCGAAGGCGTAAAAATCCAGGCCCAGGGTCTTGATGTCATTCTTCTGGAGACGGTACACCAGGTAATCGTTCTTCTCATTGTCAAAATCGAAGTCAGCGTGGAACAGCCCGATGTGAAAACCCTCTTCGGATATTTTTTTTACTTTCGATAGATCGTATCCCAGGCTGCCCGACAGGCCGTAGACATAGACCTTCTGACCGTTCTTCATGTACAGGTAGGGAGTCGCGGTCATGGTGCTCGAAAAAAGGCAGGATGCGTTGAAATCAAGAACCGGGGGGGCAATGACGTTCCTGCTGGTAAGTTCCCCTTTTCCCGGCGTATACACAATTTCAGTGCCGGCGTTCCGCAGTGCCCTGAATTCCGTCCTGATAATGTCGATTATGTCGCTGCCGACGGAAGCGTTGTCAATGAGGTCGCCCCCGATGAGGAAGAGATCATGTCCCCGGGCAATAGCGGCAATACGCTTGAAGGTATTTACCCTGGCGTAATCGGGGATATGGGTATCATTGGGCCTGATACCCAGATGAATATCCGACATGAACAAAATCTTGATTTCGCTATCCATAAAAGCGTCCCATCAAATCGCGGAAAAATAAGCATCAGATGTGCTATCTATATTGTCGTTTAAAACATTGTAATTCTAAAGTTTTTATGTACCTATAACCTATCCTTCCCTCACCAAATTAAAAAGAATCTCTGCCAGATAAAAACGTACAAGCCAATTAATAGAAGACCCTGTAGCCATCCTGGGGAAAAGGCGACAGGGATATCGCCGATTCCGCCGAGAAAAACCAGGTGCGCTGATGAGGATGACCGAGTGCAGAGCCGACACGGGATCTGCCGAAAAGGTTCTGCTTTACACGAGGCGGACGGGCAGGATGGCTATAGGGAGTCTTTTCAAATGCAAATGATTATTTCCCTTTTTTTAATTGACAAATACCAGTTCAACGTCAAAAAGACTCATCTGCACCCCCATCAGGTTCAATGTCTCCCATGACCCTGATATGACATAACTCGTCATTCACCCCTGCCGGCGGATGACGGCAAAATAGATTATGAGAGATACAACATGACCGACAAAGGCAAATCCGGTGAAGAGAAATTCAAGTATTTCGGCCATATCGGCCGGATAGCGGTTATTTTTTTCCTGGGATTCTCCCTCTTTCTTATCGTATCGACCATCATGCTGATATTCCTGACCAAGCCCGATCGCGAGGTCGTGGTTCCCGATGTCGAGGGTAAACAGTTTATGGAAGTCTATAACAGTCTGGTCCGCAGGGGCATCAAGCCCGAGATCAAGTTCAAGGACATTGCCGATATCGATGACGGCACCGTCCTTTCCCAGTACCCGAAAAAAGGAAAGGTCGTTCCCGAGAACAGCAGGATCAAACTGGTGGTGAGCCGCTCCGAATACTACATCGACGTCCCGAACCTCATCGGCAAGGAGCTTCCCCTGGCGCTGAACAACCTGAGGAACATCCACCGCCATGACCGGACCCTTTCCCTCGGCACCGGCGTGATATCCTACATCCCCTCCGACAAGGTTGCCGACAACACCGTTATTGACCAGAGCCCCCGGGCCGGCGAAAAGGTCAGGCCTGACCGCAAAATCAACCTTCTGGTCTCGACGGGTAAAAGCGCCGCTGACGCGGTCATGCCCGACGTCAGGGGCCAGTCCATAGAGCTCTGCTTTGACCTGCTCCGGGCCAAGGGACTCACGGTTACCGAAGAAATCGTGGCCACGGATGATCCCGCAAAAAGCGGACTCGTCGTATCGCAGACCCCCGCCAAGGGGGCACCGGTGCGGAAGGGGGACGCCTGCACCCTCCAGGTCAGTTATAATCGGCTTGACAAGCGCCCCTACGCGGCATATGAAAAAATTGAATTCCAGATACCCAACGACGAAACGCAGGGTCTCTACGAGGCGTATATCGAGGACAGCCATTCCAAGAGAATCAGGTTCTCGAAAAAGGCGGGACCCGGGCAGAAGATAGTGTTCGTCTTCAGGCGCGAGGGCAACGCGACGATCACGTTCCGCCGCGATAAAAAACGTATAGATGACATGACCATCAATGTCGACTGAAGAAAAAAAACTGCTCATATCCCCCTCCATCATCGCGTCAGACCTGACGACGATCGGGGAGCAGGTGCGCGCCTTCGACGGCAGCATCGTGAACCTGCTCCACCTCGACGTCATGGACGGAAACTTCGTCCCCAACCTTACCTTCGGTCCCGGCTTCATCAGCTCTTTAAAGAAACATACGGCCATTCCCCTTGATGTGCACCTGATGATTGAACTGCCGGAGCGGTCTATCGGGGAGTACCTTGAATCCAAGCCCTGGGTTGTCACCATACACTATGAAAGCACGCGGTTCCCGGCGAGGATACTCCAGCAGATACGGAAGGCAGGCGTACTGGCGGGAATTGCCATAAACCCCTCAACCCCGGTGGAAGCCATCTTTGATCTGTTACCCTACGCTGACATGGCCCTTGTCATGTCGGTAGACCCCGGCTTTTACGGCCAGGCCTTCATGGAGCCGGCTATCGGCAGGATACAGAAGCTCGCGGCCCACATCAGGTCGGTCCCCGGACTCAAGGTCAGGATCCAGGTCGACGGGGGCATCGGACCGGACAACATAGCCCATGTTGTCAAGGCTGGCGCTGATATTGTCGTCGCCGGCAACGCCGCCTTCAAGGGGGGCGACGTCAACAAGAACGTGCGGGAACTCCGCGAAAGGGCAGGCGCGTAGTATAATTCTGTTCACTGCTCCTTATTTTTTTAGTATCCAGATAAAGTTCCCAAAAACTATTCCCGCAATACCCCGGCGGGGACTCGTATAATCCAACTAATTTTAAGACCCCTGTCTATAACTTTTCCAGATGACATATGCCTTTTCATGCTTCAGATAAACTCTATTGCGTTTCTTGAGCCGGGCTGGCTGGTGGAGAAGATTTCTGGATTTAAAAAATACCGGCGCGGCATCGGATCGGCTAAAAAAAAAGCCCCTGGCGCAGGGGCTTTTTTGATTCGTAATAAGGCATTTTTTATCAGTATGCTATGCAGAGAAGATGGTACGGAGAATTACACGTCGCGGTAAGAGTTTCTTGGTCATTGATCCAATAATAGCTGTTCCCATTATCATAGGAACCCAGTATCCCGGAAGATAAATTTGATTCGGATGTCCACGAATTACATGTAAAGGTCGAGGAATAAGAAGAACCATCATGCTGGCTCCCCAACCACCAGTTTGCATCAATTCCGATCGCTGCTTGAAGGGTCAACATAATCCCGCTAGAGTCCCACAGATCGCTCCAGTGATCTTTTAACAATTGCGCCTGTCTTGTAGCAGCATCAAATCCATAGACCGGTAATTCCGCATACCTGGCCGGAACAAGGTCCTTAATATCACCATTTCTAACCCCTGGAAAAGAAAGAAAGGCCTTTTTTACCGACGCGTTGTCCAGCAGGGTATAACCATAAGCGGCATCTACGCACAGGTCATTCGCACCGGTGCTGCCGCTCAGGTTTCCGTTATGCAGACCGCCGTCGTAAATATAGATCTGTTTCGGCGCGACTGAATTCAACAACGCAAGCCCCAGCAGCATTGGATCGTTTTCATTTGAGTCATCGCACCCCACAATGGCGGGAGCGAACAACAGCCCCGCAACCAGAACAAAAAGCATAATCCGAAAGAAAAACTTCATGTAAAATCCCTCCCATAGATTTTAAATCAGACTATTCAACCAGAAAGGATAAAATTCGTGTCCCTGGCGCATATTGTCAAGCAATATGAAAACCCGGGGCAAGGCCCGCATCCCCGACACCATCCCCCCTTCAGGGATATCCAAAAAATTTTAAGTCCCCTGCCCAGAACTTTTCCAGTTGACATATGCCTTTTCATGCTTCAGATAAACTCTATTGCGTCTCTTGAGCCGGGCTGGTAGATGGAGAAGATTCCTGGATTTTAATCTGGACCTTGTGTGAATACAGAGCTTTTTCCAAAATAACAAATAGAATTGATTTTTTTGAATAATCTGACAGTGTATCTGCATGACGCCAATACGGTGAACAGGGAACTGCAGGCGACCGTGACCTGAACTTATCGGAGGATTCCATGACCACTATCCAGTTGCAGGCTCGCATCGAGTGCCCGGAATGCGCTCTTCCTATTCCCCTCAACGGCCCCTGGCTTTCGGTCCACTGCGACAACTGTCAGAACGATTTCGAACTTGATGAAAGCTACTGGATCGGTGTCATCAAAGAGCTGACGAGCGACCTCCATGAAATGAAGGCCAAACCGGAGAAAATGGTGATATTCGACGAATACGGAACCAATATCCTTTTTTGCAAAACAAAACCCCGCTGCCCCCGATGCAAGACGATTTATCCGGAGCAGGACGGTACGCAGGAAAAAACTTTCCAATGCGGGTCATGCGGCAAATCGGCTACCGTAATGCCCGCTCCCGAATGGATTGGCTCGGCAATCCCGAAGGTAACCGTATTGTACAATGCCACGAAAGGGCAAACTGCGGCGGATTCCCCATACATGTCAAAACCGATCGTATTCTCCTGCCTTCAGTGCGGGGCTGCCCTCAAGGTTGACGGAACCTCGCGCATAGTCTCCTGTTCCTACTGTGATTCAGACAATTACCTTCCCGACGCGCTCTGGCTTCGGCTCCATCCCGCCAGCATCATGACCAAATGGTATTTGGGACTGGGTAGCAAGAAATGATAATGAAGCGCGCCCTGCATGAATTGCTCTGACCCTTCCGAAGGGTTTCTACCCGTGTGACAAAGATGCTCTTTTCCCCGCCGCTGTCATATTCACAAGCCTTTTCATGAACCGTCATGGAGAAAAAGGACGCACGGCCTGCCTCGATCAAAGTCCGTTAAGAACCATTGTACCGCAACGGCCTCAGAGCAGGCCTGCCCCTCTTCCCTGGCTAATGATCGCTATGATCCGGCACCGCACGCGCACGAGTCAAACCATTCAAGGGTATCCCGGACGGTTGCATCGGCAACCTGGTGGACAACTCCGTCGTGATAACCGAACACTTCGCGCGCCTCCGGGAAACGGGCCTCCCGGGCAGGGAGGCGGCCGTCGCCTCAGCGAAGCAGTTCGCGGCCCCCTTCATCGCCTCGACGATCACCATCATATCCGCCTTCCTCCCCATGGTCGTGACGCGCGGCGTCATGGGCCAGTTCATCAGGTGGATCCAGATCGTCGTCATGATCGCGCTCACCTTCGCGCTCATCGAGTCGCTAACCCTTCTGCCGGCGCGCCTGCAGTTCTTCGGAAGGCGCGGAGCCCAGCCTGCGACCGCTGCGGGGGCCCGCGCGCAGGCCTGTTCCGCATCATCAAGAAAAGGTTCTCCGAATTCATCCGCCATTCGCTCGGTAAAAGGCGGACCGTCTACCTCCTGCTGACGTTCCTGATCGTCTCATCACTCGCTGTCACGGCGCTGTTCAACCGTTTCGAGCTCTTTCCGCCCGAGGGCGTCGAGTACTACGCTCTCCGATTCGAGATGCCGGCCAGCACCACTCTCGCCGCGACGGACCTCACGGGCCGTGACCTCTCCGCGCTGGCGGTGAAGGCGCTGGGTAAAAAAATCGCGGCTTCGGTCACGGCTCATGCCGGCCGCCAGTCGCTCGGCGTCGGCGATCCCCAGAGCAGGACCGGGGACAACACCGGCCTGGTCCTCATACAGATACGGCCGGAGCTGGTCCCGGACCTCGGCGTGAGCGAAATGCTCGCAAAGCTCGCGGCCATACGGAAGCCGGCGGGCGTGGCGTCCCTGGCGTCATCCTCGATCCAGGGAGGACAGCCCATCGGCAAGCCCCTCACCCTGCGCTCGTCAAACGTGAAACAGCTCGAGGGCCTCGCACGCGCGATGGTCGGCCGGCTCGCCCGGATACCGGGCGTGATCAATCCCTCCACTGACGTGGAGTCGGGCGGCGCCGAGCACCGCGTCACGGTGCGGGGCATCATCGCGGCAATGGGCCAGACGAGCATATCCGGGGCATCGGGAACCAGCTCAGTATCGCCCTCCAGGGCAGGCCGATAGCCACGCTGAGCGAATCCAGGAGGGAGCACAAGGTCGTCGTGCGCTTTGACGACCGGGACAAGTCGGACTTCGGGAGCTTTACCCGTACCCCGCTGCTGATCAGGCGTAACGCCTTCATCCCGCTGAACAAAATTGCCGACTTCTCCGGGGGGGAAGCGCCGTCGACCATAAAAAGCTACAACCATATGCGGTCGATAACAATAACCGCGGACACGGACCCGAAGAGGATATCTTCGGCGCGGCTCAACATGGACGCTCGCTCTATGCTCCGCGACCTCTCGTCCCGGTTCCCCGATGTGACGGCCGTATTCGGCGGCGAGGAGAAGGCCACGCGCGATTCGCTTCAGTCCCTGGCGTTCGCGATGCTCCTTGCCCTGCTCGGGATATTCGCGACCCTCGTCTTCATGTTCAGGAGCTTCGCGCGGCCCTTTCTCGTCCTGTCCACGATCCCCCTGGGAATCATCGGCGTGCTGTACGCCTTCACGATCACCGGCAGGCCGCTGAGCTTCATGGCGTTCATTGGCGTCGTGGGCCTCTCCGGCGTGGTCATAAACTCCTCCATCATACTCCTCGACCACATCGAGGAGCTCCGCGAAGGCAATCCGGGTATGGAGCTCACGGAGCTGCTGGTCAGGGCATCCTCCGGCCGCCTTCGGGCTCGGCGGGTATGATCCCATAATCGCCCCCCTCACGCTGGCCCTCTCATGGGGCATGATCGTGGGCACGGTCCTCTCGCTGATATGGCTCCCCACCGGCTACCTCATATTCAAGCGGATATCCGGCCGCTTTTCACGACGGCCGGACCCTGTCCCGCCGTGGCTCGTGGACAGGCCGAAAACAAGGGTTCCAAAAAAGAAGCTGGTAAGTGCCCGCGCAGATAGGATTTGAATCCTGGTTACAAACCCTAAAGCGGGGGCTGGGGCGCCGGGATAAAGGGAGGAAATAAACTGATTAATTTCCCCTTTTTGGCTATTTTCTATTGACAAAAAAATAGGGGTAAAAATAAATAAATTCCTAATCATTACAGGAGGACTGTTGTGGCTGTTAAGATACGCTTACAGAGAATGGGGACGAAAAAGAAGCCATTTTACCGGATTATCGCCGTTGACGAAAGGGAAAAAAGGGACGGCAAGTTCATTGATCAGCTGGGACGCTACCAGCCGATAGTTGACGGCGAACAGCTGGTCGTTGACGAGACGAAGTTGTTCCACTGGCTTGGAAAAGGCGCGGTACCGACTCATACCATCATGCAACTTATAAAGAAAAAGGGGTTGTGGCAGAAATTTAAAACCGCCAAATAATTCCACAGGAGTCGGAAATGAACTATAAAGAACTCGTCGAGTACATGGTCAAATCCGTTGTTGACCATCCGGACCAGGTGGAAATACGAGAGGTTGAAGGAGAAAAATCGACAATCCTCGAATTGCGGGTAACGAAAGAAGACATCGGGAAGGTTATCGGAAAACACGGCAGAATAGCCCGGGCGATACGGACCATCATAAACGCTTCCGCTACAAAATCTGGAAAACGGGTGGTGCTGGAAATACTCGATTAATGACAGATGACTATATCCGCATAGCTGTTGCCGCCGGGGCCCACGGCCTGACCGGCCGCCTGAAGGTCCTGGTTATCTCCGATATCAGGGAACGATTTGACGAAGGTAAATCAGTTTTTATAAAGACCAAAACCGGCTATCGTGAATTCAAAATACTGAATTTCATCGAGCAGAAAGGAAGAAGCGGACTCCTGCAGCTCGAGGGCATACACGACCGGGATACAGCCCTCGCATTGAAAGGTTCCGACATTTGTATAGAACGGGCGGAAGCTGAACGGACCAGGGACGACCTGGACGAGGACAGTTATTATTATTTTGACGTTATCGGATGCGTCGCTTACTGCAAGGACCGGCTGCTCGGCACCGTGACTGACATCCTTGAGGCGGGCTCCGGAGAAATACTTATCATATCGAACGATGAAGGGAAGCAGTTCATGGTTCCCTTTGTTGAATCGATGGTGGATACGAAGGACATACGGAACAGAGTACTGGATATCAATCCCGTTGAGGGCCTGTTTGAAGTTTAAGATTGTGACACTGTTCCCCGATTTTTTCGCCTCTCCGCTGCGCAGCGGCCTGCTCGGGAAAGCGGTGGAAGGCAGAATCATCGACGTCACGATCACCGATATCCGGAATTTTGCGACGGACCGGTACCGCAGCTGCGACGATTATCCCTACGGCGGCGGTTCCGGAATGGTGCTCATGCCGGGGCCCCTTGACGGGGCCATCGAAAGCGTGAAGGAAAAGGGCACCAGGGTGGTGCTCACCTCGGCATCGGGCAGGCTCCTCAACCAGGACCTGGTCAAGGAGTTTGCGGCGCACGATGATCTCTGTATCGTGTGCGGGCACTACGAGGGCGTGGACCAGCGGGTGATCGACCGCCATGTTGATTACGAGATCTCCATCGGCGACTACGTGCTCTCCGGCGGAGAGTACGCCGCACTGGCGATCATCGACGCGGTTTCCCGGTACGTGCCGGGGTTCATGTCGAACAGCGAGTCCCTGAACGAGGAGAGCTTTGAGCTGGACCTGCTGGAATATCCTCATTACACGCGTCCTGAGGATATTTTCGGAATGAAGGTCCCCGGGGTGCTGCTGAGCGGCAACCACAAAATGATACAGGACTGGCGGCGCGAGGAAAGCCTGAACAAGACCAGACGGACCAGGCCCGATTTGTACAGAAAACATCTTATAAGAAAAATATCAGGAGAATGAGCGATGGACATCATGCAGGAAATTGAAAAGAAAATAATGCCGGTCGACAGGAAGATAAATTTCGAAATCGGCGACACGGTCCGCGTACACTACCGCATCGTTGAGGGAAACCGCGAGCGAATCCAGGTTTACGAAGGCATTGTGATCGCCATCGACAACAAGGGCGTCAGCAAGACCTTTACCGTCCGGAAGCTCTCATTTGACGTCGGTGTCGAGCGGATCTTCCCCGTATACTCGACGAGGATCGCCAAGATAGACGTCGTGCGGAAGGGCAAGGCCCGCCGCGCCAAACTCTACTATCTCAGGGAGCGGACCGGCAAGTCCGCCAAGCTGCGCGAGAAGACCGGAAAGGGCGGCAAAAAGCATTCAGCCGCCGCGGCCGACGTGCCGGGGACCCATGCCGCCGATGAAGCGGCCCCCGCTGAAGGGACAGCCCAGCAGGAATCCTGATATCCCGGGACCGGGCTTTAGTTGGAACCAGCAAACAATACCGGTGGCATCACTGAAATCAAAAAGGCGGGCGATGAGTCCGCCTTTTTGCATTATCCCACCTTTGCCATAGAAAAAAAGCTGCTGGAGGAAGGCATTTCTCTCATCGCCGGCGTCGACGAGGTCGGCAGAGGCGCCCTGGCAGGGCCTCTCTGCCTCGGCATCGTCATCTACCAGGCATCCCTTATCGCCTCCACTGAAGGTCCCATCCCCGGCATCAACGATTCGAAAAAGCTGACCCCCCGGAAGCGAAAATCAAGCCTTGAGCTGATCCGGGCCACCGCACTCCACGCGTCATCGGTTCTGGTGTCCCACCGCACCGTTGACCGGCTCAACATAAATGGCGCCACAGAATTTGCACTAAATCGGCTCATCGGGAGTATACCTATTAAGCCGGATATAATTATACTCGATGGAAATTTTTCTTTTCAAGCGCCGGTTCCCATTCGTTCAATATTGAAAGGGGACGCTCAATCGATATCAATCGCATCGGCCTCCATAGTGGCGAAGGTGCGCCGCGATACGATCATGGAACGGTTCGACGAGATGTACCCCGGTTATCACTTTGACAGCAACAAGGGCTACGGCACCGGGAAACACCTTGAGGCGCTCGCCGCCCGGGGGCTCTCACCGATACACCGGAGGAGCTACGAGCCGGCACGGAGCATGGTTACACCCGAAGGTGATCTGTGATGAGAATAGAACCGACAGGCACCATACGGGTCTCGGGTAAAAGCGGCGTTTTTGACCAGCTCGGCGATATTAAGAAGGGGACGGAGCTTCCCGCAAAGATCGTCAGCCGGATCAGCGGCCGCGAAGCGGTCCTCGAGATAGGAGGCAAACGGATCCATGCCGAATTCCAGAAAGGGGTCCCGGCCGGCGCAGCCATAACCCTGAGGCTCGAGGACATCAGGGACAATTCGCTGTTTTTCAAACTGGTCGACCCGGGAGGGAGGGAAGCCTTCGCGCGTCGCCTGGCGGAGATGGCCATTGCTGACCAGGGACGGATCCAGGCAAACATTGCCAGCGCCCTGGCTAAACACCCGGCGGGAATATTTGAATTGAACGCCCTGCTCCTCGGGCTTCAGACCAGGCAGGAGAAAAAAGACGGGGGAATAACCGGGCTTCTGAGCCTCCTGGCGAGGCTGGGAATTGATAAAAATGTTGTCTCGGACCTTTCCCTCCTCCTCTCCGGTTCCCGCGTTGACGCAAGGGCGTTCCAGTCGCTCATGGTGATTATCGGGTTCGACCGGGAACGGTTCAGGAAATGGGCATCGGGAAAACCGGAGAGCATGGAGGCCATTATCGATGCCGTTATCGAAGGGATCAGCGGAATCAATGATAACGAGATGAAGGAAGCAGTGCTGCGTCAGCTCATTGCCCTTCTCGGCAATTCTACTGAAACGCCGACAGGATATGTTTCCGGGGAACTCCCCTTTGCCGATGATGATGAAACCCGACCGATACATTATCTGGGAAAAGATGACGCGTGGGTTTTCAGCATCGATTTTTCTGCAATGGGCCGCATCGAGGTTCTTGCCCGCAAGGCGCGGGATGGATATTACCTCTCTCTGTTTTGCGGCAAGCACGAGACCCTTGAAGCTCTCAGACAGCATGAAGGGGAGTTAAAGAAAAATATCAAAAACATAGACCCCGATATACATATAAATTTCTATAATACGGCGAAGGCCATAAATAAAATAGTTGAAATTTATTCATATTTCTCACTAAATAGTGTATTTGATATACGGGTTTAGGATGAAAAATGATAGGACGGGGGTCGCCCTGGAATATTCCGGGGACGTCCCGAAAATCCTGGCCGTTGCCAGGGGGATGCTATTTGAAAGGCTGATCCGGATCGCCAGGGAGCACAACATCACCATATATCGGGATTCGGATCTGGCCCAGGTGCTTGCGCAGCTGCCGGTGGGAAGCGAAATACCGGAGACCCTCTTCAGGGCCGTATCAGAGGTGCTCGCGTACTGCTACCGGATTAATGCAGACTTTAAATCCAAACTGGACAGCATGGGAATAGTATAATGGCCAAGATGAGAAAGATTTCCGTTGAGGAGTTGAGGCCCGGGATGGTATACGACAAGCCCATCTACGTGGACAGCAACAACATGCTCATCACCGCCAACTCCCCCATCAAGGAATCGGACATCAAAAAGCTGATGACCTGGGGCATCACCGAGGTCGAAACGTCCGGCATCCTGATCAAGCGGATGGAGATGGGGGAAGAAAAACCCGCCGAAGCGACAGAAACGAACAATTCCGCCGAACCGGTCTCTCCCCCCAAGGAAATTGACATCGACAGCGAAAAGAAGATCGTCAATGATTACAATGATCTCTTAAAAAAACGGAAGGGCCTTATTGAGGTACACAACCGCGCCAGGAACGCCGTTGAGGCAGCCTACAGGTCGATCCGCAACAACGTTCCCTTTGAGACCCGTGACCTCGAAGACGCGGTCCAGAGCATCGTAAAGCTCCTAAAAGACAACAGCAACATATTCCTTTTTCTCTACGGCCTTGATGAAGGGAAAGACTATACCCTGACCCATTCGGTGAACGTGACCTTCTATTCCCTGATCATCGGTATCGCGCTGAAATACAACCCCGTCAAACTGAACGACCTCGGACTGGGGACGCTCCTCATCGACGCGGGCATGATAAAGCTGCCGGTGTACATCATCCACAAGCAGTCAAACCTGACCGACCAGGAATTCAACCAGATCAAGACACACCCTCTCCTGGGCTACAAGGCCCTGAAAGAGCTGGGCAAGATCAAGGAAAGCTCCGCCATCATATCGCTCCAGCACCACGAGCAGTTTGACGGCAAGGGATATCCCCGCGGCCTTCGGGGCAACGACATCGACGAGTTCGCCCGGATCGCCGCCATCGCCGACAGCTACGAAGCGCAGATATCGAACCGGAGCTACCGCAAAAAGGTCTACTTCTACCACGCCATGCGGAATCTCCTGTCAAGCGGCGTGAACAAGTTCGATCCGGTCATCCTCCGCGTTTTCCTGTCGCGCATGTCGGTCTACCCCATCGGCTCCATTGTCGAGTTGAACGACGGCGCCATCGGCATCATCATCGGATCGGTACCGGAAAAGCCGCTCCGTCCCATCATCAAGGTCATCTTTGACAAGGACCGCAAGCGCATCGAAAACACCACCATCATAAGCCTCCTCTCCGAGTCTTCCCTCTATATTGTCAGGGCCCTCGACGAGGCAGAGGTGGGCATCAACATCTTTGACGTGCTGTAGGCCGCGGTGTCAGACCGTTTCCACAACCGGAACTTCGGCTCCGACGGCGAAGACCGCGCCGCTGACTTTCTCGAAAAAAAACAGTTCAACATCCTGGAGCGCAATTACCGCCACGGCAGATACGGCGAGATCGACATCATCGCCCGGAGCGGAGACCTTGTTGTCTTCGCCGAGGTTAAGCGCCGCGGCGCCGAACGCTACGGCGGCGCCCTCTACTCCATCAGCAGAAAAAAAAGGAACAGCCTGAAAACCGCGGCCCAGTCTTTCCTCGCGGCTAACCCCGAGTATAACCGTCCCGGGATCACCTTCCGCTTCGATCTCATTTCAATACGGGATAACGCAATAGAATGGATTGAGGACATGTTCCGGTAACGCACCGGGATATCCCGCGGTTATTTCCTGAGGGAACGGTACTTGCGCACCATTTTTCTATTGATAAAATTCATCACAAAGGGGGCAAACCTGCTGACCCACCAGAGCACCTTCGCGTGGAACGGGAAAACTATCATCGCCTTTTTCCTGGCAACGCCGTCGAGGATGATCTCGGCGGCCCGGTCCGGCGAGATGAGCCGCCGGGGCATGAATTCCATGTAGGTATCCCGGTCCGTTCCGATGATCTCTATGGCGTCGTAAAAGGAGGTTCTCACGATCCCCGGGCACACCAGGGTCATGCGCACCCCCAGGCCTTCCGTCTCGTGGCGCAGGGCCTGGGAGAGGCCCACCACGCCGTATTTCGCAGCGGTGTACGGAGCGTTGATCGAGAACGGGGCAAAGCCTGCCATGGAGGCCACGTTGACGATGTGGCCCCTTCCCTGGCGGGCCATGACCGCGTAAGCGGCCATGGTGCCGTAGAGCACCCCGAAGAGGTTCACATCGAATATTTTCCTCCATTGTTCGATCGTCAGGTCCCGGGCATCCGCCGAAATCCCGATGCCGGCATTATTGAAGAAATAATCAATGGAACCGAATTCCGCGGCTGTGTCTGCCACAGCCCTGAACACGGCGCCTTCATCGCCCACGTCAAGGGTGACCGCGCGGGCATGGCATCCCATGCCTTTTATTTCGTCAGCCGCTCGCCGTGCTTTTTCGCCATTGATGTCTGCAACGATAACCCTGGCGCCCCGCGAGGCAAGGCCGAGGCAGAGGGACCGCCCCATGCCGGAGGCACCGCCGGTCACGATAACGGTTTTATCCTTGTATGGATTTTTCATTTCTGATGTCCGGTTGTTCAACGCAGGCGGGGTCACGTGACCCCGCCTGCATGATTTATCCATGTATCTCATTCATTGTAAAAATTGTCAAACAATATGATCATAAGAAGTTGACATGGCCCCGACGGTAATCCAACCTACCATAAAGTATTATCTTAAAAAGGAAAAATACAATGGCAAAAGACAAGCTCTTCACACCCGGCACCATCGGTCCACTGAAAATCAGGAACAGGACCATCCGTTCCGCCGGCTTCGAGGGGATGTGCCCCGGCGGCTTCCCTTCGGATTCACTCATCAACTATCACCGGTCCGTGGCCGCCGGCGGCATCGGCATGACCACCGTGGCCTATGTTTCGGTGACCAACGGCGGCCGCACCTTCAGCCACCAGGCCTGGATGCGGCCCGAGGCCATACCCTACTTCAAAAAGCTTACCGACGCGGTGCACCGCGAGGGCGCCGCCGTCTCCGTGCAGCTCGGTCACGCCGGCAACATGGGCGACAGCAAGGTCTCGGGGGACCGCGCCGTCTCTCCGTCTGGCCGTTTATGCCTCTTCGGTCTCACCCTCCCGAGAAAAATGTCTGAATCGGATATCGAGGAGTTGGCCCGGGCCCACGGCAGGGCCGTGGCCATGGCATGTGAAGCGGGTTTTGACGCGGTGGAGATACACGCCGGCCACGGCTACCTTATAAGTCAGTTCCTTTCGCCCTTCACCAACCGCCGCACGGACCGCTTCGGCGGATCTCTTGAAAACCGCGCCCGTTTTCTCAGGATGGTCATGAAAGAGGCGAGAAAGGCAGCGGGAAAGAAAACGGCTGTCCTGGTAAAAACGAACCTGGAGGACGGCTTCTCCGGGGGCATGGATAAAAAAGAAGGGATTGAAGTAGCCAAAATCCTTGAAGATGAAGGCGCCGACGCCCTGGTCCTTTCCGGAGGCTTCACGAGCAAGACCCCCTTCTACATGTTGCGCGGCCTGACCCCCCACAGGGAACTCATCAGCTACCAGAAAGACCCCCTCATCAAGCTGGGCATGATCATGTTTTCCCGCATCATGATCAGGGACTATCCCTACACCGAGGCCTTTTTCCTTGAAGACGCCGTAAAAATACGCGATGCGGTGAAGCTCCCCCTGGTCTACGTGGGAGGCCTTGTCTCACGGAAAAAAATCGACGAGGTCCTCGGCAGGGGCTTCGACTTCGTGGCCATAGCGCGGGCCCTGGTGGCTGAGACGGATTTCGTGGACAGGATCAGGAAGGACCCGTCCCATGTGTCCAAGTGCCTGCGGTGCGGCCCCTGCAACAGCTGCGTTGCCACCATGTACATGGGGGAGATGCGCTGCACCTACGAGGGGTAATCATCACCCGGGTAAAGTTCCGTGTTTACGCCGGCCTCCGGTACCGTTTCATGAAACCGTTGACCACGGCGGAAATGAGCCGGTTCGGAACCCAGTGAATAAAACAGAAATGAAGTTTGTTGGTCAGGCCCGGGATGACCCTGGACCTTTTCTTCATCACACCCCGGTACCCGGCCCTGGCGACCTTCTTCGCGTCCATGGCGGCGCTATGGACCAGGGAACCCACCGACCATCTTTTAGGGGTTTTCACAAGGCCGGCGGAATCAAGGAAATTTGTCGCCGTGGTTCCTGGGTATAAGCAGGTGACGGCAACGCCGAACTCCTTCATCTCCCGGGCAAAGGCCTGGGTGAAGCTTGACACGTATGCCTTGGTTCCGGCATAGGCGGCCCAGAAGGGAAGGGGCTGAAAGGATATGGTTGAAGCTACATTGAGGATGCGTCCCCTCCGCCGCTCCTTCATCTTCCAGCCGAAGAGCTGACAGAGGACCGTCATGGTCATCATGTTCAGGACAACCATCCGCTTCACCCGGTCAGTGTCCAGGTCGAGGTGCCTGCCGGCGAGGCCGTAGCCGACATTGTTGACCAGTATATCGATTTCAATCCCGTCCTTTTCGCAGAAATCAAAAATAGATTCCGCCGCGTCCTGCTCCGACAGATCTTTCTGAATTATGATGACACTCTGGCCCGGCGCGACGGGCTTGAGCTCTTCCCTGAGGCGGACAAGCTCCTCCATGACCAGGCTGACCACCACCAGGCTGCAACCGCCCCGGTGGAAGCAGCGGCAGAGCTCACGGCCGATGCCGTTTCCCCCGCCGGTGACAAGGACCGTGGCATGGTGTGATGGCATTGATATCATTTCAACTCCCGCTTAAATAAATGGAAACCTATTAGTATGAGCGGCGCGCCTTTCGCTCACTCCGCCGCAAATAGGACATCCTGTCCTCGCGGCTCCGGCAGCCATCCTGGCTGCCTGTTCGCTGAAAGGCGGCGCCACTCTCACCTTCCCCCATGGCAGGGAAACTGCGTCATTCGCCCGGCTCTTTCACGTAGAGCTGCCTGGCAATCCAGTGCATCGGCATGGTTCGCCGGAAGAGGAGGAAATACGCCGCCAGGGCAAAGACCGGCATACCGATGCCGTACGCTGCGAGGAGGCTCCCGGTCACTTCCCTGATCCCCATGACCGACAGGGCCGCCAGTATCGCCAGGCCGAGGCACAGGACCCACTGCGTGGCGAAATAAAAGACCAGGATCCGCGGCACCCCGGGGACCCTGTCGGACGGGATCGTCCTGTCCATCTTCGCGCCTTCCCGCGTGAAACCGACAAAGCCGTATATGAGCATGGGGGCGAAAAACAGGGCCATGACCACGAGCGTCCACCATACCCTGCTGGCATAGAAGAATGAGATACCCATCATTTTACCCGGCTCCCACAGGGCGCCGTTGTTCACGCTCATGTCATAGAGGAATCGCTGGTACCCGGTGCAGTCCCACCCGCACACCAGGATGAACCAGAATATGATCCATGCCACCATCCAGTTGGCATGGGCCCCGTAGTAGTTCTTCTTCTTGACCAGCAGGAAGGTGGTCCAGTATCCCAGGATCCCCTGGGTGATGTTGGTCACCGCGAATATGGTCACCAGCCACGCCGGAATGTCGCTGAACGTGGTGGCCACCTGCATTGTTTCCCACTGGGTATGCTCCCAGAGAAGATACAGCCCCGAGGGCGCGAAAAAAATAGAAAGAAAGAGAAGGATAAATATATACCATTTATTATTAAACGGCTTTTCCTCCTTTTCAAGCTGCCGTGCCGCCGCAGCCGCAAAGGTCGCGCCAAAAGCGTACGACCAGACGATATCAACCTGTACCATGTAAAACCTCCATGCTGTTATATAATGAAGGGGCCATTTTTTGTCCCCCCCAACCCCCCGTGGGGGGCTTTATGCTCAAATGATGGTAAAAGAGTCCCCCTGCGGGGGATGTAGGTGGCTTTTAGACAAGCCTTGATACCATCATCTACCGTTGGGGCAAATCCATCATGCCCTCTGTCTTACTACTGCTATTTGTACTTTGCGATGATGCTCTCCACCGACACATCCGAAGCGCCGCAGTCGGTCACGATCATATCGATTATTTCCCCTACCATTTTCTTGTTTTCCTTCAGCTTCCGGGCAGCCTCCCTGTCGGGAACAATCGAATCCAGGTACGCGAAATAGAACTTCATCGAGGCCTTTTCAACGCTCTCATAGGTGGCGCCTGACTGAACGATGTTCTTTATTGAATTCCTGTCGTTCTGTATTATCGTCTGCAGGGCCGCCCGGTTCCCCACAAACTTTGCCAGCCTGTTGAACAGGAGGTTCTGTATGTAGGCCTCGTTCCTCGTCCTGGTATCGATGGCCCGCTCCTCTTCGCTGCCCCGCGCTGCGTCGCTGTATTTCCTGTTCGGCACCATGGTCCTGAGCTTTTTCAGCGTTTCGTAGGGATAGCTCTTCATGACGGCATAGGCCACCCTTTTAGGGATGTCCCCCGCGGGGTCCACCAGGAGCCTGTAGATGAACTTGGTCCTGTTTCGCCCGAGGAATTCCATGTCAAAGACGCCGTTCATCATGGTGACCCGCACCCGGTTCTTTTCCAGGGGAATTTTGATCTCCTCGGTGGCCCCAAAGGAAATGGCAGCCCTGGCCCTGTCCCAGTCGTACACGGTTTTATCCTTCAGAGCCACGTCCCTTTCCTGGATTATGGGCGGTTTCAGCACCAGGTAGATGGCCATGGTGTTCCGGTCATACCGCTTTTCCACCTGCGCTCCATGACAATCGGCGATCCAGTTCCGGTAGGAGGGAACGTCGCGCAGCACTTCACCGAGGACCTCCATCTTTTCGTCAATGGCGGTGACCGCCATGTATTCCATCAGGTCCGTGCCGGGGACTGAACGCTCATAGACCTTTATCCCGCTGCTGTTCTTAACCAGCGACCATGTTCCCGTCGTACCGGCATTGGCTTCATTGATAATGACCAGAGAAATAAATGCGGTGAGAATAATTAATAACCTCTTCATGTTTGCAAAAACACCTCCAGTGAAATTCCAATTTATTTAAAAACCGTCTGATTATCCTATAATTAAAGCATGAAGCGTGCCAAAAAAAATTTCGACAGCTCATAGGCTCTGAAATATCACACTGCATTATTAAAAAATTTTTCATGGGTCCCCTTTCCCCCTGAGGGGGCATCAATTAATATGTTTTAATGCATTGCATATCTTCATAGGCGCTACTTGCAGACGGCAGGGGGGCGTATCGCAGGGGGATTCGTGCGGGTTTTAGGATAACGCAGCCTGAACAATAACAATCCATGTCCCATATCAGAGCTATCTGTCCCGTTTTCCGGACAGGACGGCACCGGATCACTTCAAATGATGCGATGTGGAAAAAATCAGTCGGTAATCTTGTACTTCTGGAGCTTGTTGAAGAGGGTCGACTTGGGCAGACCGGTTATTTCAGCCGCCTTTCGTACATTGCCCTTCGCCTGCCGGTACGCCTCGGCAAGAAATTCCCGTTCGATGCGCTCGATCTCCGCCGCGACATCACAGCCGTTCAGGACCGCGTCCTCGATATAGGTCTTCATGGTGGCGTAAAAATCCATCATCCGCGACGTGTCCGAGATCGCGCCGATCGCCTCCAGGTCCTTTTCGGAAATCTTGTTCTTGTCGGTCATCACGAGCATGCGGTGGACCAGGTTCTCCAGTTCCCTGACGTTGCCCCGCCACTCCCGGGAGGTGAGGAAGCGCATGGCCGATACGGTGAATTCGATGTTCCGGGCGCCGGTGTAATCGTACTTTTTGATAAAATGGTCGACCAGGAGGGGGATATCCTCCCGCCGCTCCCTGAGGGGCGGGAGATATACCGGAAGGCCGTTGATCCGGTAGAAGAGATCTTCCCGGAAATCGCCCTTGCGGATCTTCTCCTCGAGGTTCTGGTTCGTAGCCGTGACGATCCGGACATCGACCCTGATGGACGACTCGCCGCCGATGCGCTCGAACACCCCCTCCTGGAGAACGCGGAGGAGCTTGGTCTGGAGCTTGGGGCTCATGTCGCCGATCTCGTCAAGAAAGATGGTGCCGCCGCCTGCCAGCTCGAACTTCCCCTTCCTCTGGCGGTCAGCACCGGTAAAGGCTCCCTTCTCGTGGCCGAAGAGCTCGCTTTCCAGGAGCTCCGGGGGGATGGCCGAGCAGTTCAGTTTGATGAAGGGCTTGTCCCGCCGGGGTCCCAGGGCATAAAGGGCGTCGGCGATGAGCTCCTTGCCGGTCCCGCTCTCACCCCTGATGATGACCGGGATCGTGGACTTCGCCGCCTTTTCAATCACGCTGAAGATCTCCTTCATCTTCCTGCTCTGGCCGATTATGTTCTGGAAACTGGAGGAATAGTCGAGCTCCTCGTGAAGATATACGCTTTCGTTCTTCAGCTGTTCCAGCAGCCTCGAGTTTTTAATGGAAATGGCCGCCTGTTCGGAGAGCACCCCCAGGAGGGTGCGGTCATATTCCGAGAAGGCCCTCGCGGCCTTGCAGGCAATGATCAGGGCCCCCGCGACAGCGCCGTCAACGGTGACCGGGAGACCGTACAGGCTCCCGATTGAAAAATTCTTCAGGGCTGCCGCAACGCCGGCATCTCCGGCGTGCGCTTCCGAAGATACGGCAAGAACCTCGGCCGTGTCGATGATCCTGCCGCCTATCACGCACTCCATCTCCCCGCCGGGATCGCAGGAAAAGCTTCTCGTTTCGGTGATCACTTCCATTGACCCGCTCCGGCCGTTCCGGAGGACCATGAAGCAGCGGTCTGTCTGGAGGAGCTTGTTGGTCTCCAGGGCTATGTTGCTGAGCGTCTTTGCCAGCTCTTCATGGGAGGATATCTTGCGCCCTATCTCCATCAGGGACGCGATTTCCTTCACGTGCTTCTCTCCCATCTGGTACCAGGCCATGATGTAATCCCCCAGCATCCTGGAAAAGGCAAGGCCCATGACCGATATGAGGAAAAAAAACGCCAGGCGGTCAATCACCAGTATGTAATCCACGGGCACCTCGTGATAGGTGAGGTCGAACCATGAGAGCATGATGATCACCGGCACACACAGGGCGACGCTGAAGACCGTGTACCGGGTGCGGTACCTGATACCGCCGCTGAAACCGATCAGGTAATAAATGATAACGAGGGGGTCCTGCATGACGCCGTTGCGGTTCATCGTGTAAAAGGAGAGGGTAATGATGCTGATCGTCACGAAGGCGGTATCGAGAAAAAGGGTCACGAAACCGGTCCAGGAGCGGAAATAGCCCTTCTGTAAAACCAGGTATATGCCCGCGGCAATGGCGGACATGACGATCCATTTGCCGATGCTCAGGATCCAGTATGAGGGAAGGAGGTACCCCAGGAAAAAGCGGAGCGCGAAAATGAGGGGTATGAAGGCAAGGAGAATGACCAGCCTGAACCGGGCCACCAGGAGCTCGCCGCTCCGTTGCTTGTCTTCGAAAATTTCCTCGACCAGATTCAGGCGTTCTTTCCGTGACATGGCAGAGAGGGTAACCGCCGGCGTTTATTTTTCAAATGTTTTTTGGACTGGGATGAAATATATTCCCATGCCGCAGGGGGGGGTTCGCGTCCCTTACCGCGGCATGCCCATGATCCCGCCTGTCACCGACACACGTTCCCGCCTTCAAAATAAATAAAAATATTTCTTGTATATAATCAGTCCGGTTCAATAATTATCCCCGCAGCACACGAAAGGTAATAACCGGTTTTTGGACATCCGTACACTACAACATACCATTCAGAAGGAGCCGCATATGAACGTTAAAGAATTATTCGATCTCAAGGGGAAGAAAGCGATCGTCACCGGCGGAGGCCGGGGGATCGGAAGCTTCATTGCAACCGGGCTTGCCGAGGCGGGCGCGGACCTGGTGATCGCGTCGCGCAAGATCCAGAACCTCGAAAAAGAGGCGAAAGAACTCCAGTCGCTCGGCGTGAAGGTCATCCCGGTCAAATGCGACATTGAATCCAAGGAAGACATTGACAACCTGGTAAAAACGTCTGTTCAGGAATTGGGAACTGTAGACATCCTGGTAAACAACGCCGGCATAACCTGGGGGGCGCCGACCCTGGATTTTCCCCTGGACAAGTGGGACAAGGTCTTCAATATCAACGTGCGGGGACTGTGGATCCTCACCCAGCAGGTCGCCAAAATCATGAAGGAAAAGGGCGGCGGGAAGATCATAAACATTTCGTCAATATTCGGCTCGCGCGGTTCCCTCGAAATAGCGCACCCCGCCGTGCCCTACAACTCGTCAAAGGCGGCGGTCGAGATACTCACGAAGAACCTGGCGGTCAAGCTGGCCCAGTACAAGATATACGTCAACGCCATTGCCCCGGGGTTCTTCCACACCGACATGATGGAATACATTTTCAAGCCGGAGATGAAGCCCATCCTTGACGCGATGGTCGGCCAGATCCCCCTCATGAAGGTCGGCGAAGAGAACGAGATAAAAGGCCTTGCCCTCTTCCTCGCTTCCAGGGCGTCGGATTACGTCACCGGCGCCGTAATTCCGGTCGACGGCGGACTCGGAGCAAAATAACAATTTTCCGAAGATGCCGCACTCCGAAAAAAACCCGGCTCCAGGCCGGGTTTTTTGTTGCCATGATGCTGTCAGCCTTTGAGGACGCGGTGGAGAACGGCCGCGACATCCTCAATGCGGTACGGCTTCGCAAGAACGTCGCAAAACCCGAATTCCGTAAACCGTGACATCACCGGGTCCGATGAATACCCGCTGGAGACGATGGCCCTGACACGGGGATCAATGCCGAGGAGGGCCTTAATGGTTTCCTCGCCGCCCATGCCGCCCACCACGGTCAGGTCGATGATGACGGCGTCAAAGGGCCTGCCCTGGGAGGCTGCGGTGCGGTACCGGTCCACCGCGGCGGTGCCGTCGCCGGCGCTTTCTGCCTCGTAACCCAGGGTCTTGAGTATCGCGCAGGCCGTGTCCCTGATCGACTGCTCGTCATCCATCACGAGGATCTTTCCCGCGCCGGCGCCCGGCGTTATCCGTTCTTCGCGGTCGACGCCGTACGGTCGTTCAGAAGCCGGCATAAATATCTGAAAGGTCGTTCCCCTGCCCGGTTTGGATTCTACCGAGATCGAACCGCCGTGATGCTTGATAATGGAATAGGCGGTGGCAAGACCGAGGCCGCTGCCGTTTTGCTTCGTGGTAAAGTAAGGGTCGAAAATCCGGTTAAGGTTTTCCGGGGAAATGCCGGTGCCGGTGTCGGAAACGGTTAGCTTGACGAACTTTCCCTGGCTGACCGATACATTTCTGGCCTTGATACTGATCGTTCCGCCCTCCGGCATGGCCTGGATCGCGTTGATGGCGAGGTTCTGGATCACCTGGCTCAGCTGCCCTTCGTCGGCCTCAACCATCAGCAGGTTGTCAGGAAGTTCGAAGGAGCAATTGACCCGCGTGCCGTGGCAGACGAACTCCGCCGAGTCCCTGATGACGCCCGGCAGGGTGATGGTTTTCTTCACCGGGGCGCCGCCCCTGGCGAAGGTAAGGAGCTGCTGCGTCAGGTCCTTTGCCCTCAGCGCGGCCTTTTCCGCCAGGCCCAGATGTTCTATTATTTCCGGCTCCTTCGATCCCATCATTTTCGACAGGGAAATGTTTCCCAGGATGGACGTGAGGATATTGTTGAAATCATGGGCGATGCCCCCGGCAAGGACACCCATCGACTCGAGCTTCTGCGACTTGATCTGCTCCGATTCAAGCTTTTTCTGCTCGGTGATGTCTTCAACCACCCCGACATAGCCCAGGACGGCCCCGTCATCCGAAAGCACCGGCGTGCCCATCGACCGGGCCCACACGACCTCGCCCCTCTCCGAAAGCATCCGGTGCTCCTTCATCCATCGGGTCCCCCGCTGCACCGCGTCCGCCCACGATTCCAGCACGGGCGCCAGGTCATCCTGGTGGACGATGCCGGCCCATCCGTTCCGGGCGATCTCGTCCAGGGAAACACCCGTCAGCCTGAGGAGGTGCGGGTTGGCGTACACGATGCCGCCGGACGCTCCGGTGAGAAAAATGCCGATCGGCGCCGTTTCCGTGAGCATGCGGAAGCGCTCCTCGCTCTCCATGAGGTCGTCCGTCGTCCTCTTCAGCTCCGTGACGTCGTGGAACATCCCCAACTGGTATTTTTTGCCGCTGATGGTCACGATCGAAGCATTGACGTCCGCGTAAAAAACGCTTCCGTCTTTTCTTTTGACCGGCAGTGCCCTCGCTATGTAGCCGCCCTCCTCCCCCTGCCTTTTAAAATGATCGATGACCAGGGGAAGGCCCCATTCAGGATGGATATCCTTGACGCCGAGGGACGGGATCTCGTCAGGCTCATACCCCAGCATGGAACAGATCGCCCTGTTCCCGGAATAAAATTTCATGGTCTCAATATTAGCCAGGAGGATGCCGTCGAGGGAATTATCGAAGATGGCCCTGAATCTCTCCTCGGAATCCCTGATGGTAAGCTCCCCGCGTTTGCGTTCGCTGATATCCCGTATTATGGTCTGGATATACAGCTCGTCGTTCATGCGCAGAGGGATCGCGGCGACCTCCACGTCAAACTCCCGTCCATCGGGAAGAATGAAGCGTTCCGCCATCCAGGGGGCCAGCTTCTCGCCCCCGATTATCGCCTTTATCCGATTGGCCGCTTCGGCACGGTAATCTGGATGCACAAATTGGATCACCGGTTTTCCTATCAGTTCCGTCGCGCTGTTCGTCCCAATTAGATCCACAATGGCCTGGTTCGCGTACTGAATGATACCTTTTTTGTGGAGGATGATGCCATCCGGGGAAAGCTCTACCAGGTTGCGGTAGCGTTCTTCGCTTTCAAGGAGCAGCTCTTCGGTTTTTTTCCGTTCTGTGACATCCACGATTATTCCCTGGATGCCGATGATCGAGCCATTTTCATAAATCGGGCTCCTGGATGCCCGCACCCACCGAAGCTCCCCGTTTTTATGATACACGCGATAGTCATCCGCTTCGTAGGACTCTGGAAAACCCTTTTCAAACAGCTTTTTCGCAATATCGACATCGGCAGGATACAGGAAATCCATGAATTGCCTGTCCAGCATGTCCTGCGGGGTATATCCGAGAATCTTTTCTATGTTTGAAGTCAGATACACGATCTTTCCGGTCATGTCCGTCTCATAAATGACCTCATTCATATTCTCAACCAGGCGGCGATAGCGTTTTTCACCTGCGGCCATATCCTCTTCGGAACGAGCAAGAGCGGTGTCCCCGGAAGAGGAGGCACCCCCTGTTTTTTCTCCTGGTTCGTATTTTTTCAGCATGCCCTCGAGTTCCCTGATTCTCTTTTTAAGTGATGAAACTTCCTTTTTCATATTTTCATTCATATTTGCAGGCATACCAATTCCTTCGCAGGTCCCGCTACTGAGGTTTTCAGGGATTATCAATCTGACATTACATCAGGCGAAACAAGAGGTCAAGAATAATAAAAAATAATAAAATCAGAAGCATGGCCGCTGTATCCGCCATACGGGAGCCATCTTCTCCATGCTGACCAAAAACTTTTTCTTGACCGCAGGCAAAAAAAAGACTATCCTGCCCTAACATCGAACAGGTCAGGGGGGATAGTATGAATATAAAGCGTTTTACCATCGCCGGCATCACTGTTTTTATCACGATACAGGCGATAGACTGGCTCGTCCACGGCGTGCTCCTGGCAAAGTGGTACCAGGACATCAAGGGCCTGTGGCGGACGGAGATGATGGACCTCATGTGGGTCATGGTGCTGGGATCGCTCTTCTTTTCCTTCATGTTCGTCTTCATTTTCACCAAGGGGTACGAGGCGCGGGGCGTGGTGGAGGGCGCGCGGTACGGCCTTTTCATCGGTCTCCTGGTCAATGTATACGGCGTCCTCGGCCAGTACGCGATGTACCCGATCCCCTTCGGGCTGGCCATGATATGGCTCGCCTACGGCATGATCGAGATGGTCCTCGCCGGCATGATCACCGCCACGATCTATCGAACATGACATAATCAGCACGGGGGAGCGGGGCCAGAAATTCTTGACAAAAACCCGCTCCTGTTAGAGAAGGACAGAAGAATGACCGGCGTTTTAAGATGGAATTGACCATCAGGGAATTCTCGCAGTATCTGCATGTCGCACGCCTGGGCATGTATTACTCTGCTGCAGGAGTGCACCATGGAACAATCTATTATCTTATCGTACCTTGAGCAAAACGGTGCGGAAAGCATCAACAGCGCCTTTCTCGCATTTCTTTCCAGCCTCGAAACCATAGCCCGGGTCGCGCCGGAAGTTTCCCGGAGCATCGTGCAGGAGCTGGCTGACCAGCGGTCCAGCCTTAAGCTGATCGCGAGCGAAAACTATTCATCGCTGGCGTCCCAGCTGGCCATGGGCAACCTTCTGACCGACAAGTACGCTGAAGGATACGCCTACCACCGGTTTTACGCCGGCTGCGACAACGTGGACGCCGTCGAGGACATGGCCGTCGAAGAGGCGAAGAAGCTCTTCGGCTGCGATCACGCCTATGTGCAGCCGCACAGCGGCGCCGACGCCAACCTGGTCGCCTACTGGGCGATACTCTCGACCCGCATCGAGATGCCCCGCCTGAATTCCCTGCAGGCGAAAAACACCAATGAATTGAGCGACGCCGACTGGGCGTCCCTCCGTCACGACATGGGGAACCAGAGGCTCCTCGGCCTTGACTATTATTCCGGCGGCCACCTGACCCACGGCTACCGCATGAACGTCTCCTCGCGCATGTTCGACGCCCATTCCTACACGGTAAGCCGGGAGACCGGCCTCATCGACTACGACATGATAGAATCGAAGGCCCGGGAGCTTAAGCCGCTTATCCTCCTGGCCGGATACAGCGCCTATCCCCGCGCCATTAACTTCAAGAAGATGCGCGAGATTGCCGACCGCGTCGGCGCCGTGCTCATGGTCGACATGGCGCATTTCGCGGGACTCGTCGCCGGCGGCGTCTTCACCGGCGAGATGAACCCCGTCGCCTACGCCGACGTGGTTACCACCACGACGCACAAGACCCTGCGCGGCCCCCGGGGCGGCATGATCCTGTGCACCAACGAGTTCGCCGACGCCGTGAACAAGGGCTGTCCCCTGGTGATCGGCGGCCCCCTTCCCCACGTCATGGCCTCCAAGGCGGTGGCCTTCCGGGAAGCCAACAGGCCCGCGTTCAAGGCCTACGCCGCGGACATCGTGAAGAATTCCCAGGCCCTTGCCCGCTTCTGCATTGAAGCAGGCATGGATGTTGCCACGGGCGGAACCGACAACCACCTCCTCCTGGTGGACGTCAGGAACTTCGGCCTCACGGGACGCCAGGCGGAAAGCGCCCTCCGCGATTGCGGCATCACTCTTAACCGGAACTCGCTTCCCTTCGACGTGAACGGGCCCTGGTACACCAGCGGCATCCGCGTCGGCACCCCGGCGGTGACGACCCTCGGCATGGGCATTCCGGAGATGAAGGAAATAGCGCAGATCATGCACGGCGTCCTCGCCAACACGAAGGCGCAGACCGATCCGAAAACCGGCAAGAAAAGCCTTGCAAAATATGACATCACAAACAACGCGAAGGATGACGCCCTGGCGAAAGTGAAGCACCTCCTGTCTCGCTATCCGGTGTATCCAGAGCTCGACCTTGACTTTTTGCTCGATTCCTTTGTCAACAACGGCATGACGGTGGCGGTGTAATAACGCCATCTTTTAGCCTGAGGCAGGCGCGGTCACGAGACCGCGCTTACACCATGATGCGTCTATTACGGGGATGGAGGGTTCAACCCGCGGAATGGTTTCAGTAGTTGTCCCTGATAAGCCTGATCATATCGGTCTTGAGTTTTTTCAGCCGGTCTGACAGGCTTATTTTGTATATATGCGGGTTCAGGAGTCTCCGGTATGTTTTATCGAGTGCCTCGATTTCCTTCCGGCGGTACTCCTGTATCTCCTGCAGCGAAGGACCGGCGCTTATGGCCCTGCCTTCCTTCATGACCGGCGCCAGGAGCTTTCTCGCCGAAGCGTAATCGGCAAGGGTGAAGTGCGAATAGTCCGTTGCCGGATGGTTGAACCGCACCGGCGCCCTGCGCGCGATCAGGGCCTCCAGTTCCCCCTCCTCATCTTCAAGGTAGATAAGGTCCGCCAGCGCCTGGTTCCTGTCGCTGTAGAAGCGCATGATGTTCTTCACGCCCGGGTTGGTTATCTTTTCCGCCTGGTTCGATATCTTGATGCGCGGATCTAGGGACTCACCCCGGTTCGTTGCCACGATCTTGTACACGCCGGTCAGGGCCGGGTCGTTCCACCCGGTCACCAGGCGTGTTCCCACGCCCCAGGCCTCGATGGGGGCGCCACTCTCTATGAGCTGCCGCATGATCCACTCATCGAGGTCGCTGGAAACGAAAATCTTCACCTCCCGAAGCCCGCTGTCGTCCAGCATCGCCCGGGCCTTCTTGCTCAGGTACTCCAGGTCTCCGCTGTCGATGCGCACCGCCATGAGGGAGGGCTTTTTTTCCCGGAGTTCCCTGAAAACGGCTATCGCGTTGGGTATGCCCGATTTCAGCGTGTCGAAGGTGTCCACCAGGAGCACGCACCGGTCAGGGTACATGGCGGCGTATTTACGGAAGGCCTCGAGTTCCGAATCGAAGTTCATCACCCAGCTGTGGGCCATGGTGCCGCTCACCGGGATGCCGTACTGTTTCCCGGCCAGGGTATTGGACGTCGACGACGCCCCGCCGATGAACGCGGCCCGCGCCGCTGACAGGGCGCCGTCGGCCCCCTGGGCGCGGCGGAGGCCGAATTCCATAACCGGCCCGTTTCCGGCTATGGAGACGATGCGGGCCGCCTTGGTGGCGATGAGGGACTGGAAATTGATGAAATTGAGGAGCATGCTCTCAACCATCTGGGCTTCCATGAGGATCCCGCTGACGCGGACGAGGGGCTCGTTGGGATAAACCACGGTCCCTTCCGGTACGCTGAACACGTCCCCCCTGAACCTGAAGCCTGACAGGTAATCGAGAAATTCTTTCTTGAAGGTGCCGCGGGAATCAAGGTAGTCGATCTCCTCGCCGGTGAAGCGCAGTCCTTCAAGGGTTTCAAGGAACGGCCCCAGGCCGGCGAATACCGTGTATCCCCCCTGGAAGGGCTCCCTGCGGAAGAACATTTCGAACACGCCGCGGTCGCGGGGACAGTTGAAGAAGTATCCCTGCATCATGGTGAGTTCGTAGAAGTCTGTCAGGAGAGATAGGTTCATGGGCGCCGCTACAGGTCCTTCGATTCGATGATCCGGACTCCCTTCCGCTTCATGTCGCTGATCGACCGTTCAATTGATCCGCCCGGCACATCGATCCCGCGGCAGGCGTCGAGAATGACCAGGGTGGTGAACCCGAAAGAGACCGCATCCATAACGCTGTAAAAGACGCAGTAATCCGTGGCCAGGCCGCAGAAGAAGACACGCCCGGCCCCGATCGACATCAGGTACCCGTCGAGGCCGGTCTTTGTCTTTTTGTCGTTTTCCAGAAACGCCGAGTATGAATCCACGGCGGGATTGGTCCCCTTGCGCACGATGAGGTCAAAACGGTCGGGATTCAGCCCGGGATGAAATTCTGCGCCGCCGGTGCCGGCGACGCAGTGGTCCGGCCACAGCGTCTGGCTGACACCGCCCAGGTCTATCTGTTCGAAGGGTTTTTTCCCCGGATGATTCGATGCGAATGACGCGTGGTGTTTCGGATGCCAGTCCTGGGTGGCAACGATGCGGTGGAACCGGTCCATGATGCCGTTAATGACGGGGACAATCAGGTCGCCCTCGCGTACCGCGAGGGCGCCCCCGGGACAGAAGTCATTCTGCACGTCAGTGACGATCAGGACATCACGGGCTGTCATCGGTCCCTTCCCGCAGAAAGCTGCTGATTGCCCGTGTCATTTCTTCATCCTGGCGAGCTCCATGGCCCGCAGCTCCTTGCGAAGGATTTTCCCCACTCCGCTCTTCGGCAGCGTGTCGATAAATTCGACCATGGTGGGCACCTTGTACTTCGCGAGCTTTTCCTTGCAGTAATCCATGACCTCTTCGGCTGTCATGGTCTCGCCCGGCTTCAGCACCACGAAGGCCTTCACGGTTTCGCCGCGGTAGGAGTCGGGGACCCCGATGGCGCAGGCCTCGAGGATCTTCGGGTGCTCGAAGAGGACCTCGTCGATGTCGCGCGGATAGATGTTGTACCCTCCGGCGATGATCATGTCCTTCTTCCGGTCGACGATATAGAAGTATCCCTCCTCGTCCATGGTGCCGATATCACCGGTGAAGAGCCACCCGTCCTTCACGGTCTTGGCGGTCTCGTCGGGCATCTTGTAATAGCCGCTCGTCACCTGCGGGCCGCGGATGATGACCTCACCCGGCTGGCCCTGGGGCATGTCCTTCGTGCCTTCCTCCAGGTCGACGATGCGTACTTCAGTGTCCGCGATCGGCAGGCCGATGGAACCGACCTTGGTCTTCCCCCCCCACGGGTTAATCGTCACCACGGGGCTCGTCTCCGAAAGGCCGTAGCCCTCGCAGATCTGGGACCCCGTCTTCGACTCGAATTCCTTTATGACCTCAACGGGGAGCGGGGCCGCGCCGGAGAAGCATCCCTTGATCGATGATATATCATACTTGGCCAGGTCGGGATGATTGAGGAGCCCCACGTAAATCGTCGGCACCGCAGGGTAGAAGTTGATCCTGTGCTTGTGGATCGCCTCCAGTATCGTCTTCGGCTCGGGCCGCGGTATCAGCACGTCGGTGCCGGCCTTCCATATGGTCAGGTTCATGACGCAGGTAAGGCCGAAGGAGTGGAAGAAGGGAAGCACGCCGAGCATGACCATCTCCCCTTCCACGAAATCCGGAAACCATGCATTGATCTGCTGCACGTTGGAGGAAAGGTTCTTGTGCGTCAGCATGACACCCTTGCTCACGCCGGTGGTGCCGCCGGTGTACTGAAGGCTGGCCAAGCTGTCAAAATCGACGGATATTTTCGGGTCCGCGGCAGGATATTTTTTTATGACATCCATCCATTCAAACACGTCCGGCGTCGGCGGGATGTCCCGGTGCTTGTCCTTGGCCACGATGGGAAGGAGCTGCTTTTTCGGGAACTTGAGGTGGTCCCGAATATGGGCGACAACGATCTTCTTTACCGGGGTCTTCGGCTTGAGCGCTATCATGCGGGGCCCGAGAAGATCGAGGGTCACCAGGACCGTTGATTCGGAGTTGTTCAGCTGGTGCTCAAGCTCGGTGTCTGTATAGAGGGGGTTGTTCATGACCACGACCGCCCCGGCCCGCCATGCGCCGTAGCTCGCGATCACGATCTGCGGCATGTTGGGCATCAGCATGGCCACCTTGTCGCCCGGCTTGACACCCATATCAATGAGGGCATTGGCAAAACTGTTCACCATGTCGTTAAGCTGCTTATAAGTAATTTTTACATCAAGGAAGATGAGGGCTGGTTTATCAGGATATTTTTGAGCCATCCTGTTGAGGGCGTCCGCCACGGTTATACGCTCATACTGCACGGCAGAGACCACGCCGTTAGCATACGATTTCAGCCATGGTTTATCCATACACGAAACCTCCTAACATTGTTTTTTGAGAGCACGCATACGGTAAGAACTGTAATGATTAATGACAATGGCCCACTGACTGGCAATTGTCAATCAATATTATTGTCTTACAATGATGATTTGAGGGCAGGATAGTGCAGGATTACATCAATGCTATCTGACGGAATACCTGAAGGTTTCCCGGGCTGACTGGTTCCCGGCGCGGTCGGCTATGGATGCGGTTATCACGTGCTTCCCCTTCGACCAGATTGCGTTAAGGCGGAGGATTTCGATGCAATGCCGGTCCGGGTCATAGTCCCAGGCCACAGCGCGGCCGTCCACCTTGACCTGTGCGGTATTCAGATCGATGCCGGTGCCGGAGTCTCCGATATAGAGGCGGAGCTTATCCCCGGCATTCACCCTTGTGCCGTTCCTGAACCGTATCCGGGGCGGCGCATCGTCCCTGGCGAGAAAGAATTTTCCCATCCTCATGACAGGAATCCGAAAGGCCTTCCTTCCCTTGTCATAGGTCGCGCCGGCGCAGGAGAAGTACCTGCCGTTTCTGGAAAAGCGGTACACGGCGACCCTGTCAAAATCGCCGCCATCATAGGAGATTGAGAGTTCCGCCGCCCTGTCGATGCAGAGGTTCGTCGGCGACAGAGAATAGACCGCGCTCAGGGAGGTTATGCCCGGTATGCGCACCCGGGGCTGCCCCTCGATTTCCATCTTCAGCGTCTCATCGTAGAGGGCCGACCCCCGGGGGAATGATATGATGCATTTTTTATCTTCGCTTCCCAGTTCAAGGGAGCTCCCCCTGGCGAGGTTTGCCGCCGGTGAAGGCGGATCTTCCGGGAGGCGGTCAGCCCTGACCTGAAAGGCGAGGACCGTGGCGTTGTTCGCAGCATCATAGCAGATAATCGTGATGTCGGTGATCTTCCCTACCTTTCCCGCTTTCACCGTCCCGTTTCCGCTGATCCGGTCGAAGAGAAACATGGTATAATTGCTCAGGTCGGAGGCGTCATAATCATAATAGAGGCCTACGCGGTGGCTCAGGCTCCGCTGGATGCGCCGGTACCGGATCTGGTACAGGAGCCGTCCGTCGGCATAGCAGTCGAACCCGTAGGGGGCGACGCCGTTTTTAATGCCGATCCGGTCATAGGCGTTTACGGTGATACCCACGGTCCCCGACACAAGGGGGATTGCTTTTGCCTTCACCGTGCAGCTGTTTTTCCCGGCGGTTATGACCGGGAACCGCGCCGCGCGGGTCGAACCGTCAACGCGGGACAGGCCGTCCATGGGCACCAGTGACACCGCCGTTATCACCGGCGGATTTTTATCGTCAACCATGATACCGCTGGTGAGGGGGTTCACCGGCTCGCCGTCCTCCCCCCGCACCTCGAAATGAAAATGCTCCAGGCCGATGCCGCTCTCGCCCGAATAGCCGATAACGGTCCCCTTTTTTACCGGAATGGCGGTCCTGTCTAAATCCGCCCTGAAATCCTTCCTGTTTTCAATCTGATAAGCGTACCCCCTGATTTTCTGATTCTTCAGGATGGCCTCGTCAAACCGCTCCAGGTGGCCGTAGAGGGTGCTCCAGCCGTTGCCGTGGGTGATTATCACGGCGTAGCCGATGCCCCACTGCTGGTACATGACGCTGCTCACATACCCGTCATCGGCAGCGGACACCGCGTACCCGGTCTTGCCGCCGGTGCTGACATCAATGCCGTGATGAAAATGGGCGCCCCGGTACTCCCCGAAGGTGCCGGTTATCATCGCCGGCCTGTCAATGGGCCAAAGAAACGAGGGATCGGCAGCCATGCCGGCTGCGGCACCGATCAATATCATACTGCTGATGGATAGTGCGCGGATCAGTTTCATGATTTCCCATGGAAGCTGAAACGCCGCGATTCGATCAAGAATAATTTCTCATTGACAGGATAAAAGGGGAGGATAGATTTAAAATCTCTCCGGGAACCGGAATAACGCACACAAGGAGGCTGTCATGAAAAAAACTCTGGTGCTTATCCTTGCCATCTTTGTCGCCGCTGGCCTTGCCGGCTGCGGGAAAAAAGTCCCTCTCCCCGATGACCAGAAGGCCTTCGCGGGGA
>Ga0116176_10000039_pt1 | contig 104590 bp, 91 predicted proteins | sample AD_STIC08_MetaG_FD_89803 | JGI IMG/M metagenome (GOLD analysis project Ga0116176, IMG submission 89803) | Active sludge microbial communities of municipal wastewater-treating anaerobic digesters from USA - AD_STIC08_MetaG | ecosystem: Engineered > Bioreactor > Anaerobic > Digestate | place...
GAAAAAGCCCGTGCCACAGCCAACATCGAGAAGCGATTCCCCTGAACCAGGTTGCAGCTCTTCGAGAAGCAGCGCCACCTCGCGCTGCCCGATCCACCGGCCGCGCGGCGTCTCGTACCACCGGTCATAGGTCTCTGGGTCCATCACGTTTCCACCTAACGTCGATGAGATGAGCCGCGAGTCGAGCGAGTCGGCCTGATCTCATCGTTGGGCAAGCGATGCTACTCCGTGAAGTAATCCGTGTCGATCTTCTTGACCTCGTAGTTCGCCTTCGGACTGACGCCGAGGTTGTGGTCGATCATCAAGCCCGCGAGCTCGACGCCGTCGATTTCGTCCTCTCTGCCGACGGCATAGTTCAACGTCGGCAGCTTCGCTGCGGCGTTACGCGCCGAGCCCTCGGCCGGACGCATGCCTCCGCCTGGCGCGCTCGATGGCAACGAATACCACGAGCCAGAGCGCTGCAGCGCAAACGTAGACGAAAAGCGCGATCACTGGGGATCTGTGACCCAGGTGCGACGAGCGTGTGATGCCGCCGCTGACGACGAGCAGCGCCAGCAGTGCGCGACACGTCGAGAAGGCGAACAGGACACCGGCCACGAGCTTGCCCAGGTAGAACCGATCGACCTTGTCTGTCAGCAGCTTCATGGCTATCCCTCCGTGGTCACCAAAAACTGGGCACCGGTGAGTGGCCGCGCGTTCCTTGGCGCCCCGCTCCTCTACGCAACCATGAGTGGGCAACACCGACAAGACTGCGGGTGTAAGGATGCGAACCGCCATGAGGCGGTTGAGTAAAACCTGCAATGGGACGCGGTCGTGGGGGTGGTAAGGTGCTGACTCCGTGCGTGGTTGGAGACGTGCGGGGCGCACAGGGGACGCGATAGCTCGCGGGCGGCGGCTGTGTGGCGTGCGAAGTGCCGCTCCCGGGAACTGGGGCTTTTTGCGGTCGGCGGGGCTGAGAACGCATCGGCTTTCTCGGTTCAGGACGTGAGTGTAGATCATGGTGGTGCTGATGTCACCGTGGCCGCCGAGCTCCTGGACGGTGCGGATGTCGTAGCCGTCCTCGAGGAGGTGGGTGGCGAAGCAGTGGCGGAGGGTGTGGCGGGAAACGTCGGCCAGGACACCCCTCACCCGGCTCGCAGGTCGATACACTTCCGCGCTTGCTCCCTCGCCCCCGCGGCAGCGGGGGAGAGGCGGGTCTCATCCCTCGCTCCCGCGGCAGCGGGGGAGAGGGCAGGGTGAGGGGGTTCCTTCCCCCCTCTCCCCGCTGGTGCAGGGCGCAAGGTCGAGGCCAGTACTTTTGACCCCTCACCCGGCTCGCTGCGCTCGCCACCCTCTCCCCGCTGTGCGGGGCGAGGGGGTTAGTAGCTCCGCGTGAGCGAGGGAGAGGCGGGTCTCTTCCCTCGCCCCCGCGGCAGCGGGGGAGAGGGCAGGGTGAGGGGGTTCCTTCCCCCCTCTCCCCGCTGCGCAGGGTGCAAGGTCGAGGCCAGTACTTTTGACCCCTCACCCGGCTCGCTGCGCTCGCCACCCTCTCCCCGCTGGGCGGGGCGAGGGGGTCAGTAGCTCCGCGTGAGCGAGGGAGAGGCGGGTTTTTTCCCTCGCCCCCGCGTGAGCGGGGGAGAGGGCAGGGTGAGGGGGTTCTTCCCCCCTCTCCCCGCTGGTGCAGGGCGCAAGGTCGAGGCCAGTACTTTTGACCCCTCACCCGGCTCGCTGTGCTCGCCACCCTCTCCCCGCTGTGCGGGGCGAGGGGGTTGAAGTCGCGGGTTAGGCGGGTGGGTGGCGCGTGGACGGGGTGGAAGGGAGCCGGTCCGCAAGACGACCGCATTTGCGACCTGGTCGAGGCGGGAGGTACGGATCGCTCGCCACGGGTGCTTCTGGGCGTTGGCATTCATGACTTTCGTGGTAATGTTACTTCGGAGATCATCTTTGACGTGATCGGGATCGCACGGCACACGGACTACGCAGCGCGGGTGGTGTTGCATCTGGCGTGCCTCGAGCCGGGGGTACAGGTGACGATCGCCGAGATCGCCGAAAAGCGGCTGCTGCCGGCGCCGTTCGTGCGACGGGTGGTGGGCAAGCTGGTGGCGGCGGGCCTTTTGGTGACGACACGGGGGATGGGCGGTGGGGTGCGACTGGCGCGGGCGGCGGCGGAGATCTCGCTTCTCGACGTGGTGCAAGCGCTCGAGGGGGGCGTCACCCTCAACCCGTGCGTGGACAACCCGAGGGCCTGCCCGTTGGCGACGGCGTGCCCGGTGCATCAGACGTGGACGGAAGCGTCCTGGCAGCTCGAGGCGATGCTGGGGGCGGTGCGGTTCGATGAGCTGGCAGCCCGCACGCAGCGGGACCCCAGCGAGCATGGTCACCTGCAGCAGGAGCGGCTGCGCGAGGCCGGGTCGCGGCGCCGCGCCGGCGGGGCGTGAGAAGGAGGAACGTGTGGACACCTTGCTGCTGTCGCGCATCCAGTTCGCGGTGGCGATCTACTTTCACTACCTCTTCGTGCCGCTGACCCTGGGGCTCTCGGTGATGGTGGCGATCATGGAGACGATCTGGGTGCGGCGGGGCGACGAGGACTACCTGCGCATGGCGAAGTTTTGGGGGAAGCTGCTCCTCGTCAACTTCGCGGTCGGGGTGGTCACCGGAATCACGCTGGAGTTCCAGTTCGGGACCAATTGGTCGCGCTACTCGGCGTATGTGGGTGACATCTTCGGCTCGCTGCTGGCGATCGAGGCGACGGTCGCGTTCTTTCTCGAGTCGACGTTCATCGCCGTGTGGTTTTTTGGCTGGAACAAGCTTTCACCGAAGGCGCACGCGGCGACGATCTGGCTGGTGGCGATCGCCTCGAACGTCTCGGCGTTCTGGATCCTCGCCGCCAACGCCTGGATGCAGCACCCGGTAGGGTTCACTATCCGCAACGGCCGCGCCGAGCTGACCGACTTCTTCGCGGTGATCACCCAGAAGTTCGCGATCCTCGAGCTCGTCCACACGATCGGCGGGGCATACATTTTGGCCGGGTTTTTCGTGCTCGGGATTTCGTCCTGGCACTTGCTGCGCAGGAATGAGGTGGCGCTGTTCGGTAAGTCGTTCCGGATCGCCGCGGTGTGGACGCTGGTCTTCGCGTTCTTCGAGATTGCCCAGGGCCACATGAACGCCGAGATCCTGGGCTCCACGCAGCCCTCCAAGATGGCGGCGATGGAAACCCACTGGGAAACCGGCACCAACGTGCCGCTCTATCTGGTGGCGTGGCCCGACGAGAAAAACGAGCGCAACGTCGTGGAGGCGCTGCCCGTGCCGTCGCTCCTCTCGCTGCTCGCGACCTACACCACGGGCGGTGAGGTCAAGGGCCTCAGGGACTACCCGGCCGCGGATCGGCCGCCGGTGCTGCCGATTTTTCTGTCGTTCCGCGCCATGGTGGGGCTCGCGTTCCTGTTCCTCGGGCTCGGGGCGTGGGCGTGGTGGGTGCGCAAGCGGCCACTCGAGCATCCGCTGCTGCTGAAGCTGCTGCCGTGGACGATCGCGCTGCCGTACCTTGCCAACGAGCTGGGGTGGACGGTCGCCGAGCTGGGGCGCCAGCCGTGGATCGTCTACGGGATCATGCGGACCTCCGACGCGGTGTCGCCGGTATCGGCCGGACAGGTGATGGCAACGCTGGTGGGGTTCGTGCTGCTGTACACGCTGCTGGGGGCGGTGGACTTTTTCCTGCTGTTCAAACTCGCGCGCAAGGGACCGGCCCCGGCCGGCCGCGGCTGAGGAGGCGGGCATGCTGGAGACGATCTGGTTCGCAGTTTGGGGTGTTGCGTGGGCGATGTACTGCATGCTCGACGGGTTCGACTTGGGGCTCGGGACGCTGCTGCCGCTCCTGGCCCGCAACGACACCGAAAGACGGGTCATCTTCAACGCTCAGGGGCCGTTTTGGGACGGCAACGAGGTATGGCTGATCACTGCCGGCGGAGTCACGTTCGCGGCCTTCCCGAAGGCGTACGCGGTGATGTTCTCGGGGCTGTACCTGCCGCTGTTGCTGCTGTTGTTCGGCCTCATTCTGCGCGGGGTGACGTTCGAGTTCCGCAACAAGGTGGACAGCCCGGCCTGGCGGTCGGTGTGGGACTGGTGCATGGTCGTGGGGTCGTTCGTGGCGGCGCTGCTGCTCGGGGTGGCGTTCGCCAACCTCTTCCGGGGCCTGCCGATCGATGGCGCCGGGTTGATGCGCGGCGATTTCTGGTCGCTGCTCAACCCTTATGGGCTGCTCGGCGGCGTGTTGCTCGTGCTCCTGTTCGCGGTACACGGGTCGTTGTGGCTGGCGATCAAAGCGGAGGGCGAGCTAAAGCTGCGAGCGGCCGCAGCAGCGCGCTTTTTGTGGGTGCCGATGATCGTCACGGTGATAGGGTTTTTGATCTCCACGTATGCCTCGACCCGTCTCTGGCACAACGTTCTGGCCAAGCCGTACCTGCTGGTGCTGCCGCTGCTGGCAGTGGTGGGCCTGGTCGGGGTACGAGCTTTGGTGGCGCGGCAGAGCTGGTGGTGGGCGTGGGGTGCGTCGGCGGTCGGGATCGCCGGCGTGGTGCTGTTCGGCGTCGCCGGGATGTACCCCAACCTGTTGCTGTCGAGCCTCGCGGAGGAGTACTCGGTGACGGCGTTCAATGCCGCGTCGAGCCCGCTCACGCTCAAGATCATGCTCGGTGTGGTGCTGGTCTTTCTCCCCCTGGTGTTGTTCTACCAGACGTGGGTGTATCGTTTGTTCAGAGACAAGGTCACGAGCGGGATGCTGGCAAGCGATCAGTCGTACTGAGCTCGAGGGGGAGACCGCGCGGGGTGTTCGGCCGGGGCCTGGCGGACCCCGGCCCTTTGTTACCATGCCGCTGCATGACGATCGGGTTGTCGCTCACAATGTTCGCCCTCGGCCTCGGGTTGTCGGCGTTCTTTTCCTCGAGCGAGACGGCGCTGACGGCGCTGCCGCTGTCGCGTGTCGTGGCGCGGGCCGAGGTCGGGTCGAGACCGATGCGTTGGGCGTGGAGCCGCTGGCGGACTCGGCCGCACCGGCTCATCGTGACGCTGCTGATCGGCAACACGCTGGTCAACATCGGGCTCTCGGCGGTGGCGACGGAGCTGGCACTCGAGCTCTGGGGCGACCGCGGCCTCGCCTACGCCGTGGGGGTGACGACGTTCGTGGTCCTGGTCTTCGGCGAGGTCACGCCGAAGACGCTGGCGCGCGTCGACCCCGAGGCGCTGGGACGCCTCGTGATCTTCCCGATTGCGGCGATGGACTGGCTGCTGGCGCCGTTCACGGCTGCGCTGCTGGGGCTGTCGCACCTTGCCGCCAAGCTTCGGCGCAAGCCGCTCCACGCCGCGGTCGCCGCCACCTCGGTGGAGGACGTGCGCTTCACGCTCTCGCTGGCCCGCGAGGAGGGTCACGTCACCGAGTTCCAACATGGGGTGCTGGAAGCCGTGCTGCGGTTCGAGGGCACGACCGTGCGACAGGTGCAGATCCCCCGCACGGATGTGGTGTTCCTCGCGGATACGCTGTCGCTGGCGGAGGTCGAGGAGCGCGTTCTCGGCTCCGGATACTCGCGGTTCCCGGTGTTCCACGGGCGCGACGACAACGTCATCGGCATGCTCCTCGCCAAGGACTTGCTGCGGCCCGAGGCGCGCCGCGAAGACTGGCGGCGGGTATTGCAGCCGGCGTTGTTCGTGCCCGAGACGAAACGCGTCGTCGAGCTGCTGCGGGAGATGCGCGACCGCCGGGTGCACGTCGCGCTGACGGTGGACGAGTACGGCGCCATCGCCGGGCTGGTGAGTCTCGAGGACCTCATCGAGATGATCGTTGGCGACATCCAGGACGAGTTCGATACAGCCCAGCCGTCCTGGGTGGTCGCGGAGGCGGGAGAGTGGCTGGTGCGGGGATCGCTGTCGCTCGAGCGGCTTGCCCAGCTCACGCACAAGCCACTGGCTGCCGGGGCTGACTTCACCTCGGTCGCCGGGCTACTGCTCGATATCGCGGGGCGGGTGCCCGCCGTCGGTGAGCGCTTCGAGGCTGGTGGTCTGGTCTTCGAGGTCACCACCGCGACCCCAGCCAGAATCGAGCAGGTGCGGGTCACGATCGCTCCTTCGCCCACCGAGTGATCACGAAGTGGTGCGTAGGAGCCTCTTTCGCTCCTACCCGCCCGAGCCCCCAGCTGTCTGGCCACCACCCCTCGGCGACAGCCGGCACTCGGCACCGCCTGGGCTACGCAGGCGGGGGCGGCGCTTCGGATCGCACCTCCTACCACCTGCCCCGGCACGCCTCCTTGAGTATCCCGACGGTCGTCGACAGCTCGACCAGCAGGTCGCGTATCTCGGTGGGCTTGACGAGCCGGTTGCAGTCCACGAGGAGCGTGGTGTCGCGACCCTCGAGCTGGAAGCGTCGCTCAGCATAGTGCTGGACGTGGGCGCGCACCTCGGGCCGGAACAGCTGGCGCACCGCGTCGACGCTCTCGCCCCGCAAGGCGACTTTCTTCGAGAACTCGGGGTCCTCCTCGAAGTCGATATCCTGGCCGATGAACGCTTCGACGAGGTGGTCGACGAAGGCGAGCTCCCGGCGCAGTGTGAAGTGCGGCAGGGCGAGATCCGGGGAGCTCAGCAGGCAGACGGTTTGGACGTGGGTGGAAGAACTCTTGCCCCCGCCGGTGGTGTAGCGGTAGTCCAGAACCCAGGCCTCGGCTTGCAGCGTCCGGCCTTTCAGGATGCTGGTGGCGCGTTTGGAGTGCCCTTTGGTGAAGATCTCGAAGTGCAGGAAGCGCTCGGGGAGCGAGCTGCTGGTCTCCTCGTACGAGAAGCCAATGAGGGCAGCGGTTTCGGTGAGCGCCTGGCGGCGCTTCTTCTCTGCCTGCTTCCAAAGAGCGAAGGCGAGGACGATGAGCAGGAGAGGGCCGACGATGACCCCGGCAAGCATGAGGGTTTCGTTGTCCACGGCAACCTCCGCTGCCAGGATACGTCAGCCTCGGAAGAGCCAAGCAGCGAGAACCGGGCGGAGGACTCGCCGGCAACCGGTCGGACCGGGGCCTGGTCGGTGGGGCCAAGCCTTTGGCCTCGGCCGGATCCTCGGCCGGGGTTGCTCCGGATGGGGATTGGGGAGGCGAGGGCAGGAGCCGAACCGGGTGCGGGTATTGGGGGAGCGCCCCTACCGAGCAGTCGGCAGCTCGGGTTTCGGGACATCGACCAGAACAGAGCGGCTTTGGTGCTATCGTTGTGGTATGCGAACAGTTGTCTTCTTCATGGTTGCCGTGTCCATGTCGGCGATCCCGGCCGCGGCCCAGGGCCCGGACGCCGAGTGGCGCACCATCACCACAGCGCATTTCCGCGTCCACTACACAGCCCCCGCCGAGGCCTGGACGTTGGCCGCCGTGGCACGCCTGGAGGCGATCCGCGAGCGGGTCGCGGCCGAGGTCGGTTGGGCGCCGTCCCAGGTCGTCGACGTGGTCGTCGAGGATCCGCTGGCGGAGCCCAACGGCATGGCGCTACCGATGCTCGATGCCCCGCGCATGGTGCTATGGACCAGCCCGCCGGGGCCCGGCTCGCCCAACGGCAACTTCGCCGACTGGGCCGAGGACCTGATCGTTCACGAGGATCTTCACAACGTGCACCTGCTGCAACCGTCGCGCAATCCGCTGCGGCGGCTGGGCGAGAAGCTGCTCCCGGTCGGGCCGGTAACGACCAAGGCGCCGCGCTGGGTGCACGAGGGATACGCGACGCTCGTCGAGGGGAAGCTCACGGCTTTCGGCCGCCCCAACGGTGACTTCCGCGCCGCGATCCTGCGGCGGTGGGCCGAGGCCGGCCGGCTGCCGAGCTACCGGCAGATGGCGAACGACACGCAGAGCTTCCTCGGCATGAGTATGGCGTACCTGATGGGCTCGGCGTATCTCGAGTGGCTGGTCGAGCGCACGGGCCCCGACAGCCTCCGCCACCTGTGGGCGCGGTTGACTGCCCGCACCGACCGCAGCTTCGAGGCAGCGTTCGAGGGGGTGTTCGGCGACACCCCGGCACGGCTGTACGACCGCTTCCTCGCTGAGCTGACGTGGCGGGCGATGGAGGTCGAGCGCCGGTTGGCGACGACGCGGCAGGACGGCGAGCTGTGGCGGGACCTCGACTGGACGACGGGGGAACCGACGGTGGCGCCGGACGGGTCGAAGGTCGCGGTCGTCCGGGGTAGCCGCACCCGCGCGTCGCGGATCGTCGTGTGGTCCACGGCCCCCGACCTCGAGGCCGAGAAGAAGCGGCAGCAGCGCATCGACGAGGTGCTCGCCCGCGATCCGCAGGACGTCGCACCGGTGCGCGGCAAACCGCTGACCCGCAAGCCGTTGAACGAGCTCGTGACGCGCAACTTCGCCGAGCCCTCGTCGCTGCGTTTTCTGCCGGACGGCAAGTCACTGCTGTTCGAACGCTTCGAGGCAGACGGCAAGGGCTTCCTCCACCCCGACCTCTTCCTTTGGAGCTGCGAAACCGGTGAGGTGCGGCGCCTGACCACGCAAGCCGACGTGCGCGCCGCCGATCCTGCTCCCGACGGCACCTGGGCGGTGGGTGTGCGCAACCGCTACGGGCTGTCGCAGCTCGTGCGAGTCGAGCTCGCTACGGGGTCGGTGGCCGAGCTGACGCCGCCGTCGGTCGAGGAGATCTGGGCAAGGCCGCGCCTGAGTCCCGACGGCGAAAGCCTGGCGGTGATGTGCCATCGCCGGGGCCGCTGGCGGCTGCTCGTGCGGCGGCTGGCTGACGGTGCTGAGCGGGAGGTCGCAACGCCGGCAGGCAGCCTCATCGCTCACCCGGCGTGGCTTCCCGATGGGCGCTCGTTGCTCGTGACCCACGGTCAGGACGGATTCGTCAACGTTGCCCGCCTGGACCTCGGGTCGGAGGGCGCCCCGCAGCTCGTGACGCGCTCACCGGTGGCCTGCTTGGCACCGGCGCCGACGCCGGACGGAAAGGTGTTTTTCCTCGCGCTCGAGCCCGATGGGCTGGACCTACGCGTAGCCTCGCTCGATCTCGCGCCGAGCCTGCCGGCCGAGGTCGCCGAAACCTCGCTCGCCCCGGCAGTGCGCACGGTCCCGCCGCCGCCACCGGAGCCCTTCCGGCTCGACCCGGTGGGGCCCGGACAGCCCTACGGGCTCGGGCGCCAAGAGCTGCGGGTACTGGCCGGTGGCGTCAAGGCGCCGGGGGGACGCTCGCTCGAGCTCGGCCTGCGGGTCGGGGACGTTGTCGGGCGGCTCTCGGCGCTTGCCGTGGGCGCGGTCGGCGGCGACGGCGGGGCCTCGGGCGGTGCGCTCGCCGCGACGTGGCGGGGTTGGCCGGTCGAGGTCGGGGTCCACGTTTTTACGGCCGAGACGCGGCCGTCCGAGCAGGGCGACACGGCGGTCGGCCTCGGCAAGGCCCTCGACGCCCGACACTCCGGTCTCGAGGGACGGCTGCGGTGGGAGCGCCGTGGTTCGGTCTCTCGGCTCGCCGCGGCGCTCGCGGTGGACGCCGAGCGCGTCGACCCCGAGATCGGAGAGCGGTTCGACAGGCGGATGGCTTCACTCGCCGTGTCGCTCAGGCGTCGGCCCTCGCGTTGGCCGTGGCATCTCGATGAGTCGATCGGGATTGAGGCCGGCGTGGGGTCGAGCGACGGGGCGGCGTGGCGGCGATTCGGCGCCGAGGTTGGGCTCGGGGTGTCGTACCGGCACAACGGCGTCGCCGTGTCGTGGGGGCGCCACTGGGTGCGCGGCGAACCCTCGCGCTTCGACCTCCTCCGGGTGGGAGGGACGTGCGGGTCCCTGGTGCCAGACGGGGTGCGGGGAGGACAGGTCGAGGTGCCCGCGCTGCCGGCCGCGATCTTGGTCGGCGCGGAGCACGAAAGGCAGCGCGGCTCGCTGCAGGTCCGCGCTCTGCAGCTGTTTTTCGAGCGGCACCGGGTGTGGTCGCGGGGCGGACCGAAGGGCGAGTGGCTGCGGCTCGCGGGGCTCGAGCTCGACCTGACGGGCGACCCGGTACCGCTCGTCAAGCTCCCAGGGCTGCGCCTGCGCTGCGGAGCCGCGCGGGTGCTCGATCCACCGCTCGAGGACGAGAACCGCTTCTGGCTGCTGCTGGCGTTCCGCCCCTGACGACGGTCGTCCGTTGCCACCCGTCCGCTCGTTGGTTGTCAGTCCCCCTCACTGGGAGGCGCCGTTGCTGTACGGGTCGAACCATTGCGGCGGAACGCGCGCGAGCAGCTCCTCGACCAACACTTCGACAGGCCGCGAGCGGTCGAGCGTGACCGTCTGGTCCGGTGAGAACTCGTCCGGGAACTCGAAAACCTGAAGCTGCTTCTGGTAGATCTCCCAGCGACCGTCGGAGACGCCCGTTGCCCTGGCCGCCCGGCGCTCGAGGCGCTCGCGGATGAGCTTCTCGGAGCAGCGGCAGTCGAGCACCAGAAGCGGTACCTGCATGCGGTTGGCGAGAGCGATGGCGCGGGCGCGCTGGGCACGCTTGGTGAAACAGCCGTCGAGGATCACCGACTGTCCGGCGATGAGCAGTGCCTCGGCGCGATCCACCATCGTTGCGTAGGTGCGTTCGGTGATCGAGGGCGCGTACACGCCGTGGTCGAAGGCGTCGTAATGGCGCTCACGGATATCGATGCCGAGCAAGCTCTTGCGGGTTTCGTCCGAGGAGACGACCTGGAGCGCGCAGCGGGCTGCGAGCTTGCGGGCCAGCGTGCTCTTGCCGGAGCCGGTGAGCCCGACGGTGAGCAGCAGCATCTGCGGGTTGAACTCGGTCGAGTAGCGCGCCGCCAGCTCGTAGTAGCGCGATGCCGTCGTCGCCAGCTCGGACCTGCGCTCCGCCGGGATCCCCTGGTCGTCGGTCTGGAACGAGTGGATCTTGGCCCGGACGTAGGCTCGGTACGCCTTGTAGAACGACAGCAAGTCGGCCAGCTCGCGGTCACCCGAGGCAGCGATGTACTCGTCGATCACCACCCGAGCGAGCTCGGGGAAGCCGACGAACTCGAGATCCATGGCCAGAAACCCCATCTCCTCGGCCGTGTCTTGGATCCGAAACCGCTCATTGAACTCGATGCAGTCGAAGATCTGGACGGGGTCGGTGGCGCAGATGGAGTCGAGGTGCAAGTCGCCGTGGCCGTCGACGATCCGACCGTCGGCGAGACGCCGGGCGAACAGCGCCCGCTTGCGTTGCAGGAACAGCTCGGTGGACGTCCGGATGAAGTTGAACATCTCGTCGGAGAGCAGCGTGCCGATGTAGCGCTCGGTCTGCTGGAAGTTCTCGACGCAGTTGAAACGGACGCCATCGAGCCCCTTGATCGCCTGCAGCTCCGGGCTGATGAACGCGTTGGCGTGGAACTTCGCCAGGATGCGGGCGAGCGAGCGAAGCAGCTCGGGGCCACCCTGGCCTCGCGCCAGCACTCGGCGAAGCATGCGCTGCTCGGGAAGGCGGACCATCTTGACCGCCACCTCGACGACCTCGCCATCGCCGCCGACCGCGAACCTGCCGTCCTTCTCCCTGATCTCGACGACGCCGAGATAGGTCTCGGGCGATAGGCGCGAGTTGAGCGCGACCTCGCGGTAGCACAGCCGCCGCCTCCGCTCGAGCGTGGTGTAGTCGAGAAACCCGAAGTCAACCGCTTTCTTGACCTTGTAGGCGAAGTGATCGGTCAGGAAAATGAAGGAGATGTGCGTCTGAACCACGTCCACCCGGGTCGTGGGCTCGGGGTAGAACGCCGGGTCCGACATGGCCTCGACGAGGGTCTTCGTGGTGATCACGACGCGATTATACCCAACGGTCGCTGGTGACACCGGGTGGCCGTCTGGCCGGTGGCAACGGAGCTGGCTCGTCTTCTACTCGTTCTTCGTCTGCCAGAGATGGTGGACCAGAGGGTGATCCCAGGCGACCCGATACTCGTCCGGCGCCTCGAGGTCGAAGCAGTCGGTCACGAGGTAGAACAGCCCGCACGGTAACGTCAGAGGTCGGTAGCCGTGGGCCACGCCGGGTGGGATCTTCACGAGGGCGTCGTGGCCCTCGCCCAGGACCACGACCTGGGTGCGCCCGGAGGTCGAGGAGTCTCGGCGGACGTCGAGCAGCACGACCTTCATCTTCGAGGGCGGCGGGCAGAACCAGACGTCGGTTTGCTTGAGGTGGTAGTGCAACCCCTTGATGTGATTGGAGGCTGTAACCAGCGAGAAGTTGAGCTGTGCCGGCGCCACCCCGGCGCAGTACGAGGCAAGCTTTTCGGTCCCGGCGTGCGTGGCCCGAGTGCGGTAGATCTCGACGAACAGCCCGCGGTCGTCGACGAAGCGTTGCAGCGGCAGGACCTCGACGTCGGCGATCGGCTGCGGGCGCGGGTACGACTTGGAGGTCGTCTCGAAGCCGTCGAGGATGTCATAGGGGCTCAGCGCCATGGCGTCACCTCGGGTGAAGCCTAGCACACCCACCCTCCTGCCCGGAGGCGGGTGGGTGGTGACCAAGAGCTCGCCTTTTTCCGTGGTTTCCGCCCTTGTCGGCGACGGTTCCGGCCTCGCGACCGGTGGTCCGCTGGCAGCGCCGCGCCACCATGCCGAAAGCCATCAGCCGCCAGCCACTGCCTCTACGGCGCGGCGCACGGCAAGGCAGTGACGGATCAAGGTTCGTGCTTGGTCGAGGGAGAGCTGCGTCGCCGGGTCGGACAGCGCTCCGAGCGGACGGTCGTGGACCTCGGCGAACACCACATCGACCCCGGCGGCGACGGCAGCACGTGCGAGGTCGAGGTGGTACTCCCGGGCGCCGCCGGTGGAGTCGCCGGCCGCACCGGGGAGCTGCAGCGAGTGGGTGGCGTCGAACACCACGGGGGCCCAAGCCCGCATGATGGGGATCGCCCGCAGGTCCACCACGAGGTTGTGGTAGCCGAAACTGGCGCCCCGTTCGGTGATCGTCACGTGGGGGTTGCCGGTCGAGCGCACCTTGTCGATCGGGTGGCGTACGTCGTCGGGGGCGAGGAACTGGCCCTTCTTGATGTTCACCGGTTTGCCGGAACGGCCGGCGGCGAGCAGCAGGTCGGTCTGCCGACACAAAAAGGCGGGTATTTGCAGCACGTCCGCGACCTCGGCGGCTGCCTCCGCCTGTGCCGGCTCGTGGATGTCGGTGAGGACCGAAAGGCCGGTGGCGCGCTTCACCTCGGACAGGACCTGCAAGCCCTCGGTGAGACCGGGGCCGCGGAACGAGCGCAACGACGAGCGATTGGCTTTGTCGAACGAGGCCTTGAAAACGAGCGGCACCCCGAGCTCGCTCGCCAGCTCGCGCAGAGCGCTCGCCATCCGGAGCGTGTGCTCGGGCGACTCGATGACGCAGGGTCCGAGAATGAACGCCAACGGGTGGCCGGGCCCCACTGTCATCGACGGCGTGAGGCGGGCGGTGATGCGGGGTAGCTCAGGCACGGACGTCCTCCTCGGTGGGTGCTGGGCTCGTGGATTCCGCGGCCTCGTGCCGCAGGCGCTGCTCGAGCGCGGCCTTCACGAACGCGACGAAGAGCGGGTGCGGCGCGAACGGCTTCGATTTCAGCTCGGGGTGGCACTGGCAGGCCACGAACCAGGGGTGGTCGGGGATCTCGATCATCTCGACGAAGACGCGGTCGGGCGAGCGGCCGGTCACGGCCAGGCCGTGCTTCTCGAAGATCGGTACGTAGTCCGGGTTGACCTCGTAGCGATGCCGGTGGCGATCCCATACGGTATCGGCCCGATACGCTTCCCACGCCTTGGAGCCCGGCTTGAGCTGGCAGGCGTACTTGCCGAGCCTCATGGTTCCGCCCATGGTCTCGATGTTGACGAGATCGCGCAGCTTGTAGATGACCTTGTACGGGGTGTCGGGGGCGAACTCCGAGGAGTTGGCGCGCTCGAGCTTGCAGACATTGCGGGCGAACTCGATGACCGCTGCCTGCATCCCGAGGCAGATGCCGAGGAACGGGATACACCGGGAGCGGGCGAACTCGATGGCCCGGATCATCCCTTCGACCCCCCGCTTGCCGAACCCGCCCGGGACGAGGATGCCGTCGACGGAGAACAGCGCATCCACGTACGCTCCGTCCTCGAGCTGCTCGGAGTCGATGTAGACGAGCTCCACTCTCGCTCCATTGGCGATACCGCCGTGCAGCAGCGCCTCGTTGAGCGACTTGTACGAGTCCACGAGGTTCACGTACTTGCCGACGATGCCGACGCGCACCTGCTGCGTGAGGGTTCGGAGGCGGTCGACGATCGACTGCCAGCGTTCGAGATCGCGCTGTGCCGCAGGGAGGTTGAGGATCTCGAGCAGGAGCCGGTCGATCCCTTCAGCGGCGAGCTTGAGCGGTACCTCGTAGATGGTGTCGACGGTCCGCGCCGGGATGACCGCCCGCTCCTCCACGTTGCAGAAGAGCGCGATCTTGCGCTTCATCTCCTCGGGCAGCCGGCGGTCCACGCGGCATACCAACACGTCGGGCTGGATGCCGATCGACAGCAGCTCCTTGACCGAGTGCTGAGTGGGCTTGGTCTTCAGCTCGTCGGTGGAGCCGAGATACGGCACCAGCGTGACGTGGACGTTGGCGGCGTTGCCGCGGCCGAGGTCCTGACGAAGCTGACGGATCGCCTCGAGAAACGGCAGCGACTCGATGTCGCCCACCGTACCACCGATCTCGACGATGACGACGTCGCAGTCGTCAACCACCGAGCGAATCGCCATCTTGATCTCGTCGGTGATGTGCGGGATCACCTGCACGGTGGAACCGAGATAATCGCCGCGCCGCTCCTTCTCGATGACCGACGAGTAGACCCTGCCGGTGGTGAGGTTGTTCTTGCGGGTCGTGACGACGTTGGTGAAGCGCTCGTAGTGCCCGAGGTCGAGGTCGGTCTCGGCACCGTCGTCGGTGACGTACACCTCGCCGTGCTGAAACGGGGACATCGTCCCGGGGTCGACGTTGATATACGGGTCGCACTTCATCAACGTGACCTTGAGGCCATGGGCCTCGAGCAGCGCTCCGAGCGATGCCGCGGTGATCCCCTTGCCGAGAGAGGACACGACACCGCCGGTGACGAAGACGAACTTGGTGGACATCAGCTCCTCCCGTAAACGACGGAGGGTAGGGGTGTGCACGCGGGCTCGCAGCGCACGAGCCTGGACCTTCCCCTGGACTCGGTCCCCCGCTTTCCCAGGGACGCGGCTGGGGTCCTGGGTCCCGCTGGTCCCCCGCTGCTGCTCCGACCGTACTGACACTGGCTGCTCGCGCCCGCGCAGAGGTCGCGCCCAGATCGAGATCGAGGCTGGCCTGGCGTGCGCTTCAAGGTGGCAGCCCGAGCTCCGGGCGGCGCCAGATCGAGGCCGGTGGGGGCCAAGGGAAACGAGCTGGCGCGACCTGGTGACCGATACCTCATGGCCGATGCTCTCGCGGCCGGAGCCGGAGCAGAGCGGCCTCGGCAAGCGCAATGTCAGAGGGGACGTCGACGCCGACCGAGGTTTCAAAGACATCGAGAACGTGGATGGCGATCCCGTGGGCGAGGGCGCGCAGCTGCTCGAGCCCCTCGGCGCGCTCGAGCGCCACCTCGGGCAGGGTTGCGAAGCGCAACAAAACCTCGCGTTGGAAGCCGTAGATGCCGACGTGGCGGCGGATGAGTCCAGGCGCGGCCTGACGCTGGAACGGGATGCCGGCCCGGGAGAAGTAGAGCGCCCGACCGTCGAGGTCGCAGACGACCTTGACCACGTTGGGGTTGGCGAGGTCCGCGTGTGAGCCGGCCAGCGCCAGTGTCGCCATGGGAACGTCAGGGCGGGCCAGGAGCAGCTCGGTGATGAGCCTGAGGTTGCCTGGTGGCAGCGCCGGCTCATCGCCCTGGATGTTGATGATCACATCGCCTGGCAGTTCGCGCACGGCGAGCGCCACGCGGTCGGTGCCGGAGCTCGCCTCGCCCGTCATCACGGCCTGTGCCCCCGCGTCCCGGGCGGCAGCGGCGATGCGCTCGTCGTCGGTCGCCACCAGCACCTCGGCGAAGCAGCCAGCCTCGAGGGCGCGCTCGACCACGTGGGCGATCATCGGGCGCCCGAGGATCGGAATCACCGGCTTGCCCGGGAAACGGGTAGACCCATAGCGGGCGGGGATGGCGGCCAGGGCGCGACGGCCTGTCATACTGTGCCGGCACTCTAAGGCAAGCCGGACGGGCCGTCAACCCGCGGGCCCGGTGATCGGCAAAAGGGGCTCAGCGCGGAGGGAAGAAGCGGGGTCGCTGAGCTGGCTTCGAGCATCGAGCGCCGTTTGCCGGCCACGTTTGTGACCGCGGGCAGGACGCGAAGCGCGCTAGACTCGCGGGGTGAACGAGCGGTGGCGGCGGATGGCCTGGGTGGGCGTGACGGTCCTGGTGCTGGTTGCGGGGCGAAGCGTGCACCGGATGTGGGCCCGGCAGCTCTCCCACCTCACAGGTGACGCCCAATGGATGTGGTCCACCGACGCCCTCGAGCGCCTCCACGCGGAGGCCGGCCTGTTCATAACCTCCTTTCGCCTCGAGCATCCACCACCGTCCGCACTGCTCAAGGTGTGCGGCGATCGCGAGTACGTCGCGTATCTCAACGGCACCGCCGCCGGCTGTGGCTGGAGCCGACCGGGTTTTCGGCTCGACCTCTACGACGTGGGGCACCTCCTGCGCATCGGCAGCAACACGCTGGCCATCGAGGCGCGTTCACCCAACCCGGTTGGGGGCGTGCTGGTCGCCCTCGACGTGGGTGGGCTCGGTAGCAATATCGTCACCTCGGGCCGGTCCTTCACGTTCCGCCGCACGCTGGATCTGACGCCACCCAGAGCCGGCGAGCTGCGTGCGCCCGTGCGCTGGGGGAGCCCGCCACGGTTCCCGTGGGCCTACCCGCAGGCGGTGTCGCGGCCTCGTACCCTCGACGAGGTGAGCACCGAGGAGCCGCTGCGCTGGCGCTCGGAGACGCTGGCGAGGACGGCCGGTGGTAGCTGGTTGCTCACCTTGTCGCGACCGGTCTTCGGTTACCTTTGGCTGGAGCTCGACGGCGACGAAAGCGCGATGGTCTGGACCGACGCTCTGACAACCCCACACCGCGAGGCGGCCGTCCGGCAGCTGGCACAGCCGGTTGTGCGCCTACCCGGACAGCGCCGATGGCTCGATGTCGAGCCCAAGGTGCTGGGGCAGATCTGGGTGCTCGGTGGGCAGTCGCTGCGGGCCGTGGAGGTCTGGCCCGTGCCGGAGGAGCTCAGCTCAACTGCTCCAGGAGCTGTTGCAGGGAGGAACGGGCCCGTGCAACGCACGCGTTGGACGAGTCATACGCCCCCAGGATGAGGACCTGACGGAAGCAGCTCAGGGCCTTGAGTGGCTCGTTGAACCGCCGCCACGCCAGGTGGCCCTTGACGAGCCACGCTTCGAGGTTGCGCGCGTCCTCGACGAGAATCTTGTCGCAGAAGTGGTCAGCAAAGCTCCAGCGGGCCTCTTCCAGGGCTCGCGACACCTGCTTGCGGAACGCCGCAACGAGCACCGCCCGATCCTCAGCCTCGGCTTCCCGGCGAATGTGTCTGAGCAGCGTGGCCACCATTTCCTTTTCGATGCTAGCACTCCGCATCGGTGTGTCAAGATCTGAGACGCTTTCGGGGAAGTGGGTATCTTCCTGGCCTCCTGCCGCAGTCGCTCCGAGGGGCAGCGAGAGACAGGGGACGAGCCTGCTGCGCCGTCAGCTTCTGGCTGACATGTACTGTATAGCAATTGAAATCTCTCAGGACAGCGTATCGAATCGAGGCTCAGAAATCCCGATCGACGAGAGCCAGCGGCGCGGCCCGAAGTGCCCGAGCTGCCCCACCGTCCGGTAGGTTGGCGATCGCTTCGGTCGCCTGCCTGGCGTGGCTCCGCGCCAGGTGCCTCGCCTGCTCGAGTGCCCCTCGGTGCTCGAGTGCGTGGCGCAGGCGGCGCGGTGCGTCGGAATCGATCTCGCCGCCGAGCAGTACGGCTTCGACGGTCTCCCGCTCGTGCGTCGCCAGATGGGGCAGTGCCAGGATGAAAGGTAGCGTGAGCCGGCCTTCACGGAGGTCGGAGAATACCGGCTTGCCGAGGCGCTCTTCCGAGGCGGTTACGTCGAGCAGATCGTCGATGATCTGGAAGCAGAGCCCGAGGTGACGGCCGTAGGCTTGGAGCGGCTCGAAGCAGGCCGCAAACGCCGGCTCGAACGTGGCCGGGATCGAGCTCGCCGCAGCGAACAGCTCGGCTGTCTTGAGCCTCGACACCTCGAGGTACTGCTCGAGGCTCACGTCGAGACGCCGCTGCAGACCCAGCGCCATGATCTCGCCCTCGGTCATGCGCTGGGTGGCTGCGGAGAGCACCTTCAGAGACAGGATGTTGCCGTCGTCGAGCGCGATTTCCATCGCCCGGGTGAACAACCAGTCGCCGAGCAGGACCGTGAACTGATTACCCCACCGTGCGTTGGGGGTCTTCCGCCCGCGCCGCACGGTAGCGTGGTCGATGACGTCGTCGTGGACCAGGGTGGCGGAGTGGATCATCTCCACCGCCGCGGCGAAGCGAATGTCGGCGTCGCCACGGTAGCCGAGCGCCTGAGCGGTGGCTACCAGCACCGCCGGCCGGAGGCGCTTGCCGCCGGCTTCGAAGACGTACGCTGCTGCCTCCTGGATGCAAGGCGAGGTGGCGCCGAGGTGGGCGTGGATGATGCCGTCGACCTGCTCGAGGCGGGGACGGACCTCCCGCGCTACCTCGCCCAATCCCGCCAACGAGCCTGTCAGCGCACCGATCCCGCGATTCAGAGCCGTCTCCCGTACCTGCGCCACGCGCCCGCTCATACTACCTTCAACGCAAGGTAGTGTCACTGTGCTTCCGGTTGGCAGGGGGCCTCGCCCGTCAGACCGGGCCGGAATCGGGAGATGGCCGGGAGGGGCATCCGTTGCCAACCGGAAAAAGAAAAGAGGTTGCGGTTGCCGGACTCGTCCGTGATCACGAGCCGGATCACAGTGCCGTCGCGGTCGTGCTCCAGGGTGATGCTCGCCAGGTCCGGGTATGGCTCCCGTGGCACCAGCTGCAGACCTCCGGCCATCGGCTCGATCGTGAACACTTGTGCCGCGGCCGCGGGGTCGAGAAGCGTCGCCAACGGCAGACGGGCCCAGGCCGAGGCGGTGAGCAGGACGGCATCGCAGACACCGGCTGGCTGATCGACGTGGCGGGCGATCGAGCCATCGACAGCGAAAACCCTCCCCGTGGAGCCGTAGTCGAAACGGAGGCGCGAAGGCGGAGCGAGCAGCAGCGTTCCGGCCTCCTTCGTTCCCGTCTCGAAGCCGGCGGGCACGTACTCCTGCACGAAGCTGACCTGCCATGCTGGTGCCGAGGCAAGCCGGGCCGCTACCTCGGTGAGCGCGGCCGGAGGCGGGGGTGTGGCAGCGAGGGTGAGCATGAGTAGCAGGGACATGTGGCCTCAGTGCCGGAAGTGCCGGCGACCGGTGAGCACCATGGCGAGCCCGAAGCGGTCGGCGGCCGCGATCACCTCGTGGTCCCGTACCGAACCCCCCGGTTGGGCGATGGCGGTGACACCCGCCTGGGCAAGCACTTCGACGCCGTCAGCGAAGGGAAAGAACGCATCGCTTCCGGCTGCCATGCCGGCGAGCGGCAAGTCGAAGCTGCGGGCACGCGAGATGGCGAGGCGTGCGGCGTCCACACGGCTGGGCTGTCCGCCCCCGATCCCCACGGTGGCCTCGCCTCCAGCGATGACGACGGCGTTGGACAGCGTGTGCTTGGCCACTCGCCACGCCAAGGCCAGCGCTCGATTCTCCGCCGCCGACGGCTGACGCGCCGTGGCGACCTTCCACTCCTCATCCCACCCCTCGTCTGGGTCCTGAATCAGCAGGCCGCCATCGATGGCGCGCAGTCGCAACTGGCCCCCGGTCGGTGGCGGCGCCTCGAGCAGCCTCAGCCCCTTCTTGGTCGCGAGCACCGCCAGCGCCTCGTCCAGAAAGGCGGGGGCGACGATGACCTCGGCGAACAGCTCGGCCATGGCGGAGGCCGCCGACCCATCGATCGCGTGAGTCGAGGCGATGACCCCACCGAACGCCGACACCGGGTCGCAGGCCAGTGCCCGGCGATAGGCGTCGGCCGGCTCGGCGCCCAGACCGACGCCGCAGGGAGCCGCGTGCTTGATGATGGCGACGCCCGGCGCCGGCAGATCCCAGGCCAGGCGCCAGGCCCCGTCCGCATCTTGGAGGTTGTTGTAGGACAGCTCCTTGCCTTGGAGCTGGCGGAACGCACCGAGCCCCGAGAGACGGTGGGGCCGGACCAACACGGCCCGTTGGTGGGGGTTCTCGCCGTACCGTAGAGCCGTCTCGCAGCCTTCGAGCCAGGGCGCCAGGGCTTCGAAAGCCAGGCTACCCCCCTCGCCGAGGTGGTGTGGAAGCACGCTGGCGATGGTCGCGTCGTAGGCCGCGGTATGCCGAAACGCCTTGAGCGCCAGCTCCCGCCGCAAGGACGGCCCGACCTCGCCCTGACGCAACGCCGCAACCACGCGCGGGTAGTCTTGGGGATCGACGACAACGGTGACGAAGCGGTGGTTCTTGGCCGCGGCCCGGATCAACGATGGTCCGCCGATGTCGATGTTCTCGATCAGCTCATCCGGCGTCACGCCGACCTTGGCGGCCGTGGCGGCGAAAGGATAGAGGTTGACCACCACCAGCTCGATGGGCTCGAGCCCCCAGGCCGCGAGCACGGCACGATGATCGGGGCTATCGAGCGCCGCCAGGATGCCGGCGAAGACGCGAGGGTGCAGGGTCTTGACCCGCCCATCCATGATCTCGGGGGTGTCGGTGAGGTCGCTGACCTCGCGAACGGCCAGCCCGGCGGCCCGCAAGGTGCGCGCCGTTCCACCGGTCGAAAGCAGGCCATAGCCGAGCTCGGAGAGGGCTCGGCCCAGCTCCTCAACCCCGGCTTTTTCGGATACGGATAACAGGGCTTGTTTCACGTGGCCTTACCTCTCCTTTCCAGACCAGGATGGTGCCCTCCATAGGGATGTCGGGCACGTACCCTCCGGCTGCCCGCCAGATCCACGAGGCCAGATTGGTGAAGTCGCTGGCCGAGTGGTTGAGCACCAGCGAGGCGGCGCCGAAGCTCGAGGAGCGGTCGTCGAGAGCGGGCCAGCGCCCGGGGCCGCCAACGCGATCCATGTCCTCGCGGACGATCGAGCCGAGGCTCGGGCGGGCTTGCCGTCGCCGCGTCAGTGCGCTTTCCAGCGCCTCTCCGGAGCCGCGCAGCAGCCGCGGGTCCTGACCGTAGAACACGAGCGGAATCCGGGGCCCGGCCGCCCGCATGAGGCTGGCGAAGGAGTGAGCGTACGCGGTGCCGGCGTCGGGTCCCCGGAACGACAAGTTGAGGTCGAGACAGAGGTGGGCGACGGCGCCCAGGCCGGCCACCACCTCGCCGAACGGCGCTCGGGCTCGGATCGCGGTAACGATCCGTCGGCACTGCAGGGCGAGTGTGGCCTCGACTCCGCCCGGCGCACCCGGCTGGTGGTGGTGTGCCGGCCACGCGGCCGCAGCCGCGGCGCCGCGGGCAAAGTCGCGCTCGTGGCGCTGGACCTGGCGGGCCAGGTCCGGCGGGAGCCAAGGCAGCGCTCGGCGGCCCACCTCGCGGTCGAGCTCGACAGGGTGGGCGAGGCACAGTGTCAGGGCCACGGGCAGAAGGACGGCCGGCACGCCGGCATTGTACGGACCGCACCCGGAGCCGACAACTGCAAGCCTTCTCGCCAACGCCGTTCGGTGGTAGGATGTGCGGGCGCCCGGTCGGGTACGCTTTCCCTGGAGGCTGTGATGGCCGACCTTTTGCCGTTCTGGAGTGCTCCCGACGAGCCTCTGGACTGCCTGTACCTCGCCACCGCCGAGGGCTACACGCCGCTCGGCGAGCTCCTGCTTCCGGACGACACGCGGGCCGCGATCGCTCACGCCATCGACGACCTGGGCGTACGGGGTGGCGAGGGTGAGGTCTTGGTGACGGCGAGCCCCAGCCCGCTGTTCCGGCGCATCGCTTGTTTCGGGATCGGCAAACGAGCCGAGTTCTCGCTTTACGCCCTGCGCCGTCTGCTGCGGCGGGTGCTCGAGCAGGCGGGTCGCAACCGCGAGTACCAGATCGCCGTGGCGCTGCCGTTCGCCCCGCACGACGTGGAGCCAGACGAGGCGCGGGCGCTGACGCTCAGTGAGCTGGCGCTCGCTGACTACCGCTTCGATCGGTTTCGTTCCCATCCGGACGAGGCGACCAAGGTGGACGGGGTCTCGATTGTGCCCCTTTGCGGCGAAAGCGAGGAGAGCCTCGGCACGATGCTGGACCGCGCCCGCCGCCTCGATAACCTCGTCCGTCTGGCACGGGACCTCGGCAACCGTCCGGGCAACGACCTCAACCCCTCGACGTTCGCCAGGGAGTTGGTGGCGTTGTTCGCACAGACACCGGTGCGGGTCACGGTCATGGGCCCCAAGGAGCTCGAGAAGGACGGTCTACGGGGGATTCTCGGCGTCGGCCAGGGGTCGGTTCACGAGCCGCGGCTGGTGCGGCTCGAGTACCGCGCGAAAAAGCCCCGCGCCGCCGTCGTCCTGGTCGGCAAGGGCGTCACCTTCGACGCCGGCGGGATCTCGCTCAAACCGGTGGCCGACATGGCCCTCATGAAGCACGACATGGCCGGCGCAGCGGCGGTGGTGGCGGCGATGCGTGCTGTAGCCGAGGACGGGCCACCACTCAAGGTCGTGGGCTTGCTGCCACTGGTCGAGAACCTGCCCTCGGGCAACGCTTTTCGCCCGGGCGATATCCTCACCTTGTGCAACGGCGTAACGGTCGAGGTGGAGGATACCGATGCCGAGGGCAGGATCGTCGTCGGCGACGCGATGGCCTACGCAGCCCGTTTTCACCCCGACGTGCTGATCGACCTCGCCACTCTCACCGGCGCCTGCAAGGTGGCCTTGGGCGTCGAGCTGGCCGGGTTGTTCGCCAACGACGACGCGCTTGCCGGGCAGATCGAGCGTCTGGGGATGCGCACCGGCGATCGGGTGTGGCGATTGCCGCTGCTCCCTCAGTACCGGGATTTGCTCAGGAGTGAGTGGGCGGACCTCAAGAATGCGGGCGGGCGGTGGGGCTCGCTCCCGGCCTCGGCCGCTTTCCTTTCGCGGTTCGTGCCAGGCAATGCACGCTGGGCTCACCTCGATATCGCCGGGGTTGCCTACGTGGTCAAGGGGCACAACGGCTTGCCCGCCGGCGCCACGGGTTTCGGGGTCCGGCTGCTGCTGGGGCTGCTCGACGACTTGGTGGCGCGGCAGTGACGACCTACCTGCTGCGGCCGGCCCGCCGCGGCGACCTCCACGGGGTGCGTCACCTCCAGCGCTCGGTCTGCCGCGAGTACCGGGTCGCCGCCACCTGGACCCGCGAGGAGCCGACCTCCGATCCGGGTGAGCTGTGGGTCGTCGAGGCCGGGCGCGGCGAAATCGTCGGTAGCTGTGGGCTGCGCGAGGGCGAGTCCGGTTTGTGGGAGCTGCACTCGGTCAGCCTCGCGGTGGAGTGGCGGGGATTCGGGCTAGGGCGGGCACTGGTGGAGCGAGCGGTGCACAGTGCGCAGGAGCGGGGTGCCCTCGCGGTCGCGGTGACGATCCCCCGCGAGATGGTGGATGGCGCTGCCTTCTTCGGCCGGCTGGGGTTCATCGAGGAAACGGGCTCACCGCACGAGGGAAAGGCCCGCTTCGTGCGGGAGCTCACTCGCTCGCACTGAGTTTCTGGCTCGTTCCGCGAACCCCCTCGTTTTGGCGACCACGTCCACGCTGCAGGGTGGCGGGAGGAGAGAAGGTGGCGGCCGTGCCGTGTGGGGGGCGCGGGGGAACCCGCGGCTGTCGACGGCGCGGGCGAGTGGGCGGCCGGGTCAAGGCACGAGCGCGTCTCCCAGAACGTGACCGATCACGGTGGGCGGCGCCGGTACGGCGAGCAGGCGCGCCACGGTGGGGAAGACGTCCACCTGCTGGACGGGTCCGATCACTTTGCCGGTTTCGACGCCGGCGCCCCAGAGGTAGAGAATTGCGTGCATGGTGCGGCGATGGGGGAAAAAGCCGTGCGTGCCCCAACCGATCGGCGAAGGTATCTCGACGATCGGGCGGTCGTCGAGCTGCGACGAAGGGTAGTAGCCCGGAGCGACGTCGAAATAGAGGTCGCCGCCTGTCGGGCCGCCGATCCCCATGCCAGGCAGGTCGCTCGCCGTGAACACTGCGCGGACTACGGGTTGGCCGGTCCCGGGATCGACGGTCGAAAGCAGTGCCCGAGTGGCTCTGGCCAGCAGCGACGGGTAGTCGGTGGTCTCCGGGCCACCGAGCTGCCAGCCTGGCCCGTTGACCACGAGATGAAAATCCGCGGTGGGCGGCGAGACCACCAAGGTGCGGGCGACGTCCAGCTCGCCGGTTCGCGTGCGCGCCAATAGGCCGGCGTTTTCGAGCACCGCGTTGGGATGGAAGACGTGGGTCGAGCCCTCCATCCCGTGGTCGCTCACGAGCACCACCGCGGTGCCGGCGGGAACCTGGTCCAGGATGTCGCCGAGCCAGTCGTCAGCGAGGGTGAAGACCTGGGCGTAATACGGCCAGAGCTTGGCAGCGAGGGCGGGGTCATGGCGCGAGCTCGTGGGGTCGAGGACACCCATCCAGACATGGCCGGCGCTGTCGGTGAGCGGCGTGTAGTGGAGCAACAGGTCGGGCTGCCAGTGGGCGAGAGCATAGCGGGTGCCCCGCTTCAGCCCCTCGGTGTCGAGGCGAACGATCTCGATGAGCCGTCGCTCCGCCTCGCCGTCGCCTCCCTCCCACAGGGGGGGGCCGAGCATGCCGCGCCGGTAGACCCCGAAGGCGTCGTCGTGGAAGCCGCCGGATGCCTCGAGGTAGCGTTCCGTCTCGGCGCGTTCCGGCGTACCTTCGAGCCCGTTGACGCTGCGCTGATAGAGATCGAGCCGGACACCGCTCGGGTCGAGCGAGAACAATCGGAAGCGGACAACGCCCACCAGATCGTCTGCCTCGATGCGGAACGTCCGGCTCCAGTGCACGGTATCGGTCCTCGCCGAGGCTGGCTTGAGCACATCCTGCGCTACGCCTCGGTGGTGGCGAGACCCCTGGCGCACCAGCACCGTGTCGAAGCCGACGACCGGGTCGGCCGGGTCGTCGAAGAGGAGAGCGAAGAACGGCGTACCAGCCACGTCGAAAGCCAGCTCCCGGGTACGCCCGCGGTGCGGAGGGACCCCGGTCCAGCGCGCTGCCGGCCTCCGGAGCGTCTCGGCACCGAGAACACGAGGTGCTGCCAGCGCGTGCTCGAACCCGGAGAAGGCGACCAACCTATCCGCCGATACGCCGGCGGTGCGCAGGGTTGCCATGTGGGTCTCGACCGGGTGAAGCTGGGTAGCCGAGAGCGCGACGACGCGCCGACCGGCCTTCGCCGCACTCACCCACAACGGCTCGGCCCGCAGTGCCGAGGCGAAAAACCCAGAGGAGGTCTCGTCGACGCGGTGCTGGCTCCTCGGCAGCGGCGGCACGGCGTTGCCCGCCACGCCGTTGCGGTCGCCCCAGCAGCCGGTGAAGATGGCTGCGTGCCCAACTGCGGTCTTGGACGGGAACGCTGCCAGCATATGCTCGGCCTGCACGCCCTCACGGGCCATGCGGGCGACGGCGGGAAGACGCCCCTCGCTGAGGAGGCGGTCGACGACCCAGTCCGCCGCGGCGTCCCAGGAGACGAGGACGACCTTGTGCTCGCCGGCTGCGACGACGGAAACCGACGCCAACAGGGTAATCAGAGCTGTGGTGATGCGGGCGCGCATGGCTCATCCTACCGCACGGACACCCAGCGATGGCGCGGTTGCAAGACGGGGGCTCACCGGAGCCGAGCCGCGCTTGCCAAATCGGTAAGATGGAGAACGCGGAGGTGGGGTGGGCCACGCTCGGTGGGCAGGCAAAGGGGCCGACCGCGGGTGTGTCGTTCTCGGGGCCGTGCTGGTGGAGCTGGTCATGGCCGCGGTGGCGCCGATGGCGGCCTGGTCGAAGGAGGAGGTATGGGACGCCGGGCCAGGAGCGGCTGCCTACGGTCAGCCCGGTGCGCTCGGCGGTGCGGCGGCGGCGTGGGCGGAGTCAGCGCGTCGTGCGCTGCCCGGGCTTCCGCTCGACCCGGGGCTTGCCCGTGCCGCCGAGGCGTGCGCGAGATGGCTCGGCGAGCATGCCGTGGCTGAGCTGCCCCCGGGGCTCGTCGAGCTCTCCCTGCGGTGGGCCGGGTGCAGCGACCCTACCGCGGTGTCGCTGCTGCTTCTGACCAGCGAGAGCTCCCCTGACGAGCTCTGGGAGCGGCTTCGGGAGCTGCGCCAGCGGCCCGGTTTCCGTCACACGCACTGGGGTTTCGGGGCTGCCGAGAGCCGGCGGGAGCGTTTTCGTACCGCCTGGGTCGCGCTGCTATCGGAGCGCAAGGTCGTTCTCGAGCCGGTGCCGCGGGCGGTGGAGACGGGGCAGAGCCTGCATCTCGTTGCCCGCTGGACCGGCGAGGCGTTGGCAAGCCCGCGCCTGATCGTCTTGCTGCCGGGGGAGACGACGAGGGAGCTGGCGGCCAAGGTCGAGGGTGGGGTGGCCACGGTGGCCACCGGTGCCCTGCGAGAGGCTGGCGAGTACACCCTGGAGCTCCTGGCGGACGGGGCTTTCGGTCCCGAGGTGCTGGCGCTGCTCGCGATCCAGGTGGGGGGCCAGCCGGCCACCACATGGTCGAGCCCGGTCGTCAGCCGGATCGTGCCCATCACGGCGGTCGAGGCGGAGCGGTACCTGCTCGATCTGGCCAACGCGGAGCGGCGGCGGCTCAACCTGGCGCCTCTGATCGTCGATACGAGGCTGCGAGCGATGGCGAGGGCGCACTCGACGGACATGGTTGAAGCGGGGTTTTTCGGCCATCGTTCTCCCCGGCGCGGCGACTTCGGCGAGCGCTTCCATGCCAGCGGCTGGCGGGCCTTGCGCGCGGCCGAGAACCTCTCGAAGAGCGAGTCGATCCTCGAGGTGCACGCCGGCTTGATGGCCAGCCCGGCGCATCGGAGCAACCTCCTTTCTCCGCATTTCACGCATGTCGGTATCGGCGTCGCCACCCGCAAGGGCGAACTCGATCGGGTCGAGTTCGTCGTCACCCAGGTCTTCGCCCTGCCGATGCCCGGGACCACGCTGGCTCCGGACGGGCCGCCCTGAGCTTTCAGTCGCGATCGAAGTGAGGGATCTCGTCGGGGATCGGGATCGAGATCTCGACGAAGCCTCTGAACTCCCCGTCCGTGAATACGGGCATTTGGTGGATGATCTTCTTCTGCCCCTGCCTGTTGATGGTGTAGTGGTGAGCACGGTGCTCGGCGTACATCTCGCGCAGCAACGCCCGGGCCGGCTCGGGGTGGCAGGCGAAGACGTCGCTGCCGAGAAGGGCGCGCCCGCCCTCGGCAGCGAGCGTCTCGGCGGCCCGGCGGTTGATGGCGACGATGCGGCCGGTCTCATCGGCGACGGTGATAGCGGCTCCGAGCTCCTCTTGCCAACGAGGCGGTGGCGGTGGATCACTTTTCGGTTCTGGCATGCTCACTCCTCCGGCTCCGGTCGTGCGGCTCAGCGTCTCGTGGCCAGCAGCTCGACGGCATCACGGGCGTCACGGTTGCGGGGGTCGTACGAGAGGATCTTCTCGAGACAGCGCTTCTGCTTGTCCGGTTGGCCGCGGAGGCCCCAGTAGTTGGCCAGCAGGAGCCACGCCTCGGTGAGCTGCGGGTTGCCGACAGTTGCGAGGCGGAGGTGCTCGAGCGCCTGCCCCTGGGTCGTCGGGCGCTCGATCTCGATCTTGGCCAACATGAGGAGGGCCTCGGGGTCTGGGATGCGGTTGACGAGCTCCTCGAGCAGCCTCGCGGCCCGGCGCAGCTCGTTTCTGGCCACGAGCTGCCGAGCGTACACGAGCGTGCCAGCGAGGTCCTCGGGAGAAGGAGCGTCCGGATCATGTTGAGGTGGAGCCAAAGCACCCCCTTCTCTGGGCGCGACGTGGTCGGTCCGCCCCGACAAACGGGAGGATACCGCAGCCCGCAAGGAGCAGGACCAACGAATCCACCCCCCCCCTTCCCGTTGGCCGCGGCTGGACTACAATGCCGGCGACCCGCGCGCGCGGGGAAAGGAGCCGCCGTGGACGACCGCGAGCATCAGCCCATGCTGGAGGCCGCAGATCCAGCCCTGTCCGAGCTTTTCCAGCCGACCAACATCATCTCGGACCTCACCGCGTCGACCCGTGAGGGCGTGATCGGTGAGGTGGTGGAGGCCGTGGCCGCGCGTGGGCTGGTCAGCGACGCGCGATGGCTCGAGTCGGCACTGAACGAGCGCGAGCGCATGGTGCCGACTGCCATGCCCAACGGTGTCGCCTTTCTGCACGCCCGCCACCGTGCCGCAGAGAAGTTCCCCCGGCAGTTTCTCTTCCTTGCGCGCTCCGGCAAGGGTGTGGCGTTCGGCTCACCCGACGAGCGGCCGACCCACCTGTTCTTCCTCCTTGCGCTGCGCAAGGACATGGCCCACCTGCGGTGGCTCGCCCGGCTGTCGTGGATCTGCCGCAACCGTTCGATCGTTGCCAACTTCATGAAGGCGACGAGCCCGGAGGACATCGCAAAGGTGCTGCGCTTGGCCGTCGAGGAGCTTCCCGGCAACCTCCGCCAGCGCCCATGATGCCCGGAACGAGGATCACAGGGGCGGGGACGGCGTCCACGTCCACGACAAAGCCAGGTCGGGGAGGAGCTTGCCCATCTCTCGTCGGCGTCTAGGCCAGGTCCAGGTTTCCAGGAGGGGGCACCGGGGGGTGGGGAAGAGCTCTCGATCTTCGGCTCTCGACCGGCGGGTGGGCGGCCGCCGCCTCAGTTCAGGTAGCCGGCGAGGGCGCGCACCTGCGAGCTGCGTCGGAGCTTCGTCAGTGCCTGGTTCTCGATCTGCCGGACGCGCTCTCTCGAGATCCCAAGCTGCTCACCGATCTCCCTGAGGGTGAGTGGGTTGTCGTCCTCGAGCCCGAATCGAAGGTTGAGCACCTGACGCTCCTTCTGGGAGAGCTTGCCGAGCGCCTCGCGCAGCGACCGCTCGAACGACTCGCGGAGGATGCGCTCGTCGGTATCCGGCAGTAGGTACTGCTCGAGGAGGTCCCCGAGCTCGGCCTCGCCGTCCTCGTCGATCGGCTCGTTGAGGGACAGGATCGATTGGTTCGAGGAGAGCAGGAGCCGCACCTCCTCGGGATTCATGTCGAGCTCCTCGGCGAGCTCGGACTCGGTGGGTGTGCGCTCGAGCTCGCGCCCCAGGGCCTGGCGGGAGCGTTCGATCCGGTACAGCACGTTGGCCTGCTTCTGGGGCAAGCGGAAGGTGGCGCCGTGCTGCGAGAGGGCGTGCAGGATCGCCTGACGGATCCACCACACGGCATAGGTGATGAACTTGACGTTCTTGTCGGGGTCGAACTTGCGAGCCGCCTGGATGAGGCCGATATTCCCCTCGTTGATGAGGTCGAGCAGGCTCACCCGGGAGTGCCGAAAGCGCTTGGCGTAAGCGACGACGAAGCGCAAGTTGGCTTCTACGAGATGACGCAACGCCTCCGGGTCTCCGTCGGCTTGGATGCGGGTGCCGAGCGCCTTTTCCTCATCGGGGGTGAGCTGACGGTAGCGCCCGATCTCCTGCAGGTAGCGGCGCAAGAGCGAAGCTTCGGGGTCGTGGTGTCGCTCGTCGCTGGTCATTCTCCCTCGCCCGGGACGAGACCGGTGCGAGGTCGGTGGGCAAGGGCGTGCTCGCGCGGCACTCCGCCGCGGTTGGCCAGCTCCCGCTCGAGGGCGGAACTCAACCTCCCCAGCTCCCGCTCGAGAACCTCGATCCGGCTCTTCATCTGAAGAATAACCTCAACGCCCGCGAGATTCACTCCCAGGTCGCGGGTCAGGGTCAGGATGTACTCCAGACGAGCACAGGTGGCGTCATCGTAGAGCCGGGTGTTGCCCTCGCTGCGGGAGGGCTTGAGGAGGCCCTCGCGTTCGTACAGACGGAGGGTCTGGGGGTGGATGGCGTAGCGCTCAGCCACCCAGCGGATCATGTGGAAGCGGCGCGGACGGTCGGAGCTCATGCCTGCTCCTGAACCGGCGTGCGGCGGCGCGAAGGCTCGGGCGCGCGCCGCATTCGTGCCGTGGCGACGCCGCGCCCGAGGACCGCTTCTGGCGGCCTTGCGACCTCGGCGGGAAAGACGATGGAGCACGGGAAGCGATCGTGGGAGCGTTCAGCCCGGAGGAAGGTCACCCCTGGCTCGGCGTGCTCGCCGTCCAGGACCAGGACGGTGTCGGCACGGGCGAGCGACAGGTGATCATGGCCACACCCCGGCACACCGCGGTCGACGACACGCTCGTCCGCGGCCTCACCGAGGTCGGTCGCCGGCCCGACGAGTGCCGAACCGGCGACCGCGGTGAGGCGATCCGGGGATGTGCCGGGCTCGAGGCGCTCACACAGACGCGGGGTCAGGTGGAGCGGCTGGGCGGCCGATCGCAGCGTTCCTCCCATCGCCGACCTCAGTTGGTGGGCTTGGGATCGACATCGACGTACTCGGCGTCGACGACCTCGCCGTCGGCGGCCGGACCGGTCGGTTGGTCAGCCTGCGACTCCGCGCCGCCGCTCCCAGGCTGTGGCCCGACCCGACGGTAGATCTCCTCGGCCAGTCGGTGGGAGGCTTTCGTGAGTTTCTCGTACGCGGCGTCCATCGCCGGCTTTCTGGACTCCTCGATCGCCCGCTTGGCGTCCGCCAGCGCCGACTCGATCTCCTGCTTCTGCTCGGGCGGCAGCTTCTCCTGGTTCTCGTTGAGGAGCTTGTCGGTCGAGTAGATGAGGGTGTCGAGGCGGTTGCGCGATTCGACCTCCTCCCGGCGTTGCCGGTCGTCCTCGGCATGCTGCTCGGCCTCGCCAACCATGCGCTGGATCTCCTGCTCAGATAGGCCCGAGGACGAGGTGATCTGGATCTTTTGCTCCTTACCTGTGCCGAGGTCTTTGGCCGTGACGTGAAGAATGCCGTTAGCGTCGATGTCGAACGTCACCTCGATCTGCGGGATGCCGCGCGGCGCCGGGGGAATGCCGATGAGGTGGAAGTTCCCGAGAGGCCGGTTGTCGCGTGCCATCGGCCGTTCGCCCTGGAGGACGTGTACCTCGACCTGGGTCTGGTTGTCGTCGGCCGTGCTGTAGACCTTGGACTTGCGGCTCGGAATGGTGGTGTTGCGGGGGATCACGACGTCCATCACGCCGCCGAGAGTCTCGACGCCGAGCGAGAGGGGCGTGACGTCGAGCAGGAGCAGGTCCCGCACCTCGCCGCCGAGCACGCCAGCCTGAATTGCCGCGCCGACAGCTACGACCTCGTCGGGGTTGACACCCTTGTGTGGCTCCTTGCCGAAGAACTCGGTCACGAGCTTCTGGACCCGGGGGATACGGGTCGAACCGCCCACCAGGACGACCTCGTCGACCGCGCGCGGCTCGATGCCGGCGTCCTTGAGCGCTTGCCGGCACGGGCCTATGGTGCGCTGGATGATGTCTTCGGCGAGCTGCTCGAACTTGGCGCGTGACAGCCGCATCGACAGGTGGCGCGGCCCTGAAGCGTCCGCGGTGATGAACGGTAGGTTGATGTCCGCCTCCTGCACGCTCGAGAGCTCGCACTTGGCCTTCTCCGCCGCCTCCTTGAGGCGTTGGAGCGCCATACGGTCGCGCGATAGGTCGATCCCCTGGTCGCGGCGGAACTCTTCGGTGAGCCACTCGATGAGCCGCTGATCGATGTCGTCGCCGCCGAGGTGGGTGTCACCGTTGGTGGACTTGACCTCGACGACGCCCTCGCCGACCTCGAGAATGGAGATGTCGAAGGTGCCGCCACCGAAGTCGAAAACCGCGATCGTCTGATCTTTCTTCTTGTCGAGCCCATACGCAAGGGCAGCAGCGGTCGGCTCGTTGACGAGGCGGACGACGTCGAGCCCGGCGATCTGCCCGGCGTCCTTGGTGGCCTGGCGCTGCGAGTCGTTGAAGTACGCAGGAACGGTGATGACGGCCTTCTCGATCTTCTCACCGAGGTAGTCCTCGGCCGCCGCCTTGAGCTTCTGCAGCACCATCGCCGAGATCTCGGGCGGCGAGTAGATCCGACCGTCGATCTCGATTCGCGCCGTGTCGTTGTCCCCCCTCACCACGTGGTAGGAGAACATCTTGATCTCCCGCTCCACCTCCTCGAACCGTCGACCCATCAGGCGTTTGATCGAGAAAACCGTACGCTCCGGGTTGGTCACGGCCTGGCGCTTGGCGACTTGGCCGACCGGCCGCTCACCGTTGGCGTTGAAGGCGACGACGGACTGGGTGGTGCGGCTCCCTTCCTGGTTGGCGACCACCGTGGGCTTGCCACCCTCCATCACGGCAACCACGGAGTTCGTGGTTCCCAGGTCAATTCCGATGATCTTTGACATTGATAGGACCCTCCTCAAGTCATCCTCAGGAGTGCAATCTAGAACCTGAGCGAAGAGTTGTCAAGGTGTCACAAGCGTGACAGCCTGGCCAGGTTCCGAATCCTCGGGGGGCGGCTCCAGCCTCACGCCGAGGATCAGGTCTGGGTCCGGCGTCCCGTCGAAGGCGCTCCCCGAGAGCTGGACTGTCTGCTCCCGAGTCACGTACCGATACGGGCGTCCCCAAGGGTCGCTCAGGCGCTCCTGACCGACGTAGCGTTCGTGCACGAGCTCGGCGAGGGTATCCGGGTATGCCCCGACGAGCGCCGCCCGGCCCTGGACGATCTGCCAGAGGCCGAACATGCGAGCCCACGACACGGTGGTGGCAAAGCGCGGCATCAGCTTGTCGGACGGGCCGAACACCGGGTTCAGCGGGTTGCGGCGTGCCACCACGAAGGAGAGCACCAGCAACGGGAGGAGCGCGACCAGCAGCCACGGCATTCGTGGGGTCTCGGAAGCGGAGACCGCAAGCGCGGTGCTCTGCGCCAGGGCAGCGCGCGAGATCTCGTCGCGTGTCGCCGGCCTGACCAGGGCGCGGGTGAGCAGCGCGTACAGGGCTTTGCAGGTCTCGAAGTCGCCGTGCGGGCTCCGCCGTACGATGTCGTCCACGGTGTTGAGGCCGTCCACGAGCGCGAGGACATCCGCTTCGGTGGCGGAGATTCGGAGGCGATCCGAACCGGTCGGGGGGGCCATCTCCGTCGCAACGAGGTCGAGGTCGGCTTCCTCGAGCATCTCCTCATCGGGTGCCACTTCCACCTTCTTGGCCGCTGGCGTGGATACGAAGACGATGCCTCGGTGCGGGATGCGTTTTTCGATAATCGGCCACTCGTCGAGCATCCGTGCGCCTTCCATGAGGATGCTCTCGGCGCCCATGGGGGCGACGAGCTCGGCGTCGTAGTCGACCGAGGTCTCCTGCGAGAAGTGGTAGTCGCCGTTCTGCCAGCGGAAGACGCGAAAGATGATCTGCAGGATCTGCTTCTCGAGGGCCTTGCGGAGCTCTTCCCTGGAGATGATCGAGTGCCGCAGCAGAATGTGGCCGAGCCGCTCGAGCGTCTCCATTTGCGTACGGAGCGCGGCCTCGAGCTCCGTCTGGCTTACCCCTCCGGTTTTGAGCAGCACCTGCCCGAGGCGGTCCTCCAGCCGCTTGTTGAGGGAGTCGGCCCCGACCACACGACCTTCCAGGAACGAGATGGTGACTACGTCCTCGGATGAGCGCAGGGTGAGGACTCCGGTCTTCCTCTGCAAGCCGATGAGCTGGAAGATGTCGGCCAGGGAGAAGTCCTTGAGAGTGCCTTCGAGAGCCATCGCTACCTCCGCCCTCGCTTCAGGACCTGGACGGTGACCAGGCAGGCCGCCCAAAGTGCGAGACCCGGCAGCGCCGGCAGCCAGACCGGCGACAGCGCGAGCGCCGGGGCCACGAGCAGAGGGATCCAAATGGCTCCAATTGCAGCTCCCAGTACCGCGAGCGGGGCGAGCACCACGGCTGGCCAGACGGCACCCGTCGTGGCAAGGCCGAGGCCGGGTACGACGACGTCGACCAACCGGCTCTCCCATGCGAGCAGCGTCTGGCGCCGACCGAGCTGGGCGCGCTTCGCCATCTGCGTCTCGATGGCGACCATGTCCTTCTTGAGAAAAATGTTGACACACTGCGTGCAGTAGGTCTGACTCTCGGTCGAGAGCTTGCAGCGTCGACAAAACGGCCGTCCGCACTTGGCGCATGCGGTTGCCAGTCCGTGGTGACGCCGCAAGAGAAAGTGCCCTACCGCCAGCAACAGTGAGAACAGAGCGCCCACAGTCAAGGGGTGCGTGTACGAGCGTTCGCGGGCCAGGGGTGGAGGGAGCAAACCCTGGTTGAGAAGCACGATGGGGTCCTTGCGCCCCAGCAGGGCCAGGGCATCGGCATGGTCGAAGGAAGGCAGCATGAGCTGGTGGCTGCGACCTTTGGTGAGCTGGCTGAAGAGCGCGGGATCGGCGGCTTTGGCCGCGGCCATCGCCGCCTCGCTCTCGGGAAACAGGTATGTCTGCGCCAAGGTCAACGCCAGGTTGTAGTTGGAGACAACCAATTGGGTGCCGCGGTCGCGGGCGGTCTGGAACGCCTGCAAGGCTGCGTTGAAGTCGTTGTCGAGATAGTTCACGACGCCGAGCGAGAGCGCAAGTGGGCCGTCTTGAGGGCTCAGCCGCAACCCCTCACGGTAGGACCAGGCGGCGGCGTCGAGCTGGCCGTGCTGTCTGTAGGCATCGCCGAGAAGCCGGTAATAGTCAGCCTCGCCTCCGAACACGTCGACGAGGCCGGCCAAGTCCTCGACCGCCTGCGGGTCGTAGCGTTGCTCTGCCAGGGCACTGGTCGCCCGGAGAATAGGGTTGGGCGGATGGGTGACGGATCGGGTTGCCATCTCCGTTAGCAGTGGAGTCGCAGCCACGAACGCCAGCAGCACGCCGCCGGTCGCCTTACCAGCCGGCGTGAGGTATGCCCAGCAGAGCGCGAACACCCACAGCGCCTCCCACAGCGGATCACCTCCCACGAAAAGCGGTAAGCCGACGATGAAAAGGTTGAGCACGAAGGCATTGGGCCCGAGGCGGAGCTGTGCTCCCAGCTCGGTGAGGTCGTGCCAAAGCAACGCGAGGCCGTGTCTCACGCCGAGCAGCGCCCCCACCACGACAACGATGAGCAAGGCGAGCACCAGAGCGAGAAGCAGCGATGGCCAGGTGAAATGGCTGAATCGTTGGTCGTTGAAAAGAGCTATCACACCGCGCCCCAGGGACGCGAGCCCCGATCCCACGGCACCCCGGCGCAGGGCGAGCGTTCCCCGCGCCAACCATGCCTCGGGGTTTTCCGGATCGAGGACCACGGCGTGGCGGAGCAGCGTGATTGCGGTGTCGGGAGGCATGGCCCGCGCCCGCACCACGAGCGCGGTGGCCAACGGGGTCAAACGGGTGAGGCCGAGGTTCGAGGCCAGGTGCCTGATCTCGTCGACCTGGTCCTTGAGCGTGTCGAGCTTCTGGTTGTCGATGCTCTGCGAGAGGCGGGCCCACACCTGCTCGATATCGCCCCCACGAGTCTCCGCGGACGGTTGTGCGCCCGCCGCGGCGGCAAGCAGGAAGAGCCCGACGACGATGCTAGCGACTCGTCGCCACCAGTTGCAGCCTGAGCTGGTAGAGCACATCGTCCAGGACCTTCGCTTCCTGGAGGGACGCGTGGGCCCGCGCCCGCTCCTGTACCACAGCCAGCATGTCGAGGAATAGACGAGCCGCGTCGGGGTTACGGGGCACCCCGGGGACCTGCCCCGTGAGGAAGGCCATCGCGTACTGGGCCAGGAAATCCACCGTGTCGAGCAAGACCTGGGACGGTAGCGCGGCGTGCCCAGCCTCGCGAGGGCTCGGCTGCGGGGGCTCAGGTGGAGGTGGAATGGGGGCAGGAAGCTCTGCAGGCTGCGGGGGCTCGGGCGGTGACAGGTCGACATCGTGGCGGGCTTCGCCCTCCGGAGTGAGCCATCGCCGATCGATGACCTTCACCTGCTTGCGATCCGGCCGATCCTCCACTGCTGCCTCCTCGACGCTGGCCCATCTTACGCGGTCGGATCTGGCCAGACAAGCCACAGCGTCCGGAACCGGAGCCGGCGGAGCCGCGCAGCAGCCGGCGCTATACTCCCCAGCCATGACGAACGCCGCCGTCTTCGTTTCGCTGGTCGAGCTTTGTGAGCGTCTGCGGGCTCCCGCGGGGTGCCCGTGGGACCGGGAGCAGACGCTCGAGAGCTTGCGGGCCTACATCATCGAGGAAGCGTACGAGGTGATCGATGCCATCTCGGCCGGTGACCAAGAGCAGCTTGCCGGCGAGCTCGGCGACCTCCTCTTCCAGATCGTGCTCGTCGCCCAACTCGCCCGCGAACGGGGCTGGTTCGACATCGCCGACGTGTGCGAAAAAATCCACGCCAAGATGGTCCGCCGGCACCCTCACGTCTTCGGCGGCGACGAGGTCGACGACGCCGCCCAGGTGGTCCGCAACTGGGAGACGATCAAACAGCGGGAGCGCACCAAGGTTGGGGCCTTGGCCGGGGTTCCGCGCTCCCTGCCGGCCCTGCTCAAGGCCCGTCGGATGACCGAAAAGGCGGCTGCGCTGGGGCTGGTCTGGGGCGAGGTCGCGCCCCCGGACGGGGCGGTCGCGCGGGCTCTGGCCCAGGCGCCCGCCGTCGCTCACCACGCCTTGGCGCGCAGGGACAAGCAGGAGGTGGCCACCGAGCTGGGTGAGGCGCTCTTTTTCCTCGCCGATCTGGCGCGCCGGCTCGGAATCGACCCCGAGGCGGCTTTGCAGGCGACGAACGAGGAGTTCGCTCGCCGGTTCGCCGCCGTCGAGGACGGCGCGACGGAGTACGGCACGAGTGTGCGCGAGCTCGATCCGTCTGCACGCGCCGAGCTGTGGCTCACCCCAAGCGGCGGCGGAAGCGCATCCGGGCCAGCAGGAGGATCGCCACCCCGAGACCGGTGAGCGCCAGTGCTTGCGGCCACAGCACCTCGATCCCGATGCCCTTGAGAAAGATGCCGCGCAGAATCGTGATGTAGTACCGCAGTGGTACGAGGTAGGTCACGAGCTGGAAGCCCTTGGGCATGTTCTGGATCGGAAAGGCGAAACCGGAGAGGTAGATCTGCGGCATCATGAAGACGAACGCCGTCAGCATCATCGCCTGCTGCTGGGTGCGGGAGATCGTCGAGATGAGCAACCCCAGCCCCAGGTTGCAGAGCATGAACGGCACGGTGAAGGCGAGCAGGGTGAGGAGCGAGCCGCGCAGCGGTACTCGGAACCAGAACAGCGCCACCGGCAGGGTTGAGAGCGCCTCGACCAGACCCACGAGCGCGTAGGGGATGAGCTTCCCCAGGATGAGATGGCCCGGGGTGAGCGGGGTGACCAGGAGCTGCTCGAGGGTGCCGGTCTCGCTCTCACGAACGATCGCCATCGCCGTGAGCATCATTGTCATGATCATGAGGATGAGTGAGAGGACCGCGGGTACCATGAAGTTGCGGCTGGCCAGATCGGGGTTGTAGAGCACCACCGGGCGCAGCTCGACGAGGGGCCGCACCCCGGCCGCCGCCACCGAGCGGAGCACTCCGTTCGCGTACCCGAGGGCGGCGCTACCCGACATCGCGTCAGAGCCGTCGGTGAGCAGCTGTACGGTCCCGACCCGCCCGGCGTTCCGTTCGGCCGCGAAGCCGGCCGGGATGGTGAGAGCCACGCGAGCGGTGCCGTCCTGCAAGAGCCGATCGAGTCCGTTCTGGTCGTCGACGCGGCCAGTGACACGGAAGTAGGTGGAGCCCTCGAACCGCTGCACGAGCCTCCGGCTCTCCGCACTGCGGTCGAGGTCGCACACCGCGAGCTCGACGTGGCGCACATCGGTGGTTGCCGCGTAGCCCAGGATGACGAGCTGGAAGGCCGGCGCAAGGAAGAGGATGGGCAGGATCTTCGGGTCGCGGCGAAGCTGCCGCAGCTCCTTGACCAGGATGACGAGGAGCGCGCGCATCAGAGGCTCCTCACCGTGCGGGCGGTGGCCAGCGAGCCGACGACGGTCGCGTAAACGACCAGCCCTACGACCTGCTGCCACCACATCTCGGGGCCCGCACCCTTGAGCACGATCGCCCGCAGCGCCACCAGGAAGTAGCGCGCCGGCACGATGTGGCTGATCCACTGCAACGCCTCGGGCATCGAGGAGATCGGGAAAATGAAGCCGGACAGGAGCATGGTCGGGAGCATCGAGGACAGCAGGCTGACCTGGAACGCAACCTGCTGGGTCTCGGCCAGAGTCGAGATGAGCACGCCCCAGCCCAGACCACCGAGGAGGTAGAGCACCGTCACGACCGCCAGCCAGCCGAGCGAGCCACGGATCGGCACGTCGAACAGCGCCCATGCCAGCGTCAGCGAGGCGGCCGCCGCCGCCGAGGCGATCACGAGGTAAGGTAGGGTCTTGCCGATCAGAAGCTCGAGCGCCATCAGGGGCGTGGCGCGCAGCGACTCGAGGGTGCCCCGCTCCTTCTCCCGCACCACCGCGAGGGCGGTGGCAATCACGGCGGTGATCATGAGGATGAATGCCACGAGGCCAGGCACCAAAAAACGTGCCGACGCAAGGTCGGGGTTGTACCAGACGAGCGGCGCCGCGAGCGCTGGCCCGGTGCCGCTGACACGCACCAGTGGCGTCACGCTGGCGACGATCTGCTGGGCATACGCCAGCACCGTATTGGCGGTCTGGGAGTCGGAGCCGTCGAGGACGAGCTGAAGCGTCGTGAAGCGGTGAGCGGCGAGGTCCGCGCCGTAACCGGAGGGCACGACGAGGGCCACCTGGGCGTGACCGGTGTCGAGCCACCGGTCCAGCTCGCGAACGTCACGGGTGGTGCCGATATGGTCGAAGTGGCCGCTCGAGAGGAACGCCCGAGCCACCTCACGGGCCGCGCGGCTGCCGTCCTGGTCGACGATGACGAGGCGGATGTGCTCGACGTCGAACGAAAGGGCGTACCCGTAGATCAGGACCAGTGCCACCGGCATGAGGACGAGCGTGAAGACGACCCGCCAGTCGCGGCGGAGCTGGAGTAGCTCTTTGACGGCCACGGCCAGGGTGCGGCGGATCATGCCTGCTCCCTCCCGGTCGAGGGTCGGGAGATGACGTGGATGAAGACGTCCTCGAGCGAAGGGTCGATGGCGGTGACGGTGGCAGGAGCGTGGCCGGCTGCCTCGAGTGCGGCGACCAGGCCGCTGGCCGCTCCCGGGGCGGCCAGGATCGCGTGGAGCAGGTCGCCGAACAGAGCGACCTCGTGGACCGCCGGGAGACCCTCGAGGTGGCGCATCGCCGCGGCGGGGCGGGGACAGGCGATCTCGACCACGGTTCCGGACTCGAAGCGAGCTTTCAGCCGCGGTACGGTGTCGAGCGCCAGCAACTTGCCGGCGTGCATCAGCGCGACACGCCCACAACGCTCCGCCTCGTCCATGTAGTGGGTGGTGACGAACACCGTCGTGCCGGCGGCCGCCAGGGTGTCGATGAGGTCCCAGAAGCGGCGCCTGGCCTCCGGGTCGACCCCGCCGGTGGGTTCATCGAGGAACACGATCGGCGGCTCGTGGAGCAACGCACAGCCGAGGGCGAGCCGCTGGCGGAACCCGACCGGCAGCTCGCGCACGACCGTGCCCCGGCGCGAGGCGAGCGCACCGACCTCGATCGCCCACGCCACGCGCTCGCGCAGCCGCGCGCCGCCCAGCCCGTAGGCACCGCCCCAGAACGCCAGATTCTCATCCACGGTGAGGTCGGCATAGAGTGAGAAGCGCTGCGACATGTAGCCGATGCGGCGCTTGATCTCGTGCGGCTGGGTGGCGACGTCGAAGCCCAACACCTCGCCGCTCCCGGAGGAGGGAGCGAGCAGGCCGCAGAGCATGCGGATCGTCGTCGTCTTGCCGGCGCCGTTGGAGCCGAGGAAGCCGAAGACCTCGCCTGTGCCCACCTCGAAGCTCACCCGATCCACGGCGCGGAAGGCGCCGAACCACCGGGAGAGCTCGACCGCGCGCACCGCCGGCTGACTCATCGGCCGACCGCTTTCTCGAGCGCCGCCCGTGCCACCCAGGCACCGGCTCGCGCCGCGACCTGCTGCTGCTCTGCCGCGGCGAGCTGGGCCTCGGCGTCGAGGATCTCGGCCATCGCCGCGAGGCCGGCCGCATGGCGTTCGCGGGCCGCCGACTGGCGGGCGGTGGCAGCTGCTGCTGCGGCGTCCGCGGCGGTAGTAGCGACGAGCGCGGTTGTGAGCTCGCGCACCGCGTCCTCGACCTCGAGGCGGACTCGGCGCTCGAGCTCAGCAAGCTCGGCGTCGGCGGCCCGCAGTCGGGCGCGGCTAGCGGCTCGATCGGCCCGTGCCTTGCCGCCGTCGAACAGCCTCCAGCCGGCCGATAGCCCGACGCTCCAAGAGTCGTTCCACTCGTCGGTGATCGGGAAGAAGCGCTGGTTGGGACGGGCCAGGTCCCACTGAGCGCTCGCCGCGAGGCTCGGTCTCGTGGGAGCGACGGCGAGCGTCTCGCGGGCGGCAAGAGCGGCGCGGAGGGCTCGGGCCGCCCTGAGCTCGGCTCGGCTGGCGAGAGCCTCGGTCTGGAGCATCGCGAGGTCGGCCGGCGAGTCGGGCCGCGGTCCGGCGAGCGAGTCGGCAAGCTCGAGCTGGCGCCAGTCGAGGTCGAGCACCGATGCCAGGTGCGCCAAGGCCGCCGACTCCGCGGCCTCGGCCCGGACGAGCCCCAGCCTGGCGGTGGCGAGCCGCTCCTCGGCGGCCAAGAGATCGGCGCGCACCGCCATACCGGCGTCAGCGAGCGCCCTCGTGTCCTCGAGCAGCCGGATGGCGCGCCGCTCCTGCGCCTGGGCCAGCTCCAGGCCGGCTCGGGAGCGCACGGCGTCCCAGTACATCGCTTGGGCCGCGAAGCACACCTCGGCGAGCGTCTGGGCTGCCCGGGCGCGGGCACCGTCAGCCTCCGAGCTGGAGGCCCGGCGCTGGGCGTCGACGGCACCGCCGGCGAGCAGCACCTGTTGAACCTGCAAACCCGTACCGTACACCGTCGTGATATTGGGGGCGAGGACGGTGGTCGGTCGGCCTGGGATGGCCAGCGGAAGCACGAGCTCCGGCACCGAGCTGCGCTGGGCAGCAAAGGCGAAGGTGCCCACGGTTGGCCACCGTGCGGCGTTGGCGGCGCCCACCGCCGCATCCGCCGCCGCGACCCGCTCCCGTGCCGCCACGGCGAGCTGCGAGACCGCCAGTGCGCGCTCGGTTGCCGCTGCAGCGTCGAGCCGTACGGGCTCTGCGATCGCGGGCAGCGGCAGCAGCGACGCCAGAGCGGCAACCAGTATCATCGATCGTAGCCCGTGATCCGTGGCCCGAAACCCGCCCCAAGACCAGCCGCCAGGCCTCACCTCTAGCCTGCCGAGGAAGCCAGCAGCACGCCACCAGCCACCGGTCGCTTTCGTCATCACGCTGCCTCCCCCGCGCTGGCGTCGCGCGTGAGATAAAGGAAGGTGTCCTCGAGGGTGGGTGGAATGACGCGGATGTCGAGCACCCTGACAGCGGCCGAAGCCAACGTGAGGCGGACCGACTCTTCGGCAGGCCGATCGGCGGAGAGCCAGACGTGGAGACGGGCCGCGAACGGCTGCACGTCCAGGACGTCGGGCGCCTGGCGGAGCGCCTCGACGGCGCGGCCGCGAGGCTCGGCCAGCACCTCTACCACCGTCCCGTGCATGAGCGCGCGGGCTGCGGCCGGCGTAGCGTCAGCCAGCACGCGGCCGCGGTGCATGAGCACAACGCGTGAGCAGCGCTCGGCTTCATCGAGATACGGTGTCGCCACGACCAGCGTGAGGCCCTCGGCGACCAGCCCGGCGAGCAGCTTCCAAAGCTCGCGGCGGGTGACCGGGTCGACGCCGGTGGTGGGCTCGTCGAGGACGAGGACCTGCGGCTCGTGCATCAGGCTGCACGCGAGTGCCAGCTTCTGCTTCATGCCGCCGGACAGGCGATCGGCTTGGCGGTCACGGAAGGCGGCGAGTCCGACCCGTTCGAGCAGCATCTCGCGTCGCGACCGCCAGCGCTGCACGCCGAGAAGGAGCGCGAAAAACTGCACGTTCTCGTTCACCGTGAGGTCGCCGTAAAGGGCGAACCTTTGCGCGAGATAGCCGAGTGAGTGGTGGAGCGCCCGCCGGTGTGCCCAGACGTCGTGGCCGAGGACGGTGACGCTTCCGGCTGCTGCCCGCTGCAACCCGGCGATCACCCGCAGGGTCGAGGTCTTGCCCGCGCCGTCCGGGCCGATGAGCCCCACCACCTCGCCGCGCTCCACCGCCAGAGCGATGCTGTCCACTGCCGTCATCGTTCCGTATCTGACGGTCAGGCCGCGAACATCGATCAGCCGCTCGCTCATCTCCCGCTTCCCTTCTCCTTGTTTCCCGTCCCCTGGAAGTACGCGTCGGCCGGCATTCCCGGCTTGAAGACCCCTTCCCGGTTATCGAGAGCGAGCTTGACCTTGAACACGAGCTTGGCACGCTCCTCGGGGGTCTGGACGTTCTTGGGCGTGAACTCCGCCACCTTGGCGATGTACGAGACCGTCCCCTCGAAGGCGTCGGTGTGCCCGTCAGCCTGCACGGTCACGCGCTCGCCCAGGTGAATCTGCGCCAGCGAAGGCTCGTCGACATAGACCGTCAGCCACGGCTGGTCGAGGTCGGTGAGCACCGCGAGCAGCGCGCCGGGGGCCAGAATCTCCCCCGGCTCCGCTGTCCGCTGGGTGATCACGCCGTTGCGGGGCGCAACGACGGTGGCGTCGGCGCGGCGCTGCTCGACCGTGGCCACGAGTGCCGCCGCAGCGTCACGCTGGGCACGGGCCTGGGCGATCTCCTGCGGACGCGGGCCGGCGATTGCTTTCGCTTGCTCGGCCTGGGCCGCAGCCAGCGCGTGGTCGAGCACCGCCATGCGGGTGCGAGCATCGTCCCTGGCTTTCTCCGTGGCCGTTCCGCGGGACGCGAGCCCGTCGAGGCGCTCGACGTCGCGGCGGGCAGCCGCGAGATCGGCCCCGAGGCGTGCCACCTCGGCGGCCACCCGATCGAGGTCCTCGCGGCGGGTGCCGGCTGCAAGAAGCGCCAGCCGTGCCTCGGCCGCCGCCAGCTCCCCGCGAGCACGGGCGAGGTCGTTGTCGATGTCCACTGTCTCGAAGCGCGCCACGACCTCGCCGGCGTGCACCGAAGCACCTTCTTGCAACGGTAGCTCGGCGAGGCGACCGCCGATCTTGGCGGCGATCCGGACCTCGGTGGCCTCGACGTGGCCGGAGGCGTGGATGCGGGAGCTCTCGCGAGGTTGCGCGCACCCGATGAGCGCGCCGACGGTGAGAATCAGACAGAGCGTGGCGGGTTTGGGGTGCTGGCTCACTGGTCTCCTCCCTCCGCCGGGCGGGCGGCGATGCCGAACAGCAGGATGTCGGTGATGCGGCGGGCGATCTCGTCCGGGGGTGGAAGCGGCGACGGTATCGCCGCACCGGCGGCGGCGAAGCGCTCGCTAAACCGTAGGGTGTTGGCAATGAAGACGGCGCTGGCGATGATGATGAGGTGGGCGACCAGCGGGTCGATGTGGCGGAGCTCGCCAGCCGCCTGTCCCTCGAGCACGATCGTGCGGGTGAGGCCGAGCACGCCGACCATGCGGCGCAGCACCGACATCGAGAGGTGGGTACCACCAGCGGCGATCTCGCGCATCATGATCTGCGGGTAGGCGGGGCGCTGCACCGCGAGGGCAAGGAGGGTGTCCTGCATGGCGCGCAGCTTGTCAGCCGGCGTCGCCGCTTGGGCGATGCGCTCGCTGAGCACCTCTTCGACATGGGAGATGAATCCGGCGACGACCGCACCATACAGAGCGGCCTTGTCCCCCACATGGTAGTAGAGCATCGCCTTGTTGACGCCGGCGCGCCGGGCGATCTCATCCACCCTAGCTCCGTCATAACCGTGCTCCGCGAACGCCTCGGCGGCCGCGGTGAGGATTCGCTCGCGCGGCGAACCCTCCCGTTCCTCAGTGCGCTGTCTTGGCATTGCGATCTCCATAACTAACAAGCCGGTTTAACCGACTCGTTAGTTTTACCCCATTCGTATGTCGGCTGTCAAGCCCCCTGCCGAAAGCCGCGCATCCGGACACCGGCGACCACGAAGCCGGGGCAGAAGGGGGCGCCGGATCGTGAAGGGTTGCCGCCACTGTGGCGACGCCGCGCTACCATGCAAGTGAGTCGCGAGTGTCTGGTGGCGACGGCGGTGCGAGCGCTCGCGACTTCGGGAGGCGCCATGTCAGCACGTGCGACCACGGTGCTGGTGATCTCGAGGCAGCTCGGCAGCGGTGGCGTGTTCGTTGGGAGAGCGGTGGCCGGACGGTGCGGCATGGCGTTCGTCGACCGGGAGATCCTGCAGTCTGCCGCGCGTACCCTCGACCTCGCTGAGGGTGAGGTGGAGCTCCGGGAGGAGCGTGCTGCCTCGGTATGGGATCGCGTGTTGGGGGCGTTTGCCCTCTCGGCTCCCGAGGGAACGTACGTGCCGCTGGGCGCGCCGCCGCTTTACGAGGAGGAGCTGTTCCGGGTCGAAAGCCGGATCATTCGCGAGACGGCCGCTCGCACCGACGCAGTGATCGTGGGGCGGGGCGGCTTCCACGTGTTGGCCGGCCACCCGGGCCTCGTGTCGGTGGCCCTGCGCGCCGACCGCGATTGGCGCATCCGCCGGGTGATGGAGCTGTCAGGTCTCGACCTGGCCACCGCCGCCGCCCGGGTCGACTCCTCCGACAACGACCGAGCGCGGTTCATCCGCACCTTCACGGGACACGACTGGAACGACCTCTCGTGCTATGACCTCTGCCTCGATACTTCGAAGGTCGGGCTGGATCTCGCGGCTCGGCTCGTGACCGAGGTCGTGGCGGCTCGCCAGCGCCGCGTCCGAAACGGTGGCACCACCACCACCTGACGCCGACCGCCGCCTCTTCCTACTCGCCGACCGCAACCGTCGGTCCGCGCTGGTGTTCGGGACGGCGCAGCAGCAGCGCCAGCGGCGCGAGCAGGAGGAAGATCAACGCCAGCAGCCGGAAGGCGTCGATGAACGAGATCATTGCTGCTTGTTTCTGGACCATGCCGAAGGCGGCCGCGAGAGCCTGCCGACCGGCGGTGACCGCGTCGCTGCCCCGGGCGATGAAGGCGCTTTGGAGGTTACGCAGCCACGCCTGCGCGGCAGGCGAGAAGGGATCGACGTGGCTGCCCAGGATGTTGACGTGTGCCTGCCGGTCACGGGCCAAAAGCGTCTGCACCGCGGCGATCCCCATGCTCCCGCCGAGGTTGCGCATGAGGTTGAAGACGCTGGTCGCGTTACCCATCTCAGCGCGGGCGATGCCGTCCATCGTGGTCGTGGTGAGGGGTACGAACAACAGGCCGAAGGCGATGCCCTGGATGAACTGCGGCCAGGCGAGGTCCCAGAACCCGGCGTCGAGGTTGAGCCAGGAGAGCCACAGCAGGGTGAACCCGCCGAGCACGAAGCCGAGCGCCAGCAACCGCCGCGGATCGGTGCGGGCGACCAGCAGCCCGACGAGCGGCATGGCAATGAGTGAGCCGACACCACGCGGAGCCATCGCGAGCCCGGCTTCGAGCGGTGGGTACCTCATGAGGGTTTGCAGCAGCAGGGGCAGCATCACGAGGGAGCCGAACAGCACGAAGCTCATGAGCGTCACGAGCACCGTGCCCAAGGTGAACGTCCGGTCTGCGAACACCCGCAGCTTGACCACCGGGTGGGCTACCCGCAGCGTGTGGACGACGAATACGGTCAGACAAACGGCAGCTGTGACGAGCAGGCCGATGATCCAGGCAGAGGCGAGCCAGTCCTCTTCCTGGCCTTTATCGAGGGCAATCTGCAAGGCGGCGATCCCCACCGCCAGGAGGCCAATCCCCCACGCGTCGATGCGCTTTCCCGAGCGGTCAAGGTACGGTGGATCGTGGAGGAACCGGCGCAGCAGCAGGATCGCTACGATGCCGACCGGGATGTTGATGTAGAACACCCAGCGCCACGAGTAGTTGTCGGTGAGCCAGCCGCCGAGGACCGGGCCCAGGATCGGCGCCACGACGACGCCGATCCCGAAAAACCCCATCGCCTTGCCGCGCTCCTGGCGCGGGAACGCCTCGAGCATGATGGCCTGGGAGAGCGGCTGCATGACGCCGCCGCTGGCACCTTGGACGATGCGAAAGAGGACGAGCGCCGGGAGGCTCAGCGCCAAGCCACAGAGCAGCGAGGCGGCGGTGAAGGAGGCCACGGAGAGGATGAACAGCCGCTTGCGGCCAAATAGCGCTGCCAGCCATCCCGTGATCGGCAGGATCACCGCGTTGGCTGCGAGGTACGAGGTCAACGCCCAGGTGGACTCTTCGATCGAGGCGGACAGGCTGCCAGCCACGTAGGGGAGTGAGATGTTGACCACGGTGGTATCGAGCACCACCATGAAGGTGCCGACCATCACCGAGCCGGCGACCGCCCACGGGTTCACTGGGGGCTGGTTTTCGGAGTCCATCGGCTACCTGGTCATCACGGTGGGCACCACCGACATGCCGGGCCGCAACAGGTGCTCGGGGTCCTGACCGCCGTCGAGCACGATTTTCACCGGCACCCGCTGCACGACCTTGACGTAGTTACCGGTGGCGTTTTCCGGTGGCAGCAGCGAGAAACGGGCTCCGGTCGCGGCGGCGATGCTGTCGACCCGTCCCCGGTAGCGCCGGCCGTAGGTGTCGACCAGAACGCTGACCGGTTGGCCGGGCTGCATCTTGCGGAGCTGGGTCTCCTTGAAGTTGGCGGTCACCCAAACGTCGTCGAGCGGCACCACCGCCAGCAGCGGCTGGCCAACCTGGACGACCTGGCCTGGCTCCACCGACTTCTTGCTCACGACACCGGAGATCGGGGCCTTGACCGTCGTATACGCGAGGTTGCGCCGGGCCTGCTCGAGGGCGGCACGGGCGAGCTCGACGCGAGCCCTCGCCGAGGCGGCCCTCGCCTTCGTGACCTCCACCTGCTGTGGTCCGGTTGCCGCAGTGGTCTGCTCGGCGCGGGCCTGCGCCAGCACCCCAGCGGCATTCTCGCGACCTTTCTCCGCCTCGATCACGGCGGCGCGCGACGCGTCGCCGGCGGCGCGGGTCGCTGCAGCCGCCGCGACGGCGGCATCGTGCTGCTGCTGTGATACTTCGTCCTTGGCCAGAAGCTGCGTCATCCGCTCGAGGTCGCGTTGGGCTCGGATGTCGTTGGCGGTTGCCTCGTCCAGGCGGGCGCGCGCCGAGACCAGTCGTGCCTCGGCGGCCGCGAGGCCGGCCAGGGCTCGCTCGACCGCGGCTCCGGCAGCCGAGGACAGGCTCTGCGTCGTGACGGCGGCGATCGGGATCTCGGTCTCCGCGGCGTTGAGAGCGGCCTCGGCTTCGGCGAAGTCGGCTTCGGCCCGCTGCACCGCCACTCGGAAGTCGGCCGGATCGATCACCACCACCACATCGCCGGAGGTGATCTGCTGGTTATCGACGACGTTCACGCTCTGCACGATGCCACTGACCTGCGTCGCGACCGGCACGATGTGACCATCGACCTGGGCGTCGTCGGTGGTCTCGCGGCCCGCGAAGTGGAACCACGCCACCAGCCCGACCGTGGCGGCGACGACCGCACCGACTATCATGAGCCTGCGGGCTCGCAGCAACATCGATACCCCTCCTTTTGCAGCCGTCTCGACCCCGACCGCCTCGTGCGCGTCGTTCGTTTCCTGGCTCACTGCACACCTCGTAGATACTGTGCGGCCTCCGTCTCCGCCACACCGAGCGCCCGAGCGAGAGCGAGCTTTGCGAGATTGTGGGCGAGGAGGCTGCCAATGTGGCTCTCGGTCGCCTCAGCGACCGCCTGCTGCGCCTGAACCACCTCGATGTTGCTCGCCACGCCAGCAGCAAATCGGTCCTCAGCCTGGACGAGCTGACGGGCCGCGAGCTCGCGGGCACCCTCCGCGACCTTGACCTGCTCGGCGGCGGCCGCCAGATCCAGTAGCGCCATGCGCACCTCGAGCTCGATCCCGGCCTCGAGGTCGGCGATCCGTGCGAGCTGCTGCTCCACCTCTGCGCGGCTGGCGCGCAGGTGGCCTCGAACCCGTCCGCCTTCGAAAAGCGGAATGCGGACCGCCGCCATTATCGTGTAGACCCCTTTCACCGCTCCGGCGGTGGGTCCGACCTTGCCGACATCACCGCTGAGGACGAGCGAGGGCAACGCGTCGCCGAGCTCGGCGGCATGGATGTCCTCAGCAGCGCGGAGCTGCGCCCGGGCTGCTTGTAGCTCGGGCCGCGCGGTGCGAGCCCGGGTCAGCGCTTCTTCGACGCTGCCTGGCTCGAGGTCGGCAAACGGGACCGCGTCGACCAGCTCGTAGGGATCGCCCATCGGCAGGCCGATTGCCCGAGCGAGGACGAGGCGTGTGCGGTCACGCTCGTTCTCGGTCTGGATGAGCCGCTGGCGCTGGGCAGCGAGCTGGACCTCCGCGCGTAGCACCTCGATTCCGGCTACGGTGCCGGCATCACGGAGGTTTCTGGCGCGAGCGACCAGCGCCCGGGCGGTAGCGAGCTGGGCGAGTGCCGCTGCAACCCGGCTTTCAGCCGCAACCGCCTGCAGGTAGGCGCTGGCACAGGCTGCGACCACGAGATCACGGGCCTCCTGAAGCGCGGAGCGGGCCGCCACCAACCGTTGTCTGGAGGCGTGGGCGCGATTGATGGCGCCGAGGTCGAGTAGTCTCTGGGTCAGCGTGAGGTCGCCGCGCACGACGTCGTATGGTCCCACCAACGGGGACTCGCCCGGAGCCGGAGCGAGGCCGAACTCCTCGAGGCTGATCTTCTGTCGCGCAGCGCGCGCCCCGACGTCGACCGCTGGCAGCAGTGCGGCGCGGGCAACCTGGTGCGCCCCGGACGCCGCCTCGACGTTTTGTGCCGCCAATACGGCCTGGAGGTTGTGCTGCAGACCGCGGGCGATGGCATCCGCAAGGGTGAGCGGCAGCGGGGTCTTGGCCGGCACCGCCTCCGGTCGCGAGGGTCGCTCGGGCGTGACCGCACCTGCCACCGGTGACAACGCGAGCATCGCCACGAGCACGAAGACCGCACGTGGGGTCGAAGTGGTCATCATCCCTTCCGGTGTCCCGGGGGTTGCTGCCGGGACGAAGGCGGCATCATGCTCCGCCGTGGATAGAACCGCAAGCGACGCGCACGTATTCGCACCCGATCCGACTGGCCCGACGGTGGCCGGGGACGGTTCTCGGCCCACCCGGCTGGCGCGCCGTCTGCAGGTCGCTCAGGGGGTCCGTCAGTCGACGTTGAAGCCCGCGTCGATGGTGACCCGATAGTCGAGGATCTTGCCGTCGTTGGCGGTGCCCCGCACCTCCACGACCTCGAACCCGGAGATCCCGTGCACCGTCTCGGCGGCCCTGCCCAACGCCACGGCGATCGCTACCTCCACGCTCTGGTTCGAGCAGCCGATCAGCCGGACCTTCTCGTAGACCTTGCCGCTGATTTCGACCCCCGATGGGAATGGTCGCGTGCCTCGGCGGCTTGCAAGCTACGAGAAGCTGCCACCGACTCTCGAGCTGCGCTACACTGCGGTCGCACCGTCGAGCATGACAACGCACCACGTCGGTGTGCAAGGAGGATGAAGATGGCCAGCAACGTTCCCCCGCCCCCGATGCCCCCGCCGCCCCCGGCCCCGCAAGCTCCGGCACAGCCGGCACCGATGCCCGCTCCGACGCCCAAAAAGACCAGCCCTTGGGTGTGGGTGCTGGCCGGTTGCGGCGTGCTCGTTCTGTTGGTGGTCCTGGTCCTGGCCGTGGGAGGCTTCATCATCGGCAAGAAGGTCAAGGACTTCGCCAAAGACGCCGAGCGCAACCCGGCGGTTGCGGCGGCCGAGATGGCGGTCCGCTTCAACCCCGAGATCGAGGTCGTGGACAAGGACTATGACCGCGGCACCATCACCCTCCGCAACAAGAAGACCGGTGAGGTGCTGACGATGGATGCCGAGGACGTCAAGAACGGCCGCATTCGGTTCCGCAACGAGAAGGGTGAGGAGGTCTCGTTCGAGGGCGGGGGCACCGGCAAGGAGGGTCAGTTCAAGATCTCCACCAAGGATGGTCAGGCCACCTTGGGTTCCGGCGCCGAGGTCAGCTTGCCTTCGTGGCTTGCGGAGTACCCAGGCGCGGAAACCCAAGGGGCGTACTCCGGCGCCGACGCCGACTCGGTGTCCGGCGGTTACACCTTCCAGACCGAAGACTCGGTGCAGAAGGTGTTGGACTTCTACAAAGACCGGCTGGAGGGCGAGGGGTTCAAGGTCACCACATCGACGTTCCAGCAGGACGGGCAGGTCGCCGGTGGCTCCATCGTCGGGGAGGGCAGCGATGGGCGCGAGACCCACATCGGCGCCATGCGCGGCGACGACCGCACCGCCGTCACCGTTACCTACAAGCATCCCAAGTGATCGCGTGCGGTAGCAGCGTGACGAGCGGGTCGCCGCGGCACGGTAGCTTGTCCGTACCTGCAGCTCGCCATGGCTGACACCGTCCGGCTGGACATCTGGCTCGATGTGGCCTGTCTGGCGCGCACCCGCTCCCTGGCCAAGGAGCTGTGTAACGGCGGCAAAGTCGAGGTCAACGGGCGGCGCGCCAAGCCGTACCGGCAGGTGCGTCCGGGCGACCGTGTCCAGGTTACGTGCAGCCCGGGCCGGCGTCGCGAGGTCATCGTGAAGGGGGTTGCCGACCGCCACATCGCCAAGGCGCAGGCGCGCGAGCTGTACGAGGACGTGACCCCGCCGCCGAGTCCCTTGGAGCTCGAGCAGCGGCAGCGGCACCGCTACGCCCCGCCCCCCGCTCCGCCGCCCGGTGCCGGTCGCCCCGAAAAGCGCAACCGCCGCCAGATCGAGCGCCTCCGCTCGCGGTGAGCGATTCGCCCCCCAGGTTCCCGGTCGTCGGCTCTCGTTTCGCAGTCGGGCCGAAAGCCGCGATCCGTCAACCGTTGGCCGCCATGCGCGCGAACCATTCGGCGGTGCGCTGCAGGCCCTCGGCCACCGGCACCGTAACCTGCACGCCCAGCTCGCGTGCCAGCTTCGCGGCGGTGATGCACGAACGGCGCTGTTCGCCGGGCTTGGCTGGGCCGTGGGCAGGTGGCCGGTCGCTGCCCACAGCGGCGGCGAGGCCTCGGTAGAGCTGCACGACATCGGTCTCGATTCCGGTGCCGACGTTGAAGATCCGGAAGCCTGGACGGCCCAGGGCTGCGAGGTTCGCGGCGACCACGTCGGCCACGTACACGTAGTCACGGGTCTGCAGACCGTCGCCGTTGATCGTCGCCTGGCGGCCGGAGAGTAGGCGATCGAGGAAGATCGCCACCACGCCGGCCTCACCGTGCGGGTTCTGGCGCGGGCCGTAGACGTTGGCGTAGCGAAGGCAGGTGGCGTCGAAGCCGTACTCGACGTGGAAGAAGTAGAGATACCGCTCGACCGCCAGCTTGGCGACGCCGTAGGGTGACACGGGCCTCGCAGGGTGCTCCTCGTCGGCCGGGAAGTAGTCCTGCTCTCCGTACATCGCCCCGCCGGTGGACGCGAAGATCACTTGGCGGAGAGCCCCACGCCGTCCAGCCTCGAGCAGCGTGAGCGTGCCGACGACGTTGATGCTGGCGTCGAGCACTGGGTCGGCGACCGAGCGCCGCACGTCCATCTGTGCCGCGTGGTGGATCAGCACCTCGACGCCCGCATCGCGAACGAGCACGGCGGCCTCCCGCGAGCGGATGTCGAGGACGTGCAGCTCGGCGCCGGCCGGGACGTTTTCCTTGCGGCCCGAGGAGAGGTCGTCGACAATCAGCACGCGGTGGCCGGCGGCTACCAGCGCGTCGGCCACGTGGGAGCCGATGAACCCTGCGCCTCCGGTTACACAGACGGTCCGCGAAGCCATGTGGTCACCCCTTTCCGATGCCGCGATCGAGGCGCTCGCACCCCTGGAACGCGGATTCTACCAGCGCCCTACCGAGACGGTCGCCGAGGAGCTGCTGGGCAAGCTCCTGGTGCGCCGTCTTCCCGAGGGGCTCGTGGCGCTGCGGCTGTGCGAGATCGAGGCGTATCTCGGGGTGGACGACCCGGCCTGCCACACTTTCGGCGGTCGGCGCACGCCGCGCACCGAGGTGATGTGGGGCGAGGCCGGACACCTCTACGTCTACTTCACGTATGGTATGCACTTTTGTGCCAACGTCGTGACTTCCGGGCCGGGCGAGCCGGAGGCGGCACTGCTGCGGGGCGGCGTGGTGCTGGCCGGAGTGGGGCTCGTCGAGCGGCGCCGTGGGCGCCGCGACCGCCGCGGCTGGCTCGACGGCCCGGGACGGCTGTGTCGAGGGCTCGGCCTGGGACGCGCCGAGAACGGTGCCGACCTCACCGTGGGCGGGGCGATCTGGCTGGCCGACGACGGGGTGCGGGTGCCTTCTGGCTCGGTCGTCCGCGGTCCCCGAGTGGGTGTGGCCTACGCCGGGGAGGCGGCGGGCTGGCCGCTGCGGTTCCGGGTCGAGCCGGATGGGCCGGTGGAAGCGCGATCGCGCGGAGCAGGCGCTGGCGCAGGGCGCGCACGACCCGCTTGAGGTCGGGCGGCAGCGGCGAGGTGAAGCGCATCCACTCACCGGTGCGGGGCTGGACGAACCCCAGCGCGGCGGCATGCAGCGCCAGACGGGGCACTGGAATCGGGTCCAGTCGGGGGTTGCCGTACACCGGGTCGCCGAGCACGGGGTGGCCGAGATACGACAGGTGTACGCGCACCTGGTGGGTGCGGCCGGTGGCCAGCGTGGCCGCCACCAGGGTGGCGCCACCGAGCTGCTCGATCGGCTCGAACGACGTCTCCGCCGGGCGCACTCCGAGCCCGGGGCCGAGCGCAGCGAGCCGGGCGCTCGGCCGCGGGCGACCGATGCCGCGGTCGACGGTGGTCGGCTCGCCGAGGTCTCCGGCGGCGAGTGCGAGGTAGCGGCGTTCCATCAGGTGTCTCTTGAGCTGGGCGTGGAGGTGCCCGGCGGCGTGGTGGTTGAGCGCGAACACCATTACGCCCGAGGTCTCGCGGTCGAGGCGGTGGACGACCAGCACGCGACGGGGCGAGCCGGCCGTCCGCTCGACGGCGGCCTCCACCCGAGCCACCACCGTATCGGTCTCGTGGGCGGACGTGGGGTGAATCACGACCCAGGCCGGTTTCTCGACCACGACCACGTCCTCGTCGAGATGAAGGATGCGGATCGGAGCGATCTCCGCCACCCGCCGGCGTTTCGGGAGGTGGGGGTTGTGCGCGACGGTGTCGCTGGCGCCAACCAATGCCCCCGGTTCGGTCACCACGGTGCCAGAGACCAGCACGTGGCCGACCTCGACCTCGCGGCGGGCCCGTGAGAACGAGCAGCGGAGCAGGAGCTGCACGCGCCGCGCCAGGCGCATGGGCTGGTCCATCGCGGGAGAGTAGCACCGCCCGCCCGCCGTTGCGCTCGCCTCCCTCTCGCGACTACCCGGTTGCGAGCCGTGAGCCGAACTGCTTTTTGGTTTTCAGCCCCGGTGCCGGACCTTCGAGCTGGTGATTGGGTGGAGCACGATCTCGGGTCCAACCCGAGCGAGGTCGTCCCGGTTTACATCCCACCGCCAGCGGGCTAGGGTGGCGGCGTGACAGACCGCGAGGACTGGGTCGGGCGTCTGCTGACCCGCGCGACGGCGGCAGGCCTGGCGTGCGGCTGGGTTGCCGCGGCGCTGCACGAGGGAGAGGCCGGAGCGTGCTGGGTCGCGGGCCGGCGGGAGCAGGGGGGAGAGGCGGTTGGCGCCGATCTCTGGTTCGACCTCGCTTCGCTCACCAAGCCGCTCGTGACCACCACGCTGCTGCTGCTCGCGCGACGCGACGGCTTGGAGCTCCGCACGCCGTTGGCAGAGGTCTTGGCAGAGCTCGGCGGCTCGCCGTGGGCCGGCGTCACGCTCGAGCAGTGTGCGTGCCACACCACAGGCTTCCCGGCGTGGGAGCCGCTCTACTCGGAGGGGACGGGGGCCGAGGCGTACCTGGCCTGCCTGGCCAAAGTGCAGCCGGTGGCCGCTCCCGGCGAGCACGTCCTCTACTCGTGCCTCGGCTTTATCGCTCTCGGGCTGGCGCTCGAGCGGGCCGCCGGGGCCGACCTCGCCACCCTGACGCAAGCCCTGATCCTCGAGCCCCTGGGGTTGCTGGAGGAGTGTGGCTTCGCTCCTCCGCGCCGCGTGCAGGTCGCGGCCGGGGAGCGTGAATGGTTCGTGGAACGGAGGTTGTTGGCCGACCGGGGGGTGGCTTTGGCGCCGCCCGCCGGGCGTGCTGGCGCCTGGGCGTGCGACGACGGAAACGCCCGCGGCCTCGATGGCGCGGCGGGAAACGCCGGGCTGTTCGGGAGCGCCGCGGCGGTCGCGCGGCTCGCAGCCGAGTACCTACCCGGGGGAGGCGAGCTGGTCACGGCCCAGGAAGCCGAGCTCGCCACGCGGTGCTGTACGGACGGGCTCGAGCAGGCACGCGGCTTGGGGTGGCAGCTGGCCGCGACCCCCGGTTGCTCGGCCGGGCCTGGGCTGGCGCCGGAGGCGTTCGGACACACTGGCTTCACCGGGGTGTCGGTTTGGGTCGAGCCTGCAGACCGCATGGTGCTGGTGCTGCTCGGGAACCGCCTCCACCCCGGGGGCCGCACCCCTGACCTGCACCCGCTCCGCCGCACCTTCCACCTCCTGGCCCGCACGAGGCGGCGGGGATGAGCCGCGGCCGTCTTTTTGGTCTCGTCGCGGTCATGGTGCTCGCCCTGGCGGCTGGGACAGCCACGGCCGACCCTCCGCCTGCGGAGCTGGTGCACCTCCGCCAGCAGATCCAGGAGCTGGAGGCCAGGCTGCAGGCGGTGGAGGCGAAGCAATCCGATCTGGCGGCACAGCGACAACGGTTGGAAGGTGAGCTCCGGCTCGCGGCGCTGCGTCTGAGCGAGTGGGAGGCGGAGCTCGGGCACGCCGAGCACGCTGTCGGGGTTGCCGCGGTGGCTGCGGAGCAAGCCAGGGGTGCGCTCGACCTGGCGGTGAGCCGCCTGAAGCTGCAGGTTTCGCTCCTGGCGGTACTGGGACGCGCCGGGCTCTCACCGCTGGTGCTGCACGCTCTCGGCTCGGGGCGTGACGTGCCGGAGCGGATGACCGTGACGCTGGCCCTGGTCGAGGAGGAGCGGCGGCGGCGCGACGAGGTGGCTGAGCTGGCAGAGGCTCGGGTCCGGGCGCTCTCGGTGTTGTCGCAGCGGCGGGACGAGCTCGAGGCGTTGCGGTCCGAGGGTGCGGGTCTTCGCAGCACTCTGGAAGCCACGCGCACCCGGGTGGTGGCGGAGCTCCAGCGCCTCGAGCAGCAGCGACGGGCCGGGGCCGTGGCGCTGGCGGACGCGCAGGAGGCCGAGGCCCGGCTCGAACGCCTGTGGGGCTTGGTTACCGAGCGGGAGGATCGTGCGAGTGGCACGACGCGCTTGCTACGTGGCGGCATGCCGTGGCCGGTCAGCGGGGCGCGCGTGTTGTCGCGCTTCGGCTCCCGTCGCGATCAGCAGTATGGCACGGTCACGGTCTCGCACGGCGTCGTGATGGCGGCACCGAAGGGTGAGCTGGTGTGCTCCGTCGCCGCCGGGAAGGTCGCCTATGCCCAGTTCCTCAAGGGCTATGGGAACCTCGTCATCGTCCAGCACGGCGGCGAGGTCTACTCCCTGTACGCGAGGCTTTCGAGTATGCTGGTGCGCGCCGGCGAGCGGGTCGCGATGTCCGATCCGGTCGGTGTGCTGGGGTCGGCCGAGGAGGGCGAGGGCAACTTCTACCTCGAGATTCGTGCGGGTATGCAGGCCCAGGATCCTTTGGCGTGGCTCAAGCCGCTCGGCAAGTGAGGTTGGGGTGAAGCTGAGATCCTGGTTTCTGATCGTGTCGGTCGTGCTGGTGCTGGGTGTGGTGACGGTGACGGTGGGCGCGAGCGGCCCTGCCGGCTCGGGGCTGTACCGTCTCGTGGGCCTGGTCGGACAGACTGTGGCGCTCGTGCGCTCCTCGTATGTGGAGGAGGTGAGCATCCCGCAGGTCGAGCAAGGGGCGCTGGCGGGGATGGTGGAGACGGTGGACCCGGGGGGTGCCTACGTCCCCGAAACCGAGGCGAAGGCGTTCGAGCGGATCACCGCGAGGGAGCTGCCACCGTACGGGCTGGTGCTCGGGAAGCGCTCGTCCTACCCGTTGGTGCTGCAGACCCTACCCGACTCACCGGCCGCGACCGCCGGGCTGCTGCCGGGTGAGTTGCTGGAGAGGGTGGGGGGCGTGGCGGTGCGGGCGCGCCCGGTGTGGCGGGCGCTGGTGCTCCTGGACGAAGCCGAGCAGGCGGAACGCGACGTCGACGTCGTGGTCATTGACCGACAGCTCTCGGGTACGCGGACAGTGCGGTTGAAAGCGGCGCAAGTCAGGTCCGCGGGCCCGACGGTGGAGGTGCGCGAAGGCGTCCCCGTGGTACGGATCGGGGCGGTGAGGCGGGAGAACGTGGCAGCGCTTCGAGTGCAGCTCGACGCCCAGCAGGATGCGGCAGCCGTGGTCGTCGATCTGCGCAGTCTGGCGCTCGGCGACGAGACCGCGGCCGCGGAGGTGGCGGCGCTGCTCGTGGGTGGGCGCATCGAGATGAAGCTGGCGAGGCGAGAGGGCGAGGGCGGGACGCTCACGGCCGAGGCCCAGCCCAGGAGCTGGCGGGTCGTCGCGTGCGTCGACTACACCACGGCCCGGGCCGGGGAGCTGGTGGCTGTGCTGCTCAAGGCCCGGGGCGTGCCCCTGGTGGGGTTCGAGACGTACGGCGACACCGGCGTGCGGAACGCGTACCGGACGAGCGAGGGGCGGGTGTGGCTGGCTGAGGAATGGGCGCTCGGACCCGACTCCAAGCCGTTGCTGGGCAACGGTCTCAAACCTGACGAGGTGGTGCGCATGCGGCCCGACGCGGACCCCGTCCTCGACCGTGCCCTGGAGCTCGCGCGTGGCGCGACGGCCAAGAAAGCGGCCTAGTCCCAAGGCCGCTTCCCGTCGCCGCAGCGGCAGTGGGGGGTGGCGGGCTGCGCTGGCTGTCGTTTTGCTGGTGGGCGGAGTCACGGCAGTCGTGCTGCTCTCAGAGCACCAGCGACGCCAGCCGCTCGCCGTGCCGGTCACCGAGCGGCCGGTGCAGGTGGTGCGCGAGGTCGCGGTTCGACACGGTTGTCCGGCCGAGGCCGTCGTCGCCGAGGAGCAGGAGGAGCCGAGCGGTGACCTCGTGGTCATCACCGTTCACGCCCCTCGGCACCTGGCCGTGGAGCGCTTCAGCCTCGACCTCCAGGCGGCGGTCCATAACTTGGGCGGACGCCTCGAACCGCGGCCGCTCGGCGAGCGAGGTGGGTACGGCCTGGCCCGGCTCGAGGGGACGGTCGGCACCAGCAGATGGCGCGTCCTGGTGCTCAGCGAGCCGGCTCGAACGAGCGGCAGGACCCCCGGCCCAGCGACCGCCCCTTCCCCAAGGCCCACCCCTGCCACGAGCACGGAGCCGCCCCGGCTGGCGGTGGTCCTCGACGATGCCGGCAACAGCCTCGAGGTATGCGAGCAGGCGCGCGCTCTGGCGCCCGAGGTGGCGGTGGCGGTGCTCCCGAACACCCCACTGTCGACCGACGTTGCCCGCTGCCTGGCGAGCCAGGGCCGGGAGCTGCTGCTGCACCTGCCGATGCAGCCGGTCACCGACGATGGCGGCGGGCCGGGCCCCGATGCCATCGAGGTTGGTCTCAGCAGCTCCGAGATCGACTCCCGCCTCCGGCGCGCCCTGGCGCGGGTGCCGGGCGCGCGCGGGGTCAACAACCACATGGGATCGCTGGCGACCACCGACGTCACGACGATGGAGGCCTTGGCGAGGGCGCTGCGGGAGACGGGCCTCTACTTCCTGGACTCCCGCACCAGCTCTGACTCCGTGGCCGAGGTGGTGATGCGGGACGCCGGCATCCCGGCGCTCGGGCGCGACGTCTTCCTGGACGTGATCGGCGAGCCGCCCGCCGTCAGGCGGTCGCTCGGCCAAGCCGTCGAGCTCTGCAAGCAGCATGGCCGGGTGGTTGCGATCGGCCACGTTCACCCTGCGACGATTCGGGTCTTGGTTGCCGAGCTGCCCCGCCTCGCTCCTCATGTCGAGCTCGTGCGTCCCTCGGCGCTCGTCCGTCAACCGCTCGAGCGTTGATCGGTGTCCGACCCCCGGGGTCAGCCGACACGCCGTTGGCAGACCTGACGGCGACCTCTTCGTCTTTCCACCGTCACGATTTTGCTGAGCTCGAAACACACTCCTCCGCCTCCTCCCGGAGCGCGGCCGAGCCGACGACCAGCCAGCCGCGACGGCGGGGGCGGCGAGTGGTCCCAGCCCACTGATCACTGGCTGCCGAGCGCCGGGCTCTTGGCGGGCTCACCGCCGCATGATCGAGTCGAGGATCATCATGAACGCGGCCTGCTGCTCGGGCTCGGCCTTCTCGATCACCGCCAAGCAGCCCGAGGCGTCGAAGACTCGGTGCAGCTCGTCGGCGGGGTGCGAGGAGGAGATGATGACGCGCTTGAGGTTGACGCCCCGGCGCCGAGCCTCGGCGAGGACCGCCTGACCGTCCATGACCGGCATCTCCCAGTCGAGCAGCATGAGGTGGATGTCCGGTCGCATTTGGACGCACGCGACAACCGGATCGGTGTAGGTCTCCACCGCCACCCGGAGCCCGTACCGCCTTTCCAGCATATTGCGCCAGGCCGCGCACTGCAGTGATGAATCGTCGACGACGACGACGCGGCGGGGCCTATCTTCGCTCACGCTGCCAGACGACCCTCCCACCGACAATCGTAGCAGCCGGCCAGCCGCGCAGGCGCCGCCCTCCGAACGGCGTGTTGCGCGAGAGGGAACGGAACTTCTCGGGGATCACGACGGCGGTCCTGTCGAGGTGCAGGAGCGTGATGTCGGCGGGGGAGCCCGGCTTGAGGGTGCCGCCGGGTAGCTTCAGCAGCCGGGCCGGGTTGGTGGACCAGAGCTGGATCCACAGCCGCAACGGTAGCTTGCGCTTGAGCACGAGAAGGTCATAGGTGACCGGGAGTGCGGTCTCGAGCCCCACCATCCCGAACGGCGCCACGTCGTACTCCTGCGCCTTCTCGTCCGCATGGTGCGGTGCGTGGTCGGTCGCCAGACAGTCGACGAGCCCGTCCATGACGCCGTGGATGAGCGCCTCCGCGTGGTCGGCAGAGCGCAACGGCGGGTTGACCTTGGTGTTGGTGTCGAAGTCGGAGTCGGCCACGGCCTGATCGGAGAGCGCCAGGTGGTGAGGCGTGACCTCGCAGCTGACCAAAAGCCCCCTGGCCTTGGCGGTACGCACCATCTCCATGGCCCCTTTGGTCGACAGGTGGGCGATGTGCACGTGGCCGCCGGTCAGCTCGGCGAGCACGATATCGCGAGCCACCATCGCGTCCTCAGCGGCGCTCGGGATCGCCCGCAAGCCCAGCCGAGTGCTCACCGCTCCTTCGTGCATCACCCCCTTGGCCACCAGATCGAGGTCCTCGCAGTGATCGATGACCGGCACATCGAAGAGCTGCGCGTACTCCAGCGCCCGTCGCATGAGGTAGCTGTTGTGCACCGGTTTGCCGTCGTCGGAGAACGCCACCGCTCCGGTCTGCACCATCTCGCCGAACTCGGCCAGCTCTTCGCCGGCGAGCCCTTTGGAAACGGCGCCGATCGGGTACACGTGCGCAAGGTCGGCGGCTGCTGCTCGCGAGCGGATGAGCTCGGTCACCGCCGCACAATCGTTGACCGGCTGAGTATTGGCCATGCAGCACACGGCCGTGAATCCTCCCGCGACGGCGGCAGCAACCCCGGAGGCGATGGTCTCTTTGTACTCGAACCCCGGCTCCCGCAGATGCGCATGGATGTCGATGAAGCCCGGTGCGGCTACCAGGCCGGCGGCGTCGAGAACCGATGCGTCCTTGTCCTCGAGGCGTTCGCCCAGGCGCGCTACCTTGCCGTCGACGATCAGAATGTCCAGCCCCTCATCGAGGCGCTGGGAAGGGTCCACTACCCGTGCATGCTTAATGAGCAGTCGGTTCACCGGAACCTCCAGCCAGCAAGTACAGCACCGCCATACGCACCGCCACCCCGTTGGTGACCTGCTCGAGAATCACCGACTGGGGGCCGTCCGCCACCCGGGAATCGATCTCCACCCCGCGGTTCATCGGCCCGGGGTGCATCACTAGCGCGTCCTTCTTCGCCAGCTTGAGCCGCTCGGGGGTGAGGGCGTAGAAGTCGTAGAACTCGCGCGGGGACGGGAAGTTCATTCGGCCCTGCCGCTCGAGCTGAATACGCAGCATCATTACCACGTCGACCCCGGCGATACAGTCCTCGATCCGGTGGTGAACCTCGCAGCCGAGCTTTTCCAGGCCGATTGGGATGAGGCTGGGTGGGCCGGCGACGCGCACCGTGGCGCCCATGCGCGCGAGCAGCAGCACGTTGGAGCGTAACACTCGCGAGTGCTGCAAATCGCCGATGATCGCCACGACTTGACCCTCGAGCGTGCCGCGCCGGCAGCGGATGGTCAGCGCATCGAGCAGTGCCTGGGTGGGGTGCTCATGCGCCCCGTCGCCGGCGTTGATCACCGCCGAGCGCAGGATCTTGGCGAGCTGGTGCGGTACCCCCGGGCTTTGGTGCCGAATGACGATGAAGTCGGGCTGCATCGCCTCGAGGTTGAGCGCCGTGTCGATGAGCGTCTCACCCTTGGTTACCGCCGAGGTCGAGGACGCGAAGCTGAGTGAGTCGGCCGACAGGCGTTTTTCTGCCACCTCGAACGAGAAACGCGTGCGGGTGGAAGCCTCGAAGAAGAGGTTGACGACGGTCATGCCACGCAGCGCCGGGACCTTCTTGATCGGCCGCTCGGCAATCGACCGCATCTGATCCGCGGTGTCGAGGATGAGCTGGATCTCCTCGGGGGTGAGCGGGTCGATCCCCACGAGGTCCTTGCTGCGCAGGCGCTGGGCCGGTTGGAAGCTCATGACGCCACCTCTTTGAACAGCCAGACACCTTCTTCGCCGTCGACCTCCTTGATACGCACCTGGACGTCCTCGGCTCGTGCGGTGGGCACCGTTCGGCCCACGAAGTCGGCGGCGATCGGTAGCTCGCGATGGCCGCGGTCCACCAGCACCGCGAGGCGGATTGCGCGTGGTCGGCCGAAGTCCATGAGGGTGTCGAGGGCGGCGCGGACCGTCCGGCCGGTGTAGAGCACGTCGTCTACCAAGCAGACGATCCGTCCCTCGATGCTCTCGTCCAGACGGGTGTCGCGGATCACCGGCTGCTGGTGCGCCGGGCGCCACGGACCGATGTCATCGCGGTAGAGCGAGATGTCGATGGCACCCACGGGTGGTTTCTGTCCCGTGGAGACGCCGATGAGCTCGGCCAGACGTCGAGCGATCGGCACACCCCGAGTCTGGACGCCCACCATGTACAGCTTCTCGTCGTCTCCGACCTGCTCGACGATCTCCGCAGCGAGCCGCTCGAAAACACGCGCAAGCTCGCGGGCGTCAAGCACTTGTATCCTGTGCATGGAACCTCCTTGGGCCTCTGGTTCACCTCGCATCGGGGCCTAATCGTAGCACATCGTCCGCCCTTGCGCCCGGTCGAAGGTCGGAGGTCGGAGGTCGAAGGTCGAAGGTCGAAGGCGGTGTCCCGCCGGGTGGGCGCGGGGGAGAGCCTTCAGCTTTCGACTCTCGACCTGCGACCGGGTGAGTGGTGGGGCGGGCATCGGGTACGATGGGGCACGAAGGGAGAACGGGCATGCGGAGGACGGTGCTCGGGTCGGTGGTGGTTCTACTGGTGATCGGGGTCGGCTCGGTGCTGGCAGAGGACGGCGCCTTCGCGACGGCGATCGTTTGTACCGGCGGGGAGGATCGCGCACCCGTGGGGGTGGCGGAGAGCTTCCCGGCCACGGTCGGCCTCCTCTACTGCTTCTCGGAGGTCAAGGGCGGGACCGACAAGGTCGTGCACGTGTGGTACTTCAACGACAAGGAGGTGCGGCGCACCGAGCTGCCGGTAAAGGCGGCGCGTTGGCGCACCTGGTCGACCAAGAGTGTTCCGGCCACCGCGACCGGAGGGTGGCGAGTCGAGGTCCAGGACGGAGCCGGTAAGGTGCTCGCAACCTCGTCGTTCACGATCGAGTCGGCTCACCCGTGACCTGTGAACCGTCGACCGAGCAGCCCCCACTCTGTCAGCGGTGCGTGGGTTTTCCCCGTTGCTCGCGCCGTCGGGGCCGGCCGAAGCTTGCGCCCGGCAGCGGCGAGCCTTATTCGTATCTTCGGGGGGCGGAAAGTGCGTGAGCCGCTGAGCCGCCGCGAGTTGCTGGCTGTTGTGAGCGCCGGGGTCGTCGGCGCCGTGGGCACCGGAGCCGCCCCGGTCCGCCGGGGCAAGGTCGGTCTGGCGCGGCTTCCCGCGACCGCCGTTGGAGCGGACATGACGACGGCGCAGGCGCGTGAAGCGCTCGAGCGGGCGCTCGTTGCGGCCACCGGCGCGAGCTCGGGCGCGGCCGCGGCAAAGCAGTTGTTCGCGCCGGGCGACACGGTCGGGATCAAGGTCAACACCCTCGGCGGGCCGCGCTTGTCGCCGCGCCCCGCTCTCGTCGAGGCGCTGGCGGCACTGCTGAGGGACGCTGGCGTCGGCTCCGAGCGGATCATCGTCTTCGATAGCTCCTCCCGCGAGCTGCAGCGGGCCGGGTACACGATCCGCCGCTCCGGCGAGCCGTTCCTTTGCTTCGGTATCGACAACGACTACGACCGCCAGCCCGCGAGCCACGGGGCGATCGGCTCATGCTTCGCGAGGCTGGTGTCGGCGACCTGCACGGCGCTCGTGTCGCTCGGTGTCGTCAAGGACCACGACCTCGCCGGCGTCTCGGCGGGGCTCAAGAATTGGTTCGGGGTCATCCACAACCCCAACAAGTACCACGACGGCAACTGTAACCCGTACGTCGCCGATGTCGTCAGCCACCCGTACGTGCGGAGCAAGCTCCGCCTCACCGTGCTGGACGCAGGCACGGCGCAGTGCCACGGCGGGCCCGCCTACCGTCCGGACATGGCCTGGCCGCTGGGGATGGTTGCGGCCTCCACCGATCCGGTGGCGATCGACGCCTGGGCGTGGAAGGTCATCGACGAGGAGCGCACCCGCCGGGGCCTGCCGCGCCTGGCCGAGGCCCAGCGGCCGCCGAGCTTCGTCGCCACTGCGGCACGATACGGGCTCGGCGTGGGTGACCCGGCGGCGGTGCGGGAGGTGCTGGCATGAGTGGCGACCTCGACCGCCGGCGGCTCTTGAGTCTTGCCTGTGCGGGCGCTGGCTTCGGTCTTTTGGCTCGTGGTCTGGAGAGCGAGCCGGTGGTCGGCGCCACGGTCGCGGGCGACCAGATTCCCGCTCGTGAGGCGTCGTGGTATCGGAAGCTCGAGGAGAAACGGGTCGCCTGCCAGCTCTGCCCGCGAGCGTGTCAGGTTGCGGAGGCCGAGACCGGCGGGTGCGGAGTGCGCGAAAACCGCGGCGGTGTCTACCACACGCTGGTGTGGGGCGCGGCCTGCGCCGTGCACGTCGATCCGATCGAGAAAAAGCCCTTCTTCCACGTGCTGCCGGGGCAGCGGGCGCTGTCGTTTGCTACCGCGGGCTGCAACGTCGAGTGCAAGTTCTGTCAGAACTGGGAGATCTCGCAGTTCCGCGCGGAGCAGGTGAAAGCCGTGTATCTGCCGCCCGAGGAGCTGGCGAAGGCCGCCCGGCGAGCTGGCGCTCCACTGCTCTCGGCCACGTACTCGGAGCCGGTGGTGTTCTGGGAGTACGTGCGCGACGCCGCGCAGGCCGGCCGCCGCCTCGGCATCCGCTCCACGGTCGTCAGCAACGGCTACATCCAGGAGCAGCCGCTGCGTGAGGTGCTGCCGTTGCTGGCCGCGTTCAAGGTGGACCTCAAGGCGTTCCGCGAGCAGTTCTACCGCGACCTCGTGCGCGGCGAGCTCAAGCCGGTGCTCAGGGCACTCGAGATCATCCGGGCCTCTGGCGTGTGGCTCGAGATCGTCGTCCTGCTCATCCCGACACTCAACGACTCCGAAGCCGAGGTGCGCGACCTCGCGCGCTGGGTCGTCCGCACCCTCGGGCCCGAGGTGCCGGTGCACTTCACGCGCTTCCACCCCACGTACCGGCTCACCAACTTGCGGGCGACGCCGGTCGCCACCCTCGACCGGGCGTGGGCGATCGCCAAGGCCGAGGGTCTGCAGTTCGCGTACGTGGGCAATGTCCCCGGCCACGCCGGCGAGAGCACCGTCTGCCCGGGCTGTGGCGAGCTGCTCATCGAGCGCGCCGGTTTCCAGGTGCTTTCGAACCGCCTCCACCACGGCGCCTGTCCCGCCTGCCACCGCACCATCCCCGGCGTGTGGGTATAGTCGAGGCTCCGACGAAGAGTAGTTGCCTGTTTCTGGCCGGTTTCCGGGGGCGCTGGCGGCGCGCCCAACAGCGTCGCTCCAGCTCCCGACAGCGGGTTTGCGGCTCGTCGAGCCGCCGCGAGCTGGCGGCCGAGCGGCCTCGCGTGAGGGCTGCTATCGTGCGATCCGGAACTCGGGAGGTGGAGATGGTCAAGGCATTGGTTGTCGGCATCACGGTGTTGGCTCTCGGCGGGGTGGTCGGGAGCGCTCAGCCGGCCGCGGGGTCGAAGCCTCCGGCGGCGGCGCGGCGGCCGGTCGTGGACAAGTATTGGGGCGTCGAGGTCAGCGACGACTACCGGTGGCTCGAGAGCTGGAGCGATCCCGAGGTGCGGGCCTGGAGCGACGCACAAAACGCCGCGGCGCGGGCCGTCCTCGACGCGCTGCCTGGCCGGACAGCGATCCAGACGCGGGTCGAGGCGCTGATGAGGGGCGCCTCGGTTTCGTTCGGAGGCCTGCGCAAGCGTGGCGGCGTGTTCTTCGCGATCAGGCGCGACCCTGCCCGGCAGCAGCCGCAGCTCGTGGTGTTGCCGAGCCTCGGCGACCCCTCCTCGGCCCGCGTCGTCCTCGATCCCAACCTGCTCGACCCCAGTGGTTTCACGAGCATCGACTTTTTCGAACCGTCGCCCGACGGCTCGCTCGTCGCCGTGTCGCTGTCCAAAGGTGGCAGCGAGAGCGGCGACCTCCACATCTTCCAGGTGGCGACCGGCGCAGCGGTGTTCGAGGTGATCCCGCGCGTCAACGGCGGCACGGCCGCAGGGAGCGTCGTCTGGACCCCGGACGGCAAGGCGCTTTTCTACACGCGGTACCCTCGTCCGGGGGAGCGGCCGGTCGCCGACCTCGACTTCTTCCAACAGGTCTACCTCCACGTCCTCGGCACGCCGACCGAGCGGGACACGTACTGCACCGGAAAGGAGCTGCCGCGCATCGCCGAGATCCGTCTCGACACCCCGGACGAGGGCTCGGCCGTGCTGGCAGCGGTGAAAAACGGCGATGGCGGCGAGCATGCGTTCTTTCTCCGCCGCCCCGACGGTGCGTGGGCACAGATCGCGGCGTTTGCCGATGGGGTCGTGGGAGCTGCGTTTGGCCCTGATGGCTCGCTCTACCTGCTCTCCCACCACCAGGCGCCGCGCGGCAAGGTGCTCCGGCTGGCAGCGGGGCAGACACGGCTGGCCAGCGCCACGGTCGTCGTGCCGGAGGGCGACGGCGTCATTCAAGGTCTTGTTCCCACCGCCACCCGGTTGTATCTCAATGAGATCTTGGGCGGGCCGTCGCGCCTGCGCTGGGTCGGGCTCGACGGCGCTCCGGGTGGCCTCGTCGCGGTGCCCGAGATGTCCTCCGTGTGGCAGGTAGTGCGCGAGCAGGGCGACACCGTGCTGCTCAACGTCGAGGGGTACCTGAAGCCCGCGGCTTGGTTCCGTTGGACGCCCCAAAGCTTTTCGCTCGAGCCCACCGCGCTCGCCAAGACCTCGGTGGCCGACTTCTCCGACTGCGAGGTGGTCCGCGCCACGGTGACCTCGAAGGACGGCACGAAAGTGCCCCTGGCCATCATCATGCGACGTGCCGCACCGCTCGACGGGACCAACCCCACGCTCTTGACCGGCTATGGTGGTTTCGGCATCGCCACCCGTCCATCGTTTTCCGACGTCCGGCGGCTATGGCTCGAGCAGGGCGGGATCGTCGCCATCGCCAGCCTTCGCGGCGGCAGCGACTTCGGTGAGAGCTGGCACCGGGCCGGGATGCTCACGCGCAAGCAGAACGTGTTCGACGACTTCCTCGCCTGTGCGCGGTTCCTCGTCGCCAACCGCTACACCAACCCGCGGGCGTTGGCAATCGAGGGCGGCTCCAACGGCGGCCTGCTCATGGGCGCCGCACTCACCCAGGCGCCGGAGCTGTTCGGCGCTGTGGTCACGCACGTCGGTATCTACGATATGCTGCGCAACGAGCTCACGGCCAACGGCTCGTTCAACGTCACCGAGTACGGCTCCGTAGCCAACCGCGCGCAGTTCGAAGCGCTCCACGCCTACTCGCCGTATCACCGCGTGCGTGACGGCGTACGCTTCCCGGCGGTGCTGTTCATGACCGGCGCCAACGACCCGCGGGTGGACCCCATGAACTCGCGCAAGATGGTGGCGCGGTTGCAAGCAGCCTCTGCCTCCGGACTGCCGGTCCTGCTGCGCACCAGCGGTACCACCGGGCACGGCGGGGGTACTCCCCTGGCGACGCGGATCGTCGAGCAGACCGACGTCTACGCGTTCCTGCTCAACCAGCTCGGCCGCACCTACCGACCGGTGGAACAAGCTCCTGAGTAGGTCTTCGCTGTCGCGTCCGGCGCCTGCGCGAGGTGGCGAGGCGCGGGAGTGGTCTCGAGCAGCGGAGAAAGGGTAGGTCTGGGGGTCTTCGAGGCCGGTGCCGGGTGAGGGTGCAAGGTGCGGCACGACGTGGCCTCCCAGCGGTCTCCCCCGTCCGGGCGGTGGGTGTGGTGGTCGACCGACTGCCTGCACGGCGGCGGGGTGGTAGGTGGTGGTGCCTGGGACCGAGGCGTGAGTCAGCATCCGCGAGCCGGCCGCGATGGAACCTTCGCCTCGCCTCGGACGAAGCTCGTCCGGCCGGGGTGCTACACTCGGCGCTCGTACGTGGGGGGGCTATGCCGCCAACGAGTGAAGCCTTGGAATCGATCGTCATTTCTTCGAAAGACCTACTTGTCGAGCTGTGCGCCATCTCGTCGGCGAGCGGGGAGCTCGACGGGTTGCGTCGGGTGGCAGCGCGGCTGGGCGACGAGCTGCTGGCCCGTGGGTTCGCGGTGGAGGTCGTCGAGGAGGCTGACGGTAAGGGTGCGTCTCAGCCGGTGCTGGTGGCCCGGGGGTCACAGGCCCGCGACCGGTACCGGCTGCTGGTCGGCCACATGGATACCGTGCTGCCAGCCATCCCGCCGCGCATCGAAGGAGATCGCCTGATCGCCACCGGGGGGCTCGACATGAAAGCCGGCCTGGCGATGTTCCTCGGCGCCCTCGACCTGCTGGCGGCCCGCGGTCAGCAGTTGCCGCAAGACCTGTTGCTGGTGGTCGTGCCGGACGAGGAGGTGGGAGGGCAGGTCTCCGAGAACGCGGTGCGGAGGTGGGGTTCGGGCGCCCGGGCGGTGCTGGTGCTGGAGCCCGGCGAGCGCCATGGCGAGTCGGAGACGCTGGTCGCTGGACGACGTGGGATGTCGGAGTGGCGGCTCGAGGTGGCCGGTAAGGCCTCGCACTCCGGTCTGGCGTACTGGGACGGGCGGTCAGCCACCGCCGCCGCGGCAGACTGGGCAGCACAGGCACAGGCGCTTTCGGAGCGAGGTGCCGGGGTGACGGTGAACGTGGCGCGCTTGGTCGGCGGCGACGTGGACTTCGTGAGCAACCTCGCGGCGCACCACGATCTGCTCGGGTCGCCGCGACGGCGCAACGTCGTGTCCGACCGTGCGGTGGCCGAAGGCGAGGTGCGGTTCTTGTCGAACGAGGATCGTGAGCGCGTGCTCGCCACCCTGACGTCGTTGGCGGCGAAGCTGGCTGCGGCACACGGCGTGACGATGCGGTTCGAGCAGGGCTTCTCGGTGCCGCCGGTCGACCCGGAAGGCCCCGGTTCGGCGCTGGTCGAAGAAGCCGTCGCGCTCGCACGAGCCAGGGGATGGGACCTCGTCGTCGAGAGGGATCGGGGCGGGATCTCGTTTCCGAACTATCTCGAGGATCCGGGAAGGGTCCCGCTGGTCGACGGCCTCGGCCCGGTGGGGGAGGGCATGCACACCCGCGAGGAGTACGTGAGCCTCCGCTCGTTCGGCCGTCGGATCGTGCTCTTGGCGGACCTCCTGGAAGCGATGTAGCTGCCCACAGCCCATGGTGGCGAACGCCTGGGAAGCCTGGTCGTCGGCCGCATTGGCGGCGGGCGAGGCGATCGGCATCCTGGCCGCATGCGCCCTGGTGGGGTTCTCGCTGTTGCCAGCCGGTGTGCGGCGGTGGAGCGGCCGGCTCGGAGTCCCGTTGGCACTCTCGGTGGGGGCGCTGGCCGTCGGCTGGAGCGTGTGGGTCGTCGGTGCGGTGGTCGGGACGACAGCCGGTGTGGTGCTGGCCGTTGTGCTCGCTGCACAGTCGCTTCGCGTGGCGCCGACGTTCGCGCGGCGGGCTCGCGTGTTCGGCGGGTATCTGTGGCGGCTCGGCCGTGCCCGACCCGCACTCGCCGCCATGCTCGTGGTGACGGCAGCTGCTGTCGTCGTCCAGGCATCGTTGCCGGTCGTCGACTCGGACGGGCTGCGCTATCACCTCGCGCTCCCGAAGCTCTTCCTGCTCGAGGGCAGGGTGGCGTTCTACCCCTACGACGTGGTGGGCGGGTTCCCGCAGGCCGGAGAAATGCTGTACCTGCTGGGGCTGCGCCTGGGGCGCGCCGAGAGCTCGAAGTGGATGCACACGCTGTTCTTTCTCGGCAGCCTCGCGGTGCTCGTGATGACCGTTCACCGCAACCGGCGATCGCGCGGGCCAGCGCTGCTGGCGGGCATCGCCTTCGCCGCCACACCGGTGGCGTTGGCGCAGGCAGGAACGGCGTTCATCGACCATATCGCGGTCTTTCATGTCGGTGTCGGAGCGTTGCTGGTGGCTCGGAGGCGGGAGACCTGGACGGGGCTCCCGCTGGCCGCGGCAACCGTGACCAAGGTGACGGCCTGGCCGGCCGTCCTGGTGACGGGAACGGCGGCACTGCTCGCGGTACAGCGCGGGCGACGGCTGCGGGCGGCGGGTTCGCTGCTTTTTCCGGTCGCGCTCGCCTGGCTGCCGTTCGGCATCCGCAACTCGTGCAGCACCGGCGATCCCTTCTACCCGATGGGGCTCGGCGTGCTCGGGAGACCCATCCCGGGGTTGGCCGAGGGCGCGCTCCGCTATGCCACGCAGTTCAATGCCGGTGTCGGCGGGTGGCTCGGCATCGCCTGGGGCGAGGCGCTGGCGGAGCGAGCCGACGAGATCGTCGGCTGGCACCACCTCATCGGCCTGCTGGCGGTGCTGACCGTGGTCAGGGTTCGCTCGGCGAGGCCCCTTGCCGGCATCCTCGTGGCGTATGGGGTCCTGGGGCTGTGGTTCCACCCGCCGACGCGCTACCTTCTGCCAGCGATCTGGGCTCTTGCGGCGTGCGAAGGGATCGCGGTGGCGCGCCTTCGCGAGAGGGGCTGGGTTTGGGTGGCGACGCTGCTATGCGTTCCGTCGGCTGTCGTCGCCTGCAAGGTGGTCACGACGACGTTGGGTCCGTGGCGCTTTCTCGGAGGCGCGTTGAGTCGCGAAGCGTTCCTGGCGGCGACCGTTCCCGGGTACGGTGCGGCGCGCCTGGCGAGCCGTGAGGCCACGGCGGGGAGGATCATGGCGCTCGATTTTCCGGCGCCGTTCTACCTCGATCGGCCCTGGATCGCCGAGGGGATCCTGCTCGACCCGCCGCTCAGAAGCTGGTTGCGGGCAGCCCACTCCGGCACGGATCTGATCGGACGGCTGCGAGCGGAGCAGGTGACGGTGCTGCTGGTGACGCCCGGCTACGGCGGCGGCACGTCTCGGAGCCTGTTCCCGCTCGCGGCCAACGCCCACGAGGGTCGAGTGATCTCCGACCTCCGCCGCCAGTTGGAACGGGTTGCGACGGTGGACGGCGTCGACGTCTACCGCGTCCCCAGGCAGTAGCCGCCGACGATCCGTGCGGTGGCGTCCGGGTCCACTGCGGTCACCTTCACGACCACGATGAGGCTGGAGTCCGGGTCCTGGATCGGTGGGATGGGTGGAGGAGGGGGGGTGGCGGCAGTGCTGTGTAGGGGGCGCGGGCGGGACTTCTGACGCTCGACTCCCGACCGGGCGGACAGGCCGGGGGAAGCTCGCCGCGGCCGTATAATGTGCGCGCCCGGGAGGCTGCGTGTGAAGAAAAGCCCCGATGTCTTCGTTATCGCTTTTTCACTCATCATTTTGGCAGCGATTCTGACCTGGGTCCTGCCGGGCGGTGCGTACGAGCGTGAGCAGGTCAAGGTAGGGGAGAGCGTACGGGAGATCGTCAAGCCCGGGTCGTTCCACACCATCCCCTCGAAGCCGCAGATCGGGTCTATCTTCACCGCGCCGGCTCACGGTTTTCTCAAGCTCGGCAGCATCATCGCCTTCATCTTCATCGTCGGCGGTGCGTTCAACATCCTCAACGACACGGGGGCGATTGCGGCCGGCATCGGCCAGCTCGTGCAGATGCTGCAGAAACGCACCTACCTGATCATTCCGATCGTCATGACGGTGTTCTCGTTTTTCGGCGGGGCGTTCGGCATGTGCGAGGAGGCGATGCCGTTTGCCCTGATCCTCGTGCCGATGGCGATCAGCCTGGGATACGACTCGATCGTCGGGGTGTGCATGTCGTTCGTGGCCGCCGGCGTCGGGTTCGCGGCCGGCTTCATGAACCCGTTCACGGTGCAGATCGCGCAGGGGATCGCCGGCGTACCGGCGCTCTCGGGGCTCGGCTACCGGCTGGTGGTGTGGGCGGTGGTGACGGCGGTCACCATCGCCTGGGTCATGGCCTATGCCGCCCGAATCAAGGCCAACCCACAACGCAGCATCATGTTCGAGCTCGACCAGGCGCGCCGGGCCGAGCTCGAGAAAAGCGCCGCCCAGCACCAACGCTTCACCTGGCGGGACGCCATGTGTCTCGTCATCCTCGGGATAGCGATCGCCGGCCTGATCGTGGGCGTCACCACGCTCGGCTGGTACATGCTGGAGCTCGCCGGGCTCTTCCTCGCCATGGGCGTGGCATCCGGCCTGGTTGCGGCAATGGGCCCGAACAGGGTCGCGAAGTCGTTCATCGCCGGGGCCAAGGACATCGCCGGGGCGGCGCTGATCGTGGGGTTCGCCGGTGGCATCATCGTGATTTTGGAGAACGGCCAGATTCTCGACACCATCCTTTACGGCATGGCGTCGGTGACTTCGCGATTGGGTGGCGTGTTGGCGGCGCAGTCGATGTTCCTGCTGCAGACCGTCCTCAACTTCTTCATTCCTTCCGGCTCGACCAAGGCGGTGCTGACGATGCCGCTGCTGGCGCCACTGGCTGACCTCTCGGGCGTGACGCGGCAGACCGTGGTGCTTGCCTACCAGCTCGGGACTGGGTTCACGAGCATGATCATCCCGACCTCTGGGGTGACCGTCGGTACCATGGCGCTGGCCAAGATCCCTTACGAGAAGTGGGTGCGCTGGCACTGGCCGATGCAGGTGGTGTTCGCGGTGTTGTCGCTGCTGGCACTCATCTGGCCGGCGCTGTCGGGATGGAGCTGACGGACGGCGAAACCCGAGGGGCGGGGAGGGCTCTCCGCCGCGCCAGGCGGGAGGCGGCGTCGACCGTGTCGAAGGCGGCCTCGGTCACTTGTGGGTCGCTCGTCGGAAGCGCGGGCCAGGGGTGGGCAGGACGAACGAGGAGAGACGATACGAACGCCGACACCCGGGTCACGGTGGGTTGAACCCCTGACCGTCGCCGCGAGGTTGGTGAGCTGCGACACCGACGAGCATGAAAGGACCTTGCTACCATACCGCACTGCGGGTGGAGGCAGCGTGCATCGCGAGCTCGAGAAGCTGACGCGGCCCGGGGTCGAGGCGCTCGACGAGATCCTCGGCGTGGCGTTGCCGGTGCTCGACGACGGTTTCGTGCGGGTCATCGACTACATGGGGGACGACCGGGCGATCGTGCAGGCGGCGCGTGTCTCGTACGGCGCCGGCACCAAGCACGTGCAAGAGGACCGTGGGCTCATCCGCTACCTCATGCGGCATCGCCACACGACGCCGTTCGAGATGTGCGAGCTCAAGCTCCACGTGCGGGTGCCGATGGATGCCTGGCGGCAGTGGATCCGCCACCGCACGGCGAGCGTCAACGAGTACTCGACCCGCTACTCGGTGGCGATCGACGCGGCGGTGCTCACCGCGCCCGAGGCGTGGCGGCTGCAGTCGGGCGACAACAAGCAGGGCTCCGCCGGGCTACTCGATGTCGAGCGAGGCACGACGCTTTCGCGCCAAGAGCGGATGGTGCACCGGCTGGCCCGGGAGGCGTACGAGGCGCGGCTGGCGCTCGGTGTGGCGCGGGAGCAGGCGCGCAAGGACCTGCCGCTGTGTACCTACACCGAGGCGTACTGGAAGATCGACTTGCACAACCTGCTCCACTTCCTCGACCTGCGCCTGGACCTTCACGCCCAGGAGGAGATCCGGGCGTACTCGTCGGTGATCGGCCACGAGATCGTCAAGCGCTGGGTACCGCTCACCTGGGACGCGTTTCTCGACTACCGGTTCCTGGCCATGCACCTGTCCCGTGCCGAAGCGGAAATCGTGGGGTTCGTCGCGCGCGGCGATGTCGGGGCGGCGATCGAAACCGCGCGGGCGCTCGGCTGGCTGGAGCGTGGCGCCTCCGGACTCAAGCGCAACCGTGAGCGCGCTGAGGCGGAGGAGAAACTGGCCCGCTTCGGCCTCGTGCCTCCATGGAGAAAATAGGGAGCCGGGATTCGCAAGCCGGGATCGTTGCGGGGGCAACCGGCCAGACCAGCTCGAGGCGAGAAAAGAGAAGGGCGAGCCCGTGGGCCCGCCCTTCTGGAGGGTCGTGGCGGGGTGGGGGCTGTCCCCTGTTTCCTGCCTTTACGGCCGCCAACCCGCCAGTAGGCGCTGATAGTTGGCGCGCGTGAATGTCTGCGAGTTGGGGGAGCGCTGCAGGCTCATGGAGCCGATCACCTGCTCCATCGACTCGTACTCGTGCTCCTCGAACCAGGTCCGCATGACGTCGCGGATGACCTTGACCTGCTCCGGCCCCTTGGCGAGCAGCACCGAGACGAGCTGCACCGCGGAAGCGCCGGCCATGAGCGCCTTGATGGCGTCGTGGGCGGTGTGAACGCCGCCGGTGACCGCGAGGTCGCACTTGATCTGGCCGTGCAGGATTGCCAGCCACCGCAGCCGCAGCAGCAGCTCGTCCGAGGTGGAAAGCTCGAGGTGCACCTTCGGTTCCAGCGCTTCGATATCGATGTCCGGCTGGAAAAAGCGGTTGAAGATGACGAGGGCTCCAGCGCCAGCGGTCTCGAGCCGCTGGGCGAGGTTGGGGATCGAGGAGAAGAACGGCGACAGCTTGACGGCCAGCGGCAGCTTCACCGCTGCCCTGACGGTCTTGACGATGTCGAGGGTGCGCTTTTCGACCTCGTCGCCGGTTTCCCACACCTGAGTCGGCAGGTAGTAAACGTTGAGCTCGAGGGCGTCGGCGCCCGCCTGCTCGACCTGCTTGGCATAATCGAGCCACCCGGCGGGTGTCACCCCGTTGAGCGAGCCGATGACCGGGAGGCCGGTCGTCTCCTTCACTTTGCGGATCTGCTCGAGGTACTTCTCGGGTCCCAGGCGGTACTCCTCGGGATGCGGGAAGTACGACAGCGCCTCGGCAAACGACTCGGCGTGCAGCTCCATGTCCATGATCGTGCCGAGCTGCTCGCGAGTGATTTGCTCCTCGAAGATCGAGTGCATGACGATGCCGCCGATGCCGGCCTCGGCCAGCCGCTGGACGGTGTCCATCTCGTCCACGAGTGGGGACGAACCGACCAGGAGAGGGTTCGCGAGCTTCAGACCGAGATACGAAGTGGAAAGATCCATGTCGTCCCCCTTCTCAGTTTTCGGAGCCCGAGGGCTCGCCAACGGTCTTCACGGGCACCGTCAGCTTGGCCAGGTGCTCGTATACGGCGAAGCGGTTGGTGACCTCGCGTTGTGCCGCCTCCATGAGGTGGCGAAAGTGCTCGGGATTGGCTTGCTCGACCATGCGGTAGCGGGTCTCGTTGCGCACGTACTGGGTCAGTGGCAGCTTGGGGGGCGCCGAGTCGAGCTTGAGCGGGCTCTCGCCGGCTGCGATGCGGCGTGGGTCGAAACGGTACAGCGGCCAGTATCCCGAGTCCACGGCGAGACGCTGCTGCTCGCAGCCCTGGGCGAGATCGAACCCGTGCGCGATGCAGTGGCAGTAAGCGATGACCAACGACGGTCCAGGGTACGAGTCGGCCTCCTGGAATGCGCGAACCGTTTGCGCGTCGCGGGCGCCGATGGCGACGCGTGCTACGTAGACGTTGCCGTAGGCCATGGCGAGCATGCCCAGGTCCTTCTTGGGCTGCGACTTGCCTGCCATGGCGAACTTCGCGGCGGCGCCCAGCGGGGTGGCCTTGGAGGCCTGGCCGCCGGTGTTGGAGTAGACCTCGGTGTCGAGCACCAGGAGGTTGACGTCACGGCCCTGGGCGATGACGTGGTCGAGGCCACCGAAGCCGATGTCGTAGGCCCAGCCGTCGCCGCCGACGATCCACACCGATTTCTTGACGAGGTAGTCGGCCAGCCCGGCGAGCCGCCTGGCCTCGAGCGAGTCGAGGGACTGGAGCTGCGCCCGAAGGGCCGCCACGCGCTCGCGCTGAGCGGCGATCCCGGCCTCGCTCGACTGGTCAGCCTCCAGCAGCTCGTGGACGAGGTTTTCGCCGATCTGGGCCGCCAGGTGGCCGAGCAGGTGGCGTGCCTGATCGAGCTGGGTGTCGATCGCCAGGCGGTAGCCGAAACCGAACTCGGCGTTGTCCTCGAACAGCGAGTTGTTCCACGCTGGGCCGCGCCCGTTCGCGTCCCGCGCGTACGGTGTGGTCGGCAGGTTGGCGCCGTAGATCGAGGAGCACCCGGTGGCGTTGGCGATCAGCGCCCGGTCGCCGAAGAGCTGGGTGAGCAGCTTGATGTACGGGGTCTCGCCGCAGCCGGCGCAGGCGCCGGAGTACTCGAACAGCGGCCGGAAGAACTGCGAGCCCTTGACGTCGACCTTGATCGCCGAGCGGTCAGGATCGGGCAACGCCAGGAAAAACTCGTAGTTGGCTCGCTCGCTCTCGCGTAGCGGCATCTGCGGTGCCATGTTCAACGCCTTGTGCTTGGGGTTGGCCTTGTCCTTGGCCGGGCAGATCACCGCGCACAGCGTGCAGCCGGTGCAGTCCTCCGGAGCCACTTGGATCGTGTACTTCATGCCCTTGAGCTCGGGCCCCTTGTAGTCGGTCGACTGGAACGTAGCCGGGGCGCCCACGAGCCGGTCGGGCTCGTAGATCTTGGGTCGAATCGCAGCGTGGGGACAGATGATCGCGCACTTGTTGCACTGAATGCAGATGGTTGGATCCCACACCGGGATCTCGAGGGCGATGTTGCGCTTCTCCCACTGCGTGGTCGCCGTCGGCCAGGTGCCGTCGACCGGGAACGCGCTCACGGGCAAGAGATCGCCTTTGTTGGCCATCATCACGGCGGTGACGTTGCGAACGAGCTCGGGCGCCCGGTCGGAGACGATCGGGGGCCGCGTGCGGGTGGCGGTCGCAGCCGCCGGGACGGCGACCTCGTAGAGGTTGGCGAGCGTCGTGTCGACGGCCTCGTAGTTCTTCTGGACGACGATGTCGCCCTTCTTGCCGTAGGTCTTCTCGATCGCCTTCTTGATCTCGGCAATGGCGGCCGCGCGCGGCAGCACGCCGGAGATGGCGAAAAAGCACGTCTGCATGATGGTGTTGATGCGCACCCCCATGCCCGTCGAGCGGGCCACCTCGTAGGCATCGATCACGTAGAGGTGGAGCTGCTTCTCGATGATCTGCTCCTGCACCTCACGCGGCAGCTCGTCCCAGACGCGGTCGGGGCCGTAGGGGGAGTTGAGCAGGAACGTCCCGCCCGGGGCGGCGTACGCCAGCATGTCGTACTTGTCGAGGAACACCCACTGGTGGCAGGCCACGAAGTTGGCGCGCTTGATGAGATAGGGTGAGCGGATGCGGCGGGGTCCGAAGCGGAGGTGGGAGATGGTCACGGCGCCGGCCTTCTTCGAGTCGTACACGAAGTAGCCCTGGCCCCAGTTGTCGGTCTCCTCGGCGATGATCTTGATCGAGTTCTTGTTGGCGCCCACCGTGCCGTCGGCGCCGAGGCCGAAGAAGACGGCCCGCTTCACGTCGTCGGGCTCGATGTCGAGCTCCAGGTCGAACGGCAGCGACAGCCGCGTGACATCGTCCAAGATGCCCACCGTGAAGTGGTTGCGCGGCTCGTCCTGGGCCAGCTCGTCGTACACCGCCTTCAGCATTGCCGGCGTGAACTCCTTGGAGGAGAGGCCGTAGCGTCCGCCCACCACCTTCGGGCAGTGAACGAATCGCGAGGTTCCTGCCTCGTCAGCTTCGCGCAAGGCGGCGATGACATCGAGGTAGAGCGGGTCGCCGGGGGCACCGGGCTCCTTGCAGCGATCCAGCACCGCTATCGATTTGACCGTGACCGGCAGCGCCTGTACGAAGTCCTTGATCGAGAAGGGACGGTACAGCCGTACCCGCACCAGCCCGACCTTGTCGCCGCGGGCGCGCGCCCAGTCAACGTACTCCTCGGCGGTGTCGCCGGCGGAGCCCATGATGATGACGACGCGGTCGGCCTCTGGGTCGCCGTAGTAGTCGAAAAGGTGGTAGTGACGCCCGGTGACGGCGGCGAACCGGTCCATCTCGGCCCGTACCAGCTCTGCACACGCCAGGTAGTAGGGGTTGCACGCCTCGCGCGACTGGAAAAAGACGTCGGGGTTCTGGGCCGTGCCCCGCAGCACCGGGTTGTCCGGCGTGAGGCAGCGGGCTCGGTGGGCGGCGATGAGCTCGTCCGGGAGCAAGGCACGCAGGTCATCGTCGGTGAGCTCCTCGATCTTCGAGACCTCGTGGGAGGTCCGGAAGCCGTCGAAGAAGTGGAGCAGCGGCACCCGCGAGCGCAGCGTCGCGGCCTGACCGATGAGGGCGAAGTCGTGGGCCTCTTGCACCGAGCCGGAGGAAAGCATGGCGAACCCGGTCTGGCGGCACGCCATGACATCGGAGTGGTCGCCGAAGATCGACAGGGCGTGCGTGGCGACCGTGCGGGCCGAGACGTGCATGCAGTACGACGTCAGCTCACCGGCGATCTTGCACATGTTGGGGATCATCAGCAGCAGGCCCTGCGAGGCCGTGAAGGTGGTGGTCAGCGCCCCCGCCTGCAGCGCCCCGTGCACGGCCCCCGCGGCGCCGGCTTCGGACTGCATCTCCTGCACGAGCGGCACGATCCCCCAGATGTTGCGCTTGCCCTGAGCCGACCACTCGTCGGCGAACTCGCCCATGTTGGATGAGGGCGTGATCGGGTAGATGGCGATCACCTCGTTGGTGCGGTGGGCGACGGACGCGGTCGCCTCGTTCCCGTCGAGGGTGATCATGCGTCGGACGGCCATGGCTTTCCTCCCTTTCTCTTGCCTGCGCTGCACTTCCAGATGTGGCTGGAGGTCAGTGCCAGAAATGGTTCATCACCTGACACGTGAACCATTTCACAGCGCGCAGTCTAGGCGTGCGGCGCGGGCTTGGCAAGGCCCGTTGCACCCCTGAGGATCGAGTGCAACAGAAGCGGCGATGCGCACTCCGAGGTCTGGGCCGCCGTCTTCGGTGAGGTCGGCTCTATCGCCAGGAGTGGGTGGTGCGCAGGCCACGCCTGAGGCGAGGGGCGCGGCTCCAGTCGGACCGGTGGTCGAAAAGCGGTGCGCCAAGGAGCCGGAGCGCCTCCGTCTGCTGCCTGCGGTTGGCTGATCACCAAAACGGCCAGGTTCAGCTCGTGCTTGCCGTGCGGCTTCTCGCCATGCCTTGGCGGGGAGGATGGGGATCACGAGCCGAAGCCGGCCATCATGCGCCAGGAGACCAGTAGGTCCACCATGTTACGCAGGCGTCGGCAGAGGATGCAGTCGAGCAGGCGCAGGAACTGCGCGGCGGCGGTCGGCGGCAGGCTGAGGATGTCCTCGAGGTCGGCCTGGGTGAGCGTCAGTACCGTGCAAGCGTCGAGGTGGGCGCGGGCATCGGCGCTGCGTGGCTGGTCGTCGACCAGCGCCATCTCACCGAACACCTCGCCGCGATCGAGCACCGCCAGGGTTTCCTCGCCCAGCTCGGGGAGGCGACGCGAGATGCGCACCCGCCCGTCGACAACGATGTACAGGCAGTCGCCCTTGTCGCCCTCGACGAAGACGAAGGCGTCGGGTGGGTAGCGGCGTGCCGTGAGGGTCATCGCCAGCAGCCGTAGCTCAGCGGCGGACAGCCCGCGCTCCTTGAAGAGCTCGAGCTTCTTGCCAGGGCCGAGATCGACATCCTCGCCCTCGGCCGGGCAGCCCGCGTAGCTGATGGTGTCGCGCTTGGTGAACACCTCCGCCATGAACTGGTTGGCCTGACGGATCTTGGTCGCCAACGAGTGCCAGAACGCTCGCAGCAGCGCAACGTTGAGCTCGAGATCGCGCTCGACGAGCGCCCGTACTTGGTAGGAGTCGAAGCGCAGGACGACCGAATCCTGAGTGGCTGTGATCGTCATCGGGCGCGGCTTCGCATCCAGGTACGACTCGTCGCCGAACATCTGTCCGACCCGGAGCCGGACTACGAGCTGTCGGCCCACCGGCGTGACCCGCCCTCCTTCCACGGAGCCGCCGATGATGACGAAGAAATCCTCGCCCCCATCGCCCTCGGTGAACAACGACTTGCCCTGGGGGACCGCAAGCTCCTGGGCGATAGCCGCCAACCGACGCAGCAAGGTGTCGGAGAAGTGCTGGAAAATGCGGAACATCCGTAGATCAGCATAGGCTGTGGGAGTCGGCGCCTGCGAAGGAGGGTTGAGGCGAGCCATGCGACGATCCGGTTCGTTACCGTGAGCAGCGTAGCGCAAGCCGCGGACGGACTCAAACCGCGGCGGAGCAGGCGAGACGATCGAGGCCCGGCGTGTACACTACCCCCATGTCGCGAGTGTCTTGGGACCGCTACTTCATGAACCTCGCGGTGCAGGCAGCGACGCGCTCGACCTGTCCGCGCAAGCATGTGGGTGCAGTGATCGTGCGCGACAAGGCGGTGCTCGCCACCGGCTACAACGGCTCGCTGCGGGGTCTGCCCCACTGCACCGACGTCGGGTGCCTGATGGATAACGGGCATTGCGTGCGCACGGTGCACGCCGAGGCCAACGCGATCCTCCAAGCCGCTCGCCACGGCGTTCGCATCGAGCGTTCGGAGATGGTGGTTACGGCTTCGCCGTGCTGGGAATGCTTCAAGCTCATCGCCAATGCCGGCATCGTCAAGGTGCTGTACGGTGAGTTTTACCGCGACGAGCGGATCCTCGAGTTCGCACGCGCCGCCGGGATCGAGCTCGTGCATCTGGGGCTACAGGAGGAGTCATGAGTGGCGTCCGACGCATCGGTGTGCTGACGGGGGGCGGCGACGCCCCGGGGCTCAACGCGGTGATCCGGGCCGTGGTCAAGGCGTGCAAGTACATCCACCACATCACCGTGATTGGGATCACCGGCGGCTATGCCGGGCTCGTGGAGCTGCGGGCGCGGGAGCTGACTCTCGACGACACATCGGGCCTACTGGTTCGCGGCGGCACGATCCTCGGCACCTCCAACCGGGCCAACCCGTTTCGCTACCCGTACGTGCGCCCGGACGGTGCGGAGGAGATGATCGACGCTTCGCCGGCGGTCAAGAAGAACTTCGAAAAGCTGGGGCTCGACTGTCTCATCGCGATCGGCGGCGACGGCACGTTGGCCTGCTCCGAGCGGATGCAGCGGGAGCTCGGCATCCCGGTCGTGGGCGTGCCCAAGACCATCGACAACGACCTTTCAGCCACGGAGTACACGTTCGGATTCGCGACCGCGCTCGAGGTGGCGACCAATGCCCTGGACCGCCTGCACACCACGGCCGAGAGCCACCACCGCGTGATGCTGCTCGAGGTGATGGGGCGCGAGGCCGGGTGGATTGCCTTGCACGCCGGGATGGCCGGTGGCGCCGACGTGATCCTCATCAGAGAAATCCCGTTCCGGATCGAGCCGATTCTCGCCAAGTTCCGCGCCCGCGAGCGGCGGGGCCGACCGTTCTCCCTGGTCGTGGTGGCGGAAGGTGCAGCCCCAGCCGGTGGCGACCAGGTGTTCGCGAGCGAGGATGCACTCACCGGGTGGAAGCGCCTCGGTGGAATCTCGGCGGCGGTGGCGCGGCAGATCGAGGAGCTGGGCGGTTACGAGGTGCGCTCGACGATCCTCGGTCACATCCAGCGCGGCGGCTCACCGGTGCCGGTCGACCGCATCCTCGCCAGCCGCTGCGGCGTCGAAGCGGCGCGACTGGCGGCGACCGGGCAGTTCGGCCAGATGGTTGCGCTGCGCGCCGACCAGATCGTGGCGGTGCCGTTGGTGGACGCTATCGGCAAGCTCAAGCTCGTCGATCCGGGGTGCCAGATGGTGGCCGCCGCGCGCGCCGTGGGTACCGTCTTCGGGGATGAGGACCCGGAAGCCGTCGAGGAATCCGAAGGGTGAGGGCGTCGCTCGACGCGACCGGCGCGGCGGGGCTCGTGGACCTCACCGCCGTGGGGCTGCCGCTGTCCGCGCGGGCGCTGTTCGGCCGCGACTGCCCGCTCGAGGTTGAGCTCGGCAGCGGCAAGGGGCGGTTCCTTCTCGAGTGGGCGGCGGCGCATCCGGAGATCGGCCTGTTGGCTGTCGAGCGGGCCCGCAAGTACGCCGAGCTGACCGCCACGCGCATGCTGCGGGCGGGGTTGGCCAACGCGCGGGTGGCGGTGACCACGGCCGAGGATCTGCTGTTCCGCTGCCTCGGGCCGGCCTCGGTGGCGGCGTTTCACGTCTACTTCCCCGACCCGTGGCCGAAAAAGCGCCACCACAAGCGGCGGTTTTTCCGCACCGAGAACCTCGCCCGGCTCGTCGAGCTGCTGGTGTCCGGCGGGCTGCTGCGCGTCAAGACCGACCACGCCGACTACGCCGCCGTCATCGGGCCGCTCCTGAGCGGGTGGCCGAGCCTCGAGCCGGTGGCGCTCGAGGCGGCGTTCATGGACCTGCCGGCCACCTCGTTCGAGATCAAGTACCTCCGCGAGGAGCGCCCGCTCCACCGGTTCGCGTACCGCAAGCTCTGACCGCGGCGCCAGCCCGCTCGGGCGGTGAGAGTCGGAAGCGTGCTCCGGCCCCCGGCCGGTCGGAGGCCGAGCGAGTGCAAGACAACCACGCGGGATGGGGGAGCGGGCACCGGCGAACGGGGCCGACGAATGAGCTGTGGCTCGCCGACGCGGCCGGACAGGTCCAGGCTCAGGACAACGAGCGCCCCGCCTGGGCCGGACGATTGTTCGGTCGCCGACCTCTCGGGAGGGCTGGGAGCTCCCTCGGTCCCACCCGCCTCCACGTGGTTCCCCGGCAATGCTAGAATTCGCCGGCCTGCATGCGCGGGTCGCACGATGATCCACGAGACCCTGCTGATCCTCGACTTCGGCTCGCAGTACACCCAGCTCATTGCCCGCCGGGTGCGCGAGGTGGGGGTTTTCTCGGAGATCCGGCGCGGTGACTTGCCGGCAGCCGAGATCACGCGCCTGGCACCGGTGGGGATCGTGCTCTCCGGCGGCCCGGCCTCGGTCTATGCGGAGGGTGCGATCCGTCCCGACGCGGCGGTGTTCCAGCAGGGCGTGCCGGTGCTCGGGGTGTGCTACGGGCTGCAAACGATGGTGCTGGAGCTCGGTGGGCAGGTGGCAGCGGCAGGTAACCACGAGTACGGCGCCGCCGAGCTGCTGGCTCAGCTCGACTGCCCGCTGTTCGCCGGCACGACGGAGCACCAGAAGGTCTGGATGTCGCACGGCGACAGGGTGACACGTCTGCCCGGTGGCTTCGTGGCGGTGGGCTGTACCTCGGGCACCCCGTTCGCTGCGATCGCCGATCCGGCGCGACGGCTGTACGGTATCCAGTTCCACCCCGAGGTGCGCCACACCGATCACGGGCGGAGGATCCTCGACAACTTCCTGGACATCTGCCAGGCGAAGCGCGACTGGACAGCAGCCTCGATCCGCCACGACGCGGTCGCTCGTATTCGCGAGCAGGCCGGCGATGGCCGGATCATCGTCGGGCTGTCGGGCGGCGTGGATTCCTCGGTCACGACGCTGCTGTGCCGCGCGGCGGTGGGCGCGAATACGGTGCCGATCTTCGTCGACACCGGCTTGCTGCGGCTGGACGAGGGCGATGAAGTGGAGCGGCGGTTTGCCGCCTACGGGCTGCCGATCGACCGTATCAACGCAGCCGAGAGGTTCTTCTCCCGTCTCGCCGGCATCGAAGACCCCGAAGAGAAGCGGCGGCGGATCGGGCACGAGTTCATCGCCGTGTTCGAGGAGCAAGCGCGGCGCTATCCGGACGCCCGATTTCTCGCGCAGGGCACCCTCTACCCCGACGTCATCGAGTCCATCTCGGTGCGTGGGCCGTCGGCGACGATCAAGACCCATCACAACGTCGGTGGGTTACCCCAGCGGCTGGGGCTCGGTCTGGTGGAGCCGCTGCGTGACCTGTTCAAGGACGAGGTGCGCCGTTTGGGGGTCGAGCTGGGGCTGCCGGACGAGCTCGTGTGGCGGCACCCATTTCCGGGGCCGGGGCTGGCGGTGCGCATCCTCGGCGAGGTGACGCCGGAACGCGTGGCGCTGCTGCAGCGCGCCGACGCCATCTTCATGGACGAGATCCGCGAGGCCGGGCTGTATCGCGCCATCGCGCAAGCGCTCACGGTGCTGCTGCCGGTGCGTAGCGTCGGTGTCATGGGCGACCAGCGGACATACGAGAACGTAGCGGCACTGCGGGCGGTCACGACCGAGGACTTCATGACGGCGGACTGGTTCCGGTTTCCCTCCGAGGTGCTGGACCGGGTGGCCCGCCGGATCGTCAACGAGGTACGGGGGATCAACCGGGTGGTGTACGACGTGACGTCCAAACCCCCGGGGACGATCGAGTGGGAGTAGGACGACGGTTGGGAGTCGAGAGTCGAGAGCGAGAAGCCGAGCTCTGGCCTGACACCTTTCTGACCTTTCGACTCTCGGCTTTGGACTCGCAAGAATACCGCCGGTTCAGCCTAACCCGGCGGATTGGCTCGGACGCCAGCCGAGCCCCGGCGCCTGGAACGCGTCGGCCCTTTCTGGGAGGTGCACATGGCGAAGCGTAGGGTCCTCATCATGGGAGCCGCTGGCCGCGACTTCCACAACTTCAACTGCCTGTTCCGGAACGACGCCAACGTCGAGGTTGTGGCCTTTACGGCGACGCAGATTCCGGACATCGAGGGCCGGCTGTACCCGCCGGTGCTCGCGGGGCCGCAGTACCCCAACGGCATCCCCATCTTCGGTGAGGAGGAGCTGGAGCGCCTCGTCAAGGAGCTCGAGGTCGACGAGGTGTGGTTCTCCTACTCCGATGTGTCGCATCAGTACGTCATGGACAAAGGCAGCCACGTCATCGGTTGGGGTGCGGCGTTCGGCATCTGCTCGGCGCAGAAGACGATGTTGCCGTCCACCAAGCCGGTCATCGCCATCACCGCGGTGCGCACGGGCGTGGGCAAGTCGCAGACCACGCGATACGTGTCGCACATCCTCAAGGCCATGGGTAAGAAGGTGGTGGCGGTGCGCCACCCGATGCCGTACGGCGACCTAGCGAAGCAGGCCTGCCAGCGCTTCGAGACCTATGCCGATCTCGACAAGCACCAGTGCACGATCGAGGAGCGCGAGGAGTACGAGCCGCACATCGACAACGGCTTCGTCGTCTATGCCGGCGTCGACTACGAGATGATCCTGCGTGAGGCCGAGAAGGAAGCTGACGTCATCCTCTGGGACGGCGGCAACAACGACACGCCGTTTTACAAGCCGAACCTACACATCAACCTGCTCGATCCGCACCGGGCCGGACACGAGCTCAACTACTACCCGGGCGAGACCAACGTGGTGATCGCCGACCTGCTGATCGTCAACAAGGTGCAGACGGCGGATCCGGCCAAGGTCGCGGAGGTGGAGGCCAACTGCCGCCAGCTCAACCCCAAAGCCCGCATCATCCGTTGCGCCTCGACGATCACGGTCGACCGGCCAGAGCTGATCGCCGGCAAGCGGGCGATCGTCATCGAGGACGGTCCGACGCTCACCCACGGTGGGATGACCTACGGTGCCGGTTGGTTCGCCGCCAAGAACGCTGGCGTGGCCGAGATCGTGGACTGCAAGCCATACGCTGTCGGCACGATCAAGGCGACCTACGAGAAGTATCCCAACTCCGGGCAGATCCTGCCGGCCATGGGCTACTCCGGGCAGCAGGTGAAGGACCTCGAGGACACGATCAACGCCACCCCGGCCGACGTGGTCATCGAGGGCACACCGATCGACATCACCCGCCTGATCACGATCAACAAGCCGATCGCCCAGGTCACGTACGAGCTCGAAGAGATCGAGCCTGGCGTCATCGAGGCGATGGTGCGCGAGGCCGTGAAGTAGGAAAGGTGCCGGGCACGCGCCCGGGTCAACCGTCGTTTCGAGGGGCGGGTCGCAGGGCCCGCCCTCTCTGTTCGCCCAGCTGACAACCGACCGAGCCCAGAATCGACCTCGTGATGCCCTGTCCCCCTCACCCGGCTGCACCCTGCTGCGATGGGGGCTCGACCGAGCGTGGGCTGGGGGCGCACGGCACGAAAGCCACGACCGGTGGGGCACGGGCAACACCGTACTGACCGACCTGCCGATCGCACGCTGGGAGGTATCATCGACGGATGTGCGGGCGGTACACGCTGGCGGCACCGGGCAACGTCGTGGCGGAGCTGTTCGGGCTCGACGAGGCACCCGAGTTGCGGCCGCGGTACAACATCGCGCCGACGCAGCGGGTCGCAGTGGTTCGGGTCACGGGGGATCGGCCGCGCCTGGACATGCTGCAGTGGGGGCTCGTGCCGTCGTGGGCGAAGGACCTTGCGATCGGGCCGAAGCTGATCAACGCGCGGGCCGAGACGGTGGCCGAAAAACCCTCGTTTCGTGCGGCGCTGCGGGCTCGACGCTGTCTCGTCGTGGCCGATGGCTTTTTCGAGTGGCAGCCCACGAGCGGGCGCAAGCAACCTTGGTACTTCCAGCTCGGGGACGGGCGGCCGTTCGGCTTCGCTGGGCTCTGGGAGCGCTGGGCACCGCCGGGGATCGATCCGCTCGAGTCCTGCACGATCGTCACGGCCGAAGCCAACGCGGTGGTGGCGCAGGTGCACGGCCGCATGCCGGTGATCCTCGACGCCAGGGGCAGCCGGCACTGGCTCGCGGGTGGTGCAACCGCGGATCTTCTGGCGCTGCTCGTGCCGTTGGCGGCTCGTGAGATGCGGGCTCATCCGGTGAGTCCGCGGGTCAACAGCCCGGCGAACGACGACCCTGCCTGCATCGCGAGCGCTGTCGGCATGTCGTAGCCGCTGCGCAGCTCCCAGCGACCGCCCCGAAGATTCAGTGTCGGCAGTGTCGGGGAGCCAGCCACCGATCACCGTCAGCCCTGCTCACCTCGCCAGCGCCGGTGGTACCAGAAGTACTGGTCGGGGTGGGCGAGGATGGCGGCGCCGAGCGCCTCGTTGCAGCGGACGGTGATCTCGTGGCGGAGCGTCGCTTCCTCGCCGCTTGGGGGCCGCTCCAGCGGCGTGATCTCCACCCGGTGGGTGCCACGGGTCACGCGGTGGCCGGCCAAAACGAAAATCGGTGTGCCCTGCCGCGCCGCCAGAGCTCCGGGCAACGGCAGCGTCGAGGCCGGCCGTCCCAAGAACGGCGCCACCTCCCCACGCGGACCGGAGTGCTGGTCGGCGACCATGACGACGGCGCGGTTGTCCTTGAGTGAGCGGAGGATGTCGCGTGGCGACGCCCGCCCCTTGGAAATGAAGTGCACGGCCTCGCCGGGGATCGACAAGATGAAGTCGTCGACCTTGCGGTTGTGCTGCTTGCCGACCAAAAGCGCCGAGGGGATCCCGGCCTCAGCCAGGGCGGTCACGTACAGCGCCCAGCTTCCCAGATGTGCGGTCACGACGATGGCACCCTGGCCGCGCTCGAGTGCCGCTCGTAGGCAATCGGTACCGTGCAGCGCGACCAGCTCCCGCAGACGCGTGCGATCGCGGCCGGCGAAGCGCACGAACTCCGCCACCACCCGGCCGAAGTTGCGGGCTGCGCGCGCTGCCAGACGACATCGCTCGCGGTGCGAGAGGGCGGGGAGCGCCTGGACGAGGTTGGAGAGCACGAGCCTCCGCCGCACCCGCAGCGCCCATCCCAGCGCTCCGATCGCCGCGCCGACCTCAAGGGCGAGCGGGCGCGGCAACGCCCGCAGCGTCGCGGCCACCGCCATGAGCCCTGCATACTCGAGGTGATGCCTCACGGTCATCGGCTCGTCGGCCACGCACGTCCTCCGGGCCGATTGTGCGGCATTCCAGGCTGCTCGTACAATGCCGGTCGCGGAGGCGAGATGGGCGTCGTGCCGGTGGGCAAGCTGACGGACTTCAAGGACGGGGAAGGGAAAGGCGTCTGGGTAGACGGCCGCGAGATCGCGATCTTCCGCTTCGGGTCTGACGTGCATGCCGTGAGCTCGATCTGTACGCACGCCCTCGCCGACCTGTCGGCCGGGAGCGTGGATCGCGTCCGGCGGACGGTGGAGTGCCCGCTCCACGGCGCCGAGTTCGACGTGCAGACCGGCGAAGCGCTCTCGCCCCCGGCGGTGCTGCCGCTCGAGGTTTTCGAGGTTCAGGTGGTGGGTGACGAGGTCCTGGTGGTCCTGGCGGGGCGGCAGCGCGGATGAACGAATGGGGCGTGCTGCCTCCCCGTACCGGCCGAGCGCGCTGGCGGGCGATCGGGCGTCTGGGGTGGTTCGCTATCGCCTCGTGGGGTGTGGTCGCCAGCGCGCTGCTGGCGGTGTGCACCCGGTTTCCCCGGCGTTGGGTGCGCACGGCACCCTACATTGCGCGCTGGGCACGGCTCGGCCGCCGATGCCTGGGGCTCGAGGTCGTGGTGCTCGGCCAGCTCCCGCCTGCCGGCAGTTTGGTGGTGGCCAACCACCAGGGTTGGCTCGACATTCCGACCATCGGCGGCGTCGGCCCCTGCATTTTCGCGGCTCGCCACGACATGCGGTCCTGGCCGCTGTTCGGAGCGCTGGCGTCGTCGGGGGCGACGATCTTCATCAACCGCCACAGCAAGCGGGCCGGGGCGCGGGGGATCCAGCAGGTGGGGCAGGCGCTCGAGGCGGGCGCAACGGTGATCGGCTTCCCCGAGGGCACCTCGTCGGGTGGTGGGATGCTGCCGTTCAGGACCGGGCTTTTCGAGGCGGCGGTCGTCGCCCAGGTCCCGGTCGTTCCGGCCACGATTCGCTACTTGACGCTCGACGGTGCGGAGATCGACGCCGACCGGCTGCGGATCGTCGGGTGGTTCGACGGCGAGCCGTTCCTCGCGCACGCGCTGCAGCTTGCGAGCCACCGCGTCGTACAGGCGACGGTGCGATTCGGTTCGCCGATTCCGCCCCCTCACGCCGACCGCCGAGGTCTGGCTGCGATGGCGGAGAAAGCGGTTCGTGAGCTGCTGGAAAAGCCGCGGCTGCCCGACCGTCGGGATGATCGGCCGATCTGACCGAGTGTGCTAGAATGATCAGGAAGAGTGCAGACGACCTGCCACGGACACCAGGGGGCGGCGGTGATCTTAGTTGTCGATGACGATCTGCAAATGCTCGGCTTTCTCCGCGAGGTGCTCGAGAAGGACGGCTACGAGGTCGAGGCGTTCAATGAGCCGTATCAGGCGCTGCGTTTCTGCGGTCAGGAGGTACCCAACCTCATCATCTCCGAGGTTCGAATGGCGGAGATGAGTGGGTTCGACTTCCTGCACACCTACCGCACCCGCCATGCGGCGCGTAAGACGCCGTTCGTGTTTCTTTCCGCACTGAGCAGACCGGAGCAGATCAGCAGAGGCCTCGACAAAGGCGCCGACGACTACCTGACCAAGCCAATCGACCCCGGCTTGCTGTGCGCCAAGGTTCGCAGCCACCTGCGGCAGGCCAACGCGTTCGGGCTGCGGGTCACGCGCGGCAACCTCCATCAGCTTCCGTTCACGGCTCTGATCCGGCAGTGCGAGCGCTCTGGTCTCACCGGGATCCTCGAGGTGTTCGGCGAGGACATCGACGTGAGCCTGCCGTTCGTCGCCGGGCGGCTCGACGAGGCGAGCGTCTCGGACGAGGTGCTCGAGCAACTCCTCGGGCTGCAGCAGGGGCGGTTCGCGATCATCTCGGTGCCGGTCGCCGCGGCGACCATCACCGTACCAGAGGAGAACGCGGAGTCGTTCGAGCTCTCTCCCGAGGAGGAGGACCTTTTCCGAGCGTTGCCCGAGCCGGAAGAGCTCGGTGGTCCAGCCGAAGCACCGTTCCAGCTTCCGGCCAGTGAGCTGCCGGTGGAAGGGATTGCGACGCTGCCCGACCCGCCTCCTCCCCTGTCACTTCCACTGGTCAGTGCGGTGGCACCGCCTGCGGAAGGAACCGACCCGGGAGTCGCCGCCCCTGGTGGCATGCTTTCGGGGCTGGAGGTCGGAGGCAAGCTGTTCCAGGTGCAGACCGAGATCATCGAAGGCATACCCCGTCGGATCGTCACCGTGGCGACCTACCGGGGCAAGGCGCTCGTCAAGCGCGACCGCGAGTGTCCGCGTTGGCAGAACCGCGAGGAACTCCAGCGCCAGATGGCCGAGCAGCATGAGAAAGTCGAGTCGGAAGTACGCTGTCGCGTGGAGAGGTTCATCGCCGCGGGTCGTACAGCAGCCGGGCAGCCCTACCGCCCGACGTTCGACGAGCTGTTCCAGCAGGGCAGGGATCGGGCTGCTGCCGGAGATCTAGCCAGAGCTCTCACCCTGTGGGAGGAGGCGGCCCACCTCGAGCCTGGTAACGCCTTGCTACTCCGCAACCTCGAGCTGGTCCGCGCCAAGCTAGCTGCGTCCTGAGGCGGCCGCAACCGGCGACCGCCGGCGGTCGAGCGGGCTGATATTCTGAGATGGAATATCACTTCAATTCGAAGCATTGTCCTCGGTGACTGGAGGGTCGGCGCTTTCATGGCCACACACCACCGCGGCAACGATGTCGAGCGTCGAGCGCTCGATGCCTACATCAAGCTGATGCGGGCGGCGGACTCCGTGACCGCCGCAGTTCAGCCGGCGCTCGCGGAGGCGGGCCTCACCCTGGGCCAGTTCGGCGTGCTCGAGGCGCTCATGCACCTCGGCCCATTGCCGCAGCACGAGCTGGCGGGCAAGCTCCTGCGGTCGTCGGGCAACACCAGCGTGGTGCTCGCCAACCTCGAGCGCGCCGGCTTGGTGCAGCGGCGGCGACGAAACGAGGACCGCCGTGTCCAGATCGTCTCGCTGACGCCGCGCGGCCAGCAGCTCATCGGTGAGGTCTTCCCTCGCCATGCGACGCGCCTGACCCGCCGGATGGCAGCACTCGCGCCGCAGGAGCAGGAGGCGCTCGGTGCCCTCTGCCGCACGCTCGGACGTGGTATCGGAGCGACCACGGACCGCGAAGGGCCGCGCACCGCCGATGGCGATCGCAACCGCAACCTCACCCGGGCACGACCCTCTGCAGCAATGGTCATGAGCTCATAAACCCAAGGAGGCTATAGATGAACAAGACGATTCCGTCCCTGGTCATGCTCGGCAGCGCCGCTTCGCTGGCAGCGGCCGAAACCTATGTCATCGACCCGGCCCACACGGTCGTGGGCTTCAGTGTCAAGCACATGATGGTCACCAACACGAGGGGTGTGTTCGGCGACGTCAAGGGTACGGTCGTGGCCGATCCGAACGACCTCGCGAACTCCGGGGTCGAGGTGACGATCGGGGTGGCGAGCATCGACACCCGTAACGCCGACCGCGACACGCACCTGCGCAGCGCCGACTTCTTCGACGTCGAGAAGTTCCCGACGATGAGCTTCAAGTCGACCAAGGTGGAGAAGCGGGGCGAGGGGTACGTGGCGACCGGGCAGCTCACGATCAAGGGTGTGAGCAAGGAGATCGCGTTGCCGTTCACGGTCAGTGGGCCGATCACCGACCCCTGGGGCAGCGTCCGCTACGGTCTCGAGTTCGAGAAGGTCAAGATCAACCGTAAGGATTTCGGGCTGACGTGGAACAACGTCATGGAGACCGGCGGTCTGGTCGTGGGCGAGGAGGTCACCATCGAGCTCGAGGTCGAGCTGGTGAAGCAGAAGCCCCAAGAGTAGTTGCTGGCCAGGAGCTGACCGTCGTTGTCCCCCGCCCGCCTCGGAGTGCGGGCCGCTGACGAGCGAAAACTGGCGTGGGGGGAGATTGGCGTTGGGGCCGCGGGTGCGGCCCCTTCGTCGTACCATGGGAACCGATGCGCGTGGTGCCGGCGTACCGCAGCCTCGGTGCGGAGCTCGGTTACAGGGCTGAGCGGGCGAGGCAGGCTCTCACGGCGTGTCGCCTGTGCGGCCATGCGTGCGGCGTCGATCGCCACCGGGAGCTGGGTCGGTGCCGGACCGGTACGACGGCGGTTGTCGCGTCGTACGGGCCCCACCACGGCGAGGAGGCGGTCCTCTCGGGGTGGCGTGGCAGCGGCACGATCTTCTTCTCGTGGTGCAACCTCGGGTGTGTTTTCTGTCAGAATGCCGACCTCTCCCAGCACGGCAAAGGTCGGAAGACCGCTCCGGCTGTACTGGCCAGCGTCATGCTGGCGCTTCAGGAGCAGGGGTGCCACAACCTCAATCTCGTGAGCCCCACGCACGTGCTACCGATGGCTCTCGAGGCGTTGGCACTGGCGTCGGCGGCCGGCTTGGAGCTGCCGTTGGTTTGGAACACCGGCGGGTACGAGTCACCCCAGGCTCTCGCACTGCTTGACGGTGTGGTCGATATCTATATGCCCGATATGAAGTACGCGGACGAGAGCGTGGGCCGGCGTCTATCCGCCGCCGCCGACTACCCGGGCGTGAACCGGGATGCCGTGCGCGAAATGCACCGGCAAGTGGGAGACCTGGCCGTGGATCGGGAGGGCCTTGCTCGGCGTGGGCTGCTCGTCCGCCACCTGGTGCTGCCCGAGGGGCTGGCAGACACCGCGCGCGTGGCCGGGTTCCTGGCCAACGAGATCTCGCCGGATACCTACCTCAACCTCATGGCGCAGTACCACCCCTGCCACCGGGCGCGGGAGCACTCGGGGCTCGGGCGCCGGCTCACCGCCGATGAGTACCGGGCCGCTGCGGACGCGTGCCGCGGCGCCGGCCTGCGCCGGGTCGAGCTCGCCCGTTGGCTGTGAGGGAACCGGCCCACCCGCCCGGTTCACGTCGGGGGCGAAGTTGGGCCATGTCCCACCGCAGCGTTGATGGCGCGGCCGGAAACCTCCGCGCCCACCGCCGGGGTGCCGCGCGCTGGCGCTGCCGCCGCGCTGGGTGGGAGGGTGGGCCGTGGGCCTGGACGACGTTCGGGACCGTGTCCGGGTCGGGGAACGGGCGGGGGAGGGGGGCAGACGGTCGGGCTGTGTGGGGGCGCGGGGCAGGTCTCTCGACTCCCGGTCTTCGGCCGGGCGGGTGGGTGGGAAGGTGGTAAACTCCCGGGACTTGGGCGGTGGGAGGCGGTTGTGAACAAGGCGGACCTTCTCGAAACGCGATTCGATCCAGCTTCGTTCGAGGCGCGGTGGTACGAGCGGTGGGAGGCGTCTCGGGCGTTCACCCCTCAGGTTCCCTCTGGCAAGCCGCCGTACGTCATCCTCATCCCACCCCCGAACGTGACCGGCAAGCTGCATATCGGCCACGCGTTGCAGTTCACGCTGCAGGATTTGGTGATTCGCTGGCGGCGGATGTGCGGCGATAACGCACTGTGGCTGCCCGGCACCGACCACGCCGGGATCGCCACCCAGGTCATGGTCGAGCGAGAGCTCGCCAAGGAGGGCACGAGCCGGCACGCGCTCGGGCGCGAGCGATTCCTCGAGCGGATGTGGGCCTGGAAGGCGCAGTACAACGACAACATCTCCCACCAGGCACGGGCGCTCGGCGCCTCGTGTGACTGGACGCGCGAGCGCTTCACCCTCGACCCCATGCTTTCCAAGGCGGTGCGCCACGCGTTCGTGACGCTGTTCGACGAGGGACTGATCTACCGCGCTCACCGCCTCATCAACTGGTGCCCGCGCTGCCTCACCGCGCTCTCCGACCTCGAGGTCGTGCACAAGGACGTGGACGGGGGGATGTGGGACTTCGCCTACCCGCTCGAGGGCGGGGGTGAGATCGTGGTCTCGACGACGCGTCCGGAGACGATGCTCGGTGACACGGCGATTGCCGTCCACCCCGACGACGAGCGCTATCGGCATCTCGTCGGCACCCGGGTGCGGCACCCGTTTTTGGATCGCACCTTCCCGATCGTGGCCGACGCCGTGCTCGTCGACCCGGCGTTCGGCACTGGCGCGGTGAAGGTGACGCCGGCGCACGACCCCAACGACTTCGCGACCGGCGAGCGTCACGGCCTGGAGAAGATCAATATCCTCAACGACGACGGCACGATCAATGCCAACGGCGGGCGGTTCGCGGGGCAGGACCGGCTGGTGGCGCGCAAGGCGGTGCTGGCGGCGCTGGGGGAGCTCGGGTTGCGCCGGGGCGAAAGGACGCACCGACACGCCGTCGGTCACTGCCAGCGCTGCGATACCGTGGTCGAGCCGTACCTCTCGCGGCAGTGGTTCGCCAACGTCAAACCCTTGGCGAAGCGTGCCCTCGCCGCCGTACGCTCGGGCGAGACGCGTCTGGTCCCCGATTTCTGGGTCGCGACCTACGAGAACTGGCTCGAGAACATCCTCGACTGGTGCATCTCCCGCCAGCTCTGGTGGGGGCACCGAATCCCCGCGTTCTATTGTGCCGACGGACACGTCACGGTCTGCGAGTCCGATCCGGACGCCTGCGCCACCTGCGGCCGTCCGGTCGAGCAGGACCCCGACGTGCTCGACACCTGGTTCTCCTCGGCGCTGTGGCCGATCTCGACCTTGGGCTGGCCCGACGATACCGTCGACATGCGGGCGTTCTACCCGACCTCGACGCTCATCACCGGTTTCGACATCCTGTTCTTCTGGGTGGCTCGCATGATAATGATGGGCTGCCACTTCACCGGCAAGGCGCCGTTCGGCACGGTGCATCTGACGGGGCTGGTGCGCGACGCGCAGCGGCAGAAGATGTCCAAGACCAAAGGCAACGTCATGGACCCACTCGACCTCGTGCACCGGTACGGGGCCGATGCAGTGCGCTTCACCCTGGCGGCGCTGGCCTCCCCCGGGCGCGATCTACCGCTCGACGAGAAGCGCATGGAGGGGTATCGGGCGTTCGGAACCAAGTTGTGGAACGCCGCCCGCTTCGTGCAGATGTACCTGACCGGCAACGAGAAGTCGCTGGCCGAGGTCGACCGTACCACCCTGGCGCTGCCGGAGCGCTGGATCGTGGCCGAGCTCGGTCGCACCGTGGCCGCGGCCAACAAGGCCTGGCAGGAGTTTCGTTTCGACGAGGCGTGCCGACAGCTCTACCAGTTCGTGTGGCACGATTTCTGCGACTGGTACGTGGAGCTGGCCAAGCCCGTGTTGATGGCAGACCGGGGGTCGGGGACCGAGGATCGGGGACCGGGAAGGAGGGGGGAGGACGTACGGGTGGTGGCCCGGGGGGTGCTACTCGAAACGCTCAAGCTCCTGCACCCCGTGATGCCGTTCATCAGCGAGGAGATTGCGGCCCACCTCGGCCACGCCGGGATGCTCATGACCACGGCCTACCCGACAGCGGAGGGCTGGCCGGTCGACGAGGCGGTGCTGCAGTGCGTGACGGCGGTCCAGAGCGTCGTCCAGGAGGTTCGATCGTACCGACACCTGGTCGGGCTGGCGCCGGGGAAACCCCTCAAGCTGTGGGTGCTCGGTTTCCCATCCGGACTCGAAGCCGGGTGGAAACCGCACTTCGAGGCGCTCGCGGCGGAGATCTGCCGCCTGGCCGTCCTGGATCAGCTCGAATTCGACGAAAGGAGCGCTCCTGCCGGCGCGGTGCGCGACCTCGCTGGCGGTATCCACATCGCGATCGGGCTACCCGAAGGCGCCATCGGCGAGGCGGAGCGAGCGCGGCTGGCGTCCGAGCTGGAGCAGGTCACCGATGAGCTCCGGCGCCTGCGGGCACGGCTCGCCGACGAGGGGTTCGCGGCCAGGGCACCGCAGGAGGTCGTCGCCGGGACCCGCTCCCGAGCGCAAGAGCTGGAACACAAGGCGGCGATGCTCGCGGCCACGCTCGGGGGGCGTTGATGCGCCGTCTCGTCGAGCTGGCGCCGCGAGCCAACCTCGTCTGGTTGGATGCCGTCGACTCGACCAACGACTGGGCCGACCGAATCATGGCCGCGGCGCTCGCGGACGACGATCCGCGATTGCCGCCCACCGTGCTGGTCGCCGCCGCGCAGGCGGCTGGGCACGGCCGAGGCTCGCACTGGTGGGCCTCCCCGGCGGGTGGCCTGTACGTGACCTGGCTCGCCTGGCTTCCCGTCGAGGTGCTGCCTGGGTTGCCGCTCGCCGTGAGCGTCGCCTGCGCCGAGGCGGTGGAGGCGCTGGTGCCCGGCCTCGCGGTGAAGCTCAAGTGGCCCAACGACCTTTTCGTTGACGGGCGCAAGCTCGGCGGCATGCTGTGCCACGTGCGCGGAGGCGGTGAGCAGTGCTGGGCGCGGGTCGGTGTCGGGATCAACATCGCTGGGACGCCCGCGCTGGCGCCCGACGACCCGGCCCGTCCCATCTCGCTCGCCGGCTGTGGCTGGGATGGGCAGCTCGAGCCAGCTATCTGGGCGTTGGTCAGCAGCTTCCTGGGTCGGATCGAAGCGGCGCTGGCAGAGCCCGCCCGCACCCGGGAGCGGTGGCAATCGCGGCTGCTGCACCAGCCCGGCGACACCATGCGGGTGCGCATCGACGACGCGGTGGTGGAGGGGCGCTTCGTCGGGTTCTCGGCCGAGGGGCACCTGCTGCTCGAGGTCGAGGGCCGGAACCAGCGCGTTGCCGCCGGCGAGGTGCTGATTCGGCTCGAGAGCTAGGGGGGCGACATGCTGCTGGCGCTGGATGTCGGCAACACGAACGTGACGATCGGAGTGTTCCGCGGCCCCGAGATCCTTCGCCGTTGGCGCCTGGGGACGGTGCGGCAGCGGACGGTGGATGAGATCGGTATCTTGCTGCACCAGCTCTGCCAGTGGGGTGGGATCCGCGAGCGCGACATCCGCGGCATCGTCATCGGTTCGGTGGTGCCGCCGCTCGACGGGGCGCTGCGCGAGGCGGTCAGTACCTACCTGCGGGCTGAGCCGCTGTTCATCGGTCCCGGGGTTCGCTCCGGCATGCCGCTCAAGGTCGACACCCCCCTGGAGCTGGGGGCGGATCGGCTGTGCAACGCCGTGGCTGCCTACGACGAGCACGGGGGGCCGTGCGTGGTCGTCGACTTCGGTACCGCCACCACCTGGGAGGTCGTGTCGGCGAAGGGCGAGTTCCTCGGCGGGGTTATCGCCCCCGGTCTCGAGATCTCGGCCGAAGCGCTGTTCTCCCGCGCCGCCAAGCTGCCGCGCATCGAGCTGGTCGCGCCGGAGCGGGTGATCGGCAAGGGGACCGTGGACTCGATGCAGGCGGGGCTGGTGCTGGGCTACGCCGGTCTGGTCGAGGGGGTCACGCGGCGGGTGCTCGGGGAGCTGGGTGGAGGTAAGGTGATCGCTACCGGCGGGCTCGGCCACGTCATGGCCCGCCACACCTCGGTCCTCGAGGTCGTCGATGACGATCTGACGTTGAAGGGGTTGCGCCTGCTATGGGAGCGGAACCACCGGTCCCGCTAGCGCGCGGCGAAGAGCTGACGTACTACCGTACCGTCGAGGACGCGTTCGCGGTCCTGCGCGGTACCGTCTTCATTTTCAAACCGAAGGACTTCGCTCTGCTCCAGGGGTGGTGGCGGGCAGGTGTGCCGCTGGCGGCGGTGATGGCTGGGCTCGCCGAGGTGTTCGACCGCGCCCGCCAGCGCGGCGCCGACCCACCATCGTCACTCGCCTACTGTCGCCACGCTGTCAACCGCCATGCGAAGCGGCTGGCAACGGCCCATGTCGGAGGTGGTGCCGCGGCCCCCGAGGTGGAGGTGGGGCCAGCACTCGCCAGGCTTGCCCAGGCGGTCACGCTGACCGCCGACAGGTGGCAGGCGAGCGCGCCGGTGGCAGGTGTGCTCGAGAGCCTGGCGCGGGCAATCGAGGGCATACCTGCCGGGGCGCCGCCGGCGGCCGTGGAGGCGACGCTCGAAAAGCTCGAGACCGGGGCGCTCGAGGCCCTGTTTGCCGCTCTCCCGGACGGTGACCGCGAGGCGGTGCTCGCCGACGTAGATGAGCAGCCTCTCGATCCAGCTCTCACGCCGGAGGTGGCAGCGCGCAGCCGCCGGGCGCTGCAGGTCCGCGCGGTGCGGGAGCGGATCGGTCTGCCGCGGCTGGAGCTCAACGGTGTCTAGGATTGGGTCGGAGCGGGCGGAAGGCCGGCGTGCGCGGTGGGGTGGGCCTGGAGACACGGCGGAGTGCCGCCGACGCTGGGTTGCAGCGGCGAGGCGCGACAACGGATCGCAGCATGCTGCGGTGGTGGCCTTCCTCGTGGACCTCGCCGCCTGACCCGCCGGGCGCCGCTTTGCAGGCGGCAGCGGTGGGTACGGTGGCTGCGGCAGCAGCCGGAAACGTGTGGCCGCCGCAGCCGTTTTGGGTGTGGCCGCTGGTGGTGCTGGCGCTCGCGGCTGGGCTCGTGGCGCTCCGCAGCGGACGACCCCTGATTTGGTTCGGCTGTGGCGTTCTGGTGGGGTTCGCCACCGTGGCCGCGGCGCCGAGGGCGGAGCGGCCGGGGCCGGTCCCGGTACGCTTCGCGGTGACGATACGTGATGGATGGACCACCGGCACCCGGGGCTGGACGACGCGGGTTCGGGTCGGGGAGATCAGCGGCGCCCGAGGCAGGGTTCGCACGGCCTCCGAGCTGATGCTGGCGCTCGGGGGAGAGGTCACGGCATCCCAACTCCCGACCCCCGGCAGTCGCTGCGAGGGTGCCGGCGAGCTCCTGTTCGACCGCGAGAACGACCTGCGGCCCCCGCTGCTGCGGGTGAAAACGAAGCTGTTGCTGCGCTCTCAACCGCCACCTCGGTGGTCTGTCGACGCCCTGCGGGAGCGTCTGGCGGCTCGGTTGCAGCGTGCCGCAGGCGAGGGCGCGACCCGGTGCGCCGGCGCAGCGCTGGCGTCGGCGTTGGTGCTGGGCCGCCGGGAGGCGCTCGACCGCGAAGCGGTCGGAACCCTCCGGCTGGCCGGGTTGGCGCACATCCTGTCGGTGTCCGGGCTGCACGTCGTGCTGGTCTCGACCCTGGTGTGGTGGCTCCTGACGGTGTTCGGCCTGGCGCCGCGAGCGAGGCGCATGGTCCTCGTCCCGGCGCTGCTCGGGTTCGCCATGCTGTCCGGTGGCACGGCGCCCGTGCTGCGGGCGACGGCCGCCACCGTCGCCTACCTGCTCACCCGCCTGGCGGGCCGACCGGTGCTGCCGCTTCCGGCCATGTGGGCGGTCGTCGGGGGGCTCGTCGTGCTCGAGCCGACAGCGCTCTTGCAACCCGGATTCCAGCTCTCGGCTGGGGTTTCACTGGCCCTGATCCGTTGGGTGGGGCAGCTTGGCGGAGCGGTCGAGGTGCTGCCGCGGTGGCTGAGGTCGGGGCTGGCGGTAGCGTGCGTGGGCCAGCTCGCGTCATGGCCGCTGGTGGGCGTCGCGTTCGCCGGAGTGCCACCGCTCGGTGTGCTCGCCAACCTCGTGGCCGCGCCCCTGGCGCTGCCGCTGGTGGGAGCGAGTCTTGCGGCGGTACTGCTGGCAGCTATCTGGGCCAGCGGTGCCGGGGGCTTGGCCTGGGTCGTGGGGATCGGCAACGCCGCCCTCGTTCATATCTCGGGCTGGGGCTCGGGCTCCACGTGGCTGTTTGCCCCACCGCCTCCGGCGCTGCTGGCCACCGGCGCCGCTTTGCTGGTTTTCAGCGTGGTGAGCTGGCGGCGCGCCTGGGTGCCGGCGCTCACCCTGAGCGTCGGGAGCATCGTCTGGACGCTCGCCCCTGCCCTGCCGTTGCGAGCGACCGGTGAGGTGCGAATGCTCCCGGTGAGCGACGGCATGGCGCTTCTGGTGCGGGCTCGCGGGGCTCGGGTGCTGGTCGACGCAGGGCGAGGCGCAAGCGAGGCGCTTCGGGGCCTGGCGGCGGTCAGGGTGCGGCGCGTCGATGCGCTCGTGATCACCCATGCGGATGCCGATCACACCGGGGGCGCGGCAGCGGTGCTCGAACGGGTGAGGGTCGGCGAGCTGGTGTTGCCGCGGGTCATCGCCGACCGGCCCGAGCTCCAACCGCTCCGGAGGATCGCCGAGCGGCGCGGTGTGGCGGTGCGTCTAGCAGCAGCCGGGGACAGGTTCGGTTGGGGTGAGCTCGGATGCCGGGTGCTCTGGCCGCCGGCGGCGGGTGGGCTGGCGGACAACGACCTGAGTCTCGTGGCCGTGCTCGACAGCGGGGGGATGCGCCTGCTCGTGACCGGTGATGTCGAAGCTGGCGGAGAAGCAGCCGTGGTGGGAAGCGGCGCCGATCTGCGGGCCGAGGTGCTCCAACTACCCCACCACGGCTCGCGAACCTCGTCGAGCGGGGTGCTGTTGGAGGCCGTTCGACCGCGCGTGGCGATGGCGCCGACCGGGACGCGTCCCCGCTTCACCTACCCCGATCCCCAGGTGGTCGCCCGTCTGCGTGCGCTACCCGCCCTGGTAGTGGCGCAGGTGTGGGGCGTCGAGCGGGTGTGGTGGGATGAGGGTAGGGTGTTCGTCGGCACGCCGGTGCCGGTGTCGGTGCCGGCCGAGGGACGGTCGAGGTGAGCGAGCTGATCGTTGTCGCCGGGCCGACAGGGGCGGGCAAGACGGCGCTGGGCGCGGCAGTGGCGGAACGGCTCGGCGGCGAGGTGGTTTCGGCCGATGCGTTCGCGGTGTATCGCGGGATGGACATCGGCACCGCCAAGCCGCCCGTCGAGCTGCGCGCTCGGGTGCCGCACCACCTGCTCGACGTCGCCGACCCTCGTGAGACCTACTCAGCCGGAACGTTCGTTCGCGAGGCGGACGCAGCTATTGCCGCGATCCACGCCCGCCGCCGGGTGGCGGTGGTCGTCGGGGGGACGCACTTTTACGTGCGCGCGCTGTTGCGCGGGTTGTTCACCGAGCCTGCCAAGGATCCGGTCCGGCGTGCTGCCCTGGAGGCGGAGTGGGAGCGGGATGCGGAGAAGGTCCGCGCCCGCCTCGAGCGCGTTGACCCCGAGGCGGCGGCGCGTATCCCGCCGCGCGATCGCCAGCGTACCCTGCGGGCGCTCGAGGTCTGGCTCGCGACGGGACAGCCGATGTCCGAGCTCTGGTGTCAGGAACGGCGGGCGGGCTTCCGATACCGGTACGTGATGCTCGGGCTCGCCCCGCCGCGCGCCGATCTCCATGCTAGGATTGCTTTGCGGGTCGACGCCATGCTGGCCTCGGGGTTGCTCGACGAGGTGCGCACACTGCTGGAACAGGGCGTGCCTCGCAGTGCGCAGGCCTTCAAGGCGATCGGCTACAGGGAGTGCGCGCAGGTGCTGGATCGGACCTGGACTCTGAGCCAGGCCCGTGAGGAGATGATCGTGGCCACGCGCCGGCTCGCCAAGCGGCAATGGACGTGGTTGCGCAGCGAGCCGGTCGTGGAGTGGCTCGCCGGTTTCGGCGAGACCGTGGTGGACGAGGTGATGGCAGGGCTGGAGGCGCGCCGTGGAGCAATCGCAGGATCGTAGCAAGGGAGTGGTCAACGTTCAGGACAGCTTCTTCTACGCCCTCCGGCGGGAGGGAAAGCCCATCCACGTGTACCTGCTCACCGGCAAGCGCGTCACCGGCATCCTCCGTCGCTTCGACCGCTACGCGCTGGTTGTGGAGAGCCACGGGTTGGAGAACCTCATCTACAAGCACTCGGTGGCGACGGTCTGTCTGGCCCGTGGTGGCGATGGTGAGCACCTTGCGCCGGGCGCTGACTAGGACCGGCTTCGCTCTCCTCACCGGGCTCGTGGTGGCGTGTCGCACGACTGCCCCCCCGGCGAGAATCAGCCACGTGCCGGACCCGCTGCTCGGCGCGGTCCCCGGAGTTGCTCTTTCGAGCGAGCAGCAGACGGCGGTGAGGCGGGCGCTGGCGATCGCCGAGCGGGGGGAGTTCGCGCGCGCCGAGCACGAGCTGGCAACCCTGCCGGCGACCCACCCAGCGGTGCGCCTGGCGGCGGTGGAGATCACGTTCCTGCAAGGCGGTACCGCCTCCCCTGCGGCCGAGAAGCTGACCGCCGAGTACGCCCAGTACCCGGCGGCGTGGGGTGTGCTGGCGCTGGCGTACCAGGGCGAGGGTGAGACGCGCAAGGCGGTGTCAGCAGCGCGTCGCGCCGCCGAGCTGGGGCTGTCGGGGAACTGGGCGGAGCGCGCGGCGGAGTGGGAGAGGGTGCTCACCGACCGTCTCCTCGCCAACGGCACCGCTCTCCTCCAGAGCGGCGACGCGGCAGGTGCGCTGCGGGTGGCGAGCGAGGTCCTGGCGGCGACTCCCACCGTGGCGGCGGCGCGGATGCTGGCGACGCGCGCCCACCTGGCGATGGGCGAGGCCAAGGCGGCGGCGGCTTTGGTGCCCGCCTTGCCGGACTCGGACGAGGGGTTGGAGCTCAAGGGACAGGTGGCGGAACGCCTCGGCCAGTGGGACCTCGCTGTGGAGCTCTACTCTCGGCTCGCGTCCTCGAACCCGCGCAAGTGCGAGCTGCTGCGGACCGCACGCGAGCAGTGGCGGTTGGTCAACGCACCACCGTACCTGACGCGGGCGTTGACCGCCCCGGTTTTGAGCCGCAAGGGCCTGGCCGCGATCCTGGTGTGGAAGGTACCGAACCTGGGCGCCGCCGCCACAGGGACGGTGCCGGTCTTCGAGGACATCGTGCACCTCCAGGAGCGGCGCGACATCATCACCGCCGTGCGCGCCAACGTCATGCTCGGGGACGCGGTCACCCGGAGGTTCGGGGCGGAGCACGCGGTTACCGCCAGGGAGCTGCAGACCGTGCTCGCGCGCCTCGCCTCGGTGATTGGCCGGCGCCCTCTCGTGTGGTGCGACGGCAACGACGTGGACGACTGCGCGAATCTGCCGGCGACGGTCACCGGTGCTGCCGCCGCAGCCCTCGTGGAGCAGTTGATCACGGGAGAGGACTCACCATGTCGGCCTCGGTAACGGATCTGCTCGCGGCCAACCCGCTCTTCGGCGAGCTGGCATCCTCCGAGCTCGCAGCGCTGGCGTCGGCGGCGGAGAAGCACGAGTTCGGGCGCGATGTGACGATCTTCGCCATGCAGCAGCCGGCGGATGGCCTCTACGTGCTGGTGAGCGGCCGGGTGAAGGTCTGCGTGTCCACCTCGGGCGGCAAGGAGATCATCCTCGCCACGCTCGGTCCGGGGCAGTTCGTGGGGGAGATGGCGCTGCTCGACAACGAGCCCCGGTCGGCGAGCGTCGTGACCCAGCTCCCCACCACGGCGTACCGCATCCGGCGCGCCGAGTTCGAGCGCCTTCTCGAGGCCTACCCGGCGATCGCGCGCAAGCTGCTGCGCGAGCTGTCGCTGCGGCTGCGACGGGCGAACGCCCAGATGGAGTCGCTGGTGACGCTCGATGTGATCGGGCGGTTGGCGCGGTTTTTCATCGACCTGGCGCGCCAGCACGGCCAGATGCTGGGCAACGGCTGGGTGGCGGTGCGCCGCCCGACGCACCAGGACATCGCCGCCTCGGTCGGGACCTCGCGCGAGACCGTGACCCGCTTGATCACGGAGCTCGAGACCCGTGGTTTGGTGGTCAACGAGGGCAAGATGAGCTACCTGCGCGAAGAGGCGCTGGTCGAGGAGGGGCTCTGACGTGGCGGGTGACGAGCCCTTTGTGCACACCGCCCCCAGCCCTTTCCGCGATGACCAGAGCGGGGTCCGCAAGCGCCCGCCGGTCGCCCAGAGGGCGGCCAGAGAGGTACGTGACGCCCTCCGGCCGTTCACCATACCAAACGGCATCACCTTGGTGCGGCTCGCCCTCGTGCCGTTCTTCATCCTCGCGGTGGTCGAAGGAAAGTACCCCGTGGCGCTGGCGGTCTTCCTTGCCGCCGGGATCTCCGACGGGCTCGACGGGTGGCTCGCCCGCTCGCTCGGGATGCGCTCGCTGCTCGGGTCCTACCTCGACCCCATCGCCGACAAGGCACTTTTGGTGTCGGCGTTCGTGGTCCTCACCTGGCCGCAGCTCGGCGTCGTGCGCATCCCGCTGTGGCTCACGGTGCTGGCGCTCTCACGCGATTTCCTGATCGTGCTCACGGCCCTGGTGCTCTACCTCGCGACCAACGTCCGGACGTTTCCCCCTTCGATCTGGGGCAAGGCCACGACCGTCATACACATCGTCACCGTTGGGCTGGTGCTCGTCGCCAACATCTGGAAGGTGCCGGACCCGGTACTGCTGGGCTGCTTCTACCTCGCGCTCTCCCTGACACTGCTCTCCGGCGTCGATTACATCCGCCGCGCGTCGCTGCTGATGGAGCAACAACCCCCGACGGACAGTTGAAGGTCGGCAGTTCTCCCGCCCGTCCCGGGGCCGGTCTTCAACCAACAACCACCGACCGTAGCGATCAGCGGAGCATCTCCTCGACGACGGCGGCGGCTCGCATGTCGAGGCGGAACAAGCGGGCCTTGAGCTTCTCGACCTCGGCTCGGAGCGCCTCGCGGTTCTCGGTCTTGCGGTCCTTGGCGAGGCGGGCGTAGCACAGGGCGGTGAGCTGCAGGACCTGGATCGCCGTCTCCGGCTCCCAGCGCTCGAACGTGAACGACTCCATGTCGCGCCCCAGCTCCTCGAGCAGCGTCCGCGCCCACCCCTCCTGCTCGGCTTGAAGGCAGACCTGCGCGGCATCGAGGCGGGTGCGGAAGCGGGCCCGCGTGCTCCCCGCCCGCTCGATCCCGCGCTGCAGGATCTCGAGCGCCTGGGCCAGCCGCTTCTTTGCGAACAGCTCGCGCGCCTGGGCGATCTCGGCCGCCTCGAGCGAGGACGCCTCGGCGCCGCTTCCGCCGGTGACCATCGTGAGCGTCGGTCCCTGCGCCGCGGTGGACTGCTCGAGCCACGCCCGTGTGCGCTCGGTCGCGAACGGCGTGCCGTCCGAAAACGATAGCCCGGGAAGGTTCGGCATCCGCTCGAGGAGCTGCGCGCACGCGCCCTGAATGACCTCGGCGGCCGCCTTGCCGCGCCCGGGATCGAGCGCCAGCACTGCGGTGGCGCTGTAGAACTGGAGGTCGAGCCAGAACAGCCCGGCCGGCTCGCCGAACGCGCCCTCGCTCGCCTGTAGGAGGTCGTGCCAGCGCGACGAGGAAAACGTCCCGTCGAGCGCGGTGCGTGCCTGCGGGCGCGGCGGCGGGATGCGGGTCCGCCCGGTGGCGGGGTCCGCCGGCGGCGGCCCTCCGAGGTCGTCCCAACGCAGCGCGCGGTTGATCCGCAGATGGGCCGGGTTGACGGGATCCGCCTGGCGCCACGCGGCAAGAAGCGGCGCGAACGCGGTCTTGAGGTCGTCGACCGAGGCGCCGGCCGGTGGCGCTGCCGTCGGCGGCACGACAACCGCTGGGGCCGCCGGCACCGGAGCCGGCGCCGCGGGCGCAGACGCAGCTTGCGGCGGTGCCGCCTGGACAGGCGTCGGCGCCGCGGCCGCCGCCTCTGGCGGTGCGGCCGCCGCTGGGACCGACTCCGGCTCGACTGCGGGCTGTTCAACCACCGCCCGCGCGGCCACCGCCGAGATGAGCTCGCCGAACGCCGGCGCCTCGTGCATGAGCTTGGCCTCGGCGATCTCCTGCAACCGTCCGAGCGTGGTGCGGATCTCGGCCACGGCTGCCTGGTCGTCAGGTGCCGCCGCGCGGTCCTCGACCAGCGGTGTCAGGCGGGTGACGAGCCACTCCAGCGCGGTGATCCGGGTGCGCGGCCTGGCGGCCGGCGGGAAGACGCCGTCCCAGTGGTCACCGGCGAGCCTGGTCAAGACGGCCAGCCCGTCCGCCATGCCCTTGTATCCCTCGGTGATGAAGAGTGCAAGCGTCAGGTACGACGCCGTCGTGAGGTCCTTCGACTTCGTGCCGAGGATCTCGAGACACCACCCCCGGACCGCCTTCCAGTCCACGCCGCCCTGCGTCGAGCTGTGAGCGGTGAGCTTCTGGATCTCCGCCCGTAAGTCGAAGAACGTCGAGTCGCCCTTCGGGTCCTCCCCGTACTTCGCTGCCCCCCCGAAGAGCTTCAGGCA